>JAABUQ010005772.1_pt1 | contig 19378 bp, 14 predicted proteins | sample 5560001 | NCBI WGS metagenome assembly JAABUQ01 (sample SAMN10711888, study PRJNA513371) | rock metagenome | isolation source: Antarctica rocks | place: Antarctica: Victoria Land, Finger Mt nord | collected 2015-12-18
GACCACCTGGGCGCAAGCGTGCAGGTTGCGCGCCCGCGCATAGTAGCCGAGTCCGGCCCAGGCCTGCATCACCGTCCCCTCCGGCGCCCCCGCCAGCGCCTCGACGCTGGGAAACAGCTCCAGGAAGGGTCGATAATAGGGTATGACCGCGGTGACGCCGGTCTGCTGCAGCATGATCTCGCTGAGCCAGACGTGATACGGGTCGGGGATCTCGCCCGGACCCGCACGCCAGGGCAGCACGCGGCGGTGCCGGTCGTACCAGCGCAGCAGCGCGCTCGCGGACGGAGGATCGGCAGGTCGGGACGAAGGCGCGTACACGGGGGGCATCCATGACGAAGGATCAGCGTCACGTCTACGGCCCGCGCGCGCTCTCCAGCCTGCTGCCGGCGATCACCCGGCCGGCGCTGCGCCAGCGCAATGCCGCCTCCGCCCAGCTGGTCGCCGACTGGGAGGCCATAGCGGGGCCGGAGCTCGCCGCCGTCACCTTGCCGAGGCGCCTCTCCGGCGGCACGCTGACCCTGGCCTGCGCCGGCCCGGTGGCGCTGGAGCTGCAGCACCGGTCGCAGCTGCTGATCGGGCGCATCAACACCCATTTCGGGCGCCTGCTGGTCGATCGCCTGCGCTTCGTGCAGGACGACAGCGCCGCCCGCGCGCGGCCCGCCTCCGCCGGCCCGAGACAGCTTCCGCCCCAGCCGGTCGCGATCCCGGACATGCCGGAAGGTCCGCTGCGCGACGCGCTGGCCGCACTGGGTGGACGCATCGCGTCGCGCAACCGGCGCTGAACGACCGCTTGACCCTGGTTCGCTTTGCCGCTCTCTGTCTCGCCTGATCCACCGCCGGGAGATGACCGCTCCATGCCGACCACCGTCCGCCGCCGCTTCCTGCTGGGTTCGGCCATCGCCCTCGGTGCCGTCGTCCTGCCGCTGCCCAGGCGGCCGGCCTTCGCGCATGGGGCGGATCCCCGCATGGGCGAGCGCGCCATCGGCAAGCCGGATGCCAAGCTGGTCGTGCAGGAATGGTTCTCGCTCACCTGCACCCACTGCGCCCGCTTCGCGCGCGACGTGTTCCCCCAGGTGCAGGCGAAGCTGATCGATACCGGGCGCATACGCTACGTATTCAAGGACTTCCCGCTCGACCAGCTGGCACTCTCCGCGGCCATGGTGGCGCGCACCCTGCCGCCCGATCGCTACGAGCCGTTCGTGCTGGCGCTGCTGTCGAGCCAGGATCGCTGGGCGTTCGGCCACGACGTCGATCCGCAGGTGCAGCTGCAGCAGATGTCCGCCCTCGCCGGCATGCCGAAGGCGAGCTTCGATGCGGCGATCAACGATGACGGCCTGCGCAAGGCGATCCTCGCCGAGCAGGACCGCGGCCAGAGCACGCTCAAGATCGACAGCACGCCCACCTTCGTGTTCGGCACCGCGACCCATGCCGGCGAGACAGACTACGACGCGTTCCTCAAGCAGGTCACGGCGGCCGGTGCCTGAGCGGCCGGCCCCACCGGCAGGACGTGCCAGGTGGGCGCCCGCTTCGTCCGGCTGCGCATCGCCGGGTTCAAGAGCTTTGCCGAGGTCGCCAGCGTCGAGATCCTGCCGGGCCTGACCGGCATCGTCGGCCCGAACGGCTGCGGCAAGTCCAACATCGTCGAGGCGCTGCGCTGGGCGATGGGCGAGGGCTCGGCGCGCGTGCTGCGCGGCGACGAGATGGACGACCTGATCTTCGCCGGCACCGCTTCCCGGCCGCAGCACAGCCTTGCCGAGGTGACGCTGACCCTGGAGGACGCTGCCGGCCTCGCGGCACCGCACGATCAGCCGGAACTGCAGATCTCGCGCCGGATCGAGCGTGGCAGCGGCAGCTTCTACCGCGTCAATGGCCGCGAGACCCGCGCCCGCGACGTGCAGACCCTGTTCGCCGACCTGTCCAGCGGCGCGCGCGCCTCGGCGATGGTCAGCCAGGGCCAGGTCGCCGCGATCATCGACGCGCGGCCGGGCGAACGCCGCTCGATCCTGGAGGAGGCGGCCGGCCTGACCGGGATGCAGTCCCGGCGGCACGAGGCAGAGCTCAGGCTGCGCGCCACCGAGGCCAACCTCGCCCGCGCGGAGGAGCTGCGCCTGCAGCTCGAAGCCAGGCTGGTCGAGCTCGACGCGCAGGCCGGGCAGGCTGGCCGCTACCGGGAGGTCGCCGCCGCCCTGCGCTCGACCGAGGCCGGCCTGCTGGCGCTGCTGCATGCGCGTGCCCGGCTCGCGGTCCGCCAGGCGCGCGAGGCGGCGGCCACCGCCGGAAGCGCATCGTGCGCCGCCGAACGACACGCGCAGGATGCGGCCCTGGCCGAGCGGCAGGCGGAGGCGGCCATCGCCGAACCGCACGAGGCCGAGGCGGTCGCGCGCACCGCGCTGGAACGCCTGCGCGTCGCCGGGGAGATGCTGGCCGGCGAGGAGGCCCGCATCGAGGCCGCAGCCGCCGAAGCGCTTTCCCGGCTGGAGCAGAGCCGTGTGGACGCGAACGAGGCCGCCGCCCGCCTCGATGATGCCGACGCCGCGCTCGCCAGGATCGAGGCCGATGGCGCGGCAGCACAGCGGCTGGGTACGGCCCTGCCCGCGCGGCAGACGCAGGCCGAGCAGGCGCTGCATGACGCCGAGGCGGGTCTGGCCGATGCCACGGCAGCGCTCTCGCGGGCGACCGTGCAGGAGACCGCGGCACGCAGCCGCGCCGACCAGGTCGGGCGCGATCGCGAGACCGCCGAGCGGCATCTCGCGCGCCTCGACGGCCAGCTCGTCGTCCTGCAGGCGGAACGGCAGGCTGCCCTGCGCGAGCTGCCCGACGAAGCGGCGCTGGCTTGCCTGCAGTCGGCCTGCGAAACCGCGGTCCTGTCGCTGGAAGCTGCCAGGATCGGCGCCGAACGGGCAGGCGAAGCACGCATGGCGGCGGCACGCGACGCCGATGCCGCCAGGGCCGCCGCGAACGAGGCCAGCCGTGCGCACGATGCCGCACGTCGCGCCGACGACGAGACAACCCGGCGCGTGCGGCACCTTACCGACGCGCTGGACACGATCGAGGCGGCCTGTCGCGAGTCCGAGACCGCCCGGGTGCCGGACGCGGCGCGCCTCGCCGCCGACGATCATGCGATGCGCTGCCACGACACGCTTTCGGCGGCGAGACAGGCACTGGAAGCTGCGGAGGGCGCCCGCTCCGCCGCCCAGCAGGCGCATGCCGAGGTCAGGCAGCGCGCCGCCGAAGCCGAAGTGCTGCGGCAGCAGGTCGATGCGGCGAGAAGAGCGGCCGACATCGCCCTCGCGCGGGCCGGCAGCCAGCACGACCAGCTCGCCCGGGAGGCCGTCGAGGCCGAGGCTGCCCTGGTGCCCGACGATGCGCTGCAGGCTGCCTACGACGAGCTCGCGGCCGCCGAGGAGGCCTTGGCGCAGGCCCGGGACACGCTTGCAAGCGCGGATCTGGCAGGTACCGCGGCCGAGCGGGCGGCAGCGGCGGAAGCCCGGGCGCTCGCCTTGGCCACGGCCGACCAGGCCCGGAACGAGGCCGAGGCAGAGGCAGAGGGTCTCGCGAGGGCCATCGGACAGGCATCGGGCGACAACACGCGCGCTGGCCGGCTCAACCTGGCGGAGACGCTGTCGGTGCCGACAGGTCTGGAGACGGCCCTGTCGGCGGTCCTCGCCGAAGGTCTGGAAGCCACCCTCGATGAGGCGTCGCCGCCATGCTGGCACCACCTGCCCGCCCTCGTGGACCGCCCGCTGCCGCGTGGCGCCGTCGCGCTCTCGACCCTGATCGAGGTCCCGGACGCACTGCGCCGCGCGCTCTCCGAGGCCGGCCTGATCGATGACCCTGCCGAAGCCGGCCGGCTGCAGGGGGATCTGGCGCCCGGGCAATGCCTGGTCACGCGAACCGGTGCCCTGTGGCGCTGGGACGGCTATCGCCTGGCTGGCGGAAGCGCTGCCGCTCGCGGCGCGGTGATGCTCGAACAACGCAACCGCCTGCGCCAGGCCGATGCCGGGCGTGAGCAGGCGGCGACCCGATCGGCGGATCTGCGCGGGAGCCTGGCGATCCTCGCCGAGACCGATGCGGCGTGCGCTGCCGAAGCCGCCGCCGCGCGCGCGCGACGCGACCAGGCCGAACATCGGCTGGCCGAGCGTCGGAAGAGCGTCTCCGCCCTGGCAGCACGGGCCGGGGCGGCACGCGCACGCCTGGACGCGATCATCCCGCTATGCGCGCGCGCGGCACGGTCCAGGCACGAGGCGGCCCAGGCACTGGCACAGGCCGTCGCCCAGGACGCGCCCCAGCCTGCCATGCACGGACGGATGGTGGAGCGGGCGCGCGGTGCGGAGGCAGCCGCTCTGCAGGCCGAAGCCGGTGCGCGGCGTGAGCGGCAGGCGGCGGAACATTGTCTTGAGGCGGCCCGCCAGGAGGCGGCGTCGCTGCTGGCACGTCATGGCGAGGCGGCGAGCCGGCTCGCCGCCTCGCTGCCGCAACGCACCCGGCTGGCACAGGATCGCGCGGCTGCGCAGGCCGACGCGCAGGCCACCCATCCGGCTCTGGAGGCGGCGGCCCTTGCCGATCAGGCGCAAGCAGCCGCACTCGGCCAAGCCCTCGCCGCCGCCGGTGACGCGGAACTGCAGGAGGCCAGGGCGTCCGGCGCAAGACGGGAGGCGGAACTGCGTCACGAGCAGGCCCGCGCCGAACTGGCCGAAGCAGAGTTCAGGATGGCACGGCAGCGTGCCCGGATCGATGCGCTGGCACCGCGTCTCGATGCCCTGGAGCAGGAGCGTCGGGAGGCCGCGGCACGGCTCGACGACCTGCGCGCCCAGGCCGCAGCCTGTCCCGACCCGGACCTCGCCGCCGCGTCCGCCGCCGACGCACGGGACGCGCTGGCACGCGCCCGCGAGCACGAAGCCGGCTGCCGCGAGACGCGCATGCAGCGGGCCGCGGAAGCCGCCGCCCTCGATGCCACGCAGGCGAGCCTGGACAGCGCGCGCGCGGACTGGTGCCAGCGCGAGGCGATGGCGCGCCAGGGCCATGCGGCCGCGCTGACGCGGCTTGCCGCCGACACGGCCGCGCACGAGGCCCTGGCCGGAGTGAAGGGAGCTGGACAGCGGCGCCTGCAGCACGGTCTGGCAGTGGCGGATGCGGAACGGGCGCATGCGCAGGCCAAGGCGGTCCTGGAAGATCGCGCGCAGGCGATCGTGCGTAGCCGGGCCGACCGACGCCAGGCGGACGTCGGCCTGTCCGAAGCGCGAGAGCGATGGCTCCGCCTGCAGGGCCGCATCGAGCAGGCCGACGCCATCCTCGCACAGCTGCTGGCGGAAACGCCGGATCCGCCGGCGATCGTCCCGGACGACCTTTCGGAGGCGGCGGAGACCGGCTTGCGCCGCCGCATCGCTCGCCTGGCCCGCGAACGCGAGGAGATCGGTCCGGTCAACCTGCGCGCCGACATCGAGAGCCGCGAGGCGCGTGCGCGTGCCGAGGGCATCGCCGGCGAGCGGGAAGAACTGGAGGCGGCGGTCGCCCGGCTGCGCGGCTCGATCGGCCACCTCAACCGCACCGGCCGTGAGCGGCTGCTGGCGGTGTTCGAGAGCGTGGACAGGCATTTCCAGGCGCTGTTCGCGCGCATGTTCAATGGCGGCCGCGCGCAGCTGGGCCTGGTGGGGAACGACGACCCGCTGCTCGCCGGACTGGAGATCTATGCCCAGCCGCCCGGCAAGAAGCTGGCGACCCTGTCGCTGCTGTCCGGCGGCGAACAGGCACTGACGGCGCTTTCCCTGATCTTCGCGGTGTTCCGCTGCAACCCGGCGCCGGTATGCGTGCTCGACGAGGTCGACGCCCCGCTCGACGACGCCAATGTCGGCCGCTTCTGCGCGCTCCTGGCCGACCTGGTGACGGAATCCGGCACCCGCTTCCTGGTCGTGACCCACCATCAGCTGACGATGGCGCACATGGACCGTCTCTACGGCGTCACCATGCAGGAACGCGGCGTCAGCCAGCTGCTCTCGGTCGAGCTGGCAGCCGCCTCCGACATGGCGATGCCGAGGGCCGGCGGGGCGCGCCGCTCGACCGCGCACCGTTCGCCGTAGCGTTTTCTTACACGGAAACCTCGACGGGTTCGCCGGCGCCGTCCGTTCGAAAGACGGACAGCAAACGGTAGGGATGCGTGACCGACATCGGACGAAGTGCCCTGGAGGCTATGATCCGGAATATTGAGCCTTGAGCAAAGCCGCCTGGAGGGGCTTATTTCCGGCTGCCGATCGCACCACCTCTCACGATCGAAGGCCGTATTGAAATGACGCCTCCGCTGCCGACGACTTCCTGGGAGCAGCGTTCCGGGCTTTTGCCGGCATGGGGAAGAGCAGGTACCATCCAATATCTGGTGGAGTTCCTCGATGCAAAACACCACTACCACGCCGCGCGTCCAGCTTGAGATCAAGGTCGAGAGGCCGCGACTGCACAAGGTCATGCTGGTCAACGACGACTTCACGCCGCGCGAGTTCGTGGTCACGGTGCTGAGGGCGGAGTTCCGGCTGGGCGAGGAGCAGGCCAATCGGGTGATGAGCACGGCGCATCAGCGCGGGGTGTGCGTCGTCGCGGTATTCACGAAGGACGTGGCCGAGACTAAGGCAACCAACGCGACCGACGCGGCCCGCAAGAAGGGATACCCGCTGCTGTTCACGACCGAGCCGGAAGAATAACGCCCGAGGACGAACTGCGCCTCACGCCGTCGGACCCTGTGCGACCTCCCGCACGATTATCCGGAACCAGGCGAGGAACGGGTCGGCAGCCCGAATGTGGGAACACACGAGCGTCGTCCGCATACGACCTTCGCTGAATGGGGGTTCGTGAAGCACGAGACCGAGGGCGGGTGCGAAGCGCCGTGCGAGGGCAGCGGACACGGTAGTCACCAGGTCGGTTGAAGCTACCGCAGCCAGGGCAGCCATGAAGTAGGGCGTCACCAGGACGATGCGTCGCGCGAAACCTCCCGCTGCCAGGAGCGCGTCGATCTCCGAGCGGCCGTCGCCGAGCAGGGCCACCCCGACATGCTGGTAGAGCTCGTAATCGGCAAGCGTCCACGCGCGCGCGGCAGCCGGGTGATCACGACGCATCACCAGGGCCAGCCGATCTTCGGCAACGACCTCGCTATAGACGCCAGGAGGCAAGGGCGTGCTCGACAGGGCGAAAGCCAAGTCGAGCGTGCCGCCGTCGAGGCGGTCGAAGAGGTTTGGGCCGTGGCTCTCGACGCGCAGGTCGACGCCGGGCGCCTCCAAGGCCAGGCGAGCCGCGACACCGGGAATGAGCAGGACGGCATGCGAGTCCGTGGCGGCAAGACGCACTGTCCGGCGCTCCATCCCGGGATCGAAGGCGTGCTGCTGGAAGATTGAGCGCAACTGGCCGATCGCCGATGTCAGCATCGGCTGCAGCGCCTGCGCCTTCGGCGTCAGCGCATAGCCGGCGCGCGTCCGCACCATCAGCGGATCACCCTGAAGGTCGCGCAGGCGTGCGAGCGCGCGGCTCATCGCGGGCTGGCTCAGCCCTACCTCGGCGGCGGCCCGGGTGACGCTTCGCTGACGTAGCAGCGCCTCCAGCGCCGGCACGAGGTTCAGGTCGATCCCAGCTATATTCACTTCATGCATGACCATGATCATAACCATGCATTTCAGATATGCGAAGCGCCCGGCTAGCCTGGCTTCGAGGAGAACGCATATGAACAGGCTGACCGTCGTCCTGGGCTTTGGCACGATAGGGCGTCCGACCACGCTGGCGCTTCTGGCGCGCGGCGATACCGTTCGCGTCGCGCAACGCAACCGGCCGGCCGGCCTGCCGGCGCAAGCCAGTTTCAGGTCCTGCGACGTGCTCGACGCGGCGTCTGCCCGCCAGGCCATCGACGGGGCGAGCCAGGTGGTGCTGGCCGTGAGCTTTCCCTACGATGCCCGCGTGTGGCGCACCGCCTGGCCGAAGGCGATGACCAACCTCGTCGAAGCCTGTGCCGCGACCGGCGTGCGCCTGGTGTTCCTCGACAACCTCTACATGCTCGGGCCGCAGCGGGAGCCGCGGCGCGAGGACATGGCGCTCACGGCATCCGGCGCGAAGCCCGCGATCCTCTCGGAGGTGACACGCATCTGGATGGCGGCGGCGGGACGGGTTCGCGTCGCTGCGCTGCGTTCGACCGACTTCTACGGTCCGGGCGTTACCGTGTCGCATCTGGGCGCGAATGCCTTCGGAGCACTCGCGCAGGGCAAGCCGGCGCTGCTTGTGGTACCGCCCGACACGCCGCACGACTTCGCCTACGTGCCCGACATCGCGCGCGCCATCATCTCGCTGCTCGATGCACCCGACGACGCCTACGGCCAGGTCTGGAACATGCCCTGTGCGCCGACCCGGACTTCGCGCGAGATCCTGCGCCTGGGTGCTGCGGCGCTGCATGTCAAACCGAGGATCAGGGCGGTCCCCCTGTGGCTGCTGCCGGCGCTCGGTCTGGTGATGCCCTTCATGCGCGAGGTCGCGGACGTGAGCTTCACGCTGGATCGTCCATACGTGGTGGACGCGACCAAGTTCAACCGACGCTTCTGGTCGGACGTGACGCCCTTCGAGGTAGGCGCGCCGGCGACGGCTCTGTCGTTCCGCACCCTTGCCCGCCGGTGAACTAGCCGTGTCTCGAAAGAGGCCGAAAATGTGCCAGCTGCTGCCAAGTCATCTTCGGCAGTTCTCTTGATTGCCCTGGACACCCTCATACCGGTGGCCCTTCGGACTGACCGGTATGCACGTGAGGTTGGCGGGGCGGCCACGTGCGAGATATGACTCTGATACCGGTCGCCCCGTAGGGCGGCTGGTATCAGAACCCGGGCATCGATATTCCGCAAGGAGACCGGCACGCTGCGCTACCAGAACAGCGACCCGGGCTAGGCTGCCGAGGCGGACGCGAACGGCAAGTTCCAGTCCAACGCCAGCCGTCTGGAATACGAAGCCGACAAGGATAGCAAGATGAAGTATCCGGATGTCAGCGACATCGACGGTCGCAACGCAGGCATGGAACTCAGCTGACAGGATCAGTAGCACCCCTGGGACCTGGATATCGCTTCGCCAGTAGAACGCTCAGCGCGCGCACGCCCTGGGCGCCGTGGATCAGCACACCCTCGATATCTGCGGTTGCCGAGGGACCCGTCTGCAGGACCAGGTAGTGGCCCTGATCGAACTCCGGACGGCGATAGGCGTGGTGCAGGTTCTCGACGATATCCGCGGGGTCCAGCAGGATCAGCAGTCGCTGCGCAAGGTAGCCCAACGCGTTGACGCCGAGGTCCGCCGCAAGCAACGCCACGGATCCGGTCTCGGCCACACCGAAATGGGCACGCAGCACCGCCAGCTCGACGTCGTGCAGCGAGGCGGGGACGGCACCGGCGAGCGTGCGGTTGCCTGGTAGTTCCGGCACCATCGAACACACGATGCCGGCTTGGACGATCATGTCATGTGCCGGCTGCAACGGGTCCTCTCCAGGCGCAGGGGAGAGCAGCTTGCCGCCCATCTGCGTCAGGCTGGCACCGAACCGCGCGATCAGGTCCAGAGCGGCCGGAGCGGCGAAATCACGGTCTTGCGGCAACTCGATCGTCGCACTCGGCCGGTTACGCCGGATCGCGGACAGGATCTCGTCGCGGGCACTCACCCGCGGCGGGCCTTGTACCAGGCGTGGAAGCTCTGGCCGGGCGCGTCCGGTACGTCGCGGCCCCTGCCCCAGCCATTCGCCGGATTGTAGAGCACGAAGCGTGGCAGGTGCGGCAGCACGGCGTTGCCGGCATCGACCGCGGCCCGATAGGCGGCCGGATGCGACAGCAGCGCGGCGGCGCCCTTCATCGAGAGCCGCTTGCGCAGCTTCGGCGCATGCTGCTCCGCCATGACGCGTCGCCAAGACAGGATCTGCTCGTGGATGTTGATGCCCACCGGGCACACCGCGGTGCAGCTTCCGTTCAGGGTCGAGGCGAATGGCAGCGTGCTGTATTTGCGCAGGTCGTAGGTCGGGTCGATGATCAGTCCGATCGGCCCGGCATAGGTGGCGCCGTAGGACAGGCCGCCGGAGCGGCGATAGACCGGGCAGGTGTTCATGCAGGCGCCGCAGCGTATGCATTTGAGCGAGGTCCAGAACTCCTGCATGCCGAGGCGCGCGGTACGGCCGTTATCGACCAGCACGACGTGCATGCTGCCGCCGGCGCGCGGGCCGCGGAAGTGCGAGGTATACTGCGTGATCGGCGAGCCCAGCGCCGAGCGCGAGAGCAGCCGGACGAACACGCCGAGATCCCTGGTGCGCGGGATGATCTTCTCGATGCCGGCGGAGACGATGTGCACCTCCGGCACGCTGGCGCAGAGGTCGGCGTTGCCCTCGTTGGTGCAGACGACGACGGCGCCGGTCTCGGCGACCAGGAAGTTCGCACCGGTCAGGCCGACCCTGGCGTCCAGGATCAGCGGGCGGTTGGACTGGCGCTGCTGCTCGGCGAGGTAGGCAGGGTCGTCATTGCCGGGATCGGTGCCCAAGGTGCGGGCGAACACGGCGGCGACGTCGGAGCGCAGCTTGTGCACCGCGGGCACCACCACGTGGCTCGGATCCTCGTCGTCGAGCTGCTGGATGCGCTCGCCCAGGTCGGTCTCGATCACCGCGATGCCGAGCTGCTCCAGATGCGGGCGCAGGCCGCACTCCTCGGTGAGCATGGACTTGCTCTTGACCAGCAGCGTCGCACCATGCGCCTGCAGGATGCCGGAGACGATGCGGTTATGCTCCGCCGCGTCGCGCGCCCAGTGCACGGTGACACCATGGGCGGCGGCGTTACGCTCGAACAGTTCCAGGTAGTCGTCGAGGCGGGTGAGCGCGTGCTCCTTGATGGTGGAAGCGAGCGCGCGCAGCTGCTCCCACTCGGGGATGTCGCGCGACAGGCGGTCGCGCTTCTCGCGCAGGTCCCAGAGCCGCTTGTCATGGAACGATACGTGGTCGGGCGCCGCCAGGAAGCGCTCCGCCGCCTCGGCATGGTCGATCGGGTGGCTGCCGCGTACGCGCGCGCCACGCGGCTGCGGCTCGCGCTCCGGAGCGGTGCCGTCGGGAGCGAGCGGCCTGGAGCGTGCCTCCGCATGGTCGATATGGACGCGCCTCATCCGTTCAGCACCTGGGCTATGTGCACGTAGCGGAGTGCTGCACCCTGCCTGGCGGCACAGCCGGCCTGGTGCATCAGGCAGGACATGTCTGCCGATACCACGAACTCCGCGCCGGAACTTTCCTGGCGCGACACCTTGTCGTGGCCCATGCGCGCCGACACCGCCTGCTCCGTCACCGCGAAGGTGCCGCCGAAGCCGCAGCATTCGTCGGCGCGCCCGGTCTCTACCAGCTCCAGGCCTCGGACGTGCGCGAGCAGGGCACGCGGCTTGGAGAAGAAGGCGACGTTGAGCTCGGGCACGGGTTCGTGACCCAGGCTGCGCAGGGCGGTGCAGCTGTTGTGCAGGGTCGCGCGGTGCGGGAACGCGGCCGGCGGCATCGCGCCGACACCGGCGACGTCGTGCAGGAACTCGACCAGCTCGTAGGTGCGCGCGCCGATCTCGCGCGCGATGCCGGACTTGTTGCGGACGTGATGCACGCAGCTCGCCGACGGGCAGACGACCGCATCGAAACCGTCGAAGTTCCGCTCGAACAGCCGCTCCACCGGCGCGCACTCGGCGACGAAGCCGCTATTGCCCATCGGCTGGCCGCAGCAGGTCTGCTCCGAAGGACAGTCGACGCGATGGCCGAGCTTCTCGATCAGTTCCAGCGTGGCGATGCCGACATCGCGATAGAACATGTCGATGAAGCAGGGGATGAACAGGCCGATATGCATGGCCCGGCCTAGACGATGCCGCCGCCACCGCCCTGACGCCTGGGGCGTCGCTCGGCGCAGGCGGCACGGTAGCCACTGGCACGATAGGCGGCGAGCGGATCGATCGAGGCGCCCTTGTGCATGCGCGCCATCGCCAGGATCGGCGAGACGTCGGTGGTGAAGGCGCGCTTGAGGCACTGGTTGGCCATCATGGCGTCGTTGGAGTCCTGGAAGCCGGCCAGCGCGCGACGATCGACCAGCAGCGCCTGCGCATAGGCGCGCTGGATCTCGATGGTGCTGCTGACCAGGCTCTCGATCGGATCGGTGACGTTGTGCGACTGGTCGATCATGTACGCGGGCGGCCGGTCGAGGCGGTGCGCCTGCTCGGCCTCCACCAGCTCGTTGAAGACCAGGAACAGGCGGTACGGGTCGATCGCGCCGGCATCGAGGTCGTCGTCGCCGTACTTGCAGTCGTTGAAGTGGAAACCCGCCAGCTTGCGGGCGTGGATCAGGCGCGAGACGATCATCTCGATGTTCACGTTGGGGGCGTGATGCCCGAGATCCACCAGGCAACGTGCCTGCGCACCGACCGCCTGCGCGGCCAGCAGCGAGGAACCCCAGTCCTGGATCACGGTGGCGTAGAAGGCAGGCTCATATATCTTGTGTTCGAGATACAGGGTCCAGTCCGATGGCAGTTCGGCGGCGATCGCGCGGACGCTCTCGATGTAGCGCTCGAAGGCGCGATACAGGCTGGACTGGCCGGGGAAGTTGGCGCCATCGCCGATCCAGATGGTGAGCGCCTTGGCCCCGAGCGCCTCGCCGCGCCGGATGCAGTCGATGTTGTGCGCTACCGCCTGCGCGCGCACCGCCGGATCGGTATGGGTCAGGCTGCCGAACTTGTACGAAAGCGGGTGCGACGCGTGGCCGGGATGGTCCTGGAAGCTGTTCGAGTTGACCGCATCGAAATGCAGCCCGAGATGTTCCGTCTGCGCACGCAGTGCTGCGACATCGTCGACTTCATCCCACGGAAAATGCGGCGAGACCGCGGGGGTGGCGCCGGTCAGCGCATGCACCACCGCGCAATCCTCGATCTTGTCGAAGATGGTGGCCGGCTCGCCCTCCCCTGGAAAGCGGGCGAAGCGGGTGCCACCGGTGCCGGTGCCCCAGGACGGGATCGCGACCGCGAAACGCTGCACCGCCTCGGTGATCCTCGCGATGCCGATGCCGCGCTTGGCGAGCAGGCTGCCGAGATGGTTGTACTCGGAGAACAGGGTCGCTTCGAGCGGACGGTTCTGCATCGTGCGGAAGTCGGCGTCGGCTGGTCGGAGGGCGGTAATCCTGTTCATCGACGCGAACTCCTGGCTCTAGCGGCTGAAGGATGGAGCGTGGCCGGCATCGACGTTGATGATGTTGCCGGTCGATTTGCCAGAATGGGCCTCGTCGGCGAAGAAGGCCACGGCCTCGGCGATATCTTCCGGATAGACGCCGCGCTTGAGCAGCGAGCGCTCGATATAGACGCGCTCCAGGTCCGCGCGGGTGGTGTTGTTGGAGGCGGCGCGCTGGTCGCCCCACTCGCCCTGCCAGATGCGCGAGCCGCGCAGCACCGCGTCCGGGTTGACCACGTTGGCACGTATGCCGAGCGGCGCTCCCTCCAGCGCCAGGCAGCGGGCCAGGTGCACCTCGGAGGCCTTGGCGACGCAGTAGGCCGCGGCACCCGGAGAGGCGACCATGGCGTTCTTCGACGCGATCACCACGATCGAGCCGCCGGTGCCCTGCGCCTTCATCTGGCGGAAACACTCACGGGTGACCAGGAAGTAGCCGGTCGAGAGGATGCTCATGTTGCGGTTCCATAACGCCAGCGAAGTCTCCTCGATCGGCGCCGCCGACGCGATGCCGGCGTTGGAGACGCAGATGTCGATCCCCCCGAACGCCACCGCCGCATCGGCGTACAGCGCGATCACCGATGCTTCATCGGTCACATCCGTCTGCAAGCCGACGGCGCCATCGGGCCCGGAGGCGGCGTGCATGGCGGCGGTCGCCTCGGACAGGGCGGCGCGGTCGATGTCGCACAGCACGATGCAGGCGCCCTCGGCGGCCAGGCAGCGGGCGGTGGCGAGGCCGATGCCGCCGGCGCCGCCGGTGATCAGCGCCACCTTGCCAGCGAGTGCGCGCGGCTTCGGCAGGCGCTGCAGCTTGGCTTCCTCGAGCAGCCAATACTCGATGTCGAACGCCTCCTGCTCGGGCAGGCCGCGATAGGACGAAACAGCGGACGCGCCGCGCATGACGTTGATGGCGTTGCCGTAGAATTCGCAGGCCACGCGCGCGGTCGGCTTGTCGGCGGCGAAGCTGATCATGCCGATGCCGGGCACCAGGATGACCACCGGGTTCGGGTCGCGCATGGCGGGCGAGTTCGGCCGCCGGCAGCGCTGATAGTAGGCGGCGTAGGACGCGCGGTAGGTTTCGATGGCGGGGGCGAGCTGGGCCAGCAACTCGTCGACGTTACCGGAGGCGAGCACCAGCGGACGGATCTTGGTGCGCAGGAAATGATCCGGGCAGGAGGTGCCCATCGGCGCCAGCGCGGACAGGGCGTGGCTGCAGACGAATTCCAGCACCGCCGGGCTGTCGTCGAAATGGCCGATCCTGGTGGCGACGCGATCGCCGTCACGGGTGGCGGTCAGTCCGCGTATGCGCGGCATCAGGGCGGCGGCAATGGCGCGACGCTGCTGCGGCTCCAGCCGAGCGATCGCCTCGCCGCTGAACGCTGCTTTGCCGCGCATGCGCGTCGCCAGCCAGGCAGCCGCACGGTTGATGGTGCCGATCGTGTTCTCGTAGCACTGCCTCTGGGTCCGGCCCCAGGTGAACAGCCCGTGCGCTCCCAGCACCACGCCGACCGCCTCGGGGTTCTGCTCCACGAAGCGCTTCAGCCACAGGCCGAGCTCGAAGCCGGGACGCCGCCAGGGCAGCCAGCCGATGTCGCGCCCGAAGATCTCCCGGCTCAGCGCCTCGCCGTCGGCGGAGGCGGCGATCGCGATGATGGCGTCCGGATGCACGTGATCGACGTGCGGCGCAGGGATCAGCCCGTGCAGCGGGGTGTCGATGCTGGTGGCGCGCGGGTTGAGGTCGAAGGTCATGTGCGGATAGAGCGACACCATGTCGTCCTCGTGCTCCGGCCCGCGATACAGCGACTGCGCCGCCAGCAGCTTGTCCAGGTAGAGCGTCGAGAAACCGTCCAGCCTCATGCTGCCGATGTCGCCGCCGGACCTTTTCACCCACAGCACGGTGACGGCTTCGCCGGTCAGCGGATCACGCATCGGCAGCTTGGACGAGGTGTTGCCGCCGCCATAGTTGGTCACGCGCTTGTCCGCGCCGAGCAGGTTCGAGCGATAGAGCAGCAGCGCCTCCGGCGACAGGCTGCCGGCAAGGACTTCGTCCCAGCGGTTCTCCAGCGACGCTGCCTGCATGTCGGCATCCCTCCATGGGCCGCTGACGTGGCGGCTTGACCGGAAGCACCCTCGCACGCACGGGTGTTGCGATCAACTACGGTCACACTCCGTCAAGAATGGTCATCTGCCGGCTTTCATGCTTGACGATGCAGGAACGATGACCTCCCCTGATCGGATGCTGGAACGCGAGCGTCACAGGCTGATCCTCAAGACCGCCGAGGAACGGTCGGTGGTCAGCGTGATCGACCTCTGCGAGCTGCTCGGTGCATCGGAGGCGACGATCCGGCGCGATGTCGTGTCGATGGCCGATCGCGGCGAGATCCGTCGCGTGCGCGGCGGTGTCGAGGCGCTGCGGCCGCGCTACCAGCCGCACCTGGTCGGCACCCCGCTGGTGCTCAGCCTCGACATGCAGGTCGCCCAGAAGCGCGCGATCGCACGCGAGGCCGCCGGACTGATCGCGCCAGGGGAGAGCATCGTCATCGGCGGCGGCAGCACGACCTTCTGCATGGCGGAGTTCCTGGAGCACGCCGAGCTGGATATCCTCACCAACTCGTTCCCCCTGATCGCGCACCTGATCGGCCATAGCCGCAACCGTGTCACGGTGCCCGGCGGCACGGTATATCGCGAGCAGGGCATCGTGCTCAGCCCGTTCGACAGCGACGTGGCACGGCATTTCTGCGGCCGGACCATGTTCACCGGCTGCTACGGGCTGAACCGCTTCGGGCTGATGGAGAACGACCCGCTGATCGTGCAGTCGCACCACCGGCTGCTGGCCAGCGCCGAACGGGTCGTGGTGCTCGCCGACAGCCGCAAGCTGCGCCAGCACTCCTCGATGATCGTGATCCCGCTGTCGCGCATCGCCGTGATCGTCACCGACAGCGAGGCGAGCCCGCAGGAACTGGAACCGTTCCGCGCCGCCGGGATCGAGATCGTGCAGGCGCAGGTCGAGGACACCATCAGCACGGTTGTCTGAACCGCCACCTCATGCAAGGCGCCACGAGAGCGTCCACCGACATACGGGAGACAACGCTCATGATCCAGAGACGAACCATCCTGAACGGCGCCGGCCTTCTCGCGGCCGGTCTCGCGATTCCTGGGCTGGCACGCGCCGCGGGACGTCCGCTGCGTGTGGCGATCGTCGCCAAGTCGCTCGGCAACGGCTTCTTCAACGCGGTGCATCTCGGTGGCGAAGAGGCGGCAAAATCTCTCGGCGGGATCGAGATGATCTTCACCGGCCTGACCGATACTGCGGCCGAGCACCAGATCGACGTGATCAATTCGCTGGTCGCACAGCATGTCGATGCGATCGTCATCTCCGCCAACGACCCGGACGCGCTGGTGCCGGTCTGCAGGCGCGCCATGCAGCGCGGCATCAGGGTGATCTCCTACGATTCCGGCATCGCCCCGGAGGGCAGGCTGCTGGACCTGGCGGATGCCACCAGCACCCAGGTCGGCGTCACCCTGAACCAACTCGCCGCCGATGCCTGCGGCGGCAAGGGCAGGATCGCTGTCGTCTCGGCGACGGCGACCTCGACCAACCAGAACCAGTGGATCGCCGCGATGCGCGCCGACATGCCGAACCATTCCGGCCTGGAGCTGGTCTCGGTGGTCTATGGCGACGATCTCGCCGACAAATCCTATCGCGAGACACAGGCGCTGCTGCAGAAGTTCTCCGATCTCGCCGTGAGCGTCTCGCCTAGCTCGGTCGGCATCGTCGCCGCGGCACGCGCGGTGGACGATGTCGGCAGGAGCGGCAAGCCGTTCGTCACCGGCCTCGGCCTGCCCGGCGAGTGCATCGGCGCCGTGACGAAGGGCACCATCAAGAGCTTCGCGATCTGGAACCCGGTCGATATCGGCTTCGCCGTGGTCAGCATCTGCGCGGCCCTGGTCAAGGGCGGCGACAAGCGCCAGATCGATGCGGGACGCCTGGGCCGGATCGGCTTCGACGCGGACGGCCGCGGCACGCTCGGCAAGCCGACGATCTATGACCGCTCCAGCGTGCAGGCGGCGGCGAAGCTGTTCTAGATCAGTATGGCGGCTCGTAGTTCGGGATACTGGGCCTCGAACGCGTCCGGATCTTCGAGGGTGCGCAGGTCCAGGCGCAGCGCGCCCTGCGCGATGTAGCCGATGACCGGCACCGGCAGGCCACGCAGGACGCCGGCGCGACGCTCGAGCCAGCCGCCCGACCGGCTGGACGAGGCCGGAGAGATCGCCAAGCAGGCACTGGGCAGGGTGCGCAGCGGCAGGGCGCCGCTGCCGATCTGGCTGTCGCAGGCCTCGACCGCCACGCATGCATCGGCACCGAGTGCCCAGGCGAGACCGGGCGCGAGGCGCTGCGCCAGGGCCTCGATCTCGGGTTGCCGACGCGTCAGCAGCCGCAGGGTCGGCAGGCGTTCGGCCAGCCGCTCCGGATCGAGATAGAGGCGCAACACGGCTTCCATGGCGGCGATCGTCAGCTTGCCCAGCCGCAGGGCACGGGTCAGGGGGTTCTTGCGTATGCGCGCGATCAGGTCGGCTCGACCCACGATGCAGCCGCATTGGGCACCCCCGAGCAGCTTGTCGCCGCTGAAGGTGACGAGGTCGGCATGCTGGACGGCGTCACGCACGGTGGGCTCGCGCGGCAGTCCCCACTTCGACAGGTCGACCAGCGTGCCGCTACCCAGGTCGTTGACGAACGGCACTCCGGCGGCGCGGGCGACGGCGGCCAGATCGGCCTCGGGGACGGCGGCGGTGAAGCCCCGTATCTCGTAGTTGCTGGTGTGGACCTTCATCAGCAGCGCGGTGTCGGGACCGATGGCATCGGCGAAGTCGGCGCGGTGGGTGCGGTTGGTGGTGCCGACCTCGCACAGGCGGGCTCCCGCCCGCGCCATGATGTCAGGGATGCGGAACGAGCCGCCGATCTCGACCAGCTCGCCACGCGACACGACCGTCTCGCGCCCGTGCGACAGCGTGCCGAGCAGGAGCAGCACGGCGGCGGCGTTGTTGTTGACGACCGTCGCGGCCTCGGCGCCGGTCAGCCGACACAGCAGATGCTCGAGGTGGTTGTCACGGTGGCCGCGACCGCCGCCGTCGAGGTCGTATTCCAAGGTGCAGGCACCGGCCGTGGCCACGATCCGCCGGACCGCCTCGGGCGGCAGCGGCGCGCGACCGAGGTTGGTGTGCAGGACCGTGCCGGAAAGGTTGAACACGGGCCGCAGCGACGGCTGCGCGAGGGCCGCGAGACGCGCGCCGCAGCTGGCCGCGAGCTGGTCGACGGCCGGCACGGGCGCGCGATGCGCACGCAGCCCGGACAGCACGGCGCGCAGGTCGTCGCGCACCGCGGTGCGGCCGAACATCTCGCACAGTGCCATGAAGGCGGGGCGGCCGAGCAGGGTGTCGATTGGCGGCGGCCGCGTATCGATGTCTGTCATGCGCCTCACGTGGGATGGCGGAAGGGAGTGGGAGTCGAACCCACCGAGGATCGCCTAGCAAACCCATCCGGATTTGAAGTCCGGCCGTCCCACCAGGGAACGATTCCCCTCCACGGCGCAGCATAGGCCAAGCTGGTCGCGATGTAATAGCACTCCCGTCCACACCTCAAGCAAGATGAGCCAACGCCGAACAGCCTGTTCAGGCTAAGCCCGCGAATTTGCTCGCCAGATACCCAGAGCGTGATCGACCTGGAGCGGTCACGCTCTGGCTGGCGCTGCTATGGAGGTTGTCCCTCTGGAACTGCCGGCCGACGCGGGGGGGTGCCCTGGTGCCCTGTCTTGCGCAGGCCGCCGATTGTCTTGATCCAGCCAAAGCCTTCGTGGATACGTTAGCTGGCCGCGTAGCCGGCATGACGTGTGGTGCGGCCATCGATAGCCGAGCGCCGCCCGTCGGTGTGCTGGGTGACGTGCGGCATGACGCCTAAAGCAAGATGCCTTTAGCTTGAACCGCTTGTTCAAGCTAAAGGCATGAACTTGCTCGTCAAAATTATCTAGAGCGTGATCAACCTGGGGTGATCACGCTCTAGGTGTCGCTGCCAAGGAGGTTGTCCCTGGTGAGCCTGCTGACGGGTGGTTTACCGCCGAGGGCTGAGTGTGGTCTGCGGGTATTGTAGTCGCACAACCAGGGGTGCATGGCGGCCTGTCT
>JAABUQ010005774.1_pt1 | contig 19375 bp, 16 predicted proteins | sample 5560001 | NCBI WGS metagenome assembly JAABUQ01 (sample SAMN10711888, study PRJNA513371) | rock metagenome | isolation source: Antarctica rocks | place: Antarctica: Victoria Land, Finger Mt nord | collected 2015-12-18
TGCTGATGAACGCCGTGAGCCGGTCGCCCACCATCTCCGAGGGGGTGGCGAGGCCCAGGACCTGGCGAAAGAGCAGCAGCAGCAAGGTCATCCCGAGCGCCGCGACCAGGCCAGCCAGGCCGCCAAGCGCAAGGACCGCCGCCCAGTGCCACGTGCCGGCGGGCGCCGAGGCTGGCGCTGCCCTGCCGTGGCGATCGACCGAGAGTGGGGCGGCAGGACGGGGCTTACCTACCTGCATGCCTGCATGCCACCACCCTACAGCCGTGCCGCCGGGCATAGATCACAATTCTTACAGGCTCCAGGCGAGCCACAGTTGCGGCACGACGGTGGCGGATCCGCCGTGAGGCGAGCATCCGTGTTCGGTTCAAGTCCTTCCGCGCCGTGCCGCGGTGCGCAGCATGATGCCCGTAGCCACGAGCAGCACGCCGACCGCACTCAGTGGTGACACCGGCCGGTCCGCCTCGCCCGTAGCTGGCAATGCGCCCACCTGTGAAGCCGGCAGCAGGACCGTGTCGATGACGTGCATGGCTCCGTTGCTTGCTTCGATGTCGGCCTGGACGACTGTTGCGTCGTTGACGTGGACGGCCCCGCCCGACACCGTTACCCGCACGGTCTCGCCCTCGACCATCCGGACGTTGGGGACTTGCACGATTTCAGCCGACGTCACTGACTCCAGCGCCACGTGGTAGCTGAGGATCTGGCGCAGCTGCGTCGGATTCCGTAGCAAGCCATCGAGTGCGCCTGGGGGTAGCTTGTTGAACGCGGCGTTGTTGGGCGCCAGGACTGTCAACGGCCCTGGCGCCTTCAGCGTCTCGACGAGACCGGCCGCCCGAATGACCCGCGCGAGCGTGCTGAGCTCTGGGGCCGCCGCTATCGTGTCCGCGAGGTCTGGCTGTGCCGACTGCTCCTTCGCAACCACACCAGTCGATCCACCGAAGAGCAAGGTGGTCGCACTGAGGAGAACAACTACCAGCGAAGACAGGCGTGACATCAGCGTCCAGGACCCCGCGAATCGATGCCCCATGCATCCCTCCAAATCGGTGTTCGTCCGTACAGCGTGTTTCGATGCAAATCCCGCCACGGCAATCCAATCCCTGCGGCTCAGCCCTGCTCGATGTGCAAGTCGGGCTGGTCAAGCTGCCAGCCTACCGGCCCACGCACGACCTGCCACGTCCCGACGTAGCGCTTCGTGTGCGACTCTGCCTTCCCCGTCTCGACGACTTCCACAGCGACTGTCGCTTCTCGATACGATGGGTCCACCTCGACCACTTCAGCCCGCTCCACCCTCAGGTCACCAGGAGGCGTGCGCTCGCGCAGGAGTTTCGGGTCCCACGGGACTGTGTCACGCATGTGCCCACTAAGAAGTGGCGTGATGTTTTCGAAGTCGCTGCGCTGGAGCAGATAGTAGAACTCCACAACCGTCTCAGCCGGGTCAGCCAGCGGCTTAGCGACTGCATCAGAGGGAGTCGCAACGGTCACGGCTGCGACCGAAGCTGGCGCGACAGCGATGGGCGTCGGTGGTGGCGCCACCGACGTGTTGGACAGCGGCACATGGGCCGCGGCTGCCGCTGTTGGCTGTGCCGGGGGAACCAAAGGCGTGCTCGCCATCCGGGCGGGGGCTAGGCTAGGAGCAGACACGGCAGGCATTGCCACGTGCTGATACAGGAGCATAGGTGTGACGAGCAGTAGCGCCACCGCGCCCACGCTTGCTGCCGTGGCGTGACTACGGCTCAATCGGGTGGAGCGACCGCTGGATACGTGGATGCGGGGCCGCACAGGACGCGGTAGATCGCGGGGCTCGCCCGAACGGACTACGCCGACGGCCTGATCCGGGTTCCGCGGAGCGCCAGTACACAGAGACGCTCGGAGCCTCTTGATAAGCTCCTGGGGGCTGATCGGCTTGATGAGAAGCTCATCGTCGCGGACCCCGGTAGCCCGCGCGATGGCCTGATCGCCGCTGCTGATCAGCACCAGGAGCGGCAGTCGCAGCTGACGGAGATAGCGGAGCACCAGGGGACCGTCGTAGACCGCGACACGATAGTCGACCACCGCCGCCTGAGGTCGCCTGGCTCGGACAAGCCGCAGCGCGGCCAATCCGTCGCAGGCGCGTGCGGGAGTCAGTCCGTCCCGTTCCAGCGTGAAAGCCAGGAGCTCCAACAGATCTTCATCGTCGGCGACCAGCAGAATCGTGGCGGTTGGAGACAGGCGACGTGGTCGGCCATCAGCCGCGCAGTGCCCCTCGCGCTCCCCCGTACTCACGCCGGGCCACCTTCGACCCCTACCTCTCCACAACACCATACCATTGTCTTCGCTTTCGCCAGGTTACAGCAGCCTTACTGGATGCATCAGTCATGCCAGGGTTCTGAACGTGGGCGCTGCCGCGCGGCGATGCCAAGCTACGCCGATCGGATGTGAGACACTCGGCGCGAGCCCGCCAGTGGCCTGTCCGACGCGGATGGCGCTGGGGCCGACATCGTCCTGTGCACGAGCGCGATCCGCGACGAGGGTGTCTCGCCCACCTCGCGCGAGCCCGGTCGAGACCCAAGCCGGCAGTTTGGGCCAAGCCACAGCGACGACTTGACCGACCCATGATAATGACTGGGTTGGATCATGGCCGTTGAACGTCTCGATCTGGAGAGTCGTCCGCCCTTGACGGTCGACGAGTTCGAAGCGCTTGCGCAGGAGGCGGGTTGGGACGAAGACACGCGCGTCGAGCTGCTCGATGGAGAAGTGGTCTCGATGAGCCCGATCAACGACCCGCACATCGGCTGCGTCAACCGCCTGAACCGCTTGTTCAGTCGGCGCTATCCGGAGGGCCTGGTGCTCGTCTCGATCCAGAACCCTGTTCGCATTGGCGACTACGACGAACCCGAACCAGACGTGGCGTTGCTACAACCGCGCGCCGACGACTATGGCGCGGCCAAAGCCACAGCCGCCGACATCCTGCTGCTGGTCGAGGTGTCGGACCGAACGCTGCGCACTGATCTAGGGCGCAAGGCGCGCATCTACGCCAGCGCGAACGTGGCCGAGTACTGGGTCATCGATCTGAACGACCATGCTCTCTATGTGCATCGCTCGCCGCCGACGGGCGGCTACACGGCCAGGCATGTATTGAGTGGTAGCGAGCCGATTGGCGCCGAGTTTGCACCCAGCATCGAGTTCACAGTCGGCGAACTGCTCGGATAACCAACGACTCCGTTACCCCCAACGGGTTCGGAAACGTGTTGCGTGTTGCTAGAGTAGGCGTTCGTGGCCTTGTTCTCACCGCGCGGGCAGCCTGCCGAAGCCCCGTGGCGGCTCGCGCTGGTCACCGTCAGGCAGCGCTCGGGCGTACAGCACGCTAGCCATACCAGCCGAGTCGAAAGCCCCAGCGACCGAGGTCGAAAGCGATGGCCACGCCCCAGTAGTAGACGAAGTAGGCGCCACCAGCCGTCAGGGCGACCGCGGTCAGCAGGGCTGGCTGCCATGGCTTGCGACTGGCCCAGCGCGTCAGCCGCCGTCCGAAGGCGAAGACCAGGACACTGAACAGCAGCACCATCAGTGCGATCTCGCCGAGCCCGTGCAGCGCCATCACCAACGCTCCATACAGGGGGCTGTGCGCCGCCGCCGCGTACGTCAGGAATTCGTGGAAGACCGGGAACGGGCGGCCGATGGCAAAGCTGCCGACGAGCAGCCCCATCAGCGCGGCCTTGGTCCCTGCCATGGAGAAGAAGCTACGCGTCACCGGCGACAGCCGCCGCGTTAGAGCGCCCAGATAGCCGAAGGCGATGGCGCCCCAGACCAGCATCACCAGCCCAATACTGGTGAAGACGGCCTGTGCCAGCGCCAGTCGTACCGGGCGCTCGTTGAAGGACCGAACACCGTCCGAGCCTAGAAAGCCGATGAACATGCCGTACGCGGCGCCGACCAACAGCACCATGCTCGCGAAGGCGCCCAGCGCGCGCCAGGCCGCCCGCCGCGACGCGGCCGCGTCGGCGGCGCCCTCGGCAGTACACGCCAGCCCAGGCAGCATCGCGTAGACGACGCAGTTGCAAGCGGTGAAGGTGGCGGCCAAGCCGGCCACCCAGGCGAACACCGCACCGAACCCGAAACCGTTGTTGGCGAATGTGCCGGCCAACTCCTGGGTGTCTCCGATCGTCGTGCCGGCCACCACGTTGCGGCCGAAACCATCGACCGCCGCGGCGTTCCAGAAGCCGGCCACGAGCACCCCGAAGAGGAGGGCGGTAAGCGTCCAGGCGGCGCGGCGCCAGAGGCCGTACGTCTCGGCAAGATCGGCCGACGCCGGCAGCGCAGCGACCACTTGGTCGACCGGCGGCGAGGCCACGGAGCGCGTGGTCGGTGCGGCTAGCTTGGTGAAGGTCGTCGTGCGTGTGCTCACCGTGGTCACTTCTCCTTCGTCGCGGGGGGCGACATGATGATCTGTGTGGGGACGGACGCTGCCCGGCGCCGGCCACCGCCTACCTGGCCCGTGCCGCTCTCACACCTCAGCCACCTACGCCCCGGTGAGCCTGAGATGGCGTTGTGGTTCGTGCACAGCTGCACACGGCCAGACGGGAATCGGCCGCGGACGGCGGGAAAAGATGGTACATGGCGGCCACGAGCATCGGCAGCGTGACCAGACCGTTGTAGACCAAGTGCAGTTCAACGCGCGGGAACAGGAGCTGGAGCACGCTCGTCGGCACGGCAGCGCCGAACAGGTTGGTTTGGAGCAGCACCTGTCCCAGCAGCAGAAGATGCTCGGCGTGGTGCCACACCTGAATCGCCAGGGCCACGTTCCACCACAGCCGTGCCTGGCCGACGAAGGCGGGCCGCAGGGCGATGAGCCCGACCAACATGACAAGCGCGTAGAGATAGTGGAACCACTCGGAGGCGATGAGCGAGGGGAAGACCATCCCCAGCAAGCCCAGTGCCTGTGCGCGTGGCCAGCCGAGGACCCAGATCTGGAGCGCCTGCACGATGTGTTCGGCCCAGTGGGAGAGCACGACGACCGTGAAGATCCACATGGCTGACTTGTGCCAAGACCCGTTCAGCGTGGACAGGAGCCGCACTGGTGGCTTTGCCCGAGCGGCGACGTAGCGCAACGTCATGCTGCTCATGAGGCGCGCCTGGGGTGCCGGGACAGGCCGGAGCGGGCGGCGCGCCAGAACCGTAGCAGTGTCACTTTCATAGTGACAGCTTAGCACGGCGTGGGGCGGGCGTGCCGCCGTTCCGGAGGGCCAACTCTTTTACTTTTACTTTCGTCGTGGAATTGTATCATCTGGCTGTATGGCCGGGACCTGCTGATGGATTTCGCCTGGACTCCAGACCAGCTGCGCCTCAGGGCCGAGATCGTTGGCTTCGCCCAGCACCACCTCGCCTCGTGTATCACCGAGCGCGACCGCTCGGCCCTCTTCGACCAGGCAGGCTGGGCCAAGTGCGCCCAGCTCGGCATCCAGGGGCTCCCCATCCCCGAGGCCTTTGGTGGCGCCGGTGCCGATCCGCTCACCATTGTCGCCGCCCTCGAGAGCCTCGGCTATGGCTGCCAGGACAACGGCCTGGTCTTCTCCCTCAATGCCCACATGTGGACCTGTGAGCTGCCGATTCTGACCTTCGGCAGCGAGCAGCAGAAGGCCACTTACCTGCCGAACCTGGTGAGCGGTCAGTCTATCGGCGGCAACGCCATGACCGAACCAGAATCCGGCTCAGACGCCTTCAGTCTGCAGACCACCGCCGACCGGCGCGGCGACCGGTACGTCCTCAATGGCAGCAAGACCTTCGTCACGAACGGTCCGGTCGCCGACCTCCTGCTCGTGTTCGCCACGGTCGACCGTGCCCGGGGACCGGCTGGCATCACTGCGTTCCTCGTCGAACGCACCGCCCCCGGCCTGTCCATCGACGCCTCCCTCGACAAGATGGGCCTCAGGACCTCGCCGATGGCTGAGGTGAGCTTCCACGACTGCGACGTCCCTGTCGCCAACAGGCTGGGCAAGGAGGGTGCGGGCATGGCCATCTTCAGCCACTCCATGGAGTGGGAGCGCAGCTGCATCCTCGCCAGCGCCATCGGCTCCATGGAGCGGCAGTTCGAGCAGTGCCTACGCTACGCCAAGCAGCGGCACCAGTTCGGCCAGGCGATTGGCAAGTTCCAGCTGGTCGCCACCAAGCTGGTCGACATGAAGCTGCGCCTCGAGACGGCGCGCCTACTACTGTACCGACTGGGCTGGCTGCGAACGACCCACCCCAGGACCATCATGGAGTCCTCCATGGTCAAGTTGTACATCAGCGAGGCGTGGGTGCAGTCGTGCGAGGACGCCATCCAGATCCACGGCGGCTACGGCTACATGACGGACCTGGGGCTAGAGCGCGAGCTGCGGGACGCCATCGGCAGCCGGCTGTATTCCGGCACCTCCGAGATCCAGCGGTCCATCGTCGGTCGCTGCCTGGGCCTGTGAGACGAGGAGGTCGTGTGTCGTACGTGCTCGGGCAGCTGCTGACCGAGGGTGCCGCTCAGTATCCCGACCATGTAGCGGTGGTCGATCGGCAACGGCGCATCACCTATGCCGAGCTGGATGCGCTCGCCGGCCACCTGGCCGGGGCTCTCGTCAGCCACGGTGTCCAGCGTGGTGACCGGGTCGGCATTTACCTGATCAAGTCTATCGAGTCGATCGTGGCTGTCTTCGCTATCCTTCGGGCTGGGGCCACCTACGTGCCCCTCGACCCGAAAGCACCGGTCGGGCGTGTCGCGTTCATCGGCCGCAACTGTGGTATGCGCGCGCTCATCGCCAGCCCGACCAACGTCGCACCGCTCGTTGAGGCACTGGGCAGCTCCTCACTCCTGCGCTGCATCGTTCTCACGCCAGACGAAGGCCCGAGTGTCGCGTGGGCGGATCGTGCGCCCCATCGCCTCGCGTGGCAGCAGCTCACCCGCTTCCCGTGCGCCGCCGCCACACCCGACGGCCTCACCGAAGACGACCTGGCCTACCTGCTTTACACCTCAGGCTCCACCGGCGAGCCGAAGGGGGTCATGATCAGCCACCGGGCGTCCCTCACATTCGTCGACTGGGCGCACGACCGCTTTGGCCTGCAGCCGGCTGATCGCGTGGCGAGCCACGCGCCCCTGCACTTCGACCTCTCGATTTTCGACGTGTTCGCCACGATCAAAGCCGGCGCACGCATCGTGCTCGTCCCCGAGGAGTACTCCGTCTTTCCTCGCCAGCTGGCGACGCTCATCCAGGACACCGGCATCACCACCTGGTACTCGGTGCCTTCGGTGCTCACCCGGCTCGTGCTGCATGGTGCTCTGGAGACGCTGGACCTGTCACAGCTGAGACAGATCCTGTTCGCTGGCGAGGTGTTTCCGGCGCGCCACCTGCGCGCGCTGATGTCCCTCGTCCCCCACGCCGCCTACTTCAACCTCTACGGGCCTACCGAGACGAACGTCTGCACCTACCACCAAGTAGTCGACGTCCCATCGGACGCTCCGCAGGCCGCGCCCATCGGCAAAGCCTGCGACAACAGTGACGTGTTCGCCGTCGATGACCACGGCAACGTCGCCGAGCCGGGCCAGGTGGGGGAGCTCTACGTGAGAGGGCCGTCCCTGATGAAGGGCTACTGGGGCATGCCGCAGAAGAGCGACGAAGCGCTCGTGACGAACCCGGTCGGAGCGACGCCCTGGCCGGAGAAGGTCTACAGGACGGGCGATCTCGTGAGACAGGAGAGCACCGGCAGTTACCTGTTCCTGGGCCGCCGGGACACCATGATCAAGAGCCGTGGGTACAGGATCGAATTGGGCGAGATAGAAGTTGCCTTGTATAGCCATCCTCTCGTGGACGAGGCAACCGCGATCGCCGTTTCGGATGACGAGATGGGGAATGTCATCAAGGCAGTCGTTGTGCCGCGCCCCGGCACGGATCTCCCCCGGGCGGAGCTGCTGCGCCTGTGTGCGGAGCGATTGCCGAGCTATATGCTTCCCGCCTCCATTGACTTTATGGAGAGTCTTCCAAAGACGTCGACAGGGAAGGTTGACAAAGTCGCCATACACCAAGCTCTTTCAGTAGAGTCGTTAGAAGCACCACGATGAGAGTGAGAATAGACGAATAATGGACAGTATCGAGCAAACGCTATGCGCATTCATCCAAACCGCATTCATCGTGGAGCGGGGTGGCGGTGACCGGACTCTCAGTCCAGACGACCCGCTTGTGGCGAGTGGTGTCGTGGATTCGCTCGGCATCTTTGAAGTGATCGCCTTTGTCGAGGAGCAGTTCAGCGTCAACGTGCTACCTGAGGATGTCGTCATCGACAACTTCGAGACCGTCCATGCCATCGGCAACCTGGTGCATTCGCGGCTAGTATCGCGCCAGAGGGATGCGGCATGATGGCCAGCAGGGGCGCGATAGGCGGCGACCGTCGAGCGGTGGCGATCCCCAGGCGCTGTGACGTCGTCGTCGTGGGCGGCGGTCCGGCGGGGAGCACCGTCGCGACGCTGCTAGCCCAGAAGGGCTACGACGTCGTGCTCTTCGACCGCGAGCGGCACCCCCGCTACCGCGTTGGCGAGAGCCTGATCCCGCACACCTGGAAGTACACCGACATGACCGGCGCCTCCGCCAAGCTCATGGAGGAGGGCTTCATTGCCAAGGCGGGCGGCACCGTGGTGTGGAACGGCGTGATCCGTCAGATGGCGTTCCAGGACTTCGGGTACGGGCGTCCGGCCTTGCATGTCGAGCGCGACCTTTACGACGCCATCCTGCTGGAGCACGCCCGTAGCCAAGGTACTCGGATCTTCGAGGAGACCGCTGTTGTCAGTATCGAGCCGCACGGTATGGGCGAGCCAGCGGACGTGAGCTACCGAGCCGTCCAGGACGGGGCGACGGGCCGGATCACTGCCCAGTTCGTGGTGGACGCCAGTGGGCAGAGCGCGGTTCTCGGTAGACAGCTCGGAACTCGTGTCGTCGACGACGGCTTTCGGTTCATGAGCGTCTGGGGATATTTCGAGCATGCGAAGTACGTGAGCCTGGGGGGAACCATCCACCCGTCCGAAGACCTGAGAACGACGCCACCAACAACGTTCGTCTCGTCTCTCGATGCGCTCGGTGACTGGGGATGGCTGTGGCACATCCCGCTGCGGGGCAGAACGAGCGTCGGCCTGGTGCTGCCACAGCAGCACCTCAAAGCTGTCAGGGGCCACGACGCGCTCGAAGCCTACTTCCTGCAGACCTGCCGTCACGTTCCTTATGTGGATCGCCTTCTGGAAGACGCCGGCTATATCGACGGCAGCCTCCATGTCATACGGGACTACTCCTACCGAACGACGCAGGTGGCGGGTCCCGGCTACTTTCTCATCGGCGACGCGGCCGCCTTCGTCGACCCGATCTTCTCCGTCGGCGTCGTGCTGGGCATGTATGCCGCCTACATCGCCACCTGGGCCATTGACCGCTCCTTCAAGGCGCAGGCCTCGACCGCCCACAATCAGGGGCTGTTTTCGAGCCAGCTCTTGGCCCGGCTGGAAGTGTCCCGCTCGCTGGCGCTACCGCGATATGGGTCGGGCAACGCCACCGATCTGGCCAGGCGCGCCGTCGCCTTCGAGAGCGCGCTCGAGCAGGAGCTCATGTACGTCGTCTCTACTGTCACGACCCGCAACGACAACGTCCGAGACATGCTCGGGCGCAGCCGCGACCGAGACATCACCTCTGACCGATTTCAGACGCTGGACACAATCGTCGCCGAGCCCGCGCTGGTGGGTGGCAGGCGCTGATACGGCGTCGCTATCACCGACCTGGCATCAGGTACCGCCATCAAGAGCGGCGTCTGAACCAGCCGGTGGCAAAGGGTGACTCCAGAAAAGAGCTCATCAGTGTGCTGGCGACTTTCTCGATCCCTGCCCGCGACGGATGCACCCCGTCCCACGAGAAGTCGGACGCTTGCCAGCTCAGACCGTCTGACCGCGGTGTCATCCCATCAGCCCACGTGTAGGCGGCCCACGCCAGCCAGGGAGCAACGGTGGTGTAGTTCAGGTCGCCTAGGTTCGCGTCGAGCACGGCACCGCTGTTCCTCATCTGGTCGATCTGTGCTTGAATCAGCCATTTGACGGCGAAGCCCGATTCGTACGCGTACGGCTCTGGATGGAGGGCCGTGCGGGCATACCCTGCGTAGGTCCGACTCGATAGGAACACCGCCTGCACCCTGGGGTAGCGAGCCCTGATCGCTCTGACGGTTTTGGCGAGATGTGCCTCATTCTGGTAGACGTCAGCCGATCTGGACGGGAGTGCGACTGTCGGTCTGGCGTTGATGCTCTTGAGCCACACCGCTTGCACCTGGTGCTCGGTCACACCAGCGGCAGACAGTCGGCCGGCGACGACGTCGTAGGTGGCGGCAGTCGGCGACAGCCAGCCCGCGGCATCCTGGCGGCGCTGCGCCCCATCCACGATCACGAGCGTGCTGTGGTTGACACAGGGATGCCTGGCGGCCTGCCCCATGAACGACTCCTCGGACGGGTGGTCGTGGCCCAGCGAGCCGCGCCATTCGGCAGAGGCATTGGACATACCAATCGACAGAAAGACGATCTTGCCGGCGGCGCTGCTCGTGCCCACTGCGTCCAGAGGTGTAATCGCGCCGGCGCGGGCCAACCCAGCCTGGTGGTGATCGGCGGGAACGCTGTTGGTGCCGTTTTCGTACAGCCCGCCGACGAAACCGTGGTAGAGCTGGCAGCCCATGTCCGGCAGGGGGACACGTCCCGTCGTTCGGGCTGGCGTCAACTCAGTGACGCAGGGCGCGCCCGCTTCACGCGCTCGTACTCCCTCTCGGCCAGGCGCGTCTCTCGCGCCAGCGGCGATGGGCGATTGGCCAGTGCGGCAATCAGCTCTTCCATCCGGATCGGCTTGCTGATGTAGTCGTCCATGCCCGCTGCCAGACACGTCTCTCGGTCACCCTGCATGGCATTGGCCGTCATCGCCACGATCCACGGCCGCTCTTCGGGACCCCAGCGGGCGCAGATCTGCCGGGTCGCCGACAGCCCGTCGAGCTCGGGCATCTGCACATCCATCAGCACGACGTCGTAGCCTTGCCGGGCAACGGACGTCACCGCCTCCTGGCCGTTGCCCACCACGTCGGCTCGATAGCCGAGCTGCGCCAACTGGCGGACAGCCACCTTCTGGTTGACCGCGTTGTCCTCAGCGAGCAGGATCCGCAGCGGCAGCCGCTCGGCCATCGCGGGATCCGATCGTGGTCTGATCCGCTCCACCGGGCGCACCTCAGACGGGCGCTCGGCGCAGACGTCGAGCAAAGTGTCCAGGAGCTGGGAGGGCTTGAGCGGCTTGGTCAGGTAGGCGACTGGGCCCAGGCTGTCGCTCAGCCGCTCGCGCTGTCCCAGCGACGAGAACAGGACCAACGCCAGCGACTCAGCATCGCGGTGGCGCCGGATGCTGGTGGCCAGGCTCACACCAGTCATCTCGGGCATGTTCATGTCCAGGATGGCCACGTCAAAAGGCTCGCCGCGCTCGATCCACGCCAGCGCTTCGTACGGCGACGCGGTCTCCGAGGCGACCATACCCCAGGCCCGGGCCTGGCGAACCATGATGAGCCTGCTCGTGGCGTTATGGTCGACGACGAGCAGCCGCCGGCCGCGCAAATGCGGGTGCTCGCGCGTGAAGTCCGCGTGTGGGGTAACAGCCGCAGTGGTTTCGGCCACAAGCCTGAGGTGGAAGGTGGTCCCCTTGTCCACCGCGCTCTCGGCCCGAATGCTCCCGCCCATCAACTCGGCCAGCCGCCGACTGATGACCAGGCCCAGGCCCGTGCCGCCATAGCGGCGCGTCATTGAAGCGTCCAGCTGCGTGAAAGGCTGGAACAGACCGTCTATCCGGTCGAGCGGGATACCGATTCCAGTGTCCCGGACCGCGAAGTGCAGGTCGTAGCGACCATCGCCAAGCGGCTGTGCCCCAATCGACAGCACCACCTCGCCCTGCTTGGTGAACTTGACGGCATTGCCCAGCAGGTTCAGCAGGATCTGGCGCAGACGCGTCACGTCCCCGACGACGATGACCGGTACCGTGTCTTCGACCTCGTAGGCGAGGTCCAAGCCTTTTTCCGCGGCGAGTGGCGCCACCAGATCCAGGACAGCCTCGGCACATTCCCGCAGAACAAACGGCTGGGTCTCAAAGTTCAGCATCCCGGCCTCGATCTTCGAGAAGTCGAGGATGTCGTTGATGATGGTCAACAGAGCGTCACCACTACCACGGATGATCTCGGCGAACTCCTGCTGGTCCAGTGTGAGCTCCGTATCGAGCAGCAGGCCGCTCATGCCGATGACGGCGTTCATGGGCGTGCGGATCTCGTGGCTCATGGTGGCCAGGAAGGCCGACTTCGCGCGGGAGGCCTCCAGTGCGACGTCCCGCGCTTGTTCCAGCTCGGCCTCGAAGCGTTTGCGCTCGGTAACGTCGGTGGCCACGCCGATGACCCCAGCCACGGCGCCGGCAGCATTGGGGACGGGCTGATAGTGGATCTCGAACCACCCTTCGGCGATCTCCCGCACGCCAGAGAGCGCCTCGCCGGTCAGGGCACGGCGGACATCGGCGAGGATCCGCGGCGCCGTGCGATAGACCTCAAACACAGACTGCCCGACAGCCTGGCCGGGGCGTAGGCCCAGGGCAGCCATGCCCCGCCCCTCGCAGAGCGTGAAGCGGCCCTCCATATCGAGGGCGAACAGGACCACTGGCGCGTTGGTCACCAGGGTGCGCAGGCGCTCCTCGTTGGCCGCGAGCGCCTCTTCGGCCCGTCGGCGCTCAGCGACCTCCTCCCGCAGCGCGAGCTCGGCGCGCCGACGTTCGGTGATGTCCATAGAGGTGCCGAAAATGAACGTTCCCTGGCCGGTCTGCGGATCACAGAGCACCTCCGTCTGCGTGTGCAGCAGGCGCACCGTGCCATCCCGCCCGGCCGTGCGAAACTCGAATGGGTCGGCCATCCCGGCAAAGGCGCCCTGCATGAACTGGCCGAGCACCGGGTGGTCGTCTGGGTGCACGGCCTGCATGAACGTCTCCAGGCTCGGGACGACCTCTCCGGGCGTGAGGCCGAACAGCCGGAACAGCTCGTCCGACCAGTGCACGACGTTGGTCACGAAGTCCCAATCGAAGCTGCCGAGGTGGGCAATCCGCTGGGCGGTCTCTGAGCTGGCCTCGCGATCCCGCAGCATCGCCTCCATCGCCTTCTGGGCGGTGATGTCGGTACTGATCTCCAGAACCGCGGCCGGCCGGCCTGGCTCCCGCTGCAGAGCCCAGCGGCTCGACACGGTGATGGCGGAACCGTCCTTCCGGACATGGCTGAGCTCGCCCTCCCAGCGCCCGTCGCGCTCGAGCGCGGCCTCGATCGCGGCACGCGGTTGCGGGAAGTGCGTCTGCAACACGGCGCGGGCGGGCTTGCCAACGACCGCGTCTCGTGGCCAGCCGAACATGGCTTCGGCGCCGTGGTTCCAGAACACAACCGCATCGGTGGCCGCGTCCCGCACCAGGATGGCGTCCTGGGCCAGGTCCAACAGCGCAGCCTGACGCTGGAGCGCCACCGCGGCCCGCTGCTTGTCGGTCAGCAAGGCGGCCAGGATGGATTCCTGCTCCGCCTGCAGGGCCTTCCGCGCCTCGTCGACGAAGCCAGCGGCGATGGAGCCGAGCAGCGCCCCCAGCCGCGGCCGGAGGTTCGCGGCGCCCTCCGTGGACAGGTCCGCCGGAAGCCAATCGCTCTGGACGGCGAGCGTCGCGCTCAACGCTTCCGGGGCTGTGTAGCCGAGACGGACCAGGGCAGCGCCGACGTTGCGGCCCTGCTGCTCGTCGAACGGCTCGGCAAGCAGCGCGGCGAGAGCCTGGTCCGTCAGGCCGAGAACGTGCTGTTGGACGGCCCGCGCTGGTCCCACATAGCCGGTCCGGGCAATAGCGCGTTGCCAGACGTCGGCGAGGGCTTTGCGCCGGCCCCTCACGAGCAACTGCAACGGCAACGGGGGCTGCTCGGTCCCCTCCATGGAGCTCATACCCGGATCCTGGCCCTGCCTCAGCACGCGGGGCCGCGCCACCTCACGACTTGCGCGCGACGCCGGCGTAGGCCAGCGAGCGCTCAGGGTGATCGAGGAAAAGGTCGTCGGTATCCTCCGGGCGCCACAGGGGTACCCGGACCAGCCCGGGGTCGATGAACGCCAGCCCATCGAAGAAGTGCTCGATCTCACGACGCGACCGGAAGCGCAGCGGGCTGCTGGCGCCCGCGTACACCCGCTCGAGCTGCTCGCGCCCCGCCGCTGGGACACGCTCGGTGGTCGCGTGCGTCAGAGCCAGATAGCTGCCAGCCGGCACGGCGTCTCGCAGGCCGCGGACGAGGCCCTGTGCCTCCCCGTCATCGGGGATGAAGTGCAGCAGTGCGACCGCCAGCACGGCCACCGGGCGCGAAAAATCCAACAGGCGTCGGACCTCGGGGTGCTCGATGACCTGCTGGCTGTGCCGGGCATCGGCCTGGATGACCGTCGCCAAGGGGTTGTCCTGCAGCAGGGCCGCGCTGTGGGCCACGGCGACGGAGTCGACATCGACGTACACCACGCGCGCCGCCGGATTTGCCCGCTGGGCTACCTCATGGACGTTGCCGCCCGTCGGAATGCCCGAGCCAATGTCCAGGAACTGATCGATGCCCTCTTCGACGAGGAAGGTGACCGCCCGGTGCAGGAAGGCCCGATTGACCTGCATGATGAGGGGGAAGTCTGGGTAGATGGCGATAGCGCGCTGCGCCGCCTGGCGGTCGACGGCAAAGTTGTGGCCGCCGCCCAGGTAGTAGTCGTACATGCGCGCCACGCTTGGCCGGTCCAGCTGGTCGTGAGCGAGCGTCCACGAGGGGGTCGCCGCGGTGGTCTCTGTCGCGGGGTCCATGCAAGTTCCCTTCTGCAATCCCTGCCGGCGACGGCAAGCAGCGCCATCGCTCTGAGCAGGGATTTTACTAGCGATATGAAAGTATAGAAGTCTGGTGATCACGGCCGCGCAAATGCGCGGCCCGTCGGTTTGCCGCGCGCCCGCGGTCTGCAATGCGCGGCTGGGCGGTACTACTGCAGCCAGGTGGTGCGCGGGCCCTGCCAGCAGCCTGTCGCCGCCATACGGCGGTTCCGCCTAACCTGGTTGTCGCCGGATCACGGCATACACGGCGGGAACCTGTATGGCTTCCCCATCGGGCAGCTGGTTCGTGGTCTGGATCAAGCTGTCGCCCGTAGCCAGAACAGCGAAGCGATCCGGGGGGAACAGTCGCGCCAGCTCTTTCAGACCGATGGTGCCCGGTCCGGACCCGGACTGAAGCGCCCGCGCCAGACCAGGTGGAGTTCCGTGCTGGTCGATCAGGCGCCCAAAATAGGCTTCGGTCGCGGGCGACAATTCCTTGAGGTAGAGCGTGCCGGCGGTCCCGAGCAGTCGCTCGATGCCACGGACGGCTGCCTCGCGGTCAGCCTGCGGCATCCTGTGCAACACCCCGCGGATGTGCACGTTGGCATCGCCGATCGTGGCGCTGAAGTTTTCGGTGTCCCGCTGATCCCGCACATCGAGGGTGTGGTAGACGATGTGTGGCGAGGCATCCGCCGCCTGGGCGCGATCGACCGCTGCCGTTGAGAGGTCGGTGCCGATGACTCGCCCGAAGTGCTGGGCGAGGAAGTGGGTGTGGCGCCCGTTGCCGCACCCGATGTCCACCAGTGGCAGTGACCGGTCCATACGGGTTCTGACGAGAGCAAAGTCCTGGGCCGCCTCATGCGGATCCGCGTCCCAGAAAATCTCCCCAGGACTCCCGGTCAGCGTACTCCAGAAGTGCTGCCACACGGCCGTCGATGGGTCTGTGCCTGTCTGTGCTTCTGGTTCCATTTCCCTTTCCTTTAACGTCATCCTGTCTCCTCATACGCTCGATCCATGACGGTCAACGTGCTCGACCCATAGCCAACCGGGCCGCCGACCGGGCGTGCAGCGACAAGCACCGCGGGGAGATCACCATCACCACAACGTCGGCTCCACCTGATTGGGGGCGGTGACAGTTCTTGTGGCCGTCTGTTCCGGGATGCTACGGAACGGGTGCTACCGCAGTCGGCGCTGTGGCTCGCCCGACCGGGGACGTTCGCATTGGCCAGACGGGGATGAGATGACGCCGAAGGACGAGTACGGCACGTCGCCAGCCGACGCCCCACACCACCAGCCGCTAAGAGGCTCGGGCGGTGCTGTTCTCTGGCTCCGCAGCGGCGAGCGCCCGCTCCACGACTGTGAGCAGCTCCAAAGGCGAGAACGGCTTAGTGAGGTAGCAGTCGGCTCCAGCCGCCAGGCCGGCGCGAATATCAGTCTCCTGCGTCTTCGACGTGAGCAAGACGACATGTGTCCCAGCGAGCTCCGGATCGTTCTTGATTGCTGCCGTCAGCTGCAGGCCGCTCCGGCCCGGCATCTGCACGTCCAGCAATGCTAGGGTCGGTCGGTGGTCCAGTATGGAGCGCCAGGCCTCGTCACCATCCTCCGCCGCCAGCACCGTGTACTCGTCTGAGGTAAGAACCGCGCCCACTATCAACCGCAAGACCCTATCGTCATCGGCGATCAAGACCGTCTTGGTCATCTCGTGTCTCTCTGCCAGTCAGCGCTCACCGGCTATCCGCGCCCCGCACGCATAGCATAGTCTTTCATTGCGGAAGCACCTGTGAATTCGGCTGCTCGCGGCGATCCAAGCCCGACGACGAGGTCCGGTGCGGTGCGGTGTCCCCTCCCAGTCCACGCACCGCAGCGGAGTCTGCTGGGGATGGCCTCCGCCAGTCGTCAGGCAGTGCCACCGCGCTCCGACGACGCAAGCCTGGGCGCCAAGCGGACTCCACGCACTAGCTGTTGGCCCCCCTCAAGCGACTACGGTCTCATGCAGCGCCATCTTGTGCAAGCCGCTGGCCTACTCCACGACGAGTCCGCGTCGGCACCACGGTTGCCGAGGCTACTCTTTCGGAGATACGTCCTCGACGCTGCGGCCGACGACGGCGAAGATCGGGTCACTGGCCGCCTCGCGCGGGCTGCGGTTCAGCACCTGGATGGCGGTCCAGTTGCCGGCAGCTTCCAGGTACCGCTCCACCAGGCGCCCGTGTCCCGCGTCGTCCAAGGCTTGCCAGATGGCCACGGCTTTGGTCGGGAAGCACCGGTTCGAGAAGGTCACGACCAGCGGTGATCCGGCCCGCAGCACCCGACCGACGTCCCGCAGCACGGCGACGGGCCGGGTGAGGTACTGGATCGAGACACAGATCGCGGCCGCGTCAAAGCTGGCGGTCGGAAATGGCAGTCGCGGCTCCCGATTGAGATCCTGCACCACGGCGGCATCGAGCCGTGGGTTGGCGGCCAGCTCTTCGCGGTTGAGGCCGAGACCGACGACGCGGCTGTAGGACACCTCGGCTGGCAGGTGGCTGACCCAGCTACTCATGAGATCGAGGATGGCACCGTCGGGCGGGAACAACTCTCGATAGAGCTCGGTGACGGCAGTGATGGCGGCAGCGTCGATGTGCGTGACAAGCCGCGGCTCCTGGTAGAACAGCGGGTCAGGCGTCTCATCGTAGCGGCGGAACGCCTCTGGCGGGAGTCCGGACATACAGCTGTCGCCAACTATCGCCCATCCCGCGGCAGATGGCAGCGTTCAGGCGAGGTCGATGGACGGCGCCAGCCGATCACCGACATGTTGCGTAGCCGGGCCACCTGCTCGCCTGCGATCGAAGTGGATGAGCCCACATCGCGCATGATACCGTCCGCCAGACGCGCACTCTGAGAAGGGGGACGTGATGGCGTTGGAATTTGGCAAGCTTCTCGCCATCGTCGGGGGCGGGATCCGGGGGATCATTCGGTCTGTCGTGCGCGTCGCAATGGAAAACAAACGGGTCACCACCGACCTTGTACCAAACCAAGGCCGACGCTTGACTCAACACGGCAGCATTGCGGATAGCCGCCCTCATTCCACTCGAAGCCCAAGCATGATCCGCTCGGGCCCATGTATCAGGTTTGGGAGATGCGCATGAAAGTAGAACCTACGCCCGCAGGCGAGCCGAAGCGCCAGAGTTTCTGGAGTACGCTGCCCGGCATTCTGACCGCTGTCGCCGGTGTGCTGACCGCTGTTACAGGTCTGACGGTTGCTCTCAACCAGATGCGCCATCCCAGCGCGGGCGATTCCCAACAGGTTGCAGTATCAACCCCAACGACGGGATCCCTCACTGCGCTGTCCGTCGTTCGTAAGGACGAAGCCGCCGGACAAGGCGCTACGCCACCCGTTGTTCGTAAGGACGAAGCCGCCGGACAAGGCGCTACGCTCCCCGCCGGGCAGGAAGCGCGCATGGGGGGTGGTCAGCACGTTTTCACAATTCTATCTGCGCGACTCGACCCATTCAACGCAGAGACCCGTGCCCTGCGGCTAAAGGTGCAGTTCCTCAACAACAGTAGTGCGCTCGATCGCACGTACTACTCGACATTTCGCCTGCTCGTCGACAATTTGCCGCTGGCGCCAGTGGACGCCCCGCTGGAACAGATCGAGGCGCTTAGCGCCATAGACGTGGACTATACGTTTCGGGTTCCCGCCAGCGCACGTCAGGCCGTGCTTCGAATCGGCTGGAACGAAGAAGTGTCCGAGATCCCAATCGACCTTGCTGCTAGTCGTTAGCGTTGAAGTCACGCCGCACTGCGGCGGGCTGCTTTTGATCGGCAGCGAATTCGGACAGCTGTGGCGCACGGGCTTGTGGAGTCGTGAGGGGCTGCACATCGTGACGCCCACCGGCAAGCAGTTCTGTTCGCTGGTGAGTTGAACGCAGCCATCGCCGAGCAGGTAGAACTGGTCAACACCGTCACCTCCGTGCCCAGCCGCTATCGCGCCAGGCACTAGTCCCTTTCCAGCCGCGCGCGCAAACCTCGAAACCGCGGTCTCGGTACAACTGCGTGCGAAAGCCGCCCATAGCGCGGTACCACGCGGTGGGTAGAGGTATTGCGGAGCAAGCAGGTGAGATCAACCGGGTGACCTTTGGCGCAATAGACGCATTGTACGTACACCCGTCGTTGTATGTGTGAGCAAGAGCATTCTTGGATGAACAACCCACCCCGCTCGGTCCCACCTTTCCCGCTGACGCCGTCGTGCTGGTCCACCGCGCACCGGACGTGCTGATCCGCGTGGTGCAGAGTCGCTTCGCCGACACGGCCGCGTGGCCGCGACGCAGCAGGTCCTGGTCACGGCCACTGTCCCGCTGGGCGCCGCGGCTGGCGGCCTGCTCGGCGACGCGCTGGGCCTACGGCGACGGTTGCTGGTCACAAAGGCGTGGCACACCAGGGCGCGGCGGCCGAGGGCATTTCCTACGTGCCTGAGTTGGCAATCCTTCGAAGGTCGGCGTTGATCTGGCGCAGCGCACTCAGCACCTCCGGCCCTA
>JAABUQ010005775.1_pt1 | contig 19375 bp, 13 predicted proteins | sample 5560001 | NCBI WGS metagenome assembly JAABUQ01 (sample SAMN10711888, study PRJNA513371) | rock metagenome | isolation source: Antarctica rocks | place: Antarctica: Victoria Land, Finger Mt nord | collected 2015-12-18
GGAGGCATTACTTGCTATCTGCGTGATCTGTGCAACCCTCGTCGAGCAGCATCGTCATACATTGATGGCTGGGCGAACGCTGCTGCAACAGGCCGTGCCGATCACCTTCGGGCTCAAAGCGGCACGCTGGCTGGCTCTGACGACACGCCAGGTGCAGGCGCTATCTGAGCGCCGGCAGCAGACGCTCGCCGTACAACTGGGTGGAGCAGCCGGGACGCTTGCCGCGCTTGGAGACGATGGCCTGCTTGTAGTAGAACTCCTGGCCACGGAATTAGGACTGGCGGTCCCGGATCTGCCCTGGCATACTGAGCGCGACCGCATTGCTGAAATCGCCGGAACCCTTGGCGTGGTGGCTGGGGCGATGGCAAAGATCGCGGGCGACGTCGTTCTGCTGGCGCAAAGCGAAGTTGGTGAAGTGGCGGAGGGTGTCGCGCCGGACAAGGGAGGGTCATCCGCAATGCCGCAGAAGCACAACCCGGTCGATGCAACCTTCGCCATCGCTGCGGCGCGCCTGGCCCTGGGCATAGTGCCGGTAATCCTCTCCGCGATGGCACAGGAGCATGAGCGAGCAGCAGGAGCTTGGCAGGCGGAATGGGCGGCCATCCCCGATCTTTTCCGCTTCACAACAGGTGCCGTCGCACGTGTGCGCAGTCTGCTTGGCGGCCTCCAGATTGTTTCCACCCGGATGCAAGCAAACCTTGCTCTTACAAAGGGGTTGATTATGGCCGAGTCGTTGACGATGGCGCTCGCTCCGCGCCTCGGTCGATCCGAAGCGCAGCGTGTTGTCCAGGCCATCTGCGCTCACGTTCTGGAGTCGAGCGTGGACCTGCACCAGGCGGCGTTGGCTGATGCGCGGATACGTGACATCCTCTCACCAGAAGAGATCGACCGTGTACTCGATCCCGCCAGCTATCTGGGCAGTAGCGCTGCGTTTATCGACCGCTCGCTCGCGGGCTACGACGCGGTTCGTTCAGCAGAAAGAGGGAAGCTATGAATATGCGCACGCGCGTTGGCATTATCGGGGCCGGCCCGGCCGGTTTGTTCTTAGCGCTCCTGCTGACTATGGAAGGGATTGATGTGTTGGTGCTCGAAAGCAGGAGCAGGGCAGAGATAGAATCAACGATTCGCGCCGGCGTGCTGGAGCAGGGCACTGTCGATCTGATGGCTGAGATGGGGATCGACGAGCGTATGAAGCGCGTTGGCTCCGTTCACCACGGCATCCAGTTGCGTTTTGCGGGCTATAATCATCGCATCGACCTGTACGAGCTGACCGGCGGGCGAGCTATCATGCTTTACCCCCAGCACGAAGTAATTAAGGATTGTGTCGCCGCGCTGCTCAACCAGGGCAGGCAGATTCTTTTCAACGTCAGAGACGTTCAGATCTCCGGGGTCTCCTCTCATCAGCCATGTATACGCTTGCTCCACGAAAACGAGCAGGTTGAGCTCCACTGTGATTTTATCGCGGGCTGTGATGGCTTTCATGGCGTGAGTCGAGCGGTTATTCCGGCCGCACAGGCAAAAATATTTAGTCGCTCATATCCTTTTGGCTGGCTTGGTATCCTGATGCAAGCACCGCCATCTACCAGAGAATTAATTTACTCTTATCACGAACGTGGCTTCGCGTTAGTCAGTACGCGCTCGCCTGAACTGCAGCGGCTGTACATCCAGTGTGACCCGCACGATGATATTGCTAACTGGCCGGATGATCTGATCCTGGAAGAGCTTGGGGCACGATTAGTTACAAAAGATGACTGGCAGTTACATGTGGGGCAGGTCACACAGAAAGGTATCGTGGCGATGCGCAGCTTCGTCATAGAGCCTATGCAGTATGGCCGGCTCTTTCTGGCAGGAGATGCGGCGCATATCGTACCACCGACCGGGGCGAAGGGACTGAACCTGGCCGTCGCTGATGTTCGTCACCTGGCCCGCGCGCTGGCGGTCTTTTACCAGCAGAAGCAGGAAGACCTGTTAGCCGCGTACTCAACAACGTGTCTCAGACGCGTCTGGCGCGCCGAACATTTTTCCTGGTGGATGACCTCAATGCTGCACCGCTTCCCTGGTGATGACGCGTTTCAACAACATATCCAACTGGCGCAGCTTGAATATACGGTCAGTTCACGGGCGGCTGCTATGAGTCTCGCAGAAAACTACGCGGGCCTATCTTTTGATTGGTAGGGCATGGATGTAGGGGCAGCGTATGAGATGCTGTCTTGTCTACCCTGACTAGATGTATGGATCAGGGCAGACAACGACAGACGGCGAGGGGTTCAGGAAATGGAATCAATCGAGACGTGATCGAACGCTGCGGTTGCGACCTGGCTGCTATTGCTAGAGGTCACAACCAGCCCGGCATAGATGGTCGTCCCCAGTGCGATGGTAGCAGTGCTTAGCTGTGTCCAGTTCTGTCCATCACCTGATGTATAGCCGGTGAGCGTGCTTCCCTGTCTGACGAGCTTTAGCCAGTAGGGAGCGGAGACAAATGGTCCAAACACTGCATTGGATGATCCCCCGCTGATAGTGCGCGTGAGCATCTGGCTGCCATGCAGTGGTGTAAGGTTGACTGTCGCGTGTACAGCGGCAGGATCAAGGCCGGCGCGCACCATAATGCCTGCTTTCGCCCATTCGTTGATCGTCCCTTGATCGACACTCTGGCTCACGACATGCGCAACGATCTGTCCATCTCCTGTTAGCGGCTGATACGCGTAGTGGAATGTGTCGCTGGTATTCCAGATATCCAGGCCGGAACTGCTGACGGTGAAAGTTCCCTGGTTGTAACCGGCTTTGCCCAGCGTTGTTGCGCTGCCGATATCCTGATCGGTCCATGTGCCGGGCAGGCTGGTAACAGGACCGACTGAGACATTATCAAAGGTCGCTGTAGTGGCAACGCCGCGCTGACTGGACGCTACGACTAAACCTGCTGCGACAGTAGTAGCCATCCCGACCGTAACACTACCCGCCTGGATCCAGTTCGCGCCGTCACCCGATGTATAGCCGGTGAATGTGTTCCCCTGCCGGGCAAGCTTCACCCAGGAAGATGCAGTGCTCGTGGGTGCATTGATGACGGTGGTCCCTCCTTCGTTGCTACTGCGCGCGATCATTTGAGCATGCTGGCTCGGTGGCAGGACAAGCGCGGCATCGAGTGCGTCATTATCAAACCTGGCGCGCAGCATCACACCGGCAGTCGCCCCGTTGTCCCGGCTCGCGAGATGCGCGATGATCTGCCCATCGCCCGTCCATGATTGATAGGCAAACTGGAAGGCATCCTTTTTCTCCGTAAGCCTGCCCTCTGAACTGCTGAGCGTAAAGATCCCATTCTTATAGCCTGTCGTTCCCGTGTTGTGGACCGTTCCAACATTCTGGTGTGTCCACCCGCTGGGCAGGGAGCCGCTGCTAAACTGCAAGCTGCCGAGGTTGCCAATCGTCCCGATTGCGAGCAGGTACAGATCGTGCGTGCCCGTTGGGTAGTGCGCGCCAACAGTTGTCGTCTCGTCAGTGTAAGGGCCATTGAAGTCCTGCGGCGAGGATGGCGTGATAGGGAGATCCGCGATCTGCGTGCCTCCAACCAGTGTTCCTCCATTGGCCAGCCCACAACCGGGCTGTGGTTTGGCATCGACGATGACGTGCAGGTGGGCATTCACACCGCTGAAGGTCTGGATATTGGCGGTAAAGTTGGTAATGCCGGCTGGCAACGTCACGTGGCTGTACTTGAGCCATGATCCCTGGCCGATATGGCCAACATTGCCACCAAAGAAGGGGGCAACCTGGCAGTCGCCACCGCCATACAGATCGGTCCTGGCTGCCTGGGTCACGTCTAACGGATTAATGCCAGTCGGTGCGGGAGGACGTGGTGGCGTCGGGAAGTCAGGCTGTTTTTGTGTGAGCAGGATCGGTGAGCCAGCGATGCCCACGTTTGTGCTCTTGAGGGGTAGTGAGAAACCATAGAGATCTTGCAACCAGCGAGCGTGCCAGTCTGTGGGAATGGGGAAGGAGGTAGCGGCGTTGGGGTTCCAGACGATCCAGCCGCTACTCCCATCCGGTAGCTTGAGTTGCACCTGCCATGTCCCGGCGTTATCACTGGAGACCGACTGCATCTGTGAGCCGGTCAGCCAGTTCTCAGTTACCGCGTAGGCTGTTGCACCTCTGGTGATAGTGGTGTTGTCGCTCTGTACCAGCGGCGCGTCCCCCGGGTAATCAACGTGATTGTCCCAGGCATACCATACATAGCGCTCGGCATGCGCGGCCCAGTTCAGAATGTAGGTACGCGAGACCAGGGCAGCGGCCTGCTCCTCCGGTGTCTGACTCGTGCCTGAAGCCGCTTCCGTGTCCCACAGCGGCTGTGCGAGATGATACTTTTGCAGCAGCAGGCGCACATTCGTAATCTGGATCGGCATATACTCGGGGTTATCGGTCGCGTAGAAATGGAAGCCGATAATGTCCGCGTACCTGTCACCGCCCTGCGCCAGGAAGTTGTCAAGCCAACCGACCGAGCTAGAGAAAGGTGGCGAAATCACTTGAATGGTCGGGTCCACCGCTTTAAGGGCCGTATAGGCCGTCTGTGCCAGTGTTACAAGCTGATCTATGGTGCCAGTGTAGAAGATAGGCAGATCGGGCTCATTCCAGATCTCGTAGTAGTGGATCTTCCCCTTGTAGGTTGTCGCCACCCTGGTCACGTAATCGATCCAGTCCTGTATATTTGTTGGTGGTGCCGCGCCGCCAGGACCATAGACAGAAGGTTCATCCGGTCGCGAGGATGCCCATTGTGGAGTAACAGCCAATGTCAGGACAACATCGGCGTTGTGTTGCTGGGCCGCGTTAACCCATGTGTCGAGCGGACCGAAATTGTAGGTTCCCCTGGAGGGTTCCAGCGCGTTCCAGGGTACCCCTGAGTCCCACAGACGCAAGGTACCAAAATTGACAGGCGGCCAGGGGATGGTAGGACTTTTTATCTCCATGCCGAAATACGAGCGCGGAACGGTCGCGGTTGGCGGTACCAGCGGCGGTGCTGGTGTGGCGCTGAGATTAGCGTCATCGACCCATAAAGAACCCGTCTGCGTCGTACGAATCTGGAAGAGGATTTTCGCCGTAGGAGTCTGGCCTGTACAGCTTACCTGCGTCCATTGATCAGATAGCTGTACAAGACCATCGGTCAGGCTTGTGTAGGGCGCGTCCGCGAGCTGCAACCTGACGCCAACGCTCATACCAGGCGTACCACGCAGCCATACACTGGCCGTGTAGACCTGGCTGGCCTGGAGTGAGAGCACCTGTCTGAACTGCATGGCCTGGCCAGCGGGTATTGCTGTAATGTCGATGCGCTGCGCGGCCTGGCCGCTGTGAAAGATGGTGGTATCCTTCGCGTAAGCAATAGTATCCGAGGTCCAGGCGGTATCATCCGACCAGCCATTGGCGATCTGACCCGAGATATGCTGGGTTACCTGGGTAGAGCCAGGGCCGGGCTGGGAAGTGACGGTGTTGTATGGGTCCTCAAATCCGGGGTTAGTAAGTAACGTCGTGTCTTGCGCGCGTGCCTGCTGCTCTACAGAGAGCAGCGCAACGCCGAGTAAGAGGAAGCAGCAAAGCACGAGAATGAGGCTTCTTAGCCTTGTAGAACGAAACATAGTTCCCTCCATGCTCAAAATAGTAAGGGTATTGATGTCAGGACAAAGAAAGACCATCAGCATGACATACGGCCATAATTATGAGGTTTTGAATGGTACTTGCACCTCCTTCATAATTCTGTACTGCACCGCAGGCGCGGTACGGATGAACCGAAGGGTTATAGCCCTCGCTTATCGATAGGGAAGCACAGATGCACGTTTTACCAGTGAGACATCGACAATTGTCGTAAGCCCGGTTGCCAGAGGAGCGGAAAAACGTTCGAGCAGTCGTTTCACAGCTATCGCGCCCATTGTTTCTTTGTTCACGTGAACCGTAGTGAGTGCGGGAGTCAGGTGTTCGGCCATCTCTATATCATCGAAGCCGATAATCGAGATATCCTCCGGGATACGTCGCCCCTGCTCGCGTAGTGCGCGGATCGCCATCATCGCTGTTGCATCGCTCACACAGAAGAGCGCGCTAAAGGGAACGCCGGCGTTGAGCAGGCGCTGGCAGGCCGCGTACACATCATCTATCCTCCCGAGGTCGCACGCCTCGATCAGTGTGGGATACATGGGCAGCCCGGCCTCGCGCAGTGCTGCCAGATAGCCATCTTTGCGCCGCTCAAAGGTATAAATAATGTTGCGCTGCCGCGCGCCCGTCAGAATATAGGCGTCAAGCAGGGCGATACGCTGGTGGCCCTGGCTGATAAGGTAGTTCACGGCCTCGCGCGCGCCCTCAAAATTATCGGCCATGACCGTCTCAAGTGGCTGTCCCGGGAGGCGAAGATAGTTGTCCACGAGTACGAACGGTAGTTCTGTTTGCTGGAGCAGCCCTATTGTGTCACGCCCCGATGGTCCAACCAGCATAAAGCCTCCGGCACGCATCGCCAGGAACATCGTCATCAAGTCGTACGACGTTTGATTATGGCGAATCCCCTGATAGGTCACGTGAATATTGTGTTTGAGCGCCTCGCTCTCTGCCCCATGTAAGATACGCGCCCAGAACGTATCGAGCGTTGGTTCATCCACGCCGCTGTAATCGAGCAGGAAGCCGATATCCTGCAGCGTCTTTTCAGTTGTGCGATACAGAGGGTTCTGCGTTATCTGTTTGTGATATCCCAGCTCTGATGCCGCCTTTAGAACGCGCTCGCGTACATCATCCTTGGTATTTCCCTGGTTATTTAAAACACGCGAAACTGTCGAAATCGAGACCTCCGCGACGCGCGCAACGTCTCTCACTGTTACAGGGCGAGCCACTTGTTTCACTCCCAATATGCTATGCGATCAAGAAACAAATTTTCATAATTTTCAAGAACAGTAGTAACATATTTGGGTACAGACTGTCAATAGGAAGCCACAGAGATACATTAAAAATTACTAAATACGTATTATACGCAAAGAAAACAGAGTTTTCTTTCATTAGTGCACAGTTTTTTGCCTTGTTTATCTCTCGAAGTGATAATCCTGGTGAAACAAAACATATTTTGCGACGAACAAACGGCTCATATTTAGGAAAATGTTCCAGGAACAGTATTGACATTTCCAAAAATAGTAAGTATATTTTTGACAAATGTAAGCATTGTGTTTGACTTGACAGAAAAGGAGCAGTCTATGAGGACTGTACAGCAACATGGTACCCGTAGCATAATGGTGTCGCGCTGGCGCGGCCCTGGTCGCCTTGAAATGCGTGAAACAGTGGCTTTCTTTTTCTTTATTTCCCCCTGGATCATTGGTTTCCTGCTCTTTACCGGGGGACCACTGCTGGCGGTATGTGTTCTGAGTTTCACGGATTATACAGCGACCAATACGCCGACGTTTATCGGTCTGCAAAACTACACGCATCTCTTTGCCGACCCGATCTATCTGACATCCCTGCGCGTCACCGGCTACTATACCGTGCTCTACCTGCCGATCTCGCTCGCGGTCGCGCTTGGCCTGGCGCTGTTGCTCAACCAGCGCGTCATCCTGCGCGGCGTATTTCGTACTATCTTCTATCTGCCAACGGTAATCTCAGGGGTAGCTGTCGCGCTGCTCTGGCAGTGGCTGCTCAATCCTGAGTTTGGCCTGGTGAACTATGTCCTGCGTCTCTTTGGCATCACTGGCCCGCTCTGGTTTCAGGATGAGCACTGGGTCATTCCCGCGTTTGTGCTGATGGGGCTCTGGTCGGTGGGTGGTGGTATGCTGGTCTTCCTGGCCGCGCTCCAGTCAATCCCCCCGGAGCAGTATGAAGCGGCGTCACTTGATGGCGCGAATGCCTGGCACAAATTTCTCCACGTCACGCTGCCGATGATCAGCCCGGCGCTGCTCTTCAACCTGATCACTGGTATGATCGCCTCGTTCCAGATCTTCGCGCCTGCCTATGTAATCAGTAATGGCAATGGCGGACCGAATTATGCATCCGAGTTTTACGCACTCTATCTCTTCAACAATGCCTTTCAGTATTTCAAATTTGGCTATGCTGCGGCCCAGGCCTGGCTGCTTTTCCTGATCATTCTCGTCTTAACCATTCTCCTGTTACAGGCCAGTAAAAAAATAGTGTATTACGAAAATTAGGGAGAGGGCGTCTCCAGAAGGCTGGCACGACAGCGTACTTCGTGCGCATCTGACACGCAGGAAGAAGGGGGTCTGCAACCGGCTTGCGATGGGCGCAAAGCCCTTCAGGCACTCTTCAGAAAGAAGAAAGAGATCGCTATGGTATTACAGGAAAAGACTATTGTGCGTTCGGGGGTGACGCGTCCTCCTGGCAGACCGTTGTCACGGCGCAAAGGGCGTCTTACACGTCCGCTGGCCAGAATGCTCACGTATACGTTGTTGATACTGCTGAGCCTTATCTTTCTCGCGCCAATTGGCTGGATGTTTTCTACCGCGCTCAAGACGCTGGGCGATGTTGCGCGCTTCCCGCCCGCGCTCATTCCTTCTCCGGTGGTCTGGTCCAACTTTGCTACGGCGGTGACAGCGGTACCATTCTTGCAGTACATGGCGAACAGTACTGCCTATGTTGCGCTAGCGCTGATCGGGGATGTCTTCTCCTCGGCTTTTATCGCCTATGGTTTCGCGTGCCTGCGCTTCCGTTATCGTGAAGCGATCTTTCTCTGCGTACTGATGACGATGATGGTGCCGTACGAGGTCCAACTGCTGCCGCAGTTTATCCTCTTCAAGGGGCTGGGCTGGATCAATACTTACCTGCCATTGATTGTGCCGACGTTCTTCGGCAGTCCCTACCTGATCTTTTTGCTGCGCCAGGCATTTCGCGCTATCCCGCGTGAGCTTCTGGAGGCGGCCAGGATTGATGGGGCTGGCTATCTGATGATCTGGTGGCGCTTTATCCTGCCACTCTCGAAGCCAGCGCTGGCCGCTGTCGCTATCTTCTCGTTTATGTTCCACTGGAATGACTTCACCGGTCCGCTGGTCTATCTCAACTCGAACGAACTCTACCCGGTGAGTCTTGGACTGGCACAATATACAGCGGCTTACGGCGGGACGCTGTGGAACCTGTTGATGGCGGCCTCGCTGGTCGCTGTGCTGCCATGCGTCGTTATTTTCTTTATCGCGCAGCGTCAACTGATCGCCAATATTCTTATTGGTGGTGCACGTAAAGGGGGTGAACAGAGCAGTGAGGCATAAGGCATCGTCCCATGGAGATGCCAGTGACTGGTAATCTTACTCACGAACTTACATCAGGATGATAGTTACTCTATGTTTAACGAAGAGGTGTTACATGACAGAGAAGTGTACAAAGGCGTTTCCTATGCTGGCCCTGGTCTCGCTCCTGCTCGTCGTCTTGAATGGCTGTGGCTTTCTCGGCGTTGGCGGCAGTGGGGAGAGCAGTGGGGGAAAAGCTGTCACGATTAGCTGGCTCGTCCGCTCGACCGACAAGGGTCTGACCACGTGGGAAAAACAGACGGCAAAAGATTTTGAGGCGGCGCACCCGAACATTCACGTCAATATTATCAGCGTTCCCAATGCCAACTATGATCAAAAGCTGATTACTATGAATGCTGGCGGCACGCCCCCTGATATTTTCTCGCAATGGGGCAGCAATAGCTGGATCGATTGGGCGTACCGTGGACTGGTCGCCGACCTGGCCCCGTACGTTGCATCCAGCCATTTCTCCCTTGACGGGATCAATCAGTCGCTGCTCCAGCAGTACAAGGTTAATGGCAAGCTCTACGGCATCCCATTTTCGACGGGCGGCAGTTATGTCTTCTACAACGTCGATCTGTTCAAAAAAGCCAACCTGCCGCTGCCACCGACGAACTGGAACGATGCTTCCTGGAACCAGGATACATTCCTGCATGACGCGCAAGAGATCGCGAAGCAGGGGAGCGGCAGCGATAAACAGTTTGGCGTAAGCAATGATCTGTGGCCTGAAGATGCTATTCCTCTGCTCTTTGGTGGTGATATCTTCCCGGAGAGCGCTTATACAACCGGCGTGGTTGATCATGTGCAGGCAAACAGCCCACAGGTGCAGGAGGCTATACAGTGGCAGCACGATCTGGTCTATAAGTATAAAATCGCACCGACGCAATCGGAAGCATCGACCATCGGTAACGGTTTTATGAGTGGTAAGATCGGCATGTCAATGATCGGCGTCTGGGGTTTCTGGGTCAATCAGCCCGCGACATTCCATTACGCGGCTGCTCCCCTGCCCACGCTGAAAGATAACAAGGACGTCGTTTTTACCGATCCCTGGATGATGGCCAAAGGATCGAAGCATCAGCAGTAAGCCTGGACCTTCATCCAGTGGCTCTCTGATCCTGCCCACGGTGAGAAATCGTTTATCCAGGCTTCGGGGGCGGTGCCGCCCTGGAAGCAATTGTTGCCTGCTTGGGCGCAGAGCATGCACAGGTACATGCCATCGCTCTCAACAGACCAGCTTGTCGAGCTTGCCCAGGGGTCGATCGATCATGGCCAGGAGTCGATCAACCACCGTGCGATTGGCTATGGGCAGTACGACAGCGTGATCGGCAACGTGCTCGCCCCCGTCTTCACCAATCAGAAGGACCCGCAAGCGGCCTTGAACGACCTGCAGAATCAACTGACAGCGACGATCAAGCAAGCCGGTCCCGTCCATCCCCTCTCATAGTGAGGATCAAGCAGGGAGAGAGCTGTTTTCTCTCCCTGCCTGGCGCTGATATCGTGATTCGACACAACAAGGTCGCATTTGCAGGTAGTATATTGCCGGTTAAAACGATACTATAGACCTATAAAAGGTGTGTACCTCCTCGGCCTCTTTCCGCACCTGCGGTGCAGCCCATCGGGAAAAAGGTTTGAAGAGGCGCAGATGTGCCTGAGTACTCAGTTTTGTATAACGCCGTCGCGGACGGCGAGCTAGCTGTGAGAGGAGCATATCTATGAGTCAGCTTCGACTGGCGGTTGTCGGTGCGGGAAGACAGTGCACCCAGGCCTTGATGCCGGCCATCCCCTTCATCCCAGAGATAGAGCTGGTCGCGATCTGTGATTTACAGGAGGAGCTTGCCAGGCGCAACGCGCGCAATTTCGGGGCGCGGGCTGCTTATACAAACGTTGCTGAGATGCTCAGGCAGGAGGCACCCGCTGCTGTGATGGTCGTTGGTCCGCCGCAGCTACACGAGGAGATCGGTCTTCAGGTGCTTGCAGCGGGAGCGCATCTCTGGATTGAGAAGCCGGCCGCGCCTACCATTGAGGGGGCAAAGCGCCTGGTGGACGCGGCGCAACGAGCGGGTAAGGTGGGACAGGTGGGGCATATGATGCGCCATGCCGATCCTGTTCGCATCGCCTGGGACCTGTGCCACGCGCAGGAGTTTGGCGAGATCCTCTCCGTGGAGAGCCGCTATACCACATGGCCAACGAGTGCTCTTCCGGCAGGTCAGGGCTGGGGGGACCCGGATGAAGATTGGACCTATATGCTGGTGCAGGGTGGGCATCCCATCGACCTGCTGCGTCACTTCATCGGGCCGCTCACGCGCGTCTCCGCTGTGCGCAGCCATGGTCGCGGCAGCACAAAAGTTTACTAGGTTGTGGCTGAGGGAGCGCAGGGACGCGTTGGCTTTCTGAACCTGCAAGATTCCTACAATGGCTGGACTACGGGATTGGAGATTGTTGGCGACGGACAGGGCATTGTACGCGTTGACGATCTTGGACGTGTCACCTATCGGCGCGGCGAGAAACGTACGGCCGCAGAGGGAGAGGCACGTGGCAATACTGGCTATTTCTGGGAGCCTCACCATACGCTCCCGAACTGGAGACGCAGCGGCTACGGCAACCAGCTACAGTATTTTGCGCGCTGTATTCTGGAGGGGAAGCAGCCACAGCCGAGCCTGTGGGATGGCTGGAGAAATCTTGTGGTTGCGCAAAGCATTCTCCAGTCATGTGCTACCCATCAGGCCGTCGATATCCCTCAATAAATCTTATCACTCGCCACCAGAGGCGGCCCATCTCCTTTGAGTGTAGTGTGTACTCGTTTCTGCCAGAGGTAGAAACGAGTACACACTACACTCAAAGGTTTTCCCCACGCCGCAGGCGTGGGGAAAGGCAGATACATTGCAATCACACGCAAAAAGGCTTCCACGCCAGCGCCTGGAAGCTTTTTGCGTATCTCAGCCCTTAAGACCAAAGCCCTGTACGCCCTCCACAAAGTAGCGTTGGAGAAGCAGGAACAGGATAATGATAGGTATTGTGACAAGGGTAGCGACAGTAAAGGCCAGAGGATAATTGGTCGCCTGGCCTGACTGTGTCAGGGAGTTAATGACCTGCTGCGCGCCAAGTGCGATCGGCCAGACGCCGGGATTGCCACTCACCGCGATCAAGGGCCAGATGTAATCGTTCCACATCGCCACCGACTGGAAAATGACTATTACGACCAACGCGGGCTTGAGCATCGGTAAGTAGACATGACGCAGCACTTGAAGCGTACTTGCACCGTCCACTCGTGCCGCCTCCTCGAACTCTCCTGGAATGGTCTGGTAGGTCTGGCGCATCAGGAAGATGTAGTAGGCATTCACCAGGGCGCCGAGCAAGAGCGCTGGCCAGCCATTGACGAAACCATGTCCCCCCTGTCCCATGATATCATTGTCACCAGTCAGGGGCCAGCGCGCGAGCATAATATAGGTTGGAATAAAATACACGATAGGCGGCACCATCATCGAGCTCAGCAGGATCATGAAGACCGTATCTCTCCCTTTAAAGCGTAAGCGCGTGAAGACGTAGCCGCCAAGGACTGCGACAATACCCGGTATCACAATATACCAGAGAATACGCAGCAGTGTATTGCCTATCCAGAGCGGAATCTGTCCCGTTCCCCCCGTCAGCGCAATGAGACGAGCGTAGTTCCCCAGGTAGAAAGAAGTGGGGGTGGGGAACCAGCCGCTGCGCGTATAGGCAGCCGGGGTACACAGCGAAGCCGCCAGGCCATAGATAAGGGGAAATGCCATCGCGGCACCGCCTACAATCATAATAAGATGTGTAGCCACGAGGTCCCAGCGAAATTTCTTCGCTGCTGTTCGTTGTGTTGTTTGTAACCTCATAACAGCCATTGTTCTCTCCTCCTGATCCTATCCGCGCTGCAACATGCGAATATTGACGATACTGAACCAGAGGAGCAGGACCATCATGATCATTGCCCCGGCGCTGGCAACGCCTAGATTGCTATTGATGAACGCATCGTTGTAGAGCTGGACCAGCAGCACATTCGTCTGGTTAAAGGGGCCGCCCTTCGTCATAATATAGACAGCCTCGAAAATCTGGAAGCCGCCGATGATACTGGTAATCACTACAAAGAGAATCATCGGTTTCAACAGGGGGATCGTGATGTGCACGAGCAGTCGCCAGGGGCTTGCTCCATCGACCTGTGCGGCCTCGTAGAGCTCGCGCGAGATACCCTGTAAGGCGGCGAGAAAGAGCACAATCGGACTTCCCAGGCCACGCCAGATAGAAAACAGAATCACAAACATGCGCATCCAGCCAGCGTCAACCGTCCAGATGACCGGAGCCGTGCCCACACTTTTGAGCAGGCCGTTTAAAACGCCACCGTAGGGGTTGATAAAGGCCAGCGCGATCTGTGCCATAATAGCCGCCGAGGTGAGTGTCGGAATGTACCAGAGCGCGCGGTAGAGGCCACGGCCAAACAACTTCTGATTGAGCAGGACCGCCACAAAGAAGGCAACCGTCGTCTGTATAACCAGGATAACGAGCGCGAAGAATGCAGTATTGAGGATAAGGAATGGGTAAGGATCACGTAAGTACCGTGCGTAGTTTTGTAAGCCCACCCATTGCACCGTATCGCTTAACCCATTCCAGTCGGTGAAGCTGACAATCAGGTTAAGCACGACGGGCAAGATGCTAAAAATGGCGTAATAGAGCAGGATGGGGATCAAAATGATCCAGGCCACAATCGCCTGGCGATGACGATAGCGCCAGGGTAACCGTGGCTTCTGGAGCGCTTTTGAGCCAGAGATGGTTGCTGCTGTGGTCCCAGAAACGATAGCCATTGTAGAGAGCTCCTGATTTTTCTAGCGTATACGCTGGTGGCGCACAGGGTGTCCTGCCATGCATGGCAGGACACCCCACAGCTCTACGCAAACCATTCAGTCTACAGACGCTTCAGTCTGCAAGGAAGATACATATCCTTGCGCTGCTGGCATCATTGAGACGCCGCCTGTGCGGCCTGCTGTGCCTGATCAAGCAGTTGAGGGACCGGGGTGTTTGTCGTAAACAGTTTCGTCAGCATATTATTATATGCCGTCCAGATCTGCTGGGGATTCTTTTGCCATTGTGGCAGAATTCCCAGGTCAGCGCTGTTCAGGATGACATCAATGAAGGTCTGGGTAGCCGGGTCAGCAGTAGGACGCAACTTGGTCAACGCACTCTTCGTCGAGGGCAGACGACCCATGCTACTAAACACCAGATTTTGCACGTCATCGCGCGCCACAAACTTGATCCACTGCTTCGCCAGATCGATATTTTTGCTGCGTTTGAGCACCGCGTACTGCACATTGCCGACGATGACACTGGCAGCATGACCGCCGGACGGAACCGGAATGGCGCTATAGCGGCAGTCCGCGCAGTTATTCTGTTTTGCCCATGTCACGTGCCAGCTTCCCGCCATCTGGTAAGCCGAGACGCCTTTGAACAACTGCGTGTAGAGCTGTCCCTCGTCTGGATTGAAGGTCAGGCCAGGAGGTGTGTCAGTATTGATCTTGCGCAGGAATTCGTATACAGGGACGGACTTGGGATCGTTGAAGTAGGGCTGCGTGCAGTTGTTCTGACAGAGGGATGCCCCCGCCTGCGCCAGGTAGGCCGCGATACGGAAGACGCTGCCGACTGAAAAGCCGGCCGGACCCTGCAGCGAGTAGCCGAAGGTTTTGCCTCCGCCCTTTTGTGTGATTGCCTGTGCCTGCTGGACGAGTTCATCCCACGTCTGAGGAGGCTTGTTGCAATCGAAGCCGGCCGCTTCAACGACCTTACAATTGCGCTCAAAGCCAAAGACGCCGGTAAAGGCGGAGAGTCCGTAGATGTGCCCATTGTACTCGGCGGCTTTATATGTGCCGTGAACGAGGTTGCTCTTGATATCGCCGATCACGTCGTCAAGCGGTACCAGTGTCCCCAGCGCGGCATACTGCTGGAAATAGTTCTCACCAACAACGATATCCGGCCCTGTACCGGCCATCAACGAAGTGAGCAGGTTCTGGCGCAGTTGTTCGTCCCAGCCGTGATCTTCGAGCTTAACCGTGACGCCAGGGTGTTCTTTTTCGAATTGTTCGATGATATAGTGGCCGTACTTTCCCTCGGGTGTGTTGGGATTGGCTTTTGCCGAAGCCAGTGTCGCGCCCGCCTCGGTCCAGACCACCAGTGTTGTATGCTGGCTGGGGGTAGCGCTTGAGCCTCCACAGGCTGCAAATGTCGTGAGCAGAACGGAGAACAGGAAAAATAGCCGTGTTATGCGTCCCACTGTCCTGGTAGGGTTCCCGCGAAACATAGTAAATCCTCCTTGAAGAACAATGAATGGGGCAGATGCACAAACTTACTAAAGCCTATTGGTACATACATCGTCTAGGTGTTCAATCTGTCATATCACAGAAACACAGCTCTTCTTTGCTGAGAGAAGCTGTATCTCAGTCTATTGGCCGCATCGAGACGACCAGGAACAACGGTCTTCCAATACCTTTCGTTGCTGATAAAAGCGTGCTATACTCTCTTGCGATAAGAGAGGGACAGGAACAGAAATAAAGGCTTACAGCGTCCTTTTTACAAAGCAAGCAGTGCTTGTTGGCACATCCTTATTGACCATGCTGTATATAGACAATAACATGAGCAATCAGGAATTGTCAAGCGATACAAGAAAGATGTTTTTGCCTGAATGCCTTCTTTTTTTCGCTTTTTGTTCTCTCCTTAGTGTAAAGAACACGCTATTTCAACGAGAAACAGCGACCCATAACACAAGAACGCCTTGACATAGACTAGTCATTATGCTATCTTTACGGCAGAACTATGAATGCTGGCCGTCTCAGCATTGCATAGCCATGATAGAGAAGCAACGTAGTTCATTATATGAAGCATTAGAGGAGTATGCCCGGTGGGTGAAGAGAACGATAATATCCATTCCTTGCCTGCGTATCGTGTCATTGCTGCCAATATTCAGCGCAGTATTGTGGAGCAGAAACTTACCGGGAACAGTAAGCTCCCTTCAGAGCTGGAACTGGCTGCGCAGTATGGGGTGAGCCGTGGCACTGTCACCAAAGCGCTTGACATGCTGGTGCAGCAGGGAATCCTGTATCGTCGCCGTCCGCAAGGGACCTTTGTCTCTCCGTCTTCTGGCGTCCATCTCGTCACACAGGGGCAGCGGCAGGAGGCCAGCGTGAGCGCCGCACCGGCACAGGTTTCACCCCCGATGGTTGGTCTGATCGTCCCCTATTTAGCTGATGAATTTCTCGGCAGCATTGTACAGGGTATTTCAACAGTGCTGCGCACGGCTGATTTCGCCCTGAGTTTTGCCTCTTCTGAATGCGACTGGGCTCTGGAGCGCTATCATATTGACCAGTTCTTGCGGCAAGGGGTAGCCGGCATTATTATCTTCCCTGGCGATCACCAGGTGCAGGAGCGTGCCGGCCGCCTTGTCTCGGTCAACGAGGTAGAGCGTGTAGAGGTATTGCAGGCGCTGCAGCAGAAAAACATGCCGTTTGTGCTTATTGATCGCTACATTCCTGAAGTTGAAAGTGACTATGTGATCTCCGATGATGTTACAGCAGGATATGCCGCTACACAGCACCTGTTCGCGTTAGGGCATCGGCGCATAGGGTTTATTACCATCAACCGGCAGATGACCAGTGGGGCACAGCGGTATGCCGGTTACCAGCAGAGCTTACGTGAAAACTGTCAGCCGCTAGAAGAGCAACTGGTATTACAGGCGTTGTATCAATCGAGCCCTTTGAGTATGCCTGGTGGAGTGCCTGTATCGCAGTCCGGGCAGATGGATCGCAGCCTGGTCGTCCAATACCTGCGTCAGCCCGAGCGGCCAAGTGCGATTGTCGCCATGCATGATTACGTTGCCCTGCGTGTCCTGCAAGCTGCTGAGGATCTGGGGCTCGACGTGCCGGGCGATGTCGCGCTTGTCAGTTGTGGTGCTGGCGATATTGGTGCTCATGTACGCGTACCTCTCACCTCGGTAATCCAGCCCGCCGCCGAAATTGGCCGTCAGAGCGCGCAGATCCTGCTTGACCGTATCGCGCAGCGCGCATCCAAAATACGGCAGATTACGCTCCCTGTGAGCCTGGTCGTCAGGAAAAGTTGCGGCGCGAATCAACAACAGATCCCTGTCATTCTTCCTGCGTACAACGAGCGGTAGTCCATCGCGCGGGTCTCTCCTCAACGTGTGGCATAGTTTTTGCTGCGTCCCACTTTGTTTCTTCCCGGCTTTCGTTCCCCGTGCCCTATATGCGGGGAACGTTTTTCCTATAGCAATGCAGCACTATCCTTTACGGATAGCTCCTTCCCCAAACGTGCTACCAGTTCTATGAAAAATTTCTACGAGTGTGACTCTCATAATTGCCGCTCGTTTTATAGGTAGTACGCTGCTGTCCGTGGGAAGCTCTTCTCGCGCGCCAGATATAATATAGCCCTGTTTTATAGCTCTATTTTTCTGCAGAATTATATGCATTGATCCACAAAGGAATAATTCTCCGATGCATACAACACGTCATAGACGGCCTCCCAGGAGAGGTCTACGCTCTGGTCTCGCTTTTTTAGTCCTGCTCCTTGGGTTTACGCTCGTGCCGACCTCACTTTCGGCCCATTTCGCCGCGCAGCGAGCTGATGAGCGAGTAACGTTTCCCGATGCGAGCGGAATCATCGACGTTAAAGCAACTTTTAATGCGAAGGGTGATGGCGTCAGCGATGATACGGTAGCGCTGCAATCGGCCCTGAATACGTCCTCGGGGAATGGCCGCATTATCTACCTGCCCAAAGGCACCTATCGTATCAGCGCGCCGCTCACTTGGCCCAAAGGTAAGGATGGCAGCGGGAGCGACTCCACCATTTTACAGGGAGAGAGCCAGACGGAGACGATCATCAAGCTGGCCGATCACGCCCGGGGCTACAGCGATGGCCAGCATCCCCAGCCCTTGATCAACACCGGCTATGCCCCTGCTTTGCACTTCCGCAACGCAGTGCGTAACCTGACGCTTGACAGTGGGACAGGCAATGCGGGAGCGATCGGCATCCAGTTCAACGCCAGCCAGCAGGGAACGCTGCGCGAGGTGACGATCCGCTCGGGGGATGGACAGGGGGTGAGCGGGCTGGACCTCTCCTACACCGACGAGGTGGGACCGCTGTTGGTCAGCAACGTGAGCATCGATGGCTTTCAATACGGTATCAAGGCGGGCAACACGGTCAACAGCCAGACCTTTGAGCACCTCACGCTCAGCAAGCAGCGGACCTGTGGTTTCTACAACGCGGGCCAGGCGCTCAGTGTACGCGATCTCCAGAGCACCAACCAGGTGAGCGCGGTCTGCAATATGAGCGGCTACAGTCACCTGGTGCTGCTGGACTCGCGGCTGGAGGGGTTAGGAGGGCAGGAGCCGGCGATCAGCAACGAGGGCATCCTCTTCGCGCGCAACGTCACGACCTCGAATTACGTAGAGGCGCTCAGCGACAGGAGCAGCAAGCGGGATATCGCGGGACCCAGGATCGAAGAGTACGTCTCCTCCCCGGTGCTCCGGCTCTTCGAGACGCCGCAGCAGTCGCTCAATCTGTCGGTGCAGGAGACGCCGACGGTGCCCTGGGACGATCCGACAACATGGGCCAACGTCAAAGACTTCGGGGCGGTGGCTGACGATGGCAAGGACGACAGCGTGGCGGTGCAGCGGGCCATCGACTCAGGAGCCACCACGGTGTATTTTCCCAATGGCAGCTACACGCTGGCGCAGCCGGTCTCTATTCGGGGCAAGGTGCGCCACATCCTGGGGACCGAAGCGAGTGTAGAGGTAGCACCAGACATGCAGGCAGGCTTTATCCTGGTGGATGGAGCGAGCTTTGCGCCGGTGGTAGTGCTGGAGCGGCTGGCGGGAGGGACGAGCGCGACGCCGGCGGTGCAGAACGACTCGCATCGCACGCTGGTGATGCGGGACATGCTCAACGCGGCGGGGACGATGACGGGACCGGGGGATGTATATCTGGAGGACGTGGCCAGCAACGCGGCGCAGCACTGGAGCTTTCACGGGGACCATGTGTGGGGGCGGCAGGTGACGGTGCTCAGCGATGGCACGCATATCACGAATGATGGAGCGACGCTCTGGCTGCTGGGGCTC
>JAABUQ010005776.1_pt1 | contig 19372 bp, 25 predicted proteins | sample 5560001 | NCBI WGS metagenome assembly JAABUQ01 (sample SAMN10711888, study PRJNA513371) | rock metagenome | isolation source: Antarctica rocks | place: Antarctica: Victoria Land, Finger Mt nord | collected 2015-12-18
ATATTTCAAACTTATATTAATAAATTTTATATAATTTATTTTAATAATGTTTTTATCTTTTTTGAAACTTAAGAAAATTATATAAAATATATAAAAATAATTTTAGAATAATTATATTAATATTAATTTTATATAAATTTAAAATTTTTTTTTTTCTATAATTAAAATTGAATTCTTAAGATTTATTATATTTAATTAAAACATTATAATAAATAAATAAAAAATTAATATTATTTTATAATATTCAAATTTTTTTTAAGGTTCGCGAATTTCTATTACCGTTATATATATAAATATTTAAATATTATAAAACCTTTAATTAACTTATTAAAAGGTAATAAAATATGTAGAAAAATAAATTTAATAAAATAAAATATAAATAAAGAATATATTTTATATATATATATTTTTATTAATTTATTTTAATTTAAAATCGAAAATTCGGATTAAAATAAATATATTAAAATATATTATAATAAAAATTATTTCTTAATTAAATAAAAATATTTAATAATATTTAATAAAATTTTAATCCCGGAAACTTATTCTTATAAAAATTAATTATAAAATATATAATTAAAAATTTCTTATAATTATAATAATATTTAAATAATAATATTATTATTTAAAAAGAAATTATAATCAAATTAAAGTTTTAATAATTTATAATAATTTATAATAATTTATAATAATTTATAATAATTTATAATAATTTATAATAATTTATAATAATTTATAATAATTTATAATAATTTATAAATATTAAATAATTAAATAGTTATTAAGTTCGATAGACAATAAAGCTCGTTATTTATAATTTTATAATTATTTATTATCTTAAGAAAATTAATTTAGTTAATATATTATTAAAATATTTAAATTATAAAGACGTTAATTAAATAATAAATAATTTCTTATTAATTTTATAATAGAAATTATAAATAATAATAATTTTAAAAAGAAATTATAATAATTTTTATAATAATTTTATTATTAAATATATATAATAAATATATTTATAATATAGTTTTAATAATAATTAATTAATATAATAAAATAATAAAATATATATTTATTATAAAAATAATTAAAGCTTATAATTTAATTAAGATTTTCTTTTAAAAAATTTATTTAAAATATTATATTTAATTATAAATTGATTTTAATTAATATATTTTAATTAAAATTATATTTCTATTTAAAAGTAAAATATAAGTTTAAAATAATATTTTATTTATTAATAAATTAAATATTAAAATTAAATATTAGAATATTATTTATATATTTTTTTTAATAAAAATTAAAATAATTAAACTTTTTTATTAATAAGAATTAAATTTATTTATTAAAATAATAAATAAAGCTTAATTAATATAATTTTATTTTATATTATATATAATTATTATTCGTACTTTGATAATATCGAAAATAATATTTTTAAAAAAGAATATTAATAATAATAATAAATATTTATTATAAATTATTAAATAAATATTAATATAATATTAATATAGTATAAACGAAATATAAATTAAATATTATAATATTAAATATAAAGTTTAATTTTTTAATATGGTTAATATAATTTTATTATTTATAAAGAATTTAAAATTTAAAATATTTAAAAAAAAAAATTTAATTAATATATTATCTTTTATTATTAAAAATATATTGAATTTATTCGATATTTTATATCTCTTTATTGAACCTTATAAATATAAACGAAATAATAATAATTTATTTAAACTTTCTTTATTAAAACTTATAAATAACGAATTTAAATAAGAAGTTAAAAAGGTATTAAATTATATAATAAAAAAAGAATAATATATTATAAAATTTAATAAATAAGCTAGTTTATAAATATAATTAATAAATCTTTAAAAAGAATATAAAGGGAATATAAATTTTATATAATATATATAATAAATAATTAAAATAAAAATAAAAAGTAAAATAAATATTTAATATTAAAAAAAGATTAAATATTAAATAAAGTTAATATAAAAATTAAAATATAATTATAAATTAAAAACATATATATTAAAAATAATATAATATTAATAAATAATAAAATATATATTATTTAAATATATTATTAAATTAAATTAAATTATTTATTATTTTATTACTTTTTATTTCTTTTTCTTCCTTTTTTTCCTTATTAAAGAATAAGGCCGGTATAATAAATAAAAACTTAATTTAAAAATAAAATATATATATTAATTATAATATATATATAAAATATAAGCAAAACGCAAAAACATATATTAAAAAATATATAATATTATTTATATTATTAAAGTTTTCTTTAATATTTTATAAGGTTTTTATTATATTTATTTAGAATTTAATATAAAAAACTTTTTCTTATTATTTTAATAACCTATTATTTATTAATAAATATTTAATATTTTAATAAAATTATATTATTTATATATAAATATATTATTTATCTTTTCAAAATCTTCGTTATTAATAGGAAAGGTATAGAAAATATAATATAATATTAATAATTTATTAATATTATTAATAACTTTATAATAATTTAATAATTATATATTAATTAGTTTAATATTATATTTATAAAAGATAATTTTATAAAAGTTTTATTTAATTTTATAAGAATTAGGATTATTTTTTATAATATAATATAAATAATAAATATAAAGAAACTTTAATAAAATAAGCTTAATAATAATATTATAACCGATAATTTTTATAAGAATAAATTATAAATATATTAAAAATATATATTTTATATTAAATTAAAAATATATATTTTATATTAAATTAAAAAAAATTATATTATTAAATTTAAAAGCCGGATATTTACTTTTTAAAATATAAGTTTAATTATATTTTATTTATTTATTAAGTATATTCGGAGTATAAGAAGGAAGAAACCTTTTAAAAATAAAAATAATAAAAAATTTAATAAAATTATATATTTAATATTTTAAAAATATAAATAATTTATTATTTTTATATAAATTAAATATAATATTTTACTTTTAAACTACTTTTTTGCTTAATAAAAATTATGTATAATAATAAATTTAAATATAAAAAGGAATATATTAAAACAAAATTCTTTTTTTTTAATTAAAATTTTCTAAATTAATAATAAAAAATTTTAAATACTTAAGAGATTCGAATATAATATTTTTAAAATTTTATTTATTTAATAAAATAAATAAATTTAAATAAAAAATAAATATAAATATTATAAATATATAAGAAATATATAAAAAAAATATATATATATTATAAAAAAAGGTAATAATAAACAAATTGTAATTAAAATATTAAAAAGAAAATAAATATAAATAAAATAAATATATAAATATTATATTAATATATTAATATATTTATAATTATTAATATTATAAACTTTATATATATAAAATATTAATAATAATATATTTAAAAAGAGGTAATAATATAATAACAGCGTCGCTAGAGGCTAAATTAATAATTATATAAAATATACTTATAATATATATAAATTTACAAGGTTATAAGTTCGAATCTTATTATCTTTAATTTATATGCCAAAAACGGAGGATCTATAATAGAAGGATACGGAGATATAGGACGGATTTTCAATAATACGGAAAACAATAACCAATATACGGCAATTTCAGCAGACAAACAGCAGAAAAATCACTAAGGGCCCCTAGGGGGGGCAAATACGCAGATCTCGCATAAGCCCTAATAAGTATTATATCGAGTATAAACTAAATATATATATAATATTTTTCTTTATTTCTTATAAGATTAAAGGTTTTCTTAATATATTAATATATAATTCGAAATCAAATTTATAAAAAGGAGAAATAATTATTAAGGATTAATATATAAATTATATAAATTATTATATATTCGGGCCTTTAAAGACTTTAAAGTATAATATCATTAATATTAATAATATATATATATTTAATATATATAATTCTAATATTAAATATATATTCAACCTTAACCTTTTTTCTTTCTTTAATAATTAATTTTATTATAAAATAAAACTTCCTTTTTGATTTTATATTGCTACTAACCTTTAGTTTATAACTTTACAAATAATTTCTTATATATTTGATATAATTTATTTATATCATTTGTTGTAATTTACAAATATTAAAAATACAAATTAATTTTTATTAAACGGATTTTAAAATATATTATTTTTTACCAATTTTGCAATAGTTAAATTTTAATATTTTAAAAGTTTTTTATTTTTTATTTTTTATAATTTATATTTAAAATTTAACATTTAATAAATTAAATTAAAATAAATTAAAAAATTCAATTTGTAAAATATATTTATTAATTAATTATAAACTTTATATAAAGATTTAAAGAAATTTAAAAAATATTATATTTCAACTTTAAATAGAAACTTTTTTAAATATATAAATTTATTAATAATCTTTAATTTTACAATAATAATTTTACAATTTTATTAAATTTTATAATATATATTAAAAAGTTAAAAAACTTTTAATTATTTGAAATTTTATTATAATTATATATAATTATTCAATATATTTTTATTATTTAAATTAAATACAAAATAAATATTATATTTGTATTAAGGAATATATATAAATTTTTCTTTTAATTATTATAAAAAAAAAACAAAAAAATAATTCATAATAATAATATTTGAACACGAATATAAAATTTCAAAATTCATATTTGAATATGAATATTTCAAAGCATGTTCATATTTGAATTTTATTCGAATATGGATTTTTTTTTGGTCACAGTGTCATTGGGTACCTTCTCACGCGCTTAATGTTGGTCCTGTCACGGATGGATTTCGGCAGGACTAAAAAATCTCGATCTGAATTAGCTCAAAGAAGGTATGCCTCCTCAAGAGCATAGATGTGTCCACCATCGCAGGTTGCAATAGAATTATCACACTTGTTTATATACCTTAGTTGACAGCGCACCACGTCTGAAGGCCTGTACCTAATGTTACCCTCCCTAAGTTTTTGCTTACGGAGAAGGACTTCCTCTCACGGCGTTATCTTCTATAATCAGACATTGGTATATCGCGCTACCGTAATATTTGAGTCTTCGTGTAGGCTTCCGAGTTCCTATCGCCTCCGCTTTAAAAAATGGACAGGGATGGCAAGCCCAAGAGTGGAGTTGCTTGAAGAAAGTGTCGACCAAAATGAAGAAAGTCACTTCCGCTTCATCGTCGATCTTAATTCAATCAAAGACATTACAATCGATCCCGGGCTTTACAACGTGGACGATACGTGCTTCGCTCTCGTCCTTGTTACACTGATGCCTGTATTCCCACGCGGCGACTGGAACGTTGGCTAAATTTCCAAGAACCCTGCAAATGTTCAGGCATTCTTCTCGGAAGCAACACGAGTGTCCCTTCCGGGCGTACAACATATCTGGCATGACAAGTTCATTGATTACATGGACCTCACGAAGAGTGAAAGACTTCGGTCGAACGTCTGGGAGGTCACATCAACCCGATTCAAATCCGCAGTCATCGCGAAATTCGCCGTCTTCCCGTGGGAGATAGCATACCTTGAAGCCGAAACAGTCGCTTACCAATGGATCCATGGCAAAGACATTGGGCCTCGATTCTTAGGCCATCTGACCGAGGAAGGCAGAGTGATTGGCTTCCTTATCGAACAGATTCCGAATGCGCGTCGCGCTGGACCAAGTGACCTCTCTTCGTGTCAAGAAGCTCTTGCGAGACTTCACTGCCTGGGCATTCGGCATGGCGATTTGAATAGACACAACAATCTTATCTGCGATGGACGAGCCACGCTGATCGACTTTGACGGGGCGCAGACGTGTAGGGATCAAGACGATTTGAAGCAGGAATTCGACAGTCTGCCGGAGCGATTGATGGATGATTCGGGGCTGGGAGGAAATGAGGTGATGAGTGACTGCTCCTAATGCTGAACCTAAGTACTTTGGAACATATTACAGCGGAGCAGTGGCCCTTCGGTCTTTCCAGCCAGAGCATCAGCCCTATTAAATGCCACAACGCCGCAGCCCCAAAGCTCCATCACAGATGACCTCAATGTATCAGAAGAGTGCTCCATGGTATTGGCCAAAGGAGTCAATGTATGACAAAGGCCCGTGTTCCAATCCGGCAAAACCCGCAGAATGGAACAAGAAACCTTACGCCAGGTGGGCGTGCACCAAAGAGGGTACGCCGAGGCGAGATACACCAAGGAAGCAAGTGTCCGTAAAAGGATTGCGGGCAGAAGGAGCCTACGCCCAAGGTGTGCACGCCTATAGGTTGACATGCCAAAGCAAATACACCAAGAGATGGTCGGCCCAGTTGTAGTACCACCCTCCCGTCGGCGCCGGTCATCAAGGCCCATATGCTAAAGTATTGATGTATTAAAAAGGCCGCCACGGAGTCGGGTACCAGGCGGAGGCAAAACAGGAAAGGAAGCTCAAAAGTGTGAGACCTAGTGCTTACATGGCCGACACGACTGGCAACTGCGGAAGCGACTACTGGAGTTCTTGAAATAAACAACTCGAGTGGAGTGATCATATCCACTTATTGTGAAGGACAGTCCTTTCTCATTCAATTTCCATTCAATGCACGAACTCACGGGACCTATGCATGCAAAATTTATCGTCACTAGTCGTTGAACACTCCAGCGTCCATGACTTGGAAACGTCAAACTACCCAGAAGGTTCGTAAACACGTGACTTTCTGACATCAAACCCGCCCCCTTTTTTCACATCCTTCTGTTGAGCCCCACCCTCAAACAATTTGAACACACAAACACCCATCCGCAGTCTCGGCCAAACCCCCTCAACACCCCCACAAACCCATCCCTCGACCCCCCAGCAATCAACGCCTGCAACTGCGGCACAAACCCCAAAGCCGGACTATTATCCTGCACCCCATTCCAAACCCTGCTACAATTCCCCTGCTCCACCGTACTCCAACTCCCCTGCACACTCCCCGCCCCAAGGCTTGACGAAATCCCCATCACCGCCCCAGAAACCATATCATTATTCAGATCGAGCCCCTCAGCGCCCTTGCTGTCCACGACGAGAAAGTAGTCGCAGGCAGCGGCGCCGACCTGGAGGCAGAGCCCGCAGTAGGGGGCGGGCCAGTCGTTGCCGTGCAGGGAGAGGATGTGGTTGATGTCGAGGGAGCCGTAGGGGGTGCCGCAGGCGGGGTCGCCGCCGACTTTGGGGGCGGAGTTGTAGTCGTTGTAGGAGATTGTGCCTTGGGATGATACTTGGCGGGGTGAGAGGGGAGAGGCAGCGAGGGGTTTGGTGGTGAGGGTGGTGAAGAGGAGGGGGATGGTTACGGTGAGGAGATGCATGATGGTTGTGGGAGGATATGGGAGAAGGTGGCGGGTCTTGTTTATAAAGAGGAAGAAGGGATGGCGATCGAGATGTGTGGGAGGGATCACCGAGGATTGTATGTATATTTACAAGGCGTGAGAGCCGCGGGATCAACTAGCAAGAGAGGAAAGTTGTGATGAATTGATATCAAGTACGAAGCTCAATGATTGTAGAACGACGGAGACAGTAAGAGATTTAAGTAATAAATCTAGGCGATTTTCGGAAAGGTAGGTTAAGAGATGGGTCCCCGGGGTCGAGAAAAAAGAATTGGCTGAAACAATTGTTCAATATATTGTGGAGCAGAGCCAGCACAGAAGCAGTAGGAGTGAAAACGTGAGACGAAACGTCTGAGCATGTTGCGGAGATTTTATCTAAGCTACCAGTGGATCTGGCAATCGAGCCGACCGCACTCGCAAAGCACAAGCATCGTAACCAACTCGAAACAGTTTGGCGACGTCAATAGGGAAATACTGTTCGAATGAGTAGAGCAGAGTATCTTTTGTAAAGCTGAAACTTTTCTTTAGACGACCAGCCCCGTAGTGGCCCGCAGGATTATCTTATGCTGGAGGGATCCACAGATGGGTAGCTGGTAGAGGGTGGGGTAAAGTTGATGTAGCGATCGGATGTTGGTGTTTTGCGTGCTGTAAATGGAGCCTCGATTCAGTACGCCCTGCATTAATCCAAACACCTCGATTCGACACATGTTGCCCACGCCCTAGATCTCGAATACAAGATCCTTGAGATCATACACTCTTGGTATGAAGCTTGACTGAAATGATGGGTCGTAGCTCTTGAGGAAAGCTTCTGTGGTGGCATTGAACCGTGCTATTGGGTTGTTGAATGTCCTTCACCGGCACGTGCTCATGTAGATCAATGTCCTGCTTCCCCTGTTTCGGAATCAGCAAGCCTTCGAAAGAGTGTACGACAGAGCAGCGAGGGAGTATAGAGGAACAGAAAATATGCAAGCTCAAGGAGGGGCAGAGAAAATGATGAATGGGGAAGCGGAAGGTCACGTGACGCATCCAGCCTCCACCAATCTAAACACAGTACCCCCGCATGATTCTTGCTGATGGGCTTTGGATCATTCTATTTCTAAACAAATATAATTCTCTATCAATGGCACTGATCTGGTGAAATGCAGAGTCTATTTCCGTTTCACTTTTGTTATTACATCTCATTTGGCTTATCGGGTGCTTACTGGCGTTCTGCGCGTGCTTTCTGTGGAGGCTGAAGGTGAACAACTGCATCGGATGGAATGATTCTGGTCGTTCTAGTGCACAGCAATGCTCATAGTCATTGAAGTATCTCGATATATAAACAAGTTGATCCACCATTAACTTATCACCATCAACTCAATACCAGCACTCTCTAACCCATCCCACTATTTGAATCTCGAAGAAACTCCTTCCCTCATTACATCGATCCAACATCCCCTCCCCATCCTCCCCAAACATCGCCCACCCACCCCTCCCCCCAAAAATGGACCACTCCACCCGCGTAGAGGCAAGCGTCGGATTCGGCATCGAAATGGCCCTCAAAATCGTCCCCCTAATCTGCAAAAGCATCGACAATGCACAAGCAAAAGCCCGCCACCGCAAGTTCAACGCCCTGTGGGAGAAAGCGCAAACACCTGGGATGTTTACCGAGGAAGGTGAGCACAGACCCTGCAAACCCTACGATCTGTCCCACTCCCTTTGTTTGGCTTTGCTGACATCAGTGGGGATGCAGATATGAAGAAGGCGAGAAAGCTGTACCCCAAGGTGAAGACGGCTGCGCAGCAGAAGAGGGATAAGATCGTGCTGCAAGGGTTGAATAATGACATGGCGTATATGAAGGAGAGTCTGGCTGCTAATAGAGCGGCGGATGAGGCGGCGGCGGCGGTGGCGAAGAAAGCGGAGGAAGCCGCGAGGAAAGCGGAGGAGGCAGCGGTGGCGAAGAAAGCAGATGAGGAGGTCGCTGCCAAGAAAGCTGATGAGGAAGCAGCGGCCAAGAGAGCGGACGAGGAGAAGGAGAAGCATGAGACCGTCGAGACTGAAGAGGAAAGTTGAAAATGCCACTCTCGCAGCAGTTGGAGAGTCGATTGGGGTCCTTTGATTCGATTCATTTTTCTTTCTTCTTTATGGATACGCACACTTTAAGGGTGGGGGATAGATGCCTTACGACTGAGCTTACGGCACGAGCGAAGGCGTTGGGGTGTTCTTAGATCCGGCGGTATAGCAAGTTTGCTGTTTTTCGTTTTGGTGTACTAGATGATTAGTAGAAAAATTATTCCTATCTTGAAGAGCGATCATGCGATAACATCCAGTATCTGCCAATTCAAGCCGTCTGACTTCGTTGAATGCAGAATTGGTATTGGAAGCCGAATCATCATAGCGTGATTGCGCGGGTTTTATTCATACCTCCCTGCTTGATCGACCCATTCTTTGATACTGCCACTTGTTTTCCTGTCATGAACGACGCTTGAGGCATTGTTGCACGAAAATTCTGGTTTGGGCGAGTTTCGGGAAGGGTAGGTATGGAAAGAGACTAATGCTGACATTTCGGAAAGGGGATTGTAGGTAGAATTTATAGGCACCAATGGCGGAGATAACGAAGTGTGCGATAGATTGCGCAATATCACATCTGAAGAAGGTGGGATGCTCTACTCTTATGAGAAGAGCCGCAGACCGCATCTGCTCACAGGACGGAGGTCGAGTAACACTTTGAGTTGATATACTGCCGAACACTGCCCGAGGTGCAGAACAATACTTCCGGATGTTGAATCGAGGAGGGAGCTCACCGGAGGAGCTGGAAGCGTTATCGATTCTCGGCAAAGTGTACGAGGTAATCGACTAACTTCTGCACATTCTCCATGGGCACTGCGTTGTAATTGCTCGCTGTTGTGTGTAAAAGCGTTAGTATTCTTTTCCCCAGCCGATGGAGGGACCAGCTAAGCGCTGGAGGCACGTAGCGAAAGAGCAAATCTGGAGAGAACCTACCTCGTATTCCTCCCACACTTCTATGGCCCTTCAGCCCCAACAGCAACCTCTCTTCGGCGCCTTCCAGAAATCGCTTCTCGGCCGCCTCATCCCCTCCATTGACGCGAAAACACACATTCATCCGGCTCCTCGCCTCCTTCTTTGGTACAACCTGGTAGACGTTCGGATATTTATCAAGCGTCTCATACAACAATTTTGCCTTCCTTCCCGCGAGCTCCTGTTGACCGGACAGGCCTTGCGCGCCGTGATTGCGGAGGAGAGAGCGCATTACTTCGCCGGCGATCCAGATGCTGAAGATTGGCATAGTGTTGAACAGCGAGTTGTTCTTGGCGATGATGGGCCAGGAGAGGATTGTGGGGGGTGACCATATGCCGAGGGCGTGGAGAAAGTTGAGTGGAGGGGGCGTAAGGATGTCTTTGCGGACTATGAGGATAGTCACGTCTGTTATGCCAATGTTTTTTTGCTGGCGGGAAGTGCGGATTAGTAGCGTTTCCAAAGGTAATAGACAAGACTGTATTCAGAAAAGAAGTATAGACTACTGAATCAAGCCGAACGTGATACGCAAGAAGGAGACTGATGGGAGAGAGAGGAGGGTGATTGTGCAGGCCTATGGAGCGTGAAGGTGCTCACGCATTCATGATAAATGTGAAGATATAAACCCATACACCTCCAGAGCAGAGTATGGACGTCGGATCTGTCTAGGAAACGAGGAAGAGGATCTCTTACAGCTCCGCCAAAGATGACTGCATGTTTGCTGATGTCGATGTTGCGGCTAGACAGATCAAAGTTAACACACATCTTCGGAAAAAGATGGTCGTAGCGTACCTAAGAAAATTGGAGCTCACGTCTGCTACCAATACGCTGCTATCGCTGTCTTTTCCAGAAGATGTTCCATGACATTCAGGAGTAAAGGGGAGCTCCACACCGTCGACTGTTCCAAACCCCTCATTAATACAGCGTCTATTGAATATACTCGCAACCAGAATACACATCTTTCATTAAAGATCCACTTGAAAAACGTCTTGCATCTTTCCCCGTCCAGCAAAGCGAGGGATTACACCAAAATTGCTTACCAGTCTCATTATCACAATAATATATCAGCGCAGGATCCGGTGACAAGTTCCACGGCTCTTTTGGAATATTATCAAACTTTCCCTCAGAATGCTTTCTCGCATCCACAGCAACGTTGACACAATCCTGACCCAAGGGTTCCAGAAGCCGAGCTGCCTCCTGCGAGGCCTTCAATGACCACGAGCCGGTAAGCACATAGTCTAACTTCAATTGAAGAGCGACCTCTTCCTTGACTCTCTGCAAAATCCTCTCCTCATCACCACCAAGCTCCTCCACCGCCTTTCTCCTTCGCCTCTCAGCCCAAGCAGCAACCATATTGAAGACCACAGCGCTAAATTCAGCGCTCCCACCTCCATGCATGAACAGGATTTCATAATTTTCTGGGATACCGAGCAATTGCGTTAAAGCTGCCCTTGTGTCTGCTAGAATTTTGGTGGCTTCTGGAGAGCGGTGAGAGATTTCAGCGAGCGAAAGACCCAAGTCATTGTAATTCAGGAAGGCTTTGGCGCCGGCTTCCAGGACTGGAGTAGGGAGGGGTGCGGGACCGGCGCCGAAGTAGGCGACTTCCTCTCTGCTGGGCATTGCGTCTAGTTGTATTGGAAGGTGACACGACACAGAAAGGGCACTGAGTAAGTTGAGGAGGCAGAAGCAGTCGTCGCTACAATTGGGGATGGAAATGCCCTTCCTATGCTTTCATGATGGAAGAAGAAGAATGGCTTAGTGATTACAGTCAGTTCAGACAGCCGAGTTGTTTCGGATACACTTAAGGCTCGGCATTGTCCTGTCAAGATTGTGGATGATGAGTCAACGTTCACCCAATCTGATATTGGAGATTTGGAGTTTTATTCCCGCACGGAAGGAGGACGGAGATAGCACGGAGGAAAAGTCTTGGCATTTTCAATATGTCTGTCTCTCTCGACGCCGAAGAACACCAAATTCTACAATTCATCTCCACCCTCCACGAAAATGGACGCCACCCACGCCTACACCTTCACCACCGCCTCCTGGCTCTCCCTCCAAGCCCTCCCCCTCTTCCTCTCCCCAAAACTAATGATCACAATGCTCTCACCGGACACCCGCCAGCCCACCGACCTCGAGACCTATTTCTCGCGCACCCTAGCCCTCACCCTCGTCACACTTGCCCTACTCACCATTTTACTCATGGGCATCGTTCCCCTATCCTCTGTGACCGCGGAATCCGAATGTAGTTCCCCAAATCCCCCCTCTTCGAGAAGCCCCAGGCTTTCTATGACGCCGAGCTTCTCCGTTCGTGAAGGCATACTGACACTACTAAAGCTGAACATGCCCCCTCACCTTACACCCTCCCCACCACTCTCCTGACTACGACCTACCATACCCTCTCCCTCATCTACACGTACACAAATTACCAGTCCACCTCCTCAATATGCTTCCTCTTCGGTATGATTGGCAGCGGGTTCCTGGCGTGCTGGGGGGGATGGTGTATGATGTTCGCGGGGAGCGCGGATGGGAAGGGGGGGAGGGCGAGGGTTAGCGGGTGGCCGTTTCGGAATGAGATTGAGAGGGAGAGGAAGAGGGAGAAAATGGAGGCGAAGAGGAGGAGGTGAGATGGGAGGCATGGGAGGAAAGGGGGAGGCCATAGAGGATACGAGTTTGGATATGAATTGAATGATTCTATGCCATTGACGTCTGTTGTAACGATGATAGTACAGGAGCACACCTCCCGGAGCGACGGGTGCTGCAAGTCGATTCTCCAGGCGATGTTTTGATCACAACGAAACACTTCCCTAGTTAAGTGTGGTGCCAATGCAGGACCTTCTGGGGATCCTCGATGGCATTTGCTCACTCGTCGTCTGGCGGTGCTAGGACTCACTTCGTGGATCCAGATCCACATCTCACTTAGATTTGCGACACACTCCCATCCGGCCCCTGGAATTGCCTATACCAGGGTACCTCCGTCCCCGACAATGGTAGTGGCGCTAACGGCAGGTCTTGCATATGCTTTTCAATGGTCATCTGGCTCGCTCCTTTACGATGCGCAACAGCAAGCTCCGCTTCCATCAAGTTTGTCAGCACCAACTCTTTTGCCATCCACTCTTCCTTCTCTTTTGCTTCTAGCACTTTGACTTCGTTTTGTAATTCTATCCCGTCTTGCTCGGACCACCAGACTTCCCGACGGAGCTGTCTGTATAGCTCGTCTGGGGGCATGGCAATTTCCTCCGCGGAGAATTGGATATCGGGAGGGTATTCGAAGGGCGCTGCGTCTGCATTATCCACGTCGGAGTTATCGTAGATAGTAGCATCGTCATCGACTTCCAGGTCGCTTGCGTTGGGGGGCTTGGAGTTGATGATGAGCTTCAATCGCTGGGGTTTGAAGTGCGTAGAAGAGTAGTTGCGTGGGACAGGGTCGGAGGGGCGGAGAGCTTCGGTTTCGTGGACGGTTCGCATATGCTTTGCGAGGGCATCAGAGCGGGTGAAGGAGCGGTCGCATTCTAATAAAGTCAGCTTCCTCATGGCTCGAGGTCTGGCGAGGAGGTCTTACCAGGTAGAGCACAATAAAATGGCTTCTCTTTGGTATGGCTCCTCATATGCGCTTTCAAAGCATACCCACTTGCGTGGGCATGGCCCTTTCTTTGGCATCCCAACCATTCGCAGGCATAATTTGTCTGTTTGCTGCCAATGTGATCGTCATGCAAGTGCTGCACCAGGTTGTCCATATTGACGAGGTCCCCAGCACTGCAAGCATCCCATCTGCAGAACGATACCTGCTCATGAGCAAGAGGATCCTCGTCAGGCATTTGGCCGGTTGGTGAGGAGGGTATACTGCCGTCTGTGTCCGTAGAGATATTACCCAATGTTATTTCGATCTCGACATGGGGAGCTGGAGTTGATGGATAGGAAGAAGGGTCTATGCGGCGACGCTTTGCTGGCGGCATGAGGTGGGTTTCGTGAGATGTTAATGTATCGCCGTTGAGAGTGTTTTCGCCATCTTCAATTTTGACATTGTCAGCGAATTCACTAGATCCGTGGGATGATAGCTGCGAGCTAGCGGGGGTCGTTTCCCGTGAATCCGCCATTCTACGGGGCCTTTTCTTCATCACTTCGGTCTGATGCAGTGTTATGAATTTGTGTCTCTTCGGCCCTGAATATCATCTCCCATAACAAATCTGCGACCGCTAGACCCTTTACAGCTGTAGCTGATACGGGTAAGACCCGAGCATTAGCCGGTAATGTCCAGACATTCAAATCCGACAGAAATCACGTGATCGCCTACTGCACAACACCATCATCCCACCACATCCAGACATGTCCGACCACCTGCCTTCGGGCAGGGAGAGCTGGCCTGTAGGCAGCTCACCAAATGTATCTGACGAGCTTTCATACCAGTACCCGCCTCCACCTTTCGTCAATGAATTCTCCCAACCAGCATCTACAACTCCGTGCCCCCAACTATGCAATTTCGCCTCGCTTCCGAGTTAGCCAAGGAGCAGCTTGGGCAAGCAAAGGACGGGCATAGCCGTCGTTGGCAAGACATCGATGTGTACAACACTGATCAAAACGCACGCAACCAATGCAACCTCGAATCCCGGGCGCTCCACTTGCGTGACCTAGCACAAGTTAGCTTGACAGCGCAGCAAGGACAGCAGGTGGGTTTCCCTCATTTTCCACATCGCAACGACTAACTGAAGCAGCGCGGCGAGGGATTTACAAAGGGTATGAATATGTCACTGAGTCCCAAGAATTTGAAAGAGTATTCCGCGCCTGAGATGTACGGGGCCAACGAGCACGCGAACAAGGCGCCCTACACGAGCGGGTTTCAGGAGCTTACGCAAGCGGCCAGCGAATACCAGGCTCCACTGAACGCGACGCTTCCGGGCAATGGCTTCGACTTCAACTTCAATTTCATCAACACTTCCAGGAAGCCAGCCACAAAGAACAATCGCGGCTCCTGGTCTGCAAGGAGCAAGAAAGGCACCCTCACCCCCGTCTGCGGCGTCTATTCCCCATCTAAAGGGAACCCACCCCACAAAATCAAGGCTCCGCGCAACAACGAGTTCAAGTACGCATGCCCTCGATGCCACAATCGCTTCACGAGGACGTATACTCTTAGGGTGCAACATTTTGCAAAGTGCATCGACGAGTGGGGAAATCCGTACAGCTCCAATTGGAACGATTTGTGCCCTTGATTCTGGGGTATGCACCGAGCTGCTTCCTACAGGCAATTCTTGCGTTGACGGTGTGCAGGTTGAGAAGTCCGGACTGAAGGTACACGCGGGATGAGATCCACATCCTGCTGCTACCTTCAAGCACCAGGTCAGCCGCTCGCATTATGCATCCCGCACAGAAGGTACTGACCTGACTCGATGAAGCAGATCCGGCTTTCGAAACTCCATTCCATTGTTTTATCAGTCGACTCGCATGCATGCTATCCTTCGTCCAATCGGTGAGCCCTCCCTCTCAGTCCTCTTCCCCCCCCCTCTCCTCCTTGTATGATGAACAAACCTCAAGAATTCTGCAATTCGGACAGCCGCATGGCGAGAAATGGAACATTACACTTGATCTGATCATTCTTTCCTCACTCTCCGGTCGGCCTCATAGGCTCTCAGCCCTTACCTATACGTAGTCACATGCTAATTGATCAATGAACTTCAGTCCAGATCCCCCGCCGACCCCTGGTTGCGCAAGAGCTGTTCCTTCTAGCCGTGAATCATGTGGAGGAAGGTCGAGACATGGGACTAGATAGCAGATAGAACACAACGAAATGCACTCAACGCACCCCGAAGCGCGCAAGCATGCACAGCTCATTGCTGACTCTATTCTATGTAACAGCAGTTGAAGCTTTTCCACGCCCAAACAGCCCAGTGCAGTCCATTGTTGAGTAGAACTCGCAGCCGCCATGAAGCTTTCTGTATCTCTCGCTCTCTCTAGTCACTTCTCTTCCTGCGCGCTGAAAGAAAAAAAAGCCCGAGTCTATCGTAATTCTACCAGGCCAAGTGTTGAGATGGCCCAGCGCGCAATGCCAATGCCGTTGAGGACATGCTTAACTTTTCGCATCTCAATCATCGCGTCGTGAAAGGTCGTGTTGAATACACCGACCTCGTCCGGTAACAAATGTGTCGGAGGAGCGCTGATGAAGCCCTCGCTCTTTTCCCCTTCCACCTTTCCTCCACCCCTCAAAACCTCAACCCCAGCCCCAGCCCCAACTCTTCCAGGGAAGGTGGGGAGGGGGCTTCTAGTAACGATAAATATCCGGCTTAAAAGGCCCCTCGACATCCAACCCCAAATACTCGGCCTGCACCTCAGACAACCTACTCAACTTAGCATTCACATGCGCCAAATGCAGCAGCGCGACCTGCTCGTCCAGAATCTTCGGCAGCACATACACGCCGATCTCCTTCTTCCCGGTCTTGCCGAACTCGATGTACCGCTTCCCGAAGGCCTCGTCCTCGGCTTTGAACAGCATGATCTGCGCGAGCACTTGGTTGGTGAAGGAGCAGGACATGACGAAGGACGAGTGGCCCGTGGCGCAGCCGAGGTTGACGAGCCGGCCTTCGGCGAGTAGGATGATGTGGCGGCCGGAGGGCATGAGGTAGCGGTCGACTTGGGGTTTGATGTTGGCGACGGATTTGCTGTTTTTTTTGATCCAGGCGACGTCGATCTCGATGTCGAAATGGCCGATATCTAAAAACAATGTCAATTAAGGAACCTGGCAGTAGGTAATGAGTGAGGGCTCGAGGGGCTTACTGCAAACGATGGCATCATTCTTCATGGCCTCGAAATGCTTCCCAACAAGGATATCTCTGCACCCAGTCGTGGTGACAAAGATCTGCCCCTGTGATGCAGCCTCCTCCATCGTGGTAACCTGGAACCCCGACACCGCAGCTTGAAGAGCGTTGATGGGATCAACCTCCGTGACAATGACCCTCGCACCCATGCTGTGCAGCGCCTGCGAGCAACCCTTTCCGACATCACCAAAGCCCGCAACCACAGCCACCTTCCCCGCAATCATCACATCCGTCGCCCGCTTGATCCCATCAATCAAGCTCTCCCTACACCCATACAGATTATCAAACTTGCTCTTCGTGACCGAGTCATTCACATTGACCGCCGGCACCAGCAGGCCCTTCCCCTTCAACATCCGATACAAATGATGCACCCCCGTGGTCGTCTCCTCGGACACGCCATAGCACCCTTTGAGCATGTCAGGGTGCTTGTTGTGTACCAACGCTGTGAGATCGCCGCCGTCGTCCAGGATCAGGTTGAGGTGCTTGCCGTCCTTGAAGGCGCCGAGTTGTTGCTCCAGGCACCAATTGTACTCTTCTTCGGTTTCACCCTTCCAGGCGAAGACGGGGGTGCCGACTGCAGCGATGGCGGCGGCGGCGTGGTCTTGGGTCGAGAAGATGTTGCATGACCTTAAGGGGAAAGTTTAGTTAATTTTTGACAGGGGCGGTGAAGGGGGAACGCACGACCAGGTCACTTCGGCTCCAAGGGATGTGAGGGTCTCGATGAGCACGGCGGTTTGGATGGCTAATCTGCTTAGCGATCTATTGGGTAGAAATGTGCAGATTGGTCGTACTCATGTGTAAACATCCTGCAATTCTAGCACCCTTCAACGGCTGATCTTGTGCGTATTTCGTCCGTGTGGCCATGAGCCCGGGCATTTCATTTTCAGCGAGCTCGATCTCCTTGCGACCGAAGGCGGCCAGAGACTGAGAGGTGCACAGGTCAGTCCAGAATGTGAACATTTTGCGGTGTGCTCGTCTTGGACTTACGATATCTGCAACCTTGAACTTGGATGCTGGGGGGCCACTCATGATTGCGGTGTCGGATGGTTTTTGCTGAAGTCAAATCAAGTCTAGATTTTCGAGCTCGGATGAATTGAGTAGTGTAAGGTAGGATCAGGTAGATATGAGATGTAAGGAAAGAGGCGGTTAGGGAATGGTGTCTAGTATTGTAAGGTCTTCAGCGTTGGTTTTCTGTGGAGTTTGCTCAAACGCGGCAAAGCATGAGGGTCCATCTGCCCCTTTGTTCCTGGACTAACTCGAATTGCTTCTTTACATCTATGTTGGCTATAGGAGATTTCAATTGCCCTATCTACCTAGGAATACAGGCTTATCTATATACTCGGCTGATCAATCTAGGCCCTGTAGATAATAAAACATTTAGTAGAGCTGATATACCCTGAGTATAGCCTTTATTATTCGGTATATAGCCTGGTTAATAATAATCCAGGATTATAACATACTAGACCTGATTTAATTTAATACTACTAAAAAGATTACCTTAATTATTTTCTAATATTTTCTTTTTAATTTTATAATAATTTCTAAAATATTATTAATAAATAATTTATTAAGCTTTATATTTCCTCTTTTGCTTTCCTAAACTAATTTTAACAGTTAAAATATATATTTTAAACTTGCTATTATTATTAGTTTTATTAAAAAGTTTATTATTATTTTTTTAATAAAAATTTTATTTATAATTATTATTTTATTTTATATTAATTTCTTTATTTTATAATATCAAAGTTATATATATTTTATTTTAAAATATATTATAAAGTTTTCGGCTAAATTAATTATTAATTTATTATTTAAATTTATTTTTATAATTTTTATATTTCCTTTATTATATTTAAATTTTTAAAATAAATCTTTAAAATATATAACTTTTTTATATATTTTTAATATAATAATATATTTAATTTTAATTAATAATATAATTATAATTAATTTATTAATTAGTTTAAAAAAATTTTTATTATAAATTTATTATTATTAATATTATTATATTAAAAAGAATTAAAATAAGTCTAAAAAATTTTAATTATATTAATTAAATATTTTATTATTTATTTTATTATTATTATATAATTATTTATTAATTATATAAAATATTTATTTAAATAATATATTATAAAATTAACATTAAATTAATTTATTTTAATTATTTAATTTAAAATTTCAATAATAAATATAAAATTATTTTTT
>JAABUQ010005706.1_pt1 | contig 19370 bp, 23 predicted proteins | sample 5560001 | NCBI WGS metagenome assembly JAABUQ01 (sample SAMN10711888, study PRJNA513371) | rock metagenome | isolation source: Antarctica rocks | place: Antarctica: Victoria Land, Finger Mt nord | collected 2015-12-18
GGAGGGGATCGCGCTGGCGAAGCAGCGGGGGGCGTATCGGGGACGGAAGAAGGCGCTCGACGCGGCGCAGCGGGCGGAACTGCGGGCGCGGGTGGCGGCGGGGGAGGGGACGGCGGCGGTGGCGCGGGCGTATGGGATCAGCCGGGAGACGCTCTACCAATATCTGCGCGCTGCGGAGTGAGCGGTACCATCCCGGATACCCGCAGGATGCCGAGTACCGGACGTATCCGGTATCGGGCGGGGAGACCGTCGACGCGCCCTGATGATTCCCGCATTCATGTCGGACAAGCACGCAGGCGGAACGATTGGAAATGGCGCAGAAAAACGGTGCATATAAGAGTCCCATTTGGCCGTTATTCGTGACCGAGGTTTCCAGTACTACAAGGGAAATTCGCGAGCGGTGATCACCAGAATACCCCCTACAGCGTCACTTCTATAGTCTCGCTCCGAGCGCTGCGACGATGCGTGGCCAGCGCTCCCACGCGCGCACCAGCGGGTTGCGCGTCTCGAACGCGAAGCGGCCGCCCCCGACGAGGGCCGCCCGGATCGCGGCGAGCGCGGCGCGTATCTCATCGTCCGCGACGAACTCCTGGAAGGCATGGCCGGTCATGACGACCAGGTCGAACTCCCGCTCCCATCCGACCGACGCGAGGTCGCCGTGGACCCACGCGATGTCCGACCGCCGGCGCGCCTGGTTGAGCATCCCCCCGGCCGGATCGAGCCCGCACAGCCTCCCGGCATGGCCGGACTCCCGCGCCAGGCGCAACAGCGCACCCGTCCCGCACCCCACGTCGAGCACTGCCCGCGCGGACATGAGCAACGGCAGGTAGAAGGCGAAATCATCGCGCCGCGTCGGCGGTGGGCAAAACGCATCGTAGAGCGCGGCGAGACGGTCGTCGGTGAACTTGCGCTCGATCATACCGCCAGTCTACCGTGTGTCTGGGAGTGGCTCAAGGCGTCGCCGCCGATATCCTGCTCATGTACGGCGGGAAGAGCGAGAGCGGATGGGTGGATACGGCGATGGAGCGACTCGCGCAGATCTTCCCACACGCCGAAACGACGGAGTTCCCAGCCCCCGACCATTTCGGCATCGACACGGAGGCCCCGCGAGACGTTGCCGCGCCGGCAGGGGTGTATTCCGTCAAGCCCGCGCCCTAACGGGCGATACGTTGACTCGGTCCCCTCGTCCGTCTCCGGCGCGGTCCTCCCGCGTCAGGGTCCGCCCGGCCCGCTTGCCCCGCCGCGGCGGGGCGCCCCATCGTCGCGCAGCACCGCCGTGTCCGGATCGGCGGGGAAGAAGGCCTCGATGGCGAGTTCGGCGAGCGTGATATCGAGCGGCGTGCCGAACACAATTGTCGTGCTGAAGAAGTGGAGCGTGCGGCCGTCGTGGCGGATGCGGAGCGGCACGAAGACATCGCCGGTGCCGGTCGCGTCGACAACGACCTCGGGCTCGTCGCAGGGGTAGGCGCGCAGTTCGCGGGAGAGGGCGGCGAGCCCGGAATCGGCAGCGCCGCCTGATCGAACGGGCGATGCGATCGTAGAGATCGGTGAACGTGTTGGACCATTGCTCGACGGGAACAATCGCGTGACTTCCGCACTCGGCCATGCTTCCTCCTCTCCTTGGCAGAGAAAGGTAGCGCACGGATCAACGAAGTGACGCTGTAGGAAGGGACGTTGCCGTCCCGCCGCGCGACCCTGCGCGCCCGATGCCGCCGCTCCCACCGCTCATGGGCGCGGCGGCGCGGTGACACCTCGGCTGGATGTCAACGCACGGCGTCTGATCCGCGCTGTAGCACTGTGCGTCTCCTTACGCCGACATGCGTTCGCTGGCTGTCCCGAATGCATGGGGCGCAGCGATCGGCTTCCGGGGTGAACTTGTCACACCTGGATGCATTTGGTATCGTCAGGGCGAAGTTGGTCGCGTGGGTTTATCGCGTCGAGATGCGTGGGTCTCATATCCGCAGCATCCACGCGGCGGGCGCGATGGGAGGATACGATGCGCATCCAGCGTCTGACGTGGGCGGGGATCAAGGTTGAGGTCGGTGGGACGACGCTGTTCGTGGATGCGATCGAGGGGGCGACGAACTGGCACCAGCCGGAGATCGTCCCGCTCGCCGCAGGGACGCAGGACCGGCACGCCCTCGTCACCCACGCCCACGACGACCACTTCGACCCGGCGGCGCTCGCGCGCGTCCTCGGCGACGGCGGGAGCGTGCTGTGCCACCGCGCGATCCTCGGGCGGGTCGCGCGCCCGGGCCTGTGGGTGCGCGGGGTCGAGGTGCACGAGCCGGTGCTCCTCGGCTGGCTCGCCGCCGACCTGATGGCCATCGCCGTGCCCGCCGCCGATGGCTGGGGCGATGCGCAGGTCTCGTGGATCGTGGATGGCGATGGGCGGCGCATCATCCATTGCGGCGACACGCTCTGGCACGGCCACTGGTGGAACATCGCGCGGCAATACGGGCCGTTCGATGCCGCCTTCCTGCCGATCAACGGCGTGACATACAGCCGCGGGCGTTTCACCGGCAGCACGGTCCCGGCGACACTGACGCCGGAACAGGCGGCGATGGCGGCGCACATCCTCGGTGCGAGAATAGCGATTCCGATCCACTATGGGTTCGTGTCTGATCCCGTGCATTACCGCGAGGTCCCCGATGCGGAGGCGGAGTTTCTTGCAGAGGCGCGGAAGCGCGGCGTGCGGCCCCATCTCCTCGCGCCTGGGGGATGGCTCGACGTGGATGCCCTCATCGAAGCCGAGACGTGACGAACTATCGCGAACGCGACGGCAGTGGATGGGCGCGGCATCGGCAGGAGATTTACAGGGCGGATGCATCAACATCATGGGCTCTTCCGCTGAAGATCGGCACACGCTCCCCGCGATAGCACCAGCGCCCGATTCGCCCTTCTATTGCGAGGCCGGACAGCATCGGGAGTGCGGGAGAGCCCTCGATGTTGTCCGTCAACGACGCGTCCGTCCCCGATCAGGCCGCGTGCGGCAATCGCTGCCGCAGCAGGTCGAACGGGCCCCGCTCGCCCATCGCCCGCTCCACCGGGTTGCATTTGTTGATCCGCCCCTCGGTTTGTCCGTCGCCCTCCGCTTGCGTCAACCCGACTCGCCCTCTCGCGCCCCGATCTGCACGTCGCCCGCCGATCCGCTCGCCCTCACTGGGGCGAGATGCTCGGGGCCTCCGGCAACCATCCGGATGGCATACTCCCACCCCTCAGGACGGACCATCGTCGAACCGTCCGCACGAGTGGCGACCCGCACCGCGCGAGGCGATACGCTGCCACTAGTGTCGCCGTTGCGCGCATCGTCGCCGCTGGTGGCCTGCGACGCGCCCGCTGCCGGGCTGTCTGCATCACAAAGGGGATTCCCAATGGCTGAAATCACCGCACCATCGACACCCCGACCGACGCCGCGCGGGATGCGCGTCATGAATCGCTTGCCCATGCTTCTGCTGAAATCGCCTATTCATGGCATCGTCAGCCGGAAATTGCTCATCCTGACATTCACCGGGCGCAAGACCGGCAGGCAAATCACGCTCCCGGTCGGGTATGCGCGCGAAGGTGACACCGTGCTGATCGGCGCCGCCGGGCCCTGGTGGAAGAATCTCCGCAGTGGCGCGCGGGCGACCGTCCTAATGCAAGGCCGCGAGCGCACCGGCAGCGCGGAGGCCGTGACTGACAAAGCCGAGATGACCCCACTCTATCGCACACTGCTGGCGCAGAATCCGACGCACGGCAAATTTGTCAGCATCCGGCGCGAACCCGACGGCATGCCGAACGCGGATGACCTGGAGCGGGCGGTACGGCGCGGAGTCGCCGTGGTCCGCATACGTCTCGACTAACGTCGTTGCAGACCGCCCGGTCGCGCAAGTTCCGGGCGCTAGCCGAAAGGATAATGATGAGCCAGATTGAGCTGTCCGCCGGGAATATCGAATACGAGGATACCGGCGGCGACGGTCCGACGCTCGTGCTGCTGCACGGGCTCCTGATGGACGCCACCCTCTGGGAGAGCGTGATCGCCGACCTCTCCGTCGATCACCGGTGCGTGGCGCCGACGCTGCCGCTGGGGGCGCACCGCCGCGCGATGCACGCCGACGCAGACCTGTCACTGCGCGGGATCGCGCGGCTCGTCGTTGAATTCCTTGAACGGCTCGACCTGCGCGGCGTCACTGTGGTCGGCAACGACACCGGCGGCGCGCTCGTCCAGTTGCTCGCCGGCGACGGTGCCGCCCGCGTCAGCCGGATCGTCCTCGCCTCCTGCGACGCGTTCGATAACTTCCCCCCGGGCCTGACCGGGAAGACGCTGGTGCTGGCTGGGAAGCTCCCGCCCGCGATGTTCGGCCTGTTCATGCAGCAGATGCGCCTGCGGCCCCTGCGGCGGCTCCCGATCGCGTTCGGGTGGCTGACGAAGCGAGGGGACGCCGCCACCGCCCGATGGATGAAACCGGTCCTGCAGCAGCCCGAGATCCGCCGCGACACCGTCCGAGTTCTGCGCGCGGCTGCGGCAGAGAAGCACCTCATGCTCGACGCGGCCGCGTGCCTGCCGACCTACGACCGCCCCGCCCTGGTCGTGTGGGCGAGCGAAGACCGCGTCATGCCTCCCGGCCACGGCCGCCGCCTCGCCGACCTCCTCCCGCAGGGACGGCTGGTCGAGATAGCGGACAGCTACACGCTCATCCCCCTCGACCAGCCCGCGCGGCTCGCGCGGATCATCCGGGACTTCACACAGGCATCGAACGTTGACGACTAGCAGAGGAGGCTGTGTCGTCCAGCGACGCGACCTTGCTGCTGGCAAGCCTCGCCATCTGCCCCCTCGCCATCTGCCCGAATGGCCTCACGCACTCGGGACCCTCTGTAAATGGTCGTGATGGCTATAAGGTGAGGTTCTCGCGCTTGGATAGCGTTGCGCGGCGCCAACCCAGCGGGGCCCAACGGTCCGCCATCACACCCGGCTGAAATCCGAAACGCCTCGGATGCTTGACAGCGCTCCTCTCCCATGTAATAATCAAACCGTACGGTACGGTACGATGACGGAGGTTAGCATGGCAGCCACCACAGGAGTGCGAACGATCCGGATGGAGACGAAGCGCGCGCAGATCCGTGCCGGGGCCCGGCGACTCTTCCTCCAGCGGGGGTTCGCCGGCGCCAGCACCGACGCGATCGCCGCCGAGGCGGGGGTCTCCAAGCAGACACTCTATGCCTACTACCCGAGCAAGGAGGAGATCTTTGAAGACGTCCTGCGGCAGATGACGGTCGACAGCCCGCAAAGCCCTTTCGCGCACATGGATGGGGCGTCACCCGAGAGCCCTGCGGCCTTGCATCGAATCCTTCACACGCTGGCGCAGAGCATCATCGCGGTCTCGATGCAGCCGGAATACCTCGCGCTTGTGCGGACGATCATCGCCGAGGCGCCCCGCTTCCCGCAGCTGAGCACCCTCTTCCGCGCCACCGTCCCGGAGCAGGCGATGAGGAGCATCGCCATGCTGCTCGACCGGGCGCGCGCCAACGGGGTGATCCAGGACGGCAACTTCGATGCGATGGCGCGCATGTTCGTCGGGTCATTGCTCACGTACACCATCATCGACGGGCTCTTCCTGGGAGACGAGCCGCCGCGCCCGCCCGACGCGGAACGGATCCGGAAGTTGGTCGATCTCTACATGAACGTCGTCAAGTGACGAAATGGAGCTGAGAACCTCGGGAATCTCGGCCACCGACCTGATGGCCGAGTGCCCCGGTGGACTGGGGTTTCACATTCGACGGGCGCGACCCGTCCTTACTATCGGAGGCGGTCACGCGGCATGCCGCAAGCGGCAGTCGCCGTAGTCGAGGGGCCTCAGGGCGCCTCGAAAGCGAGGTCACTGATGCACGTTTTTATCGTCGGCGGTACGGGCGTCCTCGGGCGCTCGCTCATCCCTCTCCTGATCGCGCAGGGGCACGCGGTGCGTCTCCTCGCCCGCCACCCGGATACGGCCCGGACAATCTTCGGCGATGCGGTCGAGGTCGCGCCCGGCGACCTCCTCGCGAGCGACGCGGCGTCTCTCGTCGCCGCCCTCGCCGGATGCGACGCGGCGGCCCACATCGCGACGGCGATCCCGCGCGATTTCTCCGCACCCGGCGCGTGGGAGGTGAACACGCGGCTCCGCACCGAGGGCACGCGCCGTCTGCTCGATGCATCGCTCGCGGCGGGCGTGCGGCACTATGCTCAAGAGAGTGTCGTCCTGGCTTACCCGGACGGCGGCGACCGCTGGCTCGACGAAGCGACGCCGCTCGACGATTCCCCCGCCCGCGCGGATATCTGCGCGCCGGTGATCGCGATGGAGGCGATGGTGCGCGCCGCGCCGACCGACCGGATGGCGTGGTGCATCCTTCGCGCCGGCCGATTCGTCGGTCCACGCACCTTCCAGGGGTCGCTGATCGCCAATCTCCGCGCGGGCAAGGTCACCGTCCCCGGCGATGGGAGCAACTGGATTTCGCCGATCCACGTCGCGGACATGGCGACGGCGGTCGCGCTGTCGCTCGCCTCCGCGCCCGGCGGCTCGACGTTCAATGTCGTGGCCGAACCGATCCGCGAGGGAGACTACGACGACCGGCTCGCCGCGCTGCTCGGCGTCGCGCCGCCACCCCGCGACCCCGCGCGCCCCCTGCCGCCGTCCTACCGCTGCGCGAGCGACGCGGCGCGTCGGCAGCTCGGCTGGACGCCGACACATAGCATCTGGCCCGCCGGCCTCGGCCCCATGATCCGCGATCCGTCGCAGAGGCGGTGAACCGCCGAAGGTATCGCGAAAGAAAGCGAGGGCATCATGCACGATCCGAATGGACGCGACTGAACCGGCGCAGGCCGTCACGGCTGCTCGGTGGCGAGAAGGCCCAGTCCCATCACGGCCCGGAACGCATCGCGCAGATTGTCGCGGCATATCTGGAGAGCGCCACGTAGGCGGCATCACCGCGACGAGAAAACGAGGAGGCACACCATGCAACATCGTGAGACACACGAGGCCCATTCGCCGCGAGGGGATGTCGTGATCACCGGCGCATCGTCGGGGATCGGCCACGCCAGCGCCCTCGCCCTGGACCGGGCGGGATTCCGCGTCTTCGCCGGGGTCCGATCCCCCGATGACGCCGCCGCGCTCCAGCGCGTCGCCTCCCCTCTCCTCACGCCCCTCACCATCGATGTCACCGACGCGGATTCCATCGCCCGCGCCCGGGAGGTCGTCGCGCGGGCGGTCGGGGCGGCCGGGCTCGCGGGGTTGGTGAACAACGCCGGCATCGGCATCGCCGGGCCGCTCGAGTGCATGTCGCTCGACGATGTGCGTGCACACTTCGCGGTCAATACCATCGGCCCGCTCGCGACGACGCAGGCATTCCTCCCGCTCATCCGCCAGGCGCGGGGGCGCATCGTCAACATCGGCTCGGTGGGTGGCAGGATCACCATGCCGTTCGGCGGCGCGCTCTGTGGCTCGAAGCATGCGGTGGAGGCCTTCAACGACGCGCTACGTATGGAGCTCTTTCCGTTCGGGATCCATGTCTGCCTGATCGCGCCGGCGTCGATCCTCACCCCGGCGGTCGACAAGTTCGTGCAGCGCGGCGAATCTGCCCTCGATCAGCTCCCGCCCGACGGGCGCCGGTGGTATGGCGACTCCTTCCGCCGCTTCCTGCGGATATCGGCGGCGCGGGAGCGAGAGGGCAGCCCGCCGGACGTTGTTGCCGGTGCAGTGCTCCGCGCGCTCACGGCGCGCGCTCCGCGGGCCCGCTATCCCGTGGGCAAGGACGCCGCGCTCCTCACGCTCCTGCCGCGGGTCGTCCCGGATCGTCTCCTGGACGCGCTCCGCCTGCGCCTCTTCCAGCTCCCGCGAGCCTTCGATAGTCGATCTTAACGGGCTGTCGCGATGCGCGGCCAGAGAAAGGAATGGTATCACCATGAAAGGACCGAGCGATCCTCAGGTAAATGGGGGTATCTACGCGCTGGATCGCGACTTCGGCGCGCTGGCTGAGGCGGTCGGCGCCGCCATGTGGGGCCTCGCCGGGCTGACCCCGAAAGAATGCGCGTTCCTCTGCATCGCGAGCGACGTCTGCGCCCAGACGCTGGGCCTGCCGTTCCAGATGCACGTCGATGTGGCACTGGCAAACGGCGCCGACCGTGACGCCGTGAAGGAGGTGCTCATCCATCTCGCGCCGGAGGCGGGCTACGTCAAGTCCCTCGAGGCGCTCGTCCGCTTGCGCGACGTCTACGCCGCCTTCGACGAGCAGGATCGGTATCGGAGCCGGAGCGCCGCGCTGCGCGCGGAGGAGGCATCCATTGCCCCGGCGAGCGTCTCAAAGGCGATCGCCACCCTCGATCCGTCCTACGGAGACTTCGTGGCGGGGCAGATGCGCGCGATCTGGGACCGCCCCGGCCTGACGAACAAGGAACGGGCGTACCTGTCACTCGCGGTCGATGTCTGCGAGGGGACGCTAGGCGGCCCGTTCCGGATGCATCTCGACCTCGCTTCGGCGAGCGGGGCGACGCGCGAGCAGATGCGCGACGTATTGCGCTTCCTCGCCGAGTTCGGCGCGTCGAAGGTGTGGCGGGCGCTCGAGGAGTTCGATGCGTGGGCGCAATCGTCGGGCCTGTGATGGGCGTCACAGGACCGGCGTGCCCACCAAGTTCCGACCGCGCGCAAGTGCCGAAAAGGGGCCCTACGGCGTCGCCCAAGGCCTCTGCGCCGGATCTGCGAGCATATCTTGTCTCTCTTGCTCACCGGCGAGAGAACCGTGTTGCGGTGCAGCACCGAAGTGACGCTGTAGGATCTCTTTAAGATATCGGGGGGTTCTGCCCTTCGCCCGCCTGTCGCGTGTCGTTCCGCGAAGGCCCTCACGATCATACCGGCTACATGCGCCGGGGTACGGCGAGAGCGATCGCCATATCGGTAGATAAGAGAGAGGGAATAGCCTGTGCATATCCTAGCAATTTCCGGGAGCCTGCAAACCAGTGGGACGGTAACGACCCTTGTCCGCGCGATCGCCGCACTCGCCCCCGAAGAGATGGCGGTCACCGTCTATGGCGGGTTGGGCGACCTCCCGCATTTCAGCCCGGACCGCGACGGCGACCCTGCGCCCCCGTCCGTCGCGACGTTCCGCGGGCTGCTCCGCGCGGCCGATGGCGTGCTGATCTGCACGCCGGAGTACGCCTTCGGTATGCCGGGATCGCTGAAAAATGCCTTCGATTGGATCGTCTCGTCGGGCGAGTTCGTCGGCAAGCCGGTCGCCGCACTCAGCGCCTCCCCGTATCCGACGGGCGGGGAACGGGCGCACGCATCGCTCCTGCTGACGCTGACCGCCGTCAACGCCGTGGTCGCGGACGGCGCAACGCTCAGCATCCCGCTCGTCCGCACGAAGGTGGACGCCGATGGCGCGGTGTCGGACCCGGCAACCGCGCAGGCCCTCCGCTCCGTCTTCGACGCATTGTCGCGGGCGATCGAGCGCAAACTTACTTCTTGAACCGTTGATCGAGCCAGGCGGCGGCGGTGCCGAGCGGCTTCGAGTCAGTCGGCCGGGAGTTGACCGCGTCGACCGCCGCCGTCTGCCCGAGCAAGTGGCCGAGGTTCGGGTACGCGATCAGCGTGTGATCCGGGGGGTTCGCGGCGGCGCGGGCGTCGTCGATCCGCTTGGCGCCGGCGGGATCGACATTCGCGTCGCGACCTCCCTGCAGAAGTAGCACCGGGCCTTTGTATCCCGGCAGACTGCTGACGATCGGCGGCACTTTGTCCGATGTGTACGCGTCATAGGGCGAGTTTTGCGCGTTCTGGTCGAAGTTCGCGAAGAAGTCCCGGAAGGATGGGACGATCTCGCCCGCGATATCGAGCTTGCCGTCGCCGTTCTTGTCCCTCTGTGGATTCAGTCGGGGGCATTTGACGCGGGGGATGCGACTGCGGATGACACGGGTGCGGGGGCTGCCGTCGGTGACGCGGACGACGCAGTCTGCGACAGGTCGAGCGCCAGGGCGGCGGCGAAGCCCGACGTCGTGCCGGGACTGCTCCGGAGCGCGCCGAACACTCCCTCCCGCGTCACTGCACCATCCTTGTTCGTGTCCGCGACATCGCGCAGGAAGCCGACGCCAACATCGAGCAACTGATACCGAAACGTTTCCGCCCATGTCCCCGCGACGGGACCCTGGAGGATGAGCCCCGCGATTTCGGGATGCATGAGCGCGAGTTGTGTCGCGTGCGTCGTCCCCTCGCTCCAGCCGCAGAGGACGATCCACTTCGGGTCCACGCGTGGATTCATGCGCGCGCTCTGGTAGACCGTGTCCGCGTCCGCGAGCAGTTGCTTCTGCGGGAGCGAGTAGAACGTCGCTGTGACGCTGGGATTCTGCTGGGCGCCCGGGCCGGTGATGTAGTGCTTGTTGTAGCGGACGACCGCATATCCGTTCGCCATCAGGTACTGCGCGATGTCCCCGAATCTGCTCATCATGGCACGCCCGATCCTTTTACGCTTACCATCCCTTTTCCCCCGGAAAGAAGGGGGATGGGCCATGCTCTCCGTCACCGTCGTCTTCGTCGTGTGCCGATTCCGCCACGCGATGGAGGGGCGCGAGGCCGTGGAATTTCTCGGGGTTGACGATCACGCGCACCGTGCGGATGCGACCGTCCGCCAATTCGAGCGCGAACACGCTCACCGGGCGGCCGTCCACCGCGCAGACGAGGGCGGGCTGGCCGTTGACCGGGGTCACGCGTAGCACCATGCCCGGCGGCGCGAACTTGCGAATCCCGATCAGGAACCGCGCCACATCGTCCGCGCCATGGATCGGCCGGCGCGCCGCAGTCGCCTTGCCGCCGCCGTCCGCGTACAGGGTGACGTCGGCGGCGAGCATCGCCACCAACGCCGGCACGTCGCCGCTCGCGCAGGTTTCCATGAACTGGTGCGTGAGGCGTTCCTGCTGCTCGGGCTCGGCGACGAAGCGCCGCTCCGGCGCATGCAGGTGCTCCCGCGCGCGCCGGGCGATCTGCCGACAGTTCGCGCCGCTCTTCCCGACCATCCCGGCGATCTCGTCGAGCGGATAGCCGAAGACCTCGTGCAGGAGGAAGACCGCGCGCTCGACCGGGCTCAGCTGCTCCAGGAGCGCCAGGAAACCAAGCGAGAGCGACTCGGCGAGCACGACCGGGTCGGCGTCGACGGTGCGCTCATCGATGACGAGCGGCTCAGGGAGCCAGGAACCGACATACTCCTCGCGCCGCACGCGCGCGAGCCGCAGATGGTCGATACACAAGTGGGTCACCATCGCGGTGAGGTAGGCCTTCGGGGTGGCGACGGTCGCCGGGTCGCGCTGTTTCCAGCGGAGGAAGGCGTCCTGCACCATATCTTCCGCGTCCATCACGCTGCCGAGCATCCGGTAGGCGATCGAGAAGAGCAGTGGCCGGAAGGTGGCGAAGGCGTCGCCCGCCTGCGCGGGTCGATTGTCGGTGCCGGTGTCGTGGTTCATTGCGCACCCCAGATGGTGAACCGCGTGGTCGAAGCGCGCGGTTCACTCGCATTTACTCCGGAATCACGGCCTCCGCCTCGATCTCGATCAGCATCGCCGGATCGATCAGGCGGCGCACCTCGACCATCGTCGCCGCCGGGCGGATTTCCCGGAATACCTCGCCGTGCGCCTCGGCGATCCGCCGCCAGTCGTCGATGTCGACGACGAACAGCCGGGTGCGCACGACGTCCCGCAACCGCGCCCCGACCTGTCGCAGCGCCCACTCGATGTTCGCGAGGGCGCGCACCGTCTGCGCGTAGGGGTCGCCGACGCCGACCACGCCCCCCCGCTCGTCGGTGGCGGTCGTCCCGGCTACGTGCACGCGGTTGCCGACACGCACGGCCCGGGAATAGCCGAGGATCGCCTCGCGGGCCGCGCCGGACGGTATGTTCTGTCGCTGCATCGCGTCGTGTCTCCCTTCTCGAGCGTCGCCAAAATGGCGACCGCGCGGTCGCCCCTCGGTCACGGCCGCCGGGCCAGTTCGGGCGATGGGCGGTCGGCGCCGACCCGGGCGGCATCGGCAATCCGCACCCAACCCGCATGCGCATCCGGCACCATCGGCGTCCAGTCGGCGACCTCCTTGAAGCGGCGATTCGATACGCGCCAGCTCCGGCTCAGCATGTCCATCGCGACGCCGGCGAACAGCCGGACAACCGCGCCGGGAAGGCGGTGCAAGCGGGGCTTCCCGACGCTCTGCGCCATGGCCGTGAAGAGCTCGTCGCGCGTGGGCGGCTCATCATCCACGACATCGTAGACCCCCGAGGGCGCGTGTGCCAGTGCCGCGACCAGCGCGGCGGCCGCGTCCTGGACCCAGATCATCGGCAGGTAGGCATCGCGCGGGCCGGGGAAGGCCGCGATCCCCCAACGTGCATAGCGAAGTTGTTCCAGCGCCGCCGGTGACTCCGGGCCGTAGAGCGTCCCCATGCGCAGGGTAATCCCCCGACGATCGTCCCCCGCGAACCCTGCGATCATCGCTTCCGCATCGAGCGTGGATTGCAGCAGCGCGTGCGGTTCCACCGGGGTCGTATCGGCGTCAGTCCATCGGTCGCCGCTGTCCGGATAGACATAGACGATGCTCGGATAGATGAACGTGCCGACGCCGGTCGCGAGGGCGGCCGCGACGAGCGCCCGCGTCCCCTCGCGGCGGATGTGGTCGTTCTCCCGCCACGCGGGCAGGCGCCCCGCCTTGTTGGTCGGCGGGATGTGCGTGGCGAGGTGGAGGATCGCATCGCACCCCGCGACCACCGGCCGGAGAGCGTCGGCATCGAAGAGATCGGCCGTCACCGATTCCGCGCCCATCTCGCGAAGCAGCGCCGCATTCCCTTCGGAGCGCGCGAGCCCGCGCACGCGATGCCCCGCGGCGACCAGCATCGGCACGGTCGCACGGCCGAGGACGCCCGTCGCGCCCGTCACGAAGATATCCATCTTAAACCCCCTGTCCCGCTGCTGGCTCGCCGTGCCCGCGCGCGGGAGCCATCCGACCGATGTCGCGGCGATTGCGCGGCTTCTTGGCGAGCGTCTCGTTCTTGATGATCTTGTTCTGTAGCGTCAGGATGCCGTACGCCAGCGCTTCCGGGGTCGGCGGGCAGCCCGGCACGTAGACATCGACCGGGATCACCGCATCCACGCCCTGTACGACGGCGTAGGTGTCGAACGGCCCGCCGACGTTGGCGCAGGAGCCCATCGACAGCACCCACTTGGGATCGGGCATCTGATCGTAGAGCGTGCGCAGCACCGGCGCCATCTTCTTGGTCAGCGTGCCGGCGACGATCATCAGGTCGGCCTGCCGAGGGGAGGAGCGGTAGAGCATGCCGAAGCGCTCCGAGATGTCGAAGCGGGGCATGGAGGCGGAGATCATCTCGATGCCGCAGCAGGCGAGGCCGAATTGCAGCGGCCAGAGCGAGGAGCGGCGCGCCCAGTTGACCATGAAATCGAGGCTGGTGATGATCGCGTTCTTCTCGTAGGTGTTCTCGATGCCCATCGGCGAAGTCCCTTCATACAACGATCCGGCGGTGGCAAGTCGCGCGATTGCGCTTGGACGCGCCACGGGCCGGTGCTTCGCCGGAAACCGTCCGGCTCTCATCCATCGCCGGCCATGGATGCCGGCGCTGCACAGGGGACGGATAGGGGCGGTGAAATGTGACACCCCGGCGCCTCGCGCCCATCGGGCGTGCCGACCGGCGGTCGAATCGCGCGGAGAGACCCTCCCTCCGCTTCGTCGCGTCCACGAAGCGGCGAGGGCCTCGCGCTACCTGGAGAGCACTAAAACGTCGGGGGGTCACATCGGTGCCGCCGCTTCGGGCGTCATGCCATGGTCGTCGCCAAGGCCGCAGACGAACGCGTCGCGGGCAGATCGGGCCGATGCGTCGCTGCCCAGCATGGCATGGCCGCCAACGGTGATGCTCCGGCTCGCGCGTTCGCGTTCGGCTGCGGGCGCGCAGATTCGCCGCGCCGAAGGCCAGCGCGTGAGCGTCGACGGAGGGGACCAGCCGTCGCCGTATCTCGCGGCGCGGCGGATCGCGACGTCGGAATTGCCGCCAACCAGGACGGGCGGCACGGGGACGGACGGAGCCGGCGTGACGACCGACCGGTCGGGCCCGGGCCCGAGCCGGGTTGGTTCCCCGGCGATGCGTTGCGGAAGGGCGGCGAGGGCGGCATCCGTCACGGCGACCCCGCTCCCGCGCACACCGGCCGCCTGTCAGAGCGGCGTGCCCGGGAAGCCGCCCGTACCGGTGCCGAGGACGACGCGGCTCCCCGAGGCATGCTGGAGCGTCGCGATCTGCGCGGCTACCCAGACGACCGGGCGCATGGGAAAGGGGTGCACACCGAGCTCGATATTCATCCGATACGCGACTGCGGCGGCGGTCGCGAGGGCAATGGTGCTTTTCCCACCTGCGATTCCGAGCGTCTCGATCTCGCCCATGAGGGTCAAGCCGATGCCGATCCCGAGTTCCGCCATCGTGGCGCCTTTCTTTGGCGGTTTGCCTTCAGCAGAAGTCGCCGGCGTGGTCGGTCGCCCATTCGCGGAATGTGCGTGCCGGCGCTCCGGTGATCGCCTCCACCGTGGACGTGACCGGCTCCGGCTCCGCCGCGAACTGGGCGTGGGCGTCGAGGATGCCGTCCACGACCGAGGGCGGCATGCCCGCGAGCAACTGCTGCCGCGCGGCCTCCGACGAGACCTCTTCCCAGCGCAGCGGGCGGTCAATCGCCTCACCGATCGCGCGCATCTGCTCGATCTGGGTCAGCGCCCGAGGCCCGGTCACGCGATACGTCTTTCCGCCATGACCGTCCTCGGTCAGCGCGCGCGCCGCCACGGCCGCGACATCGCGCTCGTGGATCAGCGATCGGGCCGCATCACCATGGAACCAGCGCACGACGCCACCGGCGCGGATCTGCGGCGCCCACCACAGGGTATTGGTCGCCATCCCGCCGGATCGGACAAACGTCCAGTCGAGCCCGGCCTGCTTGATCAACCGTTCGATGTCGGCGTGGAAGGCGTCGATCGGATTGGTCTGCTCTTCGCGGTCGTCGCGTACGCCCATCGATGAGAGGTAGACGATCCGGTGCGCGTGCTTCGTGGCCGCATCGAGGACCGCAGGCGCGGCCTCGGCCGTGAGGAAGGGCCACACCAGGAATACGGCCTCCACCCCATCCAGCGGGGCATCCAGCGTGTCCGGGGCGGAGAGATCGCCGCGCACGACCTCGACGTCGTCCGGCAGGATGGCGGCGTCGGGGTTGCGGGCCAACGCACGGACCGCTACGCCCGTGCCCAGCAGTTGGGAGACGATCTGCCGACCGACGTTGCCGGTCGCCCCGGCAACCAAGATCACGCGTTGCTTTGTCATGAGCAATGACACCTTTCAGTTTCTGCCGCGATGCGCGGGCGGCTCGGCGACGTTGCGGATATTTGGAATGAGTTGGTGTGGTTCGTGATCCGGGTCATCGATCCCGAAGCTGATGATCCGTTCCGGGTGGATGCGGATGATCGCGCCGTCGAGTTCCCCTACCGCATCGGGCGGGGCGTCGATCGCCTCCGCGTGCCCGCGGATTTCGAGACAGCGGACGCGCCAGGGCTGCCGGGAGGCGATGTCGTCAACCACGAATGCGACCCGACCGTTGCGGGCGACATTGTGGAACTTCCGGCTAGCCGCCATGGTGTAGCCGCGAATATCGATCGTCGCGGTGCCGCCGTTGTACTGAAATCCGACCGGGCTGACCTGCAATGTCCCATCCGGCTGGACGGTCGCCAGCCGCCCCAGTGTCTGCGTGGCCAGGTAGTCACGTTCAGTAGGTGTGAACGGCGTGGGAGTGATCACGAGCAGGGTTTTTCCGATGACACTACGGGCCGCGATCGCGGCGTGCGCATCGGCGGCGCGTTCGAGGGGAAATCGCTGACCAATCACGGGGCGCAAGCGACCGGCGGCCGCTTCGCCGAGTGCGAAACGAGCCAACTCCAGCATCTGTTCGGGTGTGAGCGGCCCGCCCCGTATCACCGCCACGCCGCGTTGATCGGCGTCGCCCTGGGAGATGTTCGCGAATGACCCGCTCGCCATCCCGTACGCAGAGAACCGCCCGGCGGGGGAAAGGAGCGTAAACGCTGTCCGCCCGATCGCTCCCCCCACCCCGTCGAAGACCACATCGACCGCGTTGACCTCGGTGCGGACGCGATCGGCCCAGTGCGGCTCGCGGTAGTTGACGGCGAAATCTGCCCCCAGTTCGCGCGCCAGTTCCAGCTTCTGCGGTGTACCCGCAGCGGCGACAACCCGGGCGCCGGCATTCCGTGCGAGTTGGATGAGCAGGCTTCCCACGCCCCCGGCCGCCGCCTCGACGAGCACCACGTCGCCAGATCGCACTGCGGCGGCGCATATCAGCAAGGCGGCGGTCCGTCCATCAGCCAGCAGCGCCACCGCGTCGTCAAGGCGGAGGTCGTCTGGAACAGGGATCAAGCCAGCACCGGGCACCGCGACGCGTTCCGCGTAACCGCCTGATCCCCCTGTGCTGGTGACCACACGAGCGCCGAGCAGGGCCGGACTGACCCCTTCGCCAACCTGAATCACGACGCCACCAACGCCGTTGCCGGGAACCACCGGCAGTACAGGCATCATCGCCGGGTTCGGCGCCTTACCGGCCCGCACCTGAGTCTCGACGAAGGTGATACTCGCGAACGCAACAGCGACGACTACCTGGCCGGTCCCGGCGACCGGGTCAAGCATCTCGACCGGCACCAGAACCTGCGGTGGCCCGAATTCGCTCATTTCTACGGCACGCATCGAACCCTCCTGACCCATCGTGAATGTATCGGAGACGTTCCCTTCCGGAAGGACATCCTTCCTCTGAGGGCGTCTCGGAGACGAGTATGCGCCGGGGAAGAGCACAGAACATCGGCGGATCGGCCAGATGCAGACGGGACAAGCCGACAGGGGTACCTGTCGGAAGCGACAGGTACCCGCCGCATCAGGGAGAGGAATTAGAGGAGGTGGCGCTGGATCGCGAGGGCGACGGCCTGGGTTCGGCTCGTGGCACCGAGTTTGGTGAAGATTGTGGTGACGTGGAAGCGGACGGTGCGCTCCGAGATGGAGAGCGCGCGCCCGATCTCCTTGTTGGCCAGCCCTGCGGCGATCAGGCGCAGCACCTCATATTCGCGCGCGCTCAGGCCACCGTTCCCGCGCCGGGTGGTACGGACCGCCGCCACCAGCCGCGCCGCGACACGCGGCTCGAGATGCGATCCACCGGCGGCCACGGCGCGGATCGCCCGGGCGATCTCCTCCGTCGGTGCGCCCTTGAGGAGATAGCCATTCGCCCCGGCTTCGACCGCGCCAAAGACCCGCTCGTCGGTATCGTAGGCGGTGAAGATGAGCAAACGCGTCTCAGGGCTGGCCGCCGCGATCGGGGAAATCGCCGCCACGCCGTCCTCACCGGCCAGTTCGAGATCGAGCAGCGCGACATCGGGGTGCAGGCGCCCGATCTGCGCCACCGCCTCCGCGACGCTCCCCGCCGCGCCGACGACCGTGAAGTCCGGCACATCCCCGAGAACCATTACCAGCCCCTGCCGCACAATGGGGTGATCGTCCACGACGAAGACGCGGATCATGGCTGGTCATCCTCGGGGAGCGGCACGGTCACGCGCACCGTCGTGCCCCGACCGGCGCGCCCCTCGATGCGCAGGGCGCCGCCCAGCACCCGCGCCCGCTCGCGCATGCCGAGCACTCCGTACCGCCCCTCCTGCCCCGCCGCTGCATCGAACCCTTGCCCGTCATCCCGCACCACCAATTGCATGCGCGGCCCGCGCGCCCGCACCGTGATCGCGACGTCCGTGGCGTGGGCGTGTCGGCGCACGTTCGCCAGCGCCTCCTGCGCGATGCGGAAGAGTTCGGCCTCGACGCGCAGGGGAAGGCGCAGGTCACCGTCCGCATGCACCTGGGCGCGGATGCCGCTCTCCGCAGTGAAGGCGCGCCCGGTCGCACCGAGCGCCTCGACGAGCGACTTCCCCGCCAGGGGCAGGGTGCGCAGGTCAAGGACCGAGCGACGCGCCTCCTCGAGGCTCGCCCGGCAGAGCGTCAGCGCCTGCTCCAGCCGTTCCCGTGCGCGTTGGGGGTCCCGTTCCAGCTGATTGAGGCCTCCCTCGATGTGCAGCGCGATCGCGGTCAGGTCCTGCGCGAGGGTGTCGTGAATCTCGCGGGCGATGCGGGCGCGCTCCTCGGCGCGCGCGAGGCGGGTACTCTCCTCCGCCAGGCGAGCGCGCTCGATGGCGATGCCGACCTGATTGGCGATCGTCGATAGGAGGCGCAACTCGTCGTGTGTCAGTTGTCGCCATGCGGGGGTCGTGACATTGATGATGCCCAGCGGCGTGTCCCGGAAGTAGAGCGGAATGCTGGCGTGGTAGCGCAGTCCCTGCGTCAGTTCGACCGCCTGCGACTGCACGGCCGGGCGCAGACGGCTGCATTCCAGCACGTCGATGTTCTTGGGCGTCAGTTTCCCGCGTTGGAACGCCTGGATGCACCAGCAGGAATGCCCTGTCATGCGGACCGGCTCCTGGAGATACGGCGGGAGGTGTTGCACGGCGGCGTTATAGAAATGCTGCGTCTCCGGGTCGAGGAGCCAGACCCACCCCGTCTCGAGGCCCAGGAAGTCGGCGACGAGGGCGAGCGTGCGCTCCAGCGCCTCGCGGACGTTGAGTGCGCTGTTGAGCGCCTGCGCTACGGCGTTGAGGATGCGCAGGTCGCGGGTCCGTTGCCGCAGCGACGCGGGATCGCGGGATCGGTCATGCGCTCCTGTCATCGTCGCGCCACCCCCCCTTCATACCAACGCAGCGAATGGCGAAAGTCCCTGACCACGCGATCATGCTACCGCAGCCGACGCCGTGTTGCTATCCGATTGAGAGCGGGGAATTTCTCCCGGTATGAGGATCAGCACCGTGCGATACCGCCGGGCGGGATGCGGCGGCGCCGCGATAAGGGTGGGAGTATTCATCAGCGGTCGATCCTCTGGTGGAGAATGCGGCCATTTGGATGCGATGTCGGCAGAGCCACATTCGTGAACGAGGTCTCGCCATGCGTGCACATGGGATGCGCTCCAGTACGAAGCAAGCGCCGCTTCGTCGATCTCTATGCCGAGATCGGGACCATCGGGTGCGATCACGATGCTGGACGGAATCGTGAGCAGGGGGTTTTGAGTGCGTGATACTTCCTTCCCGACGACGTGTGCCCGCGACTTGAGCCAGGCTGGCACCCTCCTTCCGGTTGCCGGACAGTATCGCATGGGCACCAGTCGCCGTTTATGTGGCCCTCCGGTCCCTCAGAGCCTGTTTGAAAAGGAGAAGGATGCGTAGTATCGTGTCCCAATGATAACACGAAAACGGTATCCCTCCGAC
>JAABUQ010005777.1_pt1 | contig 19367 bp, 14 predicted proteins | sample 5560001 | NCBI WGS metagenome assembly JAABUQ01 (sample SAMN10711888, study PRJNA513371) | rock metagenome | isolation source: Antarctica rocks | place: Antarctica: Victoria Land, Finger Mt nord | collected 2015-12-18
CGAGCGTTTTCGGCGTGCCGCTCGCCGGTTGTCCACTCGATGAAAAAATCTCGGAGATGAACGCCGTCAAGGGCAACGGCAACCCCATCGGTGCGCTGGCGATTGTCACCGTCGATAACCCGATGACGGCCGGCACAGGCCATCGCATCTGTAATGACTGCATGAAGTCCTGCATCTTCCAGAAGCAGGAACCGGTCGACATTCCGCAGGTGGAAACGCGCACGCTCAAGGATGTGCTCGAGCTGCCTTGGGGCTTCGAGATTTACGGACTGCTGACGCGTTGGAATCCGCTTAACATCTCGCGGCCGTATCCGCGCGCGGCCACCGGTTTTAAAGTTCTCATCATCGGTCTTGGCCCAGCGGGCTTCACGCTCGCGCACCATTTGATGAACGATGGACATACCGTCGTGGCGGTGGATGGCTTGAAAATTGAGCCCCTGCCTGAAAAAGTTTCTGGCGTCAACCCTTTTGGCGAGCGCGTTCGTTTCGAAGCGTTGCACGACGTGACGGAGATCTATGAGCAGCTTGATCACCGCATCATGGCAGGCTTCGGCGGCGTTGCCGAATACGGTATCACGGTTCGCTGGAACAAAAACTTCCTGAAGATCATCCGGCTGCTGCTGGAACGGCGAGATCAATTCGCCATGTATGGCGGCGTGCGTTTCGGCGGCACCATGACGGTTGATTCCGCCTTCGAAATGGGCTTCGATCACATCGCGTTGTGCGCCGGAGCCGGGCGTCCTACCGTAATCCCGATGAAGAACGGGCTGGTTCGGGGTGTTCGCCAAGCATCCGATTTTCTGATGGCACTCCAGTTGACGGGCGCGGCGAAATTCGAATCGCTGGCCAACCTGCAAATACGCATGCCCATCGTCGTCATCGGCGGCGGCTTGACGGCCATCGACACCGCTACCGAATCGTTGGCTTACTACGTGGTTCAGGTTGATAAGTTTCTGAAGCGCTATGAGTTGCTGGCCGCGGAGTTGGGTGAGCGGGAAGTTCGCTCCAGATGGACGCCTGAGGAAACCGGCACCGCGAACGAGTTTATCGCCCACGCGCTAGCCATACGCGCCGAGCGCGCGGACGCTGCACGAGAAGGCAGAACGCCGCGCTTGATCGAACTTCTTGACTCCTGGGGTGGCGTGACGGTGGCCTATCGCCGCCGTCTCATCGATTCCCCCAGCTACACGCTCAATCACGAAGAAGTCGCCAAGGCCCTCGAAGAGGGTGTGCGTTTTGCCGAGTGTCTAGCCCCTCAGGAAGTCGAGGTCGACACGGGCGGAAGCGCCGTGGCGCTGAAGCTTGAAAAGCAACGTTTCGATGCCGCCACAGGCCAACTCTTGCCGACCGGAGAAAGCGTCACTCTTCCAGCCCGAAGCATTCTGGTCGCCGCCGGCACTCAACCCAACACCGTCCTCGCGAGAGAAGACGAGTTGAACTTTACTCTCGATGGCCGCTATTTCCAAGCGGTCGACGAACAGGGCCATCCCGTCAAGCCGGAACGGATTGCCAAGCCTGTCTCCACGCACGTGCTGGTTTCCCTCCGCCCCGATGGACGCGCCATCAGCTTCTTCGGCGACTTGCATCCCTCGTTCTCCGGAAATGTAGTAAAGGCCATGGGCAGCGCCAAGCGCGGCTATCCCGTGCTCTCGCGCGTCTTGTCCCGGCAAAATGCCTCACAGCCTACTGCTGAAGCTCTGGTGCGGCGCTTGAATAGCGAGCTGCGTGCGGTAGTCGAAGACGTGATTCGCTTGACGCCCAACATCGTCGAGATTGTCGTACGCGCGCCCATCGCCGCTCGAGCCTTTAAGCCAGGACAGTTCTACCGGCTCCAGAATTATGAGTCGCTCGCCATGCACACGGATGGAACCGCGCTTGCAATGGAAGGCCTGGCGCTGACGGGTGCCTCCGTCGATATGGAAAAGGGCCTGCTCTCCACCATCGTTCTCGAGATGGGAGGATCGTCGGATTTATGCGCGCTCTTGAAGCCCGGCGAACCCGTCATCCTAATGGGACCGACGGGCACACCCACCGAAACTCCGTCGGAGGAAACCGTTCTTCTCGCGGGCGGCGGCTTGGGCAACGCCGTCCTCTTTTCTATCGGCCAACAACTAAGGGCTTCGGGCTCGCGCGTCGTCTACTTTGCCGGCTACAAGAAGATCATCGACCGCTACAAGGTGGAGGAGATTGAGAAGGCCGCGGACGTCGTGATTTGGGTCTGCGATGAAGCGCCCGGGTTCACTCCCGATCGCGTGGGAGACAGCGCGTTCGTCGGGAATATCGTCGAGGCCATGGCGGCCTACGCTAGGGGCGATCTCGGTGATCCGCAGATCCCGCTGAACTCGGTGGACCGTCTCATCGTGATTGGCTCCGATGGCATGATGCGCGCCGTTCAACAGGCGCGGCATTCCGTCCTGCGGCCCTATCTGAAGCCCGATCACCAAGCCATCGGCAGCATCAACTCGCCCATGCAGTGCATGATGAAAGAGATTTGCGCCCAGTGCCTGCAAATGCACAAGGACCCCGTCACCGGCAAAGAGACCGTCGTTTTCTCCTGTTTCAACCAGGATCAGCCGCTTGACCATGTGGAGTTTGGCAGCCTTCGTTCGCGTCTATCTCAGAACGGCGCGCAAGAGAAGCTGACTAAGCTGTGGGTGGACCATTGCCTCCGCAACATCGGCGCCCGCCCCGAACTCGTCGCTCAGTAGCTCTTCAAAAATTTTGGTTCACCCAAACTAACCGGCCCTGGGTTTCGCAGTCTAAAGACCAGCCGGATGGAATGGACCGATGGAGCGGCCGCCGAAGAGGCGCGTAAAGGCGATCAGCACGCCTTTCGTGTCTTAGTCGAGCGACATAGCCGTGCCGTGTTCCGTCTCGCCTATCGTATGACTGGCAACGAACAAGACGCTGAAGATCTGGTGCAGGAGACCTTTTTTCGCGCGTACAAGCAACTGCACCGCTTCGATGGACGAGCGACTTTTGCAACTTGGCTCCATCGCATTTGCGCGAACTGCTCGCTGGACCTGATTCGGCTGCGCAAGACCAGGCGAGAGCAGCAGACCTGGACGGTTGCCGGTGGTGACGACTTGCATTGGCTGGACCAGGTTGCCGCGCCTGATCCGTCGCCTGAGCGCTTAACGCAAAGCGGCCAGATTGCCGGACTACTGGGGCCTGCGTTGGGTCAACTGAGCGACATGGAACGCACTGCGTTCGTGCTTCGCCACTACGAAGGATGCGATATCGAAGAGATTGCCCGGACGTTGGGCGTGCGCGCGAATGCGGCGAAGCATAGCGTATTCCGAGCGGTGCAAAAGCTGCGCCGCGCGCTGGAGCCGGCCTGCGGAGGAGTTGCCCGATGAGCATGCCTCATCTCACGCCGGAGGGAGAACTGGACGCTTATTACGGCGAGCTTGCGCTCGGCCTTCGCCTTCACTTAGAAGAGTGTCCCGAGTGCCGTTCTCATGTTGAACAGTTGGGAGAGCTGCTGGATGGCATGCGCGAAGATCCGGTTCCAGAGCGCGGCGCTTCGTATGGCGGTCAGGTCTGGGCACGCTTGCTACCTCAATTACCGCCGGTAAAGCGCCGTCAATGGTGGCTTCAGTCGTGGATGTTGGCGCCAGCCCTATTGACGCTCTTAGTCATCGCGTTCGTTGCCGGGATGGTCACACAGCGTGATCGAAAAGTCGAACTTTCGGCCCGGGCGCGGGAACGCGTTCTTCTGATGGCCATGAGTGATCATCTGGAGCGTTCGCAAATCGTTCTGGCGGAACTGCTTAATTCCACTTCAGCCAACTTGGATCTCACCGGCGAGCGCGACCGCTCCCGCGATCTCCTAAGCGAAAACCGCCTGCTTCGCCAGACCGCGGCACATGATGGCGACCTGGCCCATGCTGCACTGTTGGACGACTTGGAGCGAGTGCTGCTCGACATTGCAAACAGTCCCTCGGACGTCTCTTCCGGGGACTTGGCGGCATGGCAGCAGCGCCTCGACAACGGAAGCCTTTTGTTTAGAGTTCGGGTCACGAGCACCGACGCTCGTCGAAAAGGACAGAAATTATGATTCGCAAAGGAATTCTCTTTCTCGCTCTGGCCGTCCCTGCCATGCCGCAAGGCTGGCAACTCGCGCCGCCCCAAGAGTTCCAGTCGCATCAGGCTGCGCAAGACGTGGACTACCAGAATGGCCTGCGCGAGCTGGACGCTAGACAGTGGGACCAAGCCATCGCCGCCTTCACATCTGCGTCCGGCAACAAAACCAATGCCGACGCCGCCCTTTACTGGAAGGCTTACGCACAAAACCGCGCCGGTCGACGCGAGGAAGCACTCTCTACCGTTGCGGATCTCCGGCGATCGCACCCTTCCAGCCGCTGGCTCAAAGACGCAGGAGCTCTCGAGATGGAAGTTCGCGTGCAAACCGGTGATCCGGTCAGCCCCAACGATCAGCCGGACGAGGATCTGAAGCTCATTGCTGTCAATAGCCTGATGCAGTCCGATCCGAACCAGGCGCTCCCGATTCTTCAAAAGCTGCTGGCAAGCAAAAACTCGGAGAAGCTGAAGGAGCGAGCGCTGTTCGTGCTGACTCAGAACTCCTCGCCGCAAGCGCAAAAGCTGCTGGCGGATATTGGCCGCGGCGGTTCCAATCCCGATCTTCAACACAAGGCCATTCGCTACATGGGGATGACTGGCAACGCCGACTCCCGGCGTGAACTGGCGTCTATTTACGCCTCCTCATCGGATGTTGCGCTGAAGCGCGAAATCTTAAGGAGCTTTATGCAGTCAGGCTCGCGTGACTTCCTCTTGAATGCCGCCAAAACCGAGCGGAATCCCGAACTGCGGCAGGATGCGATCCGGCAACTTGCCATCTCCGGAGGGCAAGAGGAACTCTGGCAACTGTATCAATCGCAGAGTTCCGTTGAGGACAAGGAAGCCATTCTGAAATCGATGTTCATCGGCGGAAACTCAGCGCGGTTGGCGGAGGTCGCCCGGACAGAAAAAGATCCTGCGCTGCGGGTGGCGGCCATTAAGTCGCTTGGGCTGATGGGAAGCAATGGCCGCGGCGATTTGCTTGTATCCATCTATCAAAGTGACCCAAACCGCGAAGTGCGTACTGCCGTTCTGAACTCTCTTTTCCTGCAGCAAAACGGCAAGGCCTTAGTCGATCTTGCACGCGCTGAGAAGGATCCGCAAATGAAAGCCGAAATCGTTAAAAAAATGGCTCTGGTTCACTCCAAGGAAGTCACCGATTACATGATGGAGGTCCTCAAATGAGAGCCCTCGTGCTTGTGGCGTTTGCCTCCGCGGCCTGGTCCCAGAACTGGCAACCCAACCTGGTCAATGCACAGCTGGAAGCTCGGCATTTCTCGGGCAATCTTGAGCAGCAGATTCGTGCGGTTCATCCCACTTGGTTTGGTTATACGGTGAAATCAATGCGGCACGACGGTGGAAGCTGCTGCTGGAATGGGGCGTCCCAAAGTGGCTGCTGGCTGGAAGAGAACGGGGACAGGAGGGGTGTCCGCGCGAATTCAGGCGTGCCTGTGCCCCTCGAAGGCTCTGATGCGATCGCTGTTCTGTTTCGAGTTTCTGACAACTCGGTCGAGAAGGTTCAAGCCTATGCGTCTTCTTGTCCCCTGGACGCCGGAGGCTTGCCTTTTGTCTGGCTGACTGGCGTCCCTACCGATGCCAGTCTCTCTTTCTTGCACGATATGGTGGCCAGGACCGCTTCAAAACGCATCTCCGATGGTGCGGTCTTCGCCATCTCTCAGCATGAGGGTTCCCCAGCTTTGGACACTTTGATAGAGATGGCAAGGCAAAGCGCGTCACCACACGTCCGGGAGCAAGCGCTGTTCTGGCTGGCTCAGAGAGCGGGTGAACGCGCTGCCGCCACCATCACGAACGCCATTCAGAACGACCCCGATGCCGAGGTGAAGAAAAAGGCGGTGTTTGCCCTCTCGCAATTACCATCCGATGAGAGCGTTCCAATGCTGATCCAGGTGGCGCGCAGTCAAAGGAATCCGGAGGTTCGCAAACAGGCGTTCTTTTGGCTCGGACAATCCAAAGACCGGCGCGCATTTGCTTTTATCGAGGATGTTCTAAAAAAGTGACACTTAAAAAAGTGAACTCGCGGCCCCCAGCTTGCGTCTTCGTATAGACTCCCATGTCTGTTCGCGAAGTTCCGTATACGATCTCGCCGTCGAATGACTCCACCCTCGCCATCGAGCTTTCGAAGACCGGCCTGATGCGGCGCAAGAAACATACCTTGTTTTTTGAGAGATTCAGCGGCAACCTATCCTATGTCGCCGATCAGCCGGAAATCTCCCGTGCCAGCATCGTGATCGACGCAAATAGCGTGGTTTGCCGCGATACCTGGTTGAAATCCAAGAAGCAACAGCTTGTCACTCAGTACGTACGCGACGAGGTCCTGGTGACGGATGGACATCCCGAAGTCCAGTTCTCTTCCAGCCGCATCTCTGCCAAGGCGCTACGAGGCTTCGTGGTAGAGGGCGAGCTCCAAATCTGCGGCGCCAGCCGCATGGTAAAGGTCAATGTGGTTCTGAATGAGAAGAAACACGACACAATTCAAGTTGACGGCGACGCCACCATCTGCTTGAGCGACTTTGGGATTAAACCTCCATCCGCCATGTTGGGACTCATAGGCACCAGGGACGAAGCGCTGGTTCGCATCCTGCTCTGGGCCACGCCCGCCGGGCGTGTGCGACCGGCATAACACTGATACAGGTCTCCCTGATACAGGTCTCCTTGATACAGTTCTATTGAACGAAGGGGATTATGACTTGCTTCCGTCGACGTAGTCTTGCTTTCTTACTGAGCTTTGTGACACTGGCGCCTTGCGCGCTTCGCGCCGCAACGCCGGACGTCGCACCGCCAGATCGTGACTGGTGGCGAACGTCCGTCATTTACGAGGTTTACCCTCGCAGCTTCGGTGATTCGAACGGCGACGGCATCGGTGACCTGAATGGTATAACTCAGCACCTCGATTACTTGAAAGATCTGGGTGTCGATGCCATTTGGATCTCTCCGTTTTATCCATCTCCGCAGGTCGATTTCGGATACGACATCTCCGACTACGAAGGCATCGATCCGCAATTCGGCACCATGGCGGATTTCGACCGGCTGATGTCGGAAGCCAAGAAACGCAATATCCGGATCCTGAACGACATGGTTCTAAACCATACCTCTGACCAGCATCCGTGGTTTATCGAATCCAAGTCGTCGCGAACCAACCCCAAAGCGAATTGGTTCGTTTGGCAGGATGGCAAGCCAGACGGTCAACCGCCCAACAACTGGGTGTCTCTTTTCGGCCACTCCGCCTGGCAGTTTGAGCCTTCCCGCAAGCAGTTCTACTATCACGAATTTTACAAGCAGCAACCGGACCTGAACTGGGAGAATGGCGACGTCCGAAAGGCTATGTATGACGTCCTGCGATTCTGGATGGCCAAAGGCGTTGCTGGGTTCCGCCTGGATGCGATCACAAGTCTATTCGAGGATCTTTCCCTTAAAGATGAGCCTTATGTCGCGGGAACGAACGCCTATGGCGATCGAAACGTCTCTAGGCTTTACACAGACAATCTGCCCCAAGTGCATGATGTGCTGCGTGAGCTGCACAAGACGGTAAGCGAATATCCAGGAACAATTCTGATTGGCGAGACCTATCTTCCAAACGTCGCTGAGTTGGCCAAGATGTATGGGCGTGATCGGGACGAGCTCGATTTGCCGATGGATACCCAGTTGGGCTTCACGAATCGTTTGTCAGTTCCGGAATTTAGAGGGAAACTGCAAGATGCGGAAACCAAGATCAACGGAAATGTGCCTCTGTTCGTGTTTGAGAATCACGACAACAGCCGAAGCATTAACCGCTACGGCGATGGTACCCACAACGCGGCGATTGCCAAACTACTCGCCACATTGTTGCTCACTCCGCGTGATGCCGCGCTCATCTATTACGGTGAAGAGCTAGGCATGATGGACAACATCCCAAAGCGCAAGGAGGACGTGCAGGACCCGATAGGAAAGTTAGGCTGGCCGAAAGAAAAGGGACGAGACGGCGAGCGCACCCCGATGCAGTGGAACAACGACGTGGATGCGGGTTTCAGCAGCGCCGCTAAAACTTGGTTGCCCGTGGGCGCGGATTTCCAAACGGTCAACGTGGTGCGGGAGCAGAAGGATCCGAATTCCCTGCTGAACTATTACAAGACGCTGATCCATCTGCGAAAGGAGAATCCCCAATTACGGGAGGGCGGCTTCGTCACAGTAGACGATAGCAACAACAATGTTTTTTCTTATCTTCGAAACACTCCGGATGGCAAGGCCGTGTTAGTCGTTACGAACTTCACTGCCGCTCCCCAAACCGTCGCCTTGAATCTGGGGACTGCCGCGATTCAGGGAGCGCACGTCAGAACTCTGTTAGCGTCTTTTGCAAGCGCTCCGCGGCTCGAACTACGAGCGTTTAGTTTGCCTCCTTATGCCTCGTATGTGGGACAAGTTGAGCCGTAACGAAGTGGTCCTTCTCGCTTGATCGACACTGTCATTCTTAATGTCGAAGGGAAGGAATCGAGCCGCTCTGCGCGCACCCGGCTCTTGATGCAAGCCGGATACAACGTGCGGGAGGCGGGTTCTGGCCTGGAAGCGCTGAATCTGATCGCTTCCGCCCGTCCTGCTTTGGTTCTGCTCAACGCCAACCTACCCGATTTAAACGGGCTTGAGGTTTGCCGCCGGATCAAAGCAGGCGGACTCATCTCCAACACGCCGGTCCTTCAAATATTTGCCGCATCGATCACTCCGGCGGATCGCTCGGGCGTGCTGGACAACTGCGTTGACGCTTACTTGATCGAGCCCATCGACGGCGAAGTGCTTCTGGGCACCATCCGCGCCTTGCTTCGAATGCGCAAGGCGGAAGAAGAATCGGAGCGCGCCAAAAGCGCTTTGGAGCAAGCGAATAACACGCTTGAGCAATTGAATGCTTCACTCGTGCGCTCCAATCAAGATCTGAACCGGTTCGCCTACTTAGCCAGTCACGACCTCCAGGAGCCCTTGCGGACGGTCTCCAGCTTCGTGGCGCTATTAGAGCGACGCTACCGGGGCCGGCTTGACGCGAGCGCGGACGAGTTTATCGAATACATCCGCGATGGCACGGAGCGAATGAGATTGCTCATTCAATCACTGCTGGTCTATGCCCAGGCAACTCAAGACAACCAGGAAAGCTGGCGGGAAGCGAACGCGGCGGAGATGCTGGGCTGGGCTTTGGAAAATCTTCAGAAGTCGATCGAAGACTCGAAAGCCGTCATTACCTACGATTCCCTTCCCTCGATTAAAGGCGATCATATGCAGCTCTCCCAGCTATTCCAGAACCTGATTAGCAATGGATTGAAATACCATCGGCCGGAAGAGCCGCCCAGGATTGATGTCAGTGCGCGGAAGGAGGCTGATGGGCAGATGATTCAGTTTTCAATCCGCGATAACGGCATTGGCATTGCCCCGGAAAACCACGACCGCATCTTTGCTCCCTTTCAGCGCCTTCACGGACGTGAGATACCGGGAACGGGAATCGGCCTCGCCACTTGTCAACGCATAGCGGAGCGACATGGAGGCCGAATTTGGGTCGAGAGCGATGGCTACGGAACCGGATCCACCTTCCGGTTCACACTGCCTGCAGCCGAAGAAACGTCTCCCATCGGAACAGGTAATTCCGCCACCGGGACTACATTCAGGTAAAGCATCATTAGGTTTGTACAGTGAAAACTATCGGTAAAGTATCGTCTCGTTCGTTCGGTGCCTTGTGGCTGTTCGGCGTGGCGTCAGTCGTAAGTTGGGGCAAAGTCCCGGTCATCTTATCCACGGATGTCGGCAATGAAATAGACGATCAGTGGGCCATCACGTACATGCTTGTGAACCCAGTGTTCGATGTGCAAGGCATTATTTCGGCGCACGCCCCCAGTCTTCCCGATCCTTCCGCGCACGCTACGTACGAGATTTTGAAAGACGTCGTCGAGCGGCGTCTGGGCCTGGTCCTCCATCCACCGCTGTTTGAGGGGTCGAGTCTGCCCTTGTCCGGCCCGAAAGCCCCACGTCTCAATAGCGGTGTGGACTTCATTCTCGATACTTCGAAGCGGTTTTCCCAAGAAAACAGGCTGGTCGTGCTGACCATCGGCGCCGCCACGGACGTTGCATCGGCTATCCTTCAGGACCCGAGTGTAGTGGATCGAATCAACGTGGTTGCCATGGGATTCAGAAACTTAACGGAGGGTGGGAAAGAGTACAACGTGGAGAATGATCCGCTAGCTTGGCAGGTCATATTGGATTCGAATGTTCCCGTCACGATCGGCTCCGGCGATGTTTGCCGGCGTGATTTAGCACTGCACTTCGACGAAGCGAAAACGTTGATCAGCGGGCACGGACCGATAGGAGCCTGGCTGTGGAAGGAATATCGATCCTGGTACTTCCACAATGTGAAACCTCTGCGGCAAAATGACTTCTCGAAGCCGTGGGTGATTTGGGATATCATCACGCTCGCGCATGAGCAGGGGATGACAACACAGAAGTCGATCCCCCGGCCCCGGCTGCGCGGCGATCTGTCGTTTGTGCCGTTTGAAACCGGTAAGACGATCACCTGGATCACGGGGGTGGACTCAGGGCGAATGTGGACCGACTTCCTACAGAAGCTGGATGAGTTTCAAAGAACACACGCAGTGAGTTCGTTTATCGACTGAAATCAATAAAGCCGCGCTGCGGGTCGGTGTTTAACAGAGTGACGCGAATCCGGTCTCCGACGTCGACGCCTTGCTCTCCCCGCATTAAACGGCCTTCAACGGGCGGATTCATGACGCGCACGAAGACGCCTTTCGGCGTAACGCCGGTCACCACGGCGTCGAAGCTTTGGCCGATGCGGTCGTGGAAAACCAGCGCTGCCACGCGCTTGCTCATGGTGCGCTCTACTTTGCGGGCGGCATCTTCCTTCAAGGTGCAGTTTCGGGCGATGGCGTCGAGCTGGTCGTCTGAGTAAGGGGCGCTACTCTTGCTCAAAGTTGATTTGACCAGGCGTTGTGTCACAAGATCGGCAAAGCGGCGGTTCGGCGCGGTGGAATGCGTGTAGTCAGGAGCGGCTAGCCCAAAATGGCCCTGATTGGTGCCGCCCTGTTTCGCGAGAACGTATTCGCCGGGACCCATGAGTTTGACTATCGCCAGCGAGAGGTCTGGATAGTGCAGCTCGTCCTTTTGTTTCTGCTGCTCGAGGAATGCCGCAAGCGCACCTGAATCGGCCTCAGGCGGAAGTTGGGTTCCGTATTTTGCGGCGAGATCCACGATGCGAGGCCAACGCTCTGGAGTTTTCACAACACGGCGGATGGCGGAAACACCATCGTCTTTCAAAGTTCGCGCCATCACTTCGTTCGCGGCGATCATGAAGTCTTCTATCAAATCGCTGGCCCGATTCTTCCGGCGCGCGGCAATGTCTTTCACTTGCCCATTCGAAATAACCGGCCGCGCTTCGATTCGGTCAAAGTTTAAAGCGCCCAGCCGATGCCGCTGATTGCGCAGAGCGCGTGCTGCCTCGTCTTGCAGTTTGATCTGCTGCTGCAGTTCCGCGGAGGCGGAGATCTTGGGCGGCGGTGGCGCCGTTCCTTCGAGCCAAGGCCCGACACCTTCGTATGTGAGCTGCGCTTTGTTGCGGACGAGAGCGCGATAGATAGCGGAAGCAGCCGTTTGGCCGTCGGCGGCGACCAGCATCTCGATCACGATTGCGAGACGGTCGGCATCCGGGTTCAGCGATGTCAGGTCGGTAGAGAGCTCTAGCGGCAACATCGGAAAGACGGTCACGGCCGTATAGACGGTAATGGTTTGCGAGGCGGCGTGCCGGTCGATGGCCGACCCACTCGCGACGTCCGAATCGACGTCCGCAATACCCACGAGGATACGAATGCCCTCCGGCGTGCGTTCGGCGACTTCGATCTGGTCGAGGTCGCGAGACGTGTCGTTGTCGATGGAGGACCAGAGCCTGTCGCGCAGATCGCGAATCTCGCCCGTGGGAGTTACCGGAGGGCGGCTCTTCAATGCGGATAGCTCTTGCGCGGCTTCAGGCGGAAAATCGGGAGCGAAGCCTTCGTGAAGCATCTCCTCTCGAGCGCTGGCACTGAGATCGAAGCCGGTATGGGTCACGCCAGTATGAATCATCAACGAAAGAGTAACAGCTACACGTAGGATTCATATTTTCTGAGATAAGATAGTGCTACTTCATGAGTACCGAACACGAACATCCGCATCATCACGACCACGAACATGAGCACGCCCATGTTCACGAACACGAGCATTCCCACGGATCCGAAACCCATGCGCACGAGCACGTTCATGAGCACAGCCACCCACATCCGCACGACCACACGCATGAGCATTCGCACGGAAGCGACGTGAACCAGCACCAGCACGGCCATTCTGAAGAGCATGGCGTGCATAGCCACTCGCATTCAATTCAGGAACTGCCGGATCATCAGCACCAGCACAAGCCGTAGTTTCCTCACGAAGGCCACGCGACACCTTTTAAGATGGGCGGCGGTCAAATACTCACATTGCGCATGAAAACGATGTTCGGCTTAGCTCTCTGCCTGGCCGGCGGAGCAGGGCTGCATGGACAGGACCCGACCATTCGGCCTTCGCGGATTGACAACCGTTCCGCGCTGGACCAAGTGAGCCGGATGCAGACGGACAAGAGAATTGAGACGCTCCAAAAAAGCCTGAAAGCCACGCCGAACAACGCGCAACTGCAACTGGCGCTCGGCTCCGCGTTTCTGCAGAAGATGCGCGAGACGACTGATTTTGTGTACCTGCGCCGGGCCGCTGCACTAGACGACTCCGTGTTGCGCGCGGACCCGGAATCCTATGAAGCGCGCCGTCTTTCGATCGAGATCGACATGCATAAGCATGACTTCCCGCAGGCGGCCGAAAACGCGCAGTTGTTATTGAAAGCGAACCCGGCGGATACCGGCATGCTCGGGCTGCTGGGGGACGCTTTGATGGAGATGGGCAAGTGCGACGAGGCCGGACAGATTTATAACCGCATGGCATCGCTGGGGGGCAATCTATTCAGCTACAACCGGCTCGCCTTTCACCAGTTCGTTACCGGCGACATGGCGGGCGCGTTGGCATGGATGGCACAGGCAGTGGCGGCGGGGAGCCCGTCCCCTGAGAATCAGGCCTGGGTGCTGACTGAAATGGGAGATCTGTTGTCCAAAGCGGGCCGGGTTACCGACGCCGAGCATGCGTACGGGGGCGCTCTGCAGGCCTTTTCCGGGTACCATCGCGCACACGCGGGAATGGGCAGCTTGCAAGCGAGCCGAGAGGATTGGAGCGGAGCTACTCGGAGCCTTGAGGAAGCACAGGCAGCCGTACCGTTTCCGCAGTACGCCGCCATGCTGGAAGCGCTTTACACGAAGACTGGAAAGTTAGAAGCCGCCGCACGCGAGCGCGTGCTGGTGGATGCCGTGGATAAGTTGATGGCATCCAATGGAGAGACGGCCAATCGCGCCCTGGTGATTATTTATACTGACACCGGGCGGAACCTGCCCCGCGCATTGGAGTTGGCGCAGGCTGAGTTCGCGGTGCGCAACGATGTGTACACCTGGGACGCCCTAAGTTGGGCACTGTTGAAGAACAAGCGGGTGGGCGAAGCTCGAGAGGCAAGCGCCAAGGCATTGGTATACCATACGCCCGATCCCCTGCTCTACTATCATGCGGGCATGATCGCTTCAGCGGCCGGAGCGAAAGACGACGCGCGATTGTACTTGAATAAGGCGATTACGTTGAACCCGGCGCTCGATTTCCGTTATGCGCCAATTTTGAAGGCCGAGTTGCAGAGACTGAGCGACACGGCCGATGGCAACGCTCACTAATCCGCTGATCGAAGAGCGGCTTAGTTAGATGGCGAGCCGAGGCGTGATCCAGCCCATTGACACGCCAGTCATCATCAGCCCAAGAACAATCACCACCACTGCTGAGAACACCGGGACGTAACGAAACACGGGATTAGCCCGCAAACCGCGTCCTTCAGGAAGTAGTTTCTTGGCGTAAATGACCATGCCTCCAATGGCCATCAGCACAAGAGCCAACCCCGCGCTGAAGCCAATCAGGAGAACCAAACCCAATCCAGTGCGGCCTAGTGCGATAGCACTCAATAGGAGAATCAGCGCTGAGGGGCACGGAACCAGACCGCCGCTGACACCTAGGGCAATCAAGCTGCCAAGCGAAACCTTTCCTTCCGGCATGTGGCTGTGGGCCTTTCCGCCGTGCGAATGAACGTGCAGGTGGGCTGGGCCGGATGCATGCTGATGTGCGGCGTGATCGTGCGGGTGGGCGCGATCGTGGTGATGGGAACTGTCATGGACATGGGAGTGGCCCTCGGACGCATGTGCTTGCACGTGGCTGTGAACTGGCTCGAGCACGACCTGAGTGTGAACATGGACATGATCGTGGCCGTGATCGTGATCCTGCGAGTGGTCGTGACCGTGGGAGTGATCGTGACCATGCGAATGGTCGTGACCGTGGGAGTGATCGTGGCCATGCGAGTGGTCGTGAGCGTGCGAGTTTTCGCGACTCTGCCCTCCTTCAGCGAGAGTCTTGGTCCGTTGATACAGCAGCATGCCTCCGATGACAACAATGGAGAGTCCAGACGCCGCGCCAAGAACCGGAATGATCCGCTCCGGCACAATATACTGCTGGAAGAAAAGCACACCCAGACCGAGGGCGAACACGCTAATGGTGTGGGTGAACGTAACCATGCCGCCGAGAAAAAGGGCGTGCTTCAGGGTGCCGCGCGTGCCTACCAGGTAAGCGGCGACGATGGTTTTCCCGTGTCCGGGGGAGAAGGCGTGCATGGCGCCTAGGCAGAATGCAATCAGCACGCCGATCAGCGCTAAGCGAAGCGGAATTTCGCGATTCCGCAACATGCGCGAGAGATAATCGCCCTGAACCACGGTGCCCATCGGCTGTGGTTGTTGCTGGGTGAACGACTGAGCGGGCGCCGCGACGGGGGACGAAACAGGAGCGGCGGCTGCCACAGGCGCGGATTTGGGTGCCGGTGCGGGTTCCGAATGCGCCACTATCGTGGGCTTGCTCTGCTGAAAAGCGGGCTTCGCCGAGGCGAGAAGCGACCAAGTGACAGCGGAGCGGATGTCTTGCGGCGGAGCGGCGATTTCGTTGGGTGGATAAGTCTGGAGAGCGTGCGAGCGATCGGTGCCGTCTTGCGAAGACTGGGCAATGGAGACGCCATCTGCCGCCTTGATTACGATCTCTTTCCAGCCAGTCCGTTCGGGATAATTTCCGTCCTCATACTGCAGGGTGCCGGCACGCGACGGGATCTCGGCGGCGATATCCACGCGGAGAATCTGAAGACCACCGGCCCCGTCCATTATATGGGCAGTCACCTGATCGAGACGCACGGGCACGGGAGCGCCGTTCTCCGTGACGTGCAACTGCTTCAGCCATTGGCGCGCCTGCCCTTCCACGGCTGATTGCAGTTCCGCTCCGTTGGCCGCTGGCACTTTTAATTGCTGCAGAAGTTCGAGCGTCGGGATCTCGGCCAAATCCAGGACGTAGGTAAGTTTGGTGTTCTGAGCTCCGAAATCGAAACGCGCGTAATGGTTAACGCTGAAGTTGCCCATGGGATGAGCACCCAGAAATCCAACTACCGACAAGACCAAAATTAGTGAACGAATAATGCGCAATTGTAATTTCCGTGCCATCGAACTCCAATCCATTGTAAGGCCGCGCTCAGCCCTTCAGGACTGGCGATTGCAAGGCTGACGAATTATTTGGAGGGAAGCTGAGCCACCGAAGCGGCCTGGGTCAGCGCTTTGCGCGCGGGTTCAAAGCCGGGGTTCAGGGCAACTGCCTGTTGCCAATAGCCGAGCGCCGCCGCAGGTTCATGCAATTCGGAACGAATAGCGCCCGCGTGATAAAGTATTTCCGCGTCGCGAATGCCGACCGCGAGAGCTGTGTCCATCTGCTTGCGGGCTTCCGGGTATTGGCCATTTGCATAGAGAGCCCAGGCGTAAGCGTCCAAAGTGTACACGTCATGACGCCGCGAGATCTCTTGGTGCGCTACGCGAAGCGCTTCAGCCGGCTTTCGCGCGTGATCGGCGTAGTAAAACACCAGTTCGCGATTGTCATTGTCGGCGCTGGATATATGGCTACGCGCCTTTTGTTCGAAATCGGCGTAAGCAGCGGTGGCCTCTTCGTGACGGCCCGCCCGATCAAGCGTCTCCGCTAAACCGTAATAGTTCTGAAGCTCCGGTATAGCCTGGCACTCGCGCCGCCACGACTCAACCGCTTCAGGGTATCGCTGCTGGGCTGAGCGAACCCGTGCCAAACCAGCCAGAGCGGGATGGTAATCAGGGAAGGATTGGAGCGCTTGATTCAGCAGTTTATCGGCTGTATCTACATTTCCGGTAGCCAATGACAAGCGCGCCATCTCGACTAATATATGAGCGCGCTCCTGCGCATCGCGCGAAGAGGTCATCTGCAACGCATCCCGCAGAAACGCCAGAGAACCGTCGATGTCCCCGAACAGTTCCCGCAGTTGAGCGGCCGGCAGAAGACTGAACTGACTTGGAGGTCGCAAATTCAGCGCCCATTGCGCCCGGTCTTCGGCTTCTTTGTAATCGCCTAACTTTATATCGGCGTCGGCGACCAGTAAGTAGACTGGAACATCGTCGCGCACGCGCAAATTGAGAGTTTTGGCTAACGCCAAAGCCTTCACGTATTCACACCGTCCCAGCAGGATCTGTACGCGAACCTTCAGGCCGCCAAAATTGTCCGGGGCCAAACGTAGAGAGTTCGCAAGCGCCTGCTCCGCGTCGGTGTAATATTTCGGATCGGAAGTCTCAAGGGCTCGTTGAACGAATGCCAAGGCCAGCTCGTTGTAGCTCTCCGCATTCTTAGGATTTTTTTGGATAGCCGCCTCTGCCGTGGCTTGTTTTACCTGAGCCAAAGTGAGCGGCGGAGCCGCGGTCTGAGCCGAAATGCAAGAAGCGCAGGAAAGAGTGAGAATCAACAGGAAACGAATCATTTTAATTAATGTTATAAGTTCGAAAAACGGTGGGCGATTGGATGTCCAATCGCCCACCGCTAATTACAGCTCTTGGTTACGGCTGCCGGTCGGGAGGCGTGCAAGGAGCACCCAGACCCATGCTGCAGCCGGGTTCGCCTGGATCAAGGTGGCGGCTGTTGCGCCCGTCCTGCGAGTAACCGACGTACGGGAAGGTTTCAAACTCCGGTGTATCGTTCACATTCACTCCGTCGCCAAGCAGGTTGTTTGGAGGAATGTTGAACGCGGGATTGAACACGCCCGCTGAAATGCGAGTGAAGATATCAAGCACATCGTCACCGACACGGCGGCCATTCGGATAGCCGGCCGGGTCGCGGCGAGGGCCAATGCCCACTAAGCCGAGACGGCTACGGGTTGCCGCCGGGGTGGGGGGGACGCCCGTGTTGAGGCGCAGGAGATCCGCGAGTGGGCCGGGAGGCGTGCCGGGGGCTGCAATAGGTGGCACGTAGAAAAAGAGTGGCGACAAATCGACGCGCGGCGGGTCCGGCACGCGCACGATCGGGAAGATCGCGTTGATCTCACGAGCGTAGTACGGGTCCGCGAAGAACCTGGCGAACTGCGAATCGTTTACAGGCTGGCTCATGCTGAAGAAGTCTTTAGATCCATTGCCTACAAAAAGCTCGTTGATCAAGACATTCGCCATGCGCTGCACTTGGCGGTACTCGCCGAAGCTGTATGACGGATTAGGCGAGTTACGCACGGTCACCTGTGGCCGGGAAGTGGTGCCCCAACTGCCAATGGTTGCCGCGGTGCTGGTAGCTGGCTCCAGTTGGTGTGTACGAGTCACCATCGTGATGGGAACTTCGATTGCAATGCTGTTGACGTTGTAACCAGAGACGTTATCAGCATTGATGTTGGTAACATCGCTGGCATCCGTAGCGACACCTAGCACGATGCCGGCGGTGCGGAGATTGAGCGTGTCGAAAGCCGCTCCCAAATCGATATAGAAGGGGTCGTCAGCGGTTCCGGCAAACACTCGAACGCCGTTGCCGAGCTTGTAGATAGCTTGTTGCTCAAGCGCGGGATAGTTGGGAATCGTGCGTGGACCGTTGTTCGAGGGCAAAGCAAACAGTTGTTGATTCCCGCCGAGCTGGGTCGATGTCGCGTTGTTACCCTCGCCAGTCACCATCGTGACGGTGTAGGTTTGCCGAATGGTGATGCCTTCGGAGCCAGGCCCGTCGAGCGCCGTAACGGCTTGCGGCACAATCGGCGTGCCCGGGTTCGGTCCAGTGACGGAAGAGCGGCCGCCGGTGATGCCGATTGGGGTCGTGTAAATTCCCGCGCCTATATTGGGAGGGAGGGTGGCAGGTGGCCGGATTTGGGTTTGAAAGCGGAACTGAAATGTGACGTCCGCCGTCGCGTCGTTGTCGTTGTCGATCTTAATCTCATAAAGAATATTGGGATCGAACGGAAAATAGTTAGGTCCGTTCGCAGGATCTAACAGCGGATCGACATCCAGAATAAACGTGACCTTGGTCGGATCGTCATAACTGACGAACGAAAAGTAGTCTGTGATGTCAGCCAAGCGGTCAAGCGCGGTAATAGGCGCTTCCCGGTGATTGGCGGCAAACGCCGCCGGAGGGACCGCCAGCATGGTAACCATGAGGGCGGTTATAACTTCTCTTTTATGCACGTGGGACTTTCTCCTTGTTGCTTTCATATGTGTTTCATTTAAGTCACTAACGTTCTGTGTCCGCTTGCAAGACCTATTTCGGAGTGTTCCAGAGGCAAAACACGGAAAGAAGGCAGCGGATCTTCGAGGTTCTATTCAGATGTGAGTGGAATAACAGGCGGTCATCTACGAGGCCACTCCGAGTTCGGTGCGATTCCTCGGCAGATTAGCTAATCTATACGAGGTAGGAAGAATATAATACGCCTTAGTGTGCTCAATTTAGAAGGCAAAGGCAAGAACATTGTGGTTAATTTATCCCGTTTGGTATTTTCACCAGGGAAGCTCCGCCAAATACGTATTTTTAACCCTAGCAATGTAATTATGCAGGGGATAATTTCGCGTGATCAGGGACAGAATGGTTGTAACTTTGGCGTGACACCCGGTTTACTAGGGTATCCGCCAGTTAAAGTTCTTTTTTGTACTCACCGGGCTAACGATCTAAGCGGTCGCTTGCAGGCATTCCAATCCTTGAGAGTAACGGTTTGATTAACCATACAACTGTTACTCTCACGACGCGGGGAAAAGGACTGTATCCTTTCACGAGGATGGTGGAGGAGTGGATCTCCAAGCAAGGGACTAAGAATGGTCTGC
>JAABUQ010005778.1_pt1 | contig 19365 bp, 14 predicted proteins | sample 5560001 | NCBI WGS metagenome assembly JAABUQ01 (sample SAMN10711888, study PRJNA513371) | rock metagenome | isolation source: Antarctica rocks | place: Antarctica: Victoria Land, Finger Mt nord | collected 2015-12-18
CACGGGTTCCGTACTCGGACCCCGTGAGCCGGGAACGGTCGCTGACGGCACGGGGTCATCGATCCTCACCCGTGGCACCCGGCGTATCCGGGCTGATCGCTGACCGCTGATCGCTGACCGCTCTCCCCACGCTCCACGCTCCACGACCCACGATTTCAGCGTTCGAGGATTCCCGGCCGGTTGATGGTGAATCCTTTGACGCTGACCTCGATCCGGGGCCAGTCCTGGGCTTCGGTGACGACCTCGAATCCACGGGTATCGATGACGACGGTGTCCTGGGAGCGGGCGGCGCCGACGCTGGGGCTCCAGGAGAGGGCGGAGCCGGCCTGGAGGATCGTGGGGCTGTCGGGCATCAGGGGCAATTCCCGGGGCATGTAGCCGATCAAGGTCCCCTGGTAGTCGAGGGTCCACTCGTGGGGGTGGTCGAATTTCTCGTAGATCCGCCGGGCGCGGCGGAACACCTCGGCGACGGGCTCGCCGGGGCGGGAGAAATAGATGCAGGTGGCGTCGACCATCGAGGCCACGGTGTGGGAGGCGCGGAAGTCGTCGGAGACGGGCCCGAACGAGACGGTCCGCGTCACCGAGGCGCAGAGGCCGTGCCGCCGGCCGATCGCGGCGATCGTGGCGCGGTCGCGGATCGAGGCGGCCTTGCAGACCGGCTGGCGGTAGCGGGCCGGGCGGTCGTCGCTGGCGACCCGGAGGTCGACCGGGACCACGCCTTCGCGGAACAGGCGGTGCGCCAGGTGGCCGGCGACGTCGGCCTCGGTCTCGCCGGGCAGGAAGTTCCGGCAAGTGGCCTCGACGGCCAGCGTGAGGGTCCGCCCGAGGGCGCGGAGCCGGCCCCGTTCCAGGGTCGTCAACGGCCGGCGGATCGCGCGGAGGCGGTCGGCCTCGGGGGCCAGGCCGGGCAGGTGGCCGTCGCTGGCGGCCCGCTTGTGGTGGGTCAGCTCGGCCACGATCCGCGACGCATCCTGGTACCAGGGTCGCTCCTTGAGCTGGAAGCCCAGCCCGGCGAGTTCTTCCTCGAAGACCCGGGCGCTCTGGACGTTGTCGGCCAGGACGGCCCGGGTCGTCCGGTTGACGAACAGGGCGACCGATCCCGAGTCGGAGCCGAGGTCTTGCCCCAGTTCGCCCCCGGCGGTGAACCAGGCGAGCGAATCCGACCGGGTGAAGACGACGGCGTCGTAGCCGTGGGCGTCGAGGAAGGCGATGACCCGGAGGTGCTTCTCGTCGACGTCGGCCCGTCGCGGCGCGACCTCGGGGTCGAGGTGGTCGGCCGCCGGGTCGACCAGGGCCGGGAGCGTCGGGTCGACGGGCCGGTCCCCCGCGGTCGACAACACCGGGTCGAATCGATCGCCAGGGTCGCGGCGGCCAACCCCGAGCGCGTGGTCGACCAGTTCCGGGTGCAGGCCGTTCGACTGGACCTCGGACGCCACGACGGGACCTCCCCCCCACCCCTTCGGGCCGGCCGGGGACCGGCCCGATCCGCTCGCGACCATCGCCGCGCGGTCGGCCGACGTCCCATCGGGCCGCCTCCTTTCCATCGTTCCAGGCCGGGGCCGGAAATGCAAGGAGTGACGGCCTCCAAACCGGAGGGCCGGCCGCGCCCGGGGCGTGGCCGGCGGTCGGCGGTTGGCCTCGTCGGATTACCGTATTGAAATGTGGCCCGCTATTTGCAATCTGGTCTGGTTGGAGCGGAATGAGGGGGCGATCAGGAGAGCGAGGAGCCCAATCGAGGCGATCTGGCGGTCTACCCGAGGGGGCGCGGGGTCGCTTCCAATCCAGCTTCAGGACCCTATCGTGTGGCGAACTATGGAACGGACGCTGCGGGTGTTACTCGTCGAGGACGCCCCCTTCTTGCGATATGCCTTCAGTCGCCTCCTGCGCATGCAGGGGTATGACGTGAAAGAAGCCAACGATGGTCAGGAAGCGCTCGATTGCCTGGCCGAATTCCGGCCCCACCTGGTCTTAACCGACCTGATGATGCCGGTGATGGGGGGCGTCGAACTGATCTCACATATCCGGGCCAACCCGGAAACGTCGAGCCTGCCGGTGGTCGCGATCACCGCCGACGCCACCGAGCAGGCCGAGACCTTGGCCCGCAAGGCCGGCGCCGTGGACGTCATCACCAAACCCATCGACCTGCCGGCCCTGCTCGACCGGCTCCGCGTCCTCGTCCAATAAATCCGGGCCGATCGGGGATCGCAACCGCCCGGACGCCGAGGGCGCGGAGGACGGAAAGAGGAGGGAGGAGAGGATTGAAAACCCTGTTCCTCCCCACCGACTTCCCTCTGTCCCGTCCTGGCGGCTGAATGTTCTTAAAAGAAGCCCGAGACGAGTTGGACGATGTCCTTGACGTTGATGAACAGGATCAGGCCGAGGACGAACACGATCCCGGCGACCTGCATCGTGTTCAGGGCGGCGTCGGGCAACGGCTTGCCGCGGACCTTCTCGGCGGCGAGGAACAGGAACTGGCCGCCGTCGAGCGGGGGGATTGGCAGGAAGTTGAGCACGGCCAGGTTGATGCTCAGCATCCCGAGGAAGTGGAGGAAGTCCACCATCCCCCTGCTCGCCGTGTTGTAGGCCACCTGGGCGATCGGGATCATCCCGCCGAAGGCGTCGGCCCCGACCCGGCGCTGGGCGAGTCCCTGGAAGATCAGGAAGATGCTGGTGACGTTGTCGAGCGCCTCCTCGGCCCCGAGCCGGAGCGACTCGACCAGGCCGGTCGGCGGGACCTGCTTCGTGAGGGGCCGGAAGGCCAGCCCCCGGAGCGGATGGAACCGCGACGGGTCGGGCTCGGGATTGACGGCGACCGGCTTGATCAGCTTGTCGGTCGTCAACTCGATCGCGGTCCAGGGGACTTCCTGGAGGAACGGGAACGCGACGGGCCAGGACGACGTCCGGTCGTCGAACCGGAACACGATCGGCTTGGTGGGGGTGGTCTTGTCGACCTTGGCCGGCTTGACCGTGAGCGAGCGGAGCGTGTCGCCGGCCTTGATCCCGGCCCGGGCGGCGGGGGAGTCGGGCTGGACCGCGCGGACCTGGGGCTCGACCGCCAGGGCCAGGCCGAGCCCGGGGATGTCGAGCGGGTCGGCGCTCTTGAACGGAGCGGCCGGCTCGACCCAGGCGGGCGAGTCGTCGGGCGTCACCCTGACGTCGGTCGACGACCCGGCGCCGGCGGCCTCGACCGCCAGGACGACCGGCTTGCCGGCGTGGTCTCGGCAGTAATCGGGCAGGCGCATCGGGTCGAAGTCGCGGTCGCCGTCGACCGCGACGATCCGGTCGCCCGGCTTCAGGCCGGCCTCCTGGGCGGGGGAGTCGGCCCGGATGGCGGCGATCGGCCCCGGGGCGAGCCGGAGCCCGAAGTCGACGAAGTGGTGCGGGGGGACGGTGATCAGGACCAGCCCGGGGTCGACCTTCTTGGCTTCCGGCCTGGGCTCCTCGTTGGGCCCGACGCGCGCGACCTGGACAACGATCGGCCGGTCCCGGTATTGTTCGAGCTTCCGGAGCAAGTCGGCCTGATCCTTGACCGGCTCGATCGGCCCCCCTTCCGGGCCGACCCCCCGGACGGAGTCGCCGCCCTCGAACCCGCCGCGCGGCCTGGCCGGGCCGGCGGCCTGGCCGGGCGGGGCCTGGAACGGGGCCTTCTCGGCGAGTTCCAGGTCGTGGCCCGAGTACAGGCCGATGGTCGGCAGCGGGGCGCCCTCGGCCCGTCGCGGTTCGATCTCGAGGACCCGCTCGGCCTCGGCCCCGGGGCCCCTGACGGTGAACTTGATCTTCCGACCCCGGGCGCTGTGGAAGACCTGGCGGTTGAGCCGGGCGAAGGTGACGTCGCGGCGGCCGTCGATGGCGACGATCTCGTCGCCGGCGCGGAGCCCCGCGATGTAGGCCGGCGAGCCGGGGAAGACGCCGCCGACCCGGGCCGGGGTCTCGGTCGTCCCCCGGCTGAAGACGAAGGCGAAGCAGGCGATCCCCAAAAACACGTTCATGATGACGCCGGCGGTGATGATGCCCATCCGGCCCCAGACCGACTTGTTGTTGTAGGCCCGGGGGTCGCTCGACCTCGCGGGCTCGGCCCCTTCGGCCGTGGGTCCCGCCTCGCTCGCCTCGCCGCCCTCGCCGAGCATCTTGACGTAGCCGCCGAGCGGGAGGGCGGCCAGGATGTATTCGGTCTCGCCCCAGGTGGGCGGGTCGCCGGGGCCGGGGGGCCGGGAGCCGGTCCCGACGCGGAGGCCGACGCCCCGGCGGAACGAGGCCAGGGTCGGCCCGAAGCCGATCGAGAACTTCTCCACCTTCACGCCGTTCCACTTGGCCAGGAGGAAGTGGCCCAGCTCGTGGATGAAGATCACGAAGCCGAGGCCGAGGGCCACCTTCAGCACGTTCCAGGCGAAGCTCAAACTGTCACTCAAGCTTTCCAACGGCCTACCTCCTGCCGGGCCCGGGCGTCGACGCGCCAGAGCGCGTCGAGGGTGGGGCGGGGGTCGAACGGGTGATGGTCGAGCGCCGAGCGGCAGGCGCGGGGGATGTCGAGGAAGCCGATCTCGCCGCCCAGGAACCGGGCAACGGCCGCCTCGTTGGCGGCATTGAGCGCGGCGCCGGCGGTCCCGCCCCGCCGCATCACCTCGAAGCCGAGGTCCAGCGCCGGGAAGGTCGCGCGGTCGGGCGGCTCGAAGTTCAAGCCCAGGGGCCGGGCCAGGTCGAGGGCCGGGCAAGGGCCGGGGACGCGGTCGGGGTAGGTCAGGGCGAACTGGATCGGCAACCGCATGTCGGGCGGCGAGAGCTGCGCCAGGACGCTGCCGTCGACGAACTCGACCATCGAGTGCACCACGCTCTCGGGGTGGACCACCACCTCGATCTGGTCGGGGTCGAGGTCGAACAGCCAGCGGGCCTCGATCACTTCGAGGGCCTTGTTCATGAGGGTGGCCGAGTCGATCGAGATCTTCGGGCCCATCTTCCAGGTCGGGTGCCGGAGGGCCTGCTCGGGCGTCACCCCGGCCAGCTCGCGGGCGGACTTCCCCCGGAACGGGCCCCCCGACGAGGTCAGGACCACGCGGCGGACCTCGCGAGGCCGGCCCGACGCCAGGGCCTGGAAGATGGCCGAGTGCTCGCTGTCGACCGGCAAGATCGTCGCCCCGCGCCTCCTGGCCAGGTCCATGACCAGCGGGCCGGCGACGACCAGGGTTTCCTTGTTGGCCAGGGCCACCGTCTTGCCCGCTTCCAGGGCCGACCAGGTCCCTTCCAGGCCCGCGGCGCCGACGATCGCCGTCAGGACGCGGTCGACCTCGGGGTCGGTCACCATCGCGATCAACCCGTCGCGGCCGGCGAGCACCTCGGTGCCCGACCCGCGCAACCCGTCGGAAACCTCGGCCGCGACCGCCGGGTCGGTCACCGCGACGAACCGGGGGCGGAACGCCAAGGCCTGCTCGACCAAAAGCCCCGCGTTCCGGTGCGCGCTGAGGCCGAGGGCCCGGAGTCGGGACCCGCCGTCATGCTCGATCACGCTCAGCCCGCTCCGGCCCACCGAGCCGGTCGAGCCCAGGATCGCGATATTCTGCGGCAATCCCGGCGGCATCCGTGGGTCCGTCTCCTCGCTGCGCGCCCCTCCGGCGACCCGGCGCCGGAAGGGTTACTGTAAACGATGGACCGGGATGCGGCAAGCGGCCCGGCGGCGGTGCCTTTGCCACGGCCGGCTTGGGCGTGCCCCTCGAATTCGAGGAGAGGTAAAAAGGAGGTCCAGGGGACGGCCGACCAGATTCAGGAGCGAGTGTCACACTCGGTCGGCTCCGTCCTCCCCGGGCCGATTCCGCCCGACGCCGGAGTATTGGGTTTGAATCGGCGGCGGCGATCGGTTCCATTGGAAGATCACCCCGGGCCCGAGGGGCGCCGAAGTGGCGACCACCGGGCCGGTCCCGACCCGCACCGCCCGTCCCGGGAGATCCCCGATCATGAACCGCTGGCTCAAGACCCTCGGATTGGCCTTGCTGGTGATGGGCTCCGCCTGCGGCGACGACCAGCCGGCGGCCAAGGCGCCGTCGGCGAAGGACCTGCTCAAGCGGGCGGTTCAGGCCGCCAACAAGGACGACCTGGCGCAAGCCCTCAAGCTGGCCGAGCAGGCCCTCCAGGGGGCCCCCGACGACCGCGAGGGGATGTACCTCCTCGGCGTCCTGGCCATGACCCGGGCCGACGAGTTGAAGGTCAAGGGCGACAAGATCGCCATGCTCCGCAAGTCGGCCGCCGCCCTCGACCGGCTCCGCGCCCGCTACCCCGACCTCACGCCGACCGAAGCCGCCTTCGCCGCCGCCAGCCGCCTGGGCGAGGCCCGCGCCCTGGCCCTGGAAGGGAAGGCCGACGGGGCCCTCGCCGCGATCAAGGACGCCCTGGCCGGCGGCTTCGACAACATCGATGCGATCGAACGCGAGGACGACCTCGCGGCCGTCCGCGGGCTCCCCGGCTTCCGGGACGCCCTGGCCCAGGGGATCAAGGCCGGGGTGGTCGCCGCGATCAAGGGCACCAAGCCGTTCCCGTTCGACTTCGAGCTGAAGGACCTCGACGACAAGGCCGTGAACCTGGCCGACTACAAGGGGAAGGTCACCATCGTCGACATCTGGGGGACCTGGTGCCCCCCCTGCCGGATGGAGATCCCCCACTTCGTCGACCTGTACCAGCAATACAAGGGCAAGGGGCTGGAGATCGTCGGCATCAACTGCAACGAGGAAGGGACCCCCGCCGAGGTCAAGAAGACCATCAAGGACTTCGCCAAGGAGCAGAAGGTCGAATACAAGTGCCTGCTCAACGACGACAAGACCGAGGCCAAGGTCCCCGGCTTCCAGGGCTATCCCACGACCCTGTTCCTCGACCGGGCCGGCAAGGTCCGCCTGATGCTCGTCGGCTATACCCCGAAGGTCAAGCTCGACGCGATCGTCGCGACCCTGCTGGCCGAGGAAGGCGGGCGCTGAGCTTCGATCGGCCCGATCCGCGTCCGTCTCAGGGTTCCGGCCGGGGGGGGCATCCCGGCCGGTCCTTGAGGGCTTCGAGGTCGATCGTGGATGAGGGGCGGATGTCGGCCTTGAGGATGGCCCTCATCTGGGCGAGGGCATGGCGGTTCTCCCTGGCCGAGTTCGAGGCGACGCAGTCGGCGGGGATGACCAGGCGGAAGTCGCGCATGTAGGCGTCGTTGGCGGTGAACAGGACGCAGATGTTGCCGGCCATCCCGGTGATGATCAAGGTCTGGGCCTTGAGGTAGCTGAGCAGGATGTCGAGGGTGGTCGAGAAGAACCCGGAATGCTTGGGCTTGAGGACGAAATAATCTTCGGGGCCGGGCCTCAGCTTCTCGACCAGGGGGCGGCCCCGGACCCCCTCTTCGAGGCAATGCTCGACCTGGGTGTGGAGGTTGGACTGCCATCGGCCGAAGTTGTCGTTGACGTAGACCACCGGCACCCGAGCCGCGCGGGCCCGGCGGATCAGCTCGGCGATCCGGTCGGCCATCGGCAAGGCGTGTTCGAGGAGCTGGTCCCCTTCGGGGAACTCCAGGTCGTTGATGACGTCGATCAAAAGCAGGGCGACGCTCGACTCGTCGGGCACGTTGCCGTGCAGGTCTTCGTTCATCGCGGGCATGGGCGCTCGCCCCCGATCCGGGCCTCTTCGCTCGATGGGGGATCTTGGAGCCCGATCGTGATGCAACCCCCGCGCCGGCGACGCCCGGGATCGGCGCGGCCCGGGTCCGACGGAAGGTGGGACTCGACGTCGTCCCGGGGCGGGCGGCCGAGGCCCGCGAGGTTGCCCGACTTCGGGCCGATTGGCGGGACCTCCGACCCCATGCGGGCCGCGATCCCGCCTCGATGCGACGCGAAAGGCCCGCCGGCCGTCGGGCCCGCGACCGGGGGTGCGATCGGTGACCGCGGCGGGCGGGCCCCCGGGAGGTGGGGCCCGACGCTCGCGATCGACGATCTCGCTCCTCGGTCCGACTCGACGGCGTCGGCGGGCCCTTTGGCCGGATCGGGGGCTTTCCAGGATCGGCACACTCCGAGGGCCCGATCGGGGGGCGGCCCTCGACGGCACAAGCGCGGAAACGGACGTCACAAGGGGTCACGACGACATCGTCGGACGGTCGCGACCTGGCCGCTTATCAAAGGGGGAAAGCGCCGGACGCGGGGGGAATCGGCGTCGCGGCCCTTTCCGGTCGAACCTCACAGCCCAGCCCGCGAAAAGTCACAAGTCCGCACAAACCATTTCCGGTCTGGGGGGGCACAGGGTACGGTGGAACTTATCGGGTCCCGGGGGAACGACGGCAAGCATCGGTCGCGGGTTGCCTCGCGACCGGCCCCGATGAATCCCCCCTCCAGGAGTATTGATCAGGATTCGACCCTGGCCGCCGCCAAGAAATTGTCGGCGATCCCGAAATTTCCCCGGAGGGGCGGCCCGGTCGCGGCCGATCGGCCTTCCTGGTGGGTCGGGCGGGAACTCGCCGACCCCTTGCGGGCGGCGGTCGCGGGGATACCCTGGGTCATGGTTTCGCCGCCGGGCCGTCCGGTTCGAGGAGGCTAGGCCGATGGGCGCGGGCGATCTCGGGGGGCTCCCGGAAGACGAGTGGGGTCGGCTCCAGCGCTCGATCGCGTGGTTCGAGGCCCGCTGGCGCCGCGGCGAACGGCCCTCGATCGACGGGCACCTCCGCGACGACGACCCACGCCGCGAGGAACTCTTGATCGAGCTGGTCCACGCCGATTTGGAATTCCGCCTCAAGGCCGGCGAAGCGGCCCGGGTCGAGGAATATCTCCGCCGCTATCCGGCCCTGGCCCGCGACCGCTCGACGATCGTGGGCTTGATCCGGGCCGAGTGGACCGTCCGCCGTCGCCTCGAGACGGGCCTGACCCTGGCCAGCTACGGCGAGCGGTTCGCCGACTTCCGCGACGAGCTGGCGGGGCCGGTCGACGACGGGTCGACCCTGAGGGCGCCGATCGGGTCGAACCGGCCCGAGCCGACGCCCAAGGTCGCGGCGACCATCGAGGGGCCGCTCCCCCGCCGCCTCGGCAAATATGAACTCCGCCAGAAGGTCGGCGCCGGCTCGTTCGGGGTGGTGTATCGGGCCTGGGACACGATCCTCAAGCGCGAGGTGGCCGTCAAGGTCCCCCGCGCCGGGGTCCTCGCCACCTCCGCCGAAGTGGGCGACTTCGCCCGCGAGGCCCGCAACGCCATCGGCCTCAATCATCCCAACATCGTGGCGATTCACGACGCCGGCCCGGTCGACGCCACGGTCTGCGTGGTCCGGGCATATATTGAAGGCGTGACCCTGGCCGATCGGCTGCGAGAGGGGCCATTCACCCCCGAGGAGGCCGCCGTCCTGATGGTGTTCGTGGCCGGGGCCCTCGCCCACGCGCACGGCCGGGGGATCATCCACCGCGACCTCAAGCCGTCGAACATCCTGCTCGACCGCGAGGGCCGGCCGCACGTCACCGACTTCGGCCTGGCCAAGCGCGAGGCGGGCGACACCACGCTTTCCCCCGCCGGGTCGGTCCCGGTCATGATCGGGACGCCGGCCTACATGCCGCCCGAGCAGGCCCGGGGCGACGCCTCGCTCGTCGACGCCCGGAGCGACGTCTACAGCGCGGGCGTGGTCCTGTATGAACTGCTCACCGGCGCGGTGCCGTTCCGGGGTCGCGGCCGGATGCTCCAGGTCCAGATCGAGGGGGCCGACCCGACGCCGCCCCGCTCGCTCAACGAGGACGTCCCGGCCCCCCTGGGAACGATCTGCCTTCGGGCGCTGGCCAAGCGGCCCGAGGACCGCTACCCGTCCGCCTCGGCGATGGCCGAAGACCTCGCGAACTTCCTCGGGGGCCGGCCGGTCGGCCCGGCGCCGGGCTTGGCGGCCCCGAGGCCCCGGAAGCCGCCGGGATGGGCCCTGGTCGGGGCGATGGTGGCGGCGAACCTCGGGCTGCTCGCCGCCCTGGCCGGGGTGGGGACCCGGCTGGTCGCGGTCGAGTCGCGGCGGAACGCCGATGCCCGGGCGGCGTCGGTGGCGCTCCGGGCCATCCACGACCTGGGGAGCGTCGATCGGGCCCCGGGCGACGACCCGGGCGAGGCGTTCCGCCGGCTCGTCGCCGGCCTCTGGGAGCGATCCCGGACGGTGGTCGCCTTCATGGAGGGGGACCCGGCCCTGGGCGACGAGGTGGCCGACGCCGCCCTCCGCCTGGCCGAGCGGGCCTCGCGGACGGGGACCGATCGCGAGGCGGCCGAGGCCTGGCGGTGGGCCGTCGGGCTGGTCGAGCCCCTGGCCCGGAACTCCGCCCCCGACGCCCCGAGGCGCGCCGACCTGCCCCGGGGGCTGGCCCGGCTGGCCCGGCTCGCGGCCGAGGCCGGCCGCGCCGACGAGGCCGGGCGGCTGGACCGGCGGGCGGCCACCCTCTGGGCCGAGGTGGCCGGGTCGGCCCGCCGCCGGTCCGAGGCGCGGCCCGATGACGTGGCCGCCCGGCTCGATCTGGTCCGGGCGATCGTCGACGAGGCCGGCTCCGCCCGCGTCGCCGGCCGCGCCGCCGACCCGATCGAGGCCGAGACCATCGCCCGGAAGCTGGCCCGGTCCCCCGGACTCGACCCCGAGGCGAGGCGGCGAACCGTCGGGGTCCTCCTCGACGTCGCCGACTGGGAGCTGGCGGCCGGCGACGCGCGCCAGGCCCTCGAATCGGCCCGCCTGGCCGTCGGCCTTTGCCAGGCCGGCCCCCGGAGCCTGGCCCCGGAGCGGGCCCGGGGCACGGCCCTGGTCGCCTCGGCGCTCCACCAGGACGGCCAGGCCCGCGCCGCCCTCGACGAGTTCGGCCGGGCGGCCGGGCAGTTCGAGGCGCTGGCCGACGTCGACCCGACCTCGGCCGCGCCTCGACGCGCCCTGGCGGCGGCCGAAGCGGCGGTCGGCCACCTCCTGGACCGTCGAGGCCACCGCGACGAGGCCATCCGCGCCTATCGCCGGTCGCTCCGGGCCATCGACCTGGTCCGAAGGCTCGACCCCGAGGCCCACGCCGACCTCGCCGCCCGGGCCGCCACCCGCGCGGCCCTCGGCGATGCCCAGGGCGGGCAAGGTCGCCCGATCGCCGCGTCGGCGGCCTACCTCCTGGCCGTCCTCGACGACGTCCGGGCCCTCCTCCTCGCGCCGCGGTCCGAGAAGTATCGTCGGGCCCTCGACGACCACCTCGCCAACCTCGCCGGCGATCCCCACGCCGCCACCGGTTGCTGCCGGACGAGCGCCCGGTGAAAGGGAAAGGCGTCGCCCTCTGGCCCCCCTCTCCCCCCGGGCATTGGCCTCTCCACAAGTCAGCCGGGCATGGTCAAAGAGATCGCGTGATCTCATTCCAACCGCCCAGGCGACGCCTTGAAGGACGCCGGACAGGCCCCGTACCACGGCCGAGCCGCCCGGCCGTTCGTGACCGAGGCCGCCGAGGCCCCGCGCCGGCCCGGCCGGCCCGGCCGGTCGGACCAGGGCCAGAGGAGGCGCCAGACCCCCGGCCCGCCGCCGCCGCGACGCCTGATCTTCGCCGAGGTCCGCGACCTCAAGGGCGTCGCGCCGGCGCGGTGAGCCCGATCGCCGCTTCGCGATCCGGGCGGAGCAACGAGTCCTCCAGCCCCGATCAGGGCGGAGCCGGCGCCCCCGCGATCATCTGCTTGAATTCGCCGATGATGCCGGCGGGGACCCCGACGACGGTGGCGGCGGCGGTCTTGACGGCCTTGTTGCTGTTGGTGTTGTTGTAATACTGGCGGGGCTTGGTGAACAAGGGGTGACGGTCGATGAAGGCGGCGGACGACGCCGATCGGGGGCGGTCGACGGCCACGGCGTCGGGCTCGCCGGGTGCCGAGGACAGGGCGGGCTCGGTCGCGGCCAGCTTTCGCTTCGAAAGGCCGCCGCAACCGCTCGCCGCCAGGGCCGCGGCGAGGGCGGCGGCCGTCCATCGGAGTCCACGCATGAGTCAAACCCGTCCTTTCCGGGGGCGACGCCGGCCCGATCGAGCCCGATCGACGCGCCCGTCGAGGAAGCATAACCCACGCTCGGGGTCGGCCGGCCGATTTCAACGACCGCGAGGGGTTCCGAATGTGACGCACCAATAGGCCGAGCCGTCTTTGGCGGTCGCCCGGCCGACGCCGATCTCGGTGAACCGGCCGAGGATGTTGCGCCGGTGGCCCGGGCTCCGCATCCAGCCGGCCATCACGGCCTCGACGTCGTCGAAACCGTAGGCGACGTTCTCGCCGGCGGCCTGATACGAATAGCCCGCCCGCTTGATCCGGTCGAACGGCGACGAGCCGTCGCCCCCCCCGTGGGACATCCGCCCCCGCCCGGCCATGTCCCGGGCCTGGCCGTCGGCCGCCGCTCCCAGCGCCGGGGCGACCGACAGCGGCGGGAGCCCGTGCCGGGCCCGCTCGGCGTTGTGGGCCTCGACGACCCGCCCGACCACCCCGGCCGGCTCGGTCGAGCCGGGCGATTCCCGCCCGGGCGCGACCGAGGGCAGGGGGACGCGGCCGGTCCTCGACCGGGACGGGGCGCACGAGCCGACGACCGTCGCCCAGGCGATCGCCGCGGCCGTGGCCAGGGTCCGGGAGGTCGCTCGTCCCATGTCGAGTCTGGTCGGTCCGGGCGGGGTCGGTCCGATAATGATTCCGGGGACCGGCGGGGCGTCGCCGACCGGCCTACCCGGAAATGCCGGGCGCGTCCATAATGAGAGTCGCGAGGGATGGGCTTTTCGCGACCGAAAACGCGGGGCGGCACGCGCGGATGGCGGACGACTCGGGGCGGGAATACGTGGCGTTCGACCTGGAAACGACGGGGCTGTCCCCCGTCGGCGACCGGATCGTCGAGGTCGGGGCCGTCCGGTTCGACCCGCCGGGGCGGGAACTGGGCGTCTTCGAGCGGCTGGTCAACCCGCTCCGCCCGTCGAGGGCGACCGCCCGCGCCGTCCACGGGATCGCCGACGAGGACCTCGCCCGGGCCGACACCGCGGCGGTGGTCCTGCCCGAGTTCGTCCGGTTCCTGGGCGATCCCGAGCGGACGACCTTGCTCGCCCACAACGCGACGTTCGACGCCGGCTTCCTCGGCCGCGAGCTGGCCCGGCTGGGCCGCCCGATGCCCGACCACGCGGTGGTCGACACCCTGGCCCTGTCCCGCCGCCGATGGCCGAGGCTGGGGAGCCACAAGCTCGACGCCCTGGCCCGGCGGCTCGACCTCGACCCCCACGGCCCGCACCGGGCCCTGGCCGACAGCCGCCGGGTCCTCGGGCTCTGGCTGGCCCTGGAGCGCGAGGCCGACCTCGACGAGTCGCCGCCCTTGGCCTACCCGATCTTCGACGCCGAGGGGCCGTTGCCGGCCCCCAAGGGCTGGTCCGAGGTCCTCAGGGCCATCGAGCGCGACGAGGTCGTCCGGATCGAGTACGCCGGCGGGACCCGGGGGCTGGCCCCTCGCGACATCTCACCCCGCCGGTTCGCCAACCGGGGGGGCGTGGCGTACCTGGTCGCCGTCTGCCACCTCGACGCCCGGGTCAAGGAGTTCCGCCTCGACCGGGTCCGCCGCCGCGAGGTGATCGGCCCGTCCGCGTGATCGGAGGTTCGCGACCATGCCCGGCTTGCTCGTCAGTGTCCGATCGGCCGCCGAGGCGCGGGCCGCGGTCGAGGGCGGGGCGACCGTCGTCGACGTCAAGGAGCCCGACCTCGGGCCGCTGGGCCGGGCCCCGGTCCCCGTCTGGCGGGCGGTCCGGGCGGTCGTGCCGGCGTCGACCCCGGTGAGCGTCGCCCTCGGCGAGCTGCGCGACCTCGACCCCGGCGAAACCTGGCCGCCCGACCCGTTCGCCGGCATCGCCTTCCGCAAGGTCGGGCTCGCCGGCGCCGGGCCCGGCTGGTCCGAAGACTGGGCCGAGGCCCGCCGCGTCGGGCCCGCCGGGCCTCGCTGGGTGGCCGTCATTTACGCCGACTGGGAGCGGGCCGGCGCCCCCGGGCCCGACGCCGTGATCGACCGGGCGGTCGCGGCCGAGGACTGCGCCGGGGTCCTGGTCGACACCTGGGACAAGGCCCGCCCGAGCCCCCTCGGGGTCTCGGCGACCTGGTCCGATCGGATCGACCGGGTCCGCCGGTCCGGCCGCTTCGTCGCCCTGGCCGGCGGCCTCGATCGCGACGCCCTGGCCCGCCTGGCCCCGCTGGAGCCCGACCTGTTCGCCGTCCGGGGGGCGGCGTGCGTCGGCTCCGACCGCCGGGCCCCCGTCGACCCGGGCCGCGTGGCCGCGCTGGTCCGCGCCATCGCCGCCGATGGTCGGCGGACGGTCCCGGGCGAGGGAACCGATCAGGCTTGCCGGGTCCGCCGACCATCGTTCATCCATGCCAGATCAATTGAGCGAACGCAATGACACGCCCGCGATGGCCCCCACGAGAAGCAAGGCAAGCTCCGACCTTGTCGAGATCTTGTCCCGCAACATACGCTTCTTTAGGCTTGATAAGCCCGGAAGCGAGGGGTCGCGGTTCCGCCATTCCCCGCGATTCCCGCTCGATCCCCGGGCCATACTCTCCCTCGGCGTCTCGGAGCGTGCATATCGCCCGCGCATTTGCCCCATCAACCCCCATCGCGGGCCCAATTGGGTTCGCCGGCCAGAGTTTAAGGCGGCAGGGGGCTTTCATCGATCTCTTAATCTTGCCCGCCTACGAATGCCGCCCGGATGCAGTCACAACTTCATCCACGCACTCGATAGATATTATTTTCCTGTTCTTCTCCGTATTCCTGTCACAAGCTTCGTAGGCTTTCGTAAACTTGGACCCTGGACTTCTCGTGAAAAATCCGTCGAACGATTTTCGCGCGTCGGGGACACATCTTCGGCCCGGGAATTCTTTCCGAGGACGCAATCAGGTCTCTTCCCTGGGAGCTTTGTCGTGGGGAGGCATGGATGAGTTTTCCTGGACATCGTCGCGATCCTCGCGGGCGGCGCGACCATGAAACGGAGGTCGGACCCGGTTGATCGTTTCGGGAGGGCTTGCCGGGGTGGATGCCCCGGTCCTTGGCAAGTTTCGCGGCCGGCTTGGGGATGGATTTCCCCTGGTCGTCGGCCGGTAGAGGGAGCGTCGCGAAGGCGGTCGGCGTTGGCCGGCCTTGGCGACCCGAGGAGTTGGTCACCGATGCTTGATTCAACAATGGTGTTGATCAGCGATGATCCCCCCCTCATCGCATCCGCGAGGCAGATCGTCCGGTCGATCGAAGGGCTCAAGCTCAAAGTCATCTCGTGCCTGGACGCGGCGACGGGCCGGGCCTCGTTAACGCCGGGTCCCCTGGTCGTGATCCACCAGATAGGCCGCGGGCAGGCGGCGCGAGTCGAGCCCCTGCTCCGGCAAGTGGCCTCGGCCCGTCGGCCGGTGGCGACGCTGGTCCTGGGCGACCCCTACGACCCCGACGAGGCGAACGAGCTGTTCCGCCTCGGCGTGGTGGATTACCTGGGCTGCCCGATCGAGGGCGGGCGACTGGCCCGCCTGATCGAGATCCTCACGGCCCATGAGCGACGCGGCGGGGCGGGCGCGGCCGGCCCGCCGGACCCGGCCGAGGGATCGGGACGCCCGAGGGCGGGGCCGGGCCCGATCCTCGACGAGGACTCGGCGGCGACCGCCCAGCTCCTGGCCCTGGTCCGCCGGTTGGCGCCCCAGGACGCGACGATCCTGCTCCAAGGCGAGGCCGGGACCGGGAAGACCCGCCTGGCTCGCCTGATCCACGACCTGTCGCCCCGCCGTTACGAGCCCTTCGTGGTCGTCGACTGCGGGGCCACGGACCGGGGGCCGATCGAGGACGAGCTGTTCGGCCAGCCTCGGGGGAGCTTCGCAGGGCCCGACCGGCCGGGCAAGCTCGCCGGAGTGGGCCGGGGGACGCTGCTGCTCGACGACGTCGCCGCGTTGCCCTCGACGGTCCAGGCCCGCCTGCTCCGGGCCATCGAGGAGCGGGCCCACGAGCCGGCCGGCCCGGCGCCGTCGGTGCCGATGGCCGCCCGGCTGATCGCGGCGAGCCGTCGGCCCCTGGAAGCGGAGGTCGCCGATGGGCGATTCCGATCCGACCTGTTTTATCGGCTCAACGTGGTGAATCTCCCGATGCCGGCCCTCCGCGACCGCCGCGAAACGATCGGCCCGCTGGCTTCCCGGTTCGCCGAGGAGGCCGGCGGCCTCCTCGGAGTCGGGGCCGTCGCCGTCGCCCCCGACGCCGTCCGGGCGCTGGAGGCTTACGCCTGGCCGGGCAACGTCCGCGAGCTTCGCGAGGTGGTCGAGCAGGTCGTCGGCCGCGCCGCCGGTCGCGAGATCCGCCGCGACGACCTGCGCGGGCTCCTGCCGGCCGACGTCCCGTGGCCGGTCCCGGAAGTCGTCGAGGTCGAGGTCGCCGGGGCGACCGCGACGGGGGACCGGGACCAGGTCGCCCGGAGCAAGGGGGTGGCCGAACTGGCCCGGATCAACGAGGCCCTGAGGAAGCACGGCAACAACCGCCTCCGCGCCGCCGGCGAGCTGGGGATCAGCCGGATGACCCTGTACAAGAAACTGTACAAATACGGGCTCATGAACAACGACGGGGGGGGCCGGGGCGTGGCCCGGACCTAGGCGGCGTCACCAAGGCTCGGCATCGGGTTTGCGAGGTTGGGAACAGCAGGTCGTTTCCCTTGACCTGTCCTTCCCATCACCAACCACGAACAAAGAGGGCTCCACGATGTCCACCTCGAAACCCAAGGACGCGAACCTCGACCCGATCAGCGGCGAGCCGGGCGCGCATCCGGTCGGCACCGGCCTGGGCGCCGCCGGGGCGGGGGCCGCCGCCGGGGCCGCCGGCGGGATGGTGGCCGGGCCGGCCGGAGCGGCCATCGGCGCCGTCATCGGTGCCGTCGCGGGGGGCCTGGCCGGCAAGGGGATCGCCGAGTCGATCGACCCGACCGCCGAGGACACCTACTGGCGCGACAACCACTCGACCAAGACCTACGCCAAGGGTCACGACTACGAGACCCTCCAGCCCGCCTACAAGTACGGCTGGGAATCGCGCGGCCTTCACTCCGAGAAGTCCTGGGACGAGATCGAGCCCGAACTCGAAACCGGCTGGACCAAGGCCCGCGGCACCTCCAAGCTCGACTGGAAGACCGCCAGCGCCGCCTCGCGCGACGCCTTCGACCGGATCGGCTCGGCCAAGCGCTCCTGAGCCGGTCGGGCCGTTCGGGCGACCCGATCGACCGCGATGAGACGAGACCGGGCCGGGCGGATCGATCGATCCGCCCGGCCCGGTCGTCGTTTCGAACGGCCGTCTCTTCCGGTCGCCGGTCCCTTGGGGCAAATTCACGCGCGATCCGCCAGGTGCGTGCCCACGGTGGGCCGTTCGGGTTACAATCCGGCCTTCCTACCCGAACCGAGGGGCGGTCCTCTCCCGCCCGGCCCCCTCGGCGTCCCCGTCGCCGAGCCCACCACCGCGGAGAGTCCAGCCCATGCCGAGTCGCACCCTTCGTCGTCTCTTCTTGCTCGCGTTCGCCGCGAGCGCCCTGGTCGGCCTCCCGGCCTGGGGACAAGACCCGCCGGCTCCGGCCCCCGTGCCGGCCGTCCCGCCCGCGACCGAGCCGTCGGCGAAAGAGGCCGTCAAGGCCGCCGCGCAGCCCGAGCCGGCCCGGCCCAGCACCGACCCGATCGAGCGAATCAAGGACGAGGCGGCGAAGCGGTCGGAGGTGATGGCGACCCTGAGTTACCTGACCGACGTGATCGGCCCGAGGCTGACCGCGTCCCCCTCGATGAAGCGGGCCAACGAGTGGACCCGCGACAAGCTCGCGGGCTGGGGCCTGGCCAACGCCCACCTCGAAGCCTGGGGGCCGTTCGGCAAGGGGTGGACGCTCCAGAGGTTCTCGATCCAGGTCGTCGAGCCCCAGTGCATCCCCCTGATCGCCTTCCCCCGCGCCTGGTCGCCGGGGACCGCCGGCCCGATCACCGGCGAGGTCGTCGACCTCGACGCCGTGAAGACCGAAGCCGACCTCGACCCGCTCAAGGGCAAGCTCGCCGGCGCCTTCGTCCTGCTCGGCCGGCCCCGCGACGTCCCGGCCCACTTCGAGGCCCTCGGCTCGCGCCTGACCGACAAGGAACTGCTCGAACTCGCCAACGCCGACCCGAGCAACGGCCGGCGGCGTCGCCAGCGTCCGACCGCCGAGGAGCGGGCCCTGGCCCAGTTGCAGCGGAAGAAGACGATCTTCGCCATCGCCGAAGGGGCCGCCGCCATCCTCGACGCCAGCCGCGAAGGCGACGGCGGCACGCTGTTCGTCGCGCAGGCCGGCGTCCCCGTCGGCCCGCTCCCGGGCGACGAATACGACCCCACCATCCCCCGGATCTCGGCCTGGGACAAGGACTCGCCCAAGATCCTCCCGCAGATCACCGTCTCCAAGGAGCATTACAACCGCCTGCTCCGGATGATCCGCCAGGGGGAGAAGCTCAAGGTCGCCCTCGACCTGGCCGTCCAGTTCCACGACGACGCCGAGACCTTCAACACCGTCGCCGAGATCCCCGGGTCCGACCTGAAGGACGAGGTCGTCATGCTCGGCGGCCACATGGATTCCTGGCACGCCGGCACCGGCGCCACCGACAACGCGGCGGGCGTGTCCGTGGCGATGGAAGCCGTCCGGATCATCAAGGCCCTCGACCTCAAGCCCCGACGGACGATCCGGGTCGCCCTCTGGAGCGGCGAGGAGCAGGGCCTTTACGGATCGCGGGCCTACGTCAAGGAGCACCTCGGCCAGCTCGGCGACGGCACCCCCGCCGCCGAGCGCGACCGGAACGCCAAGGTCAAGCCGAAGCCGGATTTCGAGAAGTTCTCGGCCTACTTCAACCTCGACAACGGCACCGGCAAGGTCCGCGGCGTCTACCTCCAGGGCAACGACGCCGCCCGGTCGGTGTTCCTCCCGTGGCTCGCGCCGTTCCGCGAGATGGGGGCCTCGACCCTCTCCATCTCCAACACCGGCGGCACCGACCACCTGTCCTTCGACGGGATCGGCCTGCCCGGGTTCCAGTTCATCCAGGACGTCATCGAGTATGACACCCGGACCCACCACTCGAACCAGGATCTCTACGACCGGGTCCAGGCCGACGACATGAAGCAGGCCGCCGCGATCATGGCGGCGTTCGTGCTCAACACCGCCAACCGCGACGAGAAGATCCCCCGCAAGCCGGCCCCCACGCCCGCGACCTCGCCGACCCCCACCCCCACCCCCACTCCGACGACCACATCGGCCGCCGGCAACTGAGGGCTGCCCTGACTGCTGGGAATCGTGGGTCGTGGGTCGTGGGTCGTGGGTCGTGAGAACGTGGATAAGGCCAGACCCACGCCCCACGCCCCACGCCCCACGCCCCACGACCCACGCCCCAAGTTGGATT
>JAABUQ010005779.1_pt1 | contig 19358 bp, 12 predicted proteins | sample 5560001 | NCBI WGS metagenome assembly JAABUQ01 (sample SAMN10711888, study PRJNA513371) | rock metagenome | isolation source: Antarctica rocks | place: Antarctica: Victoria Land, Finger Mt nord | collected 2015-12-18
GATAGGAAAGCCATGCGTTTCCTCCTGGCAGTCACAGGTTCTGGCTCCCTGGGAAGGGGGATTGATATCGTATCAGCCATTAAGGTCTGCTCCTTTGCTCTGATTGACTTTACTGCTATGAGCATACCAAGGAAAAACTAAAGAACTGTACAGAAATTGTAAAAGACTTGCAAAAGACTTGCAAAGACAGGGAGACAGGGAGATAAAGCTCTTGAGTGAAAAGATCGTACAATGAAGAAAGGCCGTTCTTCCTGCTTTGCTCAAAGTGTGCTTCTGATGGCAGATCGGCGCGGGGATAACATAAAACAGTAGCTCGCTGCCGCGTACTGATGAGCATAGATAGTGAAGCTTTGCTAAATCAGGTGCTCGCAGAAGTGAAGCGAGAAGACAAAGCGCAGGATGAAGCGGGCAGAAGCGAGGGGAGCAATCGCCGCGATCAGCCGAGGGTGAGGGAACTGCCGCGCGAACAACGGACACCGGAGAGATGAGCCAGGGGCGAGGGAACTGCCGCGCGAGCAACGGACGCGATAAATCGGGTCCCTACGTTTTCGCGCAATAAATTGCGCGCCAGCGGTGCTGGCTTAGCTTCGCGTTATAGGGTTTGTTTTGTCCCTTTTTGGCGATGGACGGTATAATTGCGCATAGGGGCAGGCGCTCAGACTCGTCCTTGTTCCCCAACAAGCCGGCGCAGCCGGCGCGCGATTTATCGCGAGAAAGCGTAGGGACCCGATTTATCGCGTCCGTTGCCCCTGCGCCTGTTCCATTGCCCCTGGCTGTTCTCTCCGGCGTCCGTCGCTCCCACGTCTGTTCCCTCTTCCCCAGCTCCTCTCGTCGCCTCGTTCTTCTCCCAGCGCTTCGTTCTCCTATCCCAGACAACCCACTATTCAAGAGGGAATCGTGCAGCCACCAGCCCACACACACATGTATCATAGGGACAATCCCTTGCGGTCGTCCGTGGCCACCTATTTCAACTATCGAAGAGCTACCTCCTCCTATAAGTGAAAAGCGTAAAGCTTCTGATCAGACCCCACATAGATCACCCCATTCGCCACCGATGGAGAGGAGGAGATAATGTTGCCAGTAAAGTAGGAGCTCCACAGCGGGGAGCAGGGGCTCTTGCCACAGCCTTCCGCTTTATATGCATAGAGCTTGTAATCTTGAGAGCCGACATAGACCACTCCGTTGGCCACTGCTGGCGAGGATGAGATAGAGTCGCCAGTTGGGTCGGAGCTCCACAGCGGGGAGCAGGGGCTCTTGCCACAGCCATCGGCTTTATACGCATACAGTTTGTGATCATAAGACCCCACATAGACCACCCCATTCGCCACCGCTGGAGACGAGGTGATAACGCCACCAGTTGGGTCGGAGCTCCACAGCGGAGAGCAAGTGCTCTTACCGTTGCCACAGCCATCGGCTTTATACGCATACAGCTTGTAATCTTGAGACCCCACATAGACCATCCCGTTCGCCACTGCTGGAGAGGACCAGATAGCGCCACCAGTAGGGTCGGAGCTCCACAACGGGGGGCAAGTGCTCTTGCCACAGCCCTCCGCCTTGTAGGCGTAAAGCTTCTGATCAGACCCGACATAGACTACGCCGTTCGCCACTGCTGGAGACGAGGTGATAACGTCACCAGTAGGGTCGGAGCTCCACAACGGGGGGCAGGGGCTCTTGCCGTCGCCACAGCCCTCTGCCTTATAGGCATACAGCTTGTGATCATTAGACCCCACATAGACCACCCCATTGGCTATCGCTGGAGAGGAGCTGATAGAACTGCCAGTTGGCTCAGAGGTCCATGCGGTCTTGAGACCAGAAACTGTGGTAGGACTCAGGATGCGCTCAAACGGGTTGTAGCGCGTGTGCTGGGCATCAAAGCCAAACATGGTGCCCCTGGCGGCGACACCATGATTGTAGGCATCAGCTGCAGCTATAGCATCCGCATTGCGCGTGGCGGTATTGCGCGTGGCGGTTTGTGTCGCAATCGTTGCCCAGGTGATGCTTCCACTGATGATGATAAGGGCGGCAAGGCCAATGAGGAAGAGAGCACGTGGTCGTATACTTCTTTTCTTGTCAGGTAATGGCACAGACACAGGTGGTGGGGTTCTGGGGAGAGGTACGGGCGGGGGAATGACCGCAGCGGAAACGGCTTCAGTTATCTTCCGCGTGTACGGAGACGAAGCGGGTTGTGAGGGAATTGGATGGAGTGGTCTGTTGGTAGAGACATGCTCTACGTCCAGAGATGCTTCACCCTTAACTGGCTCTGCTACTGGTTGCGGCGGCATTGCGACTGGCGGCTTCGCTACTGCTGGCGACAATGATGTACGTAGAGCGGGCGGGGGAGGCGTAGCACGTAGAAGTGTCTCTGGCTCCTCACCGGCCTGTTCCAGCGCTCTGGCAAAGGCGGTGATGCTGGCGAAGCGCTCTTTGGGCTCCTTGGCCAGCGCCGTCAGCACCACCTGTTCCACCTCGGCGGAGAGCAGCGGTACCTGGTCGCGCAAAGACTGAGGCGGCGTCATGCTGTGCTGCATGGCGATCTCCACGGTTGTGCCTTTGAAGGGGCGGGTGCCAGTGAGCCACTCGTAGACGACGATGCCCAGGGCGTACTGGTCGCTGGCAGGGCGCGGCTTGCCTGCGATCTGTTCGGGAGCCATATACGGTAGCGTGCCACCGATGCCTTCCTGTGTGTTCAGCGAGCGGGAACTGTGGGCGACCGCCGCGATGCCAAAGTCGGTGAGCAGCACCTCGCTGCGTACGTCCAGCAGCATGTTTTCCGGCTTCACATCGCGATGGATTAGATGCTGGTCATGAGCATACTGCAACGCCGACGCGAGCTGTGTGACGTAGGAGAGAATGGTGGGCAGCGGGACCCGCGTCCCTTTGAGATGTTTGTCGCGCAGCGTGCCGTTCACAGCATACTCCATCACCAGGTAGGGGACGTCGTCGCTGGCGATGCCAAAGTCGAGCAGTTGAACGATATGTGGATGGCGCAGGCGGAAGGTACGCGCCTCGTTAATAAACTCCTTCAGTTCGTCGCTGCGCGTCAGGCGTGTCTGAAGCACCTTCACGGCTGCCTGATCCTGCGTGCGTATGTGCGCTCCCAGATACACATCGCCAAAGCCGCCACCACCCAACCTGCGCAGCAGGTGGTAGTCTCCAATCTGTTGGCCCACACGCTCGGCTCGATCCGCCATGGCACACCTCTTCTATGATAGAAAGCCAGCCACATCTCTTCTCGCTCCTCTATTCTAAAGCAACACAGGCGGCAGGTCAAGTGAGCTAGATCACATCCTGAAGGTTTTGCAGTGAACCCGACATGCACCTTTTCCCTGGCCCATCACCAGAAACGAAGACCAACCGTAGCGCGGGTATCACTCAGCTCGCCCCTGCCACGCGATTCGTGATCCTTGCATGTAAGGGGCCTCATTATGGTTGTTGAAAAAAGAAGCCAGCCACATCCAACACACCTGCGCCCATCAGATGTGCACACACCTGAAGAAGCCGGCGCAGTGGGCGCACCGCTTCAGCGGCCGGTCAGTAGGGGCCCATATTCATTGCGCCCGCGTTCTCTTGTCTATTCTTTCCCATTGCCGGATTATTTTGTCAAAGATTATCATTATATCTGGTGCTCGTACATCTATTAATAGCTTATATCATTTTATTTATCATCATATAAGATATGAGCTCCGTGATGCTCATTAACAATTTAGTCAGGGTATGAGTCTGCTCACGCTACCCGGATTAAAAAGTTAATGAGAATCACGGCACCCGCTTGCTCGGCCAACGTCCATCTCACACAAAAATAAAAATATACATTTGCAGCCCTTCCTACGGTCTTCAACCGTAGGAAGGGCTGCAAACGCATAAAAAAAGGTCGGTCGCAGGCTGCGCACAATGGGCACGTATCTCGATAGTGAGACACGTGCCCATTGTGCACATCGTCTGGTCGGTGACCACCACCAGAGGTCTGTCAGGGAAGCATTACACCGCTGCCAGACGCCAGTTGTGATCAGGCGTACCGTTATCGTTCCACTGCGTGACGTTGGCCCCATCGCTCTGCGACATGCCACTCACCGCCAGCAGTTTGCCACTATTCTTGTTGACGATCTTGTAGTACCCGCCCCCCGCGTCCACCAGCCGCCAGAGGTGATCGGGGGTGCCGTTATCGTTCCACTGCGTGACGTTGGCCCCATCGCTCTGCGACATGCCACTCACCGCCAGCAGTTTGCCGCTATACTGGTTTACGATCTTATAGTATCCACCGCCCGCATCCACAAATTGCCAGTTATGATCGGGCGTACCGTTGTCATTCCATTGGGTAACTTGCGCCCCGTCACTCTGCGACATGCCGCTGACCGCCAGCAGCTTGCCGCTGTTCTGGTTCACAATCTTGTAGTATTTCCCGGCGACCGGTCCGCCACTACCACCGCCACCACCTCCAGCCAGCGAGGCCAGGTGATCGCGGAGACCCACGCCGAAGTTGGTGGGCGTGCCGCTGTAATCGGTGATCAGAGCCGGGCCGCTGGAGCAATCCCAGGTGTTCCATGTCCAGCCCAGATAGCTGATACCATGACTGTCCAGCCAGGGCATCAGCCCATCAATGTAGCCGTGAGCACAATCGTTCTCACCCATCTCGCCGGTGATCACCGGTACCTGCCGGGCCAGGGGAGCGATCACATTGTCCCAGCACGACTGGTTGTTGCACAGATTGAAGTTGTACGAGTGCCAGGAGGCCACCAGGTTATTGTTGGGGTCGTTAGGTTTGTACGTCAGCCACTGCGAGAGGGCGTTGGAATACTCCAGCCCGCCGAGCATAATGACGTTGGAGGCACCGGTCTGCCGCACGACGTTGACTAGCTGCTGCATGCCCGCGACCTGGAAGGAGACGCCGGAACAGGTGCCGCCATCGCGCCAGCACCGCCAGCCAGCGGTAGTATCCTGGTTGTTATCAGGGAACGGTTCGTTATACAGGTCAAAAATCACAGCGCTGTTGCCCTTAAAGTAAGAGGCCACCGATGACCAGAAGCCGGGCGCGTGGTCCTGGTCAGGCATCGGCTGCTGACCCGTCGCCTGTTGTGATCCGGGCGCGTTCCAGTGTAGATCGAGAATAACCGCCAGGCCGTGGTTGTTGAGCCGGTTAACGTAGTCGGCGATCGCCTGCTGGTAATTGCTGCCGCCATAGGAAGGATTGACGCCATTGATGTTCAGCCAGCAGTCTTCATTCAGCGGGACGCGCACGGCATTGATATGCCAGGCCGCCATCGCTGCGATCGCGTTGTCATCGGTCTGCCCGTCAAAAATACCATGCCCTTGAATACAGGCGAATTCGGTACCTGAGTGATTGACACCGAGCAGGCGGATCGTCTGTCCATTTCCATTGACAAGTCCATTCCCCTGCACGTGCAAACCCGTCACGGCCGGGCCAGCGGCATGGACAATGCCCTGAGCCGGTGCCAGCGCGAAGGTGGTGAGCGTGAGCGCTACAAGCAGCAGCCCATACGTCAGCAAGCGGCGCACAAAGTCACACTTCATGTGCTTCAGCATCTGTTAAACCTCCTTGTTTGAACAAAAGATAGCGGAATTTAATGCTTCGGGCCCGGATCACCTGCTGGAAGCGGAACAGGAGTGCCTAACCCTACTGGAGTGCCAAAGTCTGGACTCCCATTGCTGTTCCAGGTGAACTGCTGCGCCCGTGTGTTGCGGTGCGAGTACGTGTCATTCCCACTCGCGTCCGTGTCCTTTCCGTGATAGACAATCCAATCCTGCGTTCCATCGGGCGAGGTGAAAAATCCATTGCTGCCCACGCTCCAGACATCGGCTGCGGGATTACTCGCGAAGACGGTGCCCCAGTCGTGCCAGTTGCCTGGATGCATGGGATCGGCACCATCGTTGATACTCTCCATCTGCAACTGATAGGTTGGCTTGCCAGTATCGCATATGGAGTAGACCAGCCAGGTACGTCCGTTGCGATGGAGAGTCGCAGGTGCCTCAGCCACGCCGTCGCAACTGTCCACGTTGAGCGCTACACTTGTGCCCGAGAGTGTATACGGGTTGCTCATCGTCGAGAGGCGCAGGGTATCGAAACCGCAGCAGTACCCCGCCGCCCAGACAAAGTACAGTTGATTGTTGTGCATAAACGGTACGCCGTCAATGCCCAGGACATCGTTGGCTGGATCGTTGAGCGTGCTCTTAAAGTGGTAGGAAGTAGTCGGCGTAATACCCTGTGAAAGCAATCCATCGGACTCCAGCACACGCATGCGGTGGTTGCCAATGCTGCCGTCGTCGCCGGTCCAATAGACGTACCAATGGTCGTCGAACGTAAAGAACGCGGGGGCCCAGATGTCGTGGCTGCGGCCGGGATCGCTCTCCGTCCAGATCGTCTGGATGCTGGCGCGGGATAGCGAAGCGAGATTGGTAGCCGAGCGCATCACAATAGTGTTACCTCCGCTGGCCCCGATCAGGTAATACCGTCCATGGTAGTAGGTCATGAACGGATCGGGCTCCGGGCTGAGCGGGTTGGTAAAAGTGCTCGCGATATGAACTGTCATTGGCATAAAGTTGCCCACTGCCGCCAACAGCAGTCCAAGGATAAGTAGAGGAACTTGCAGCAGCCGACGTTCTGACCAACGGTATGTCTCCCGGCTTCTCAGTAAAGTCGCTACGGGCAATGTGCTACAACCTCCTTCGTGCGCAAGATGCTACCCTGGATTGTCTCAGGAACTGCCGTCTTTCCATCAATCTTTTACGAATTGATTAGGCATAGTATAAATTTAAATGGATGCTAAGTCAATAACCGAAAGAGGTAATGATGTATGTAACCGCTGGACTTCCTCCCCCCTAGATTGCTTGACAGGAACACTTTTTCCAGACATAATCCACCTGCATGTATATTTATCTCATGGCTGATGCGTACCTATAGTAGTGCTAGTAGAGCAGAGTGGAGTACAGCAGTCTGAAGGCACAGAGCATGTTGTTGCCTACAGGGGCGAAGAGGAAAAGGACCATGCAACAGAGTAACGGCTCTAAACTATTTCATACAAATGATCCGCGTAGTACAGCTATAGGTATCATCGAAGCAGATCCCGATGACGACAGGCAAAGTATCCTGACCGCCATTCTGACGCAGGAGAAGCTGGGTCGCAAGGGGACAGCGGTGGTGATCCCCGCGCAGAACAAAGCCTTTCGCCGCCCGACCGATTTTGAGCAACTGGAGCAGACGCTGGAAGGACTGCAAACTCAGATCGCCTTCGTTGTGCCCCAGGCTTCGGCCGTCGCGAAATTCGCGCGCCAGCACCGCTACCCGGTCTTCCTCTCCTTAGAGAAGTACGCACAATACGTCCAGACCTTTCTCAACCATGAGCCACATGAGGAGGTTATACCTATAACGCCCGCCCTGGAGCCTCAAGAGCCAGTCCTCGCGTCACCGCCGCCTCCACTTCCTGCGCCGCCCGCGATCGAAGATGAAAAGACACAGCCCCTGCCAAAGAAGCCGTCCGGGGCACCCGAACAACAGGTAGCCAGAGCCGAGCCAGCAGTTATCGCGCCTGAGCCTCCCGTTGTCGTCCCTGAGCCTCCACCAACCACGCCCGCAATAGCACCCGTTCCCTCACGCGTCCCCGTGCCTTACGAACGAGAGCCAGAAGAACAGCCCGCAGCCCCTGTAGCCGCATACGAACCGGAGGAGCCACCCACGTACGTTCCGCCCGCGCCTATCGCTCAGGAAGCTGCTATACCACCGGTACATTCAGCGCCCATAGAGGAAGAGATCGAACGCACACCCGCCCCTGCCGCTCCTACCCCACAGGAAGCCGACAGCAGAGCGAGCAGACCAGAGCCAGTGCTGGCGGTAGCGACACCACGCGCGTCACGCCGTAGCAGGCAGGTGACCCAGCCTGACAGGGTGCATGAGGATATTCCTGTCGCCCCCCCGGTGGCCCAGCCACCTGCTCGCATGCCGGTTGCCCCCCGACGTTTGTACGCAGTGCGCCGTAGGAGAAGCGGCTGGCTCCCCGCGCTCCTCATCCTGCTCCTCCTCTTGCTGATCGGCGCAACGGTGGGAAGCGTGCTGACAGGAATAGGCCCGCTGGCACAATATTTCCCGGCGGCAAACGCCACGGTCACGATCGTCCCCGATACGGCAAACGTCGCGAATACCTACACCATCTCTGCTGTGACCGGCGTCCCTGATCCCACGCAGCAGCAGATAGCGGCCCACTTCTTATCCTCCACCTCACCATCACAATCAAAAACAACCCAGGCATCAGGTATCGGTGTTATACCGGCTCGGCAAGCTCAGGGCAGCCTGACATTTTTTAACGCGCTGCCCTACCAGCAAATCATTCATGCCGGCACAGTTTTAACCGATGCCAATGGCGTTCAGGTAGTAAACGATCAACAGGTAACAATTGCTGGGGCGCAGCCCTCACTGGAAGGGGTGCTGCCTCCAACCCAGGGCGTTGCAGTCGCTCCGGCGCATGCCCTTACGCCAGGGCTGGGCGGAGACATTGCCCCTTTCGACTTCAAACTGGAGAGCTGCTGCCTGCCAGGCATTACTGTAGAGAATACAACAGCGTTTCATGGTGGACAGGATCAACAAACGTACCCCTACATCCAGCAGAGTGATATTGATAGCACAGCGAATGAACTGAGCAGTTCCCTGGCACCGGGCGGTCAGCAGGCATTGCAAAACCAGGTCTCCTCCAACGAACATCCCATCGGTACGTCACAATGCAAACCTGATATCACCTCCACCCCCAACGCGGGCGACAGGGCCATGAGCGTGACCGTGACCGTGAAGGTAACGTGCACACAAGAGGTATATGATCAGCGAGAAGCACAGGCGCTGGCGGAAAATCTGCTCAAGGCAGACGGCATAAAAACACCTGGCTCCGCTTACGCACCCGCCAGCCATATCGCGACAAAAATCTTAACGACACGAGTAACTGATCAAAGAGGCACAGTCACGCTCCGTGTCCAGGCGCAGGGGACGTGGGCTTACCAGTTCAGCGATGACTGGAAAAAACATATGGCCACGCTGATCGCCGGCAAGAATATACGCGAAGCCAGCGGCCTGCTTTTACAACAAAAAGGGGTCAAGCAGGCGTACGTCACTATGATAGGCGGTAGGATGCCGCTGGACCCACAGAATATCACTATCCAGACAGATACTACAGGAAGCTCGTAACTCTTCAGACCTTCTCTCTCGTCATGCTACACCTGTAAGCAGAGCAATTCTGTGCTCTTCTGTCACATCGCTGCCCTGTTAAACGTGTTGGCAAATGGCTATGCTTTTCATGTGTATAGAAATGTATACAGGCAAAAGGGCAGTTAACCAGAGAAAGACAAGGCGGCACTAGCCACCGATCCTGTACCAGGAGGAGAGCCCTATGGCAGATCAATTCGCCAGCGATGCCATTATATACCCGGTGAATGTGCCGGGATTACAAGTAGATTGGACGTTTACCAGTAGAGACCTGATTGCATCTTCGCCAGTGACTGTGGGTGGCATGATCTACTTCGGGTCACGCGACCATACGCTCTATGCCCTTGATGCCCGCACAGGAAAACAGGTATGGAGCTTTACCACCGGCGGCAGCATTCACGCCTCCCCATGCATTGCCAACGACACAGTATATATAGGATCATATGATGCGGCCCTGCACGCACTCGAAGCCAGGACCGGAGCAAAACTGTGGAGCTATACTACGGGGGATGCTATCGTATCTTCTCCCGTCGTCGTCGGCGATACCGTCTATATCGGGTCCACCGATCACACACTTTACGCGCTGGATGCCGCTATTGGCGACAGACTCTGGAGCTTTACGGCGGGGGGCGGTATTCAGTCCCCGCTCGCGGTTGACAACGGGGTTATCTACTTCGGCTCATGGGATCAGCAGGTCTATGCAGTTGATGATTCATCTCACGCGAAAATATGGAGCTATAAGACAGGCGGCAGGATCAGTTCTGGCGCGGCAATAGCCAACGGCATCGTCTACATCGGTTCGCAGGATCACCAGCTCTATGCATTAGAAGCAGGTACGGGCGCGCAAGTATGGAGCTATAATGCCGCCGCCATGCTGCTCTCCTCGCCGGTCGTCGCCAATAACGTAGTCTACTTCGGCTCGCACAATGGAACAGTGCACGCTCTTGACGCGGGCACAGGCAAAGCGTTGTGGAACTATAAGACAGGAGGCAGCATCGAATCTTCGCCCATTGTCGTTGATGAAGTCGTCTACGTCGGCTCCGATGATCGCTCCATCTACGCCTTCTCAGCCCTCACAGGCGAAAAGATCTGGAGCTACGCGACAGGTGATGCCATTGAGTCCTCACCGGTAGTTGGCGACGGACGCCTCTACGTCGGCTCGCGCGATCACAAACTCTACGCCTTCACCAGTGACCAGTCGTGGAGCTATACCACAGGGGGCAGCATACAATCCTCGCCGGTCGTCGCTGACAACGGTATGGTCTATGTCGGCTCGCACGATCACAGGGTCTACGCATTAAACGCGACGACCGGCGATGAACAGTGGAACTTTATTACTGGCAACAGCGTCAACTCCTCTCCCACCGTTGCCGAGGATCGCATCTATGTGGGGTCGAACGATCACAAACTCTACGCCATCGCAGCCAGCACAGGAGCCGGGTTATGGAGCTTTACGGCGGGCGGCGCTATCCAATCCTCGCCCGCGCTTGCCAACGGTACAATCTATGTTGGCTCGCACGATCACACGCTGTACGTGCTCGACATGAATAGTGGTGAAGCATTGTGGCGCTACGCAACAGGCGGAGCCATTATCTCCTCGCCCACCGTAGATAATGCCATTGTCTACGTCGGCTCGCATGACGCTAAGCTCTATGCGCTGGATGCCATGACGGGCCGCTGGCTCTGGGAGTTTAGCAGCGGCGGGAGCATCCGGTCCTCGCCTACCGTGGCTAACAGCATCGTCTATATCAGCTCACGCGATCACGCACTGTACGCGCTGGATGCGGCGACAGGAGAGCAAAAATGGAGCTACAAAACCGGTGATAGCATTGACTCCTCGCCCTTCGTCTACAACGACATGGTCTACGTAGGTTCGCATGATCACAAACTGTACGCCCTGGATGCCCATACTGGTCAGGAGCGCTGGCATCACACGACGGGTGGTCCAATCGACTCCTCGCCGGTTGCCGTCGCCGGCGTCATCTACATCGGCTCACATGACCAGAAGCTCTACGCCCTGGACGCCACGAATGGCAAAGAACTGCGCGCCTACAGAACAGGCGGCAGCATTATCTCTTCGCCCACTATCGCCAACGGAACCGTGTACGTCGGCTCAAACGATGGCAACCTGTACGCCTTTCGCCAGGCGCGTGCTTCGTCGTAGCCGTCCAGAGAATCTACAAGTTACGGAGAAAGGACATACCTGCCGTATGGATATTTTGCGCACACCTGACGAACATTTTGTCAATCTGCCCGGCTACAACTTCTCGCCTCACTACATCGAGGTAGATAGAACACGTATTCATTATGTGGATGAAGGGCCGCAGGATGCCAATCCTGTGTTGATGCTGCACGGCGAACCCTCCTGGTCCTATCTCTATCGCAAGATGATCCCCATCGTTGTCGAGGCCGGCCAGCGCGTTATCGCCCCCGACCTGGTGGGCTTCGGCCGTTCGGACAAACCGGCACAGCGTGAAGCATACACCTATCAACGGCATGTCGATTGGATGCACGGTCTGCTCCAGGCGCTCGACCTGCAACACATTACACTCATGTGCCAGGATTGGGGTGGGTTGATCGGTCTCCGCCTGGCAGCGGAGCAGCCTGAACGTTTCGCGCGCATCCTGGCCTCCAACACCTTTTTACCGACCGGCGATATACCTCCTGGCGAAGCCTTTTTGCGCTGGCAGCGCTACTCGCAGCGCACTCCGGCCTTGCAAGCCGGGGAGATCATACAAATGTCAACCGTCACAGAGATCACCCCGGACATCATCGCCGCGTACGATGCCCCTTTTCCTGATCAACGCTATACTGCTGGAGCACGCCAGTTTCCCCTGCTCGTGCCAACCTCACCTGATGATCCAGCTTCAGCCTCCAACCGCGCCGCCTGGGAAGTACTCAGGCAATGGCGCAAACCATTTCTCACCGCGTTCAGCGATGGCGATCCAATTACGAGGGGGGCCGATAGCCTTCTGCAAGCGGCCATCCCTGGAGCAAGTGGATTGCCACATACAACTATCACCGGAGCAGGCCATTTCCTGCAAGAGGACAAAGGAGAGGAACTCGCGCATGTCCTCGTCAACTTTATTGCTCAGACAGCGCAGAAAGTTTGAAAGAGTTCTCGATTTCCTCTTTCGGCAAAAGATGGTGTATATATATGGTGAGCGGACAAAAAAATCCGCAGCGTCAGGAGAGAACTCAACACCGTTGCTGTTTGAAGAGGAGGAAAGATGGCCCGGCAACACGAATACGAATTGATCCCATTGAATGGCGTGTCTATGACCCAGGAGGAGTTTGAACGCCTGCTCAGCGTTGAATCCCCCTTTCGCTACGAGCTGATCGATGGGGTTGTCTATGATATGACTGGCTCGTCGCCGAAGCATAGCGCAATTACATCTAACGTCCATGATCTTTTTCGTGAGCAGCTTGGCAAAAGCGGACCATGTCGCGTTCACATTGACCAGTACGTCGCTATCCCAGGCCAACCATCAGTTGTACCAGATGTGGTCCTTACGTGTGACCTTGCAGATTGGGATGAAGACAAGCATCTGAAACCGTTTAAAATACAATCACCACTTATTGTGGTTGAGGTGCTATCACCCAGTACGGAAATGTACAACCGCACGGAAAAATTGGCGCGCTATAAGCTCTGCCCAACACTTGAAGTGTATGTGCTGGTCAGTCAGAATGAGCATCTTGTTGAGGTATACCGTCGCACGACAGGCTGGCAACAGGAATGCTTTACGCAAGGGCAAACGGTCAAACTTGATCAGCTTGACTTAGAATTCCCACTGGCAGCGATTTATCAAGGTGTGTTCTAGAGACAGAGCATCGCCTGAAGAAATTGCACCGCTTGCTGTTTGAAGAGGAGGAAGCATGGCCCAAAGACACGAAGATGCACTGGTCCCATTGAACGAGGTTCCTATGACGCGAGAGGAGTTTGAACGCCTATTGAGCGTTGAATCTCCTTTCCATTATGAGCTGATAAACGGCATCGTCTATGATATGACCGGCTCTACACCAAAGCATAGCACAATTGCGGCTAGAATCGATTATCTGCTCTATGAGCAGCTTGGCGACAGCGGTCCATGCCGCACGCACCGGGATCAGTATGTCGCCATTCCCGACAGACCGCCAGTCGAGCCAGATGTGGTCCTTACCTGTGACCTCTCAGATTGGGATGAAGACAAGCGCTTGCAGCCCTTCAAAATCCAATCACCACTCATTGTAGTCGAGGTGCTGTCACCCAGCACGGAGACCTATGACCGTACTGAGAAATTCGAGCGTTATAAGCGCTGCCCAACACTTGAGGTATACATATTGGTGAGTCAGTATGAATGCCGCATCGAGGTCTACCATCGCGCAACAGGGTGGAAACAGGAATGCTTTACAGAGAGACAAACGATCAAGCTTGATCAGCTCGATCTGGAATTGCCGCTGACGCGTATCTATAAAGGGGTACTATAGTATCTCGCAAAGAAATAGCACTGCCTGCTGTTTGAAGAGGAGGAAAGATGGCCCAGCGACATGAATACGAATTAGTCCCGCTGAATGGTGTTTCCATGACACAGGAGGAGTTTGAACGCCTACTCAGCGTTGAGTCCCCCTTTCGCTACGAGCTGATTGATGGGGTTGTGTGCGACATGACTGGCTCATCGCCGGAACATGCTGATCTTGCCGATAACGTAGCAGCACTGCTCAAAGAACAGCTTGGCAGGCGCGGCCCCTGCCGCGTTTACGAGGACCAGTATGTCTCTATTCCCGATGCTCCAGCAGTTGTGCCAGACGTGGTGATGACATGTGACGTGGGCGATCGCGATAAGGATAAACGGCTCAAACCCTTTAAGATTCGCTCGCCGCTGATCGTTGTTGAAGTGTTATCGCCCAGTACAGAAGCTTATGACCGCACCGAGAAATTTGCGTGCTACAAGCGCTGCCCAACCCTCGAAGTCTACATCCTGGTCAGCCAAAAAGAGCTTCATGTCGAAGTCTACCGCCGTGCAAGGGATTGGCAGCATGAACACTTCAGGCAAGAGCAAACAATCAAGCTTGATCAGCTCGATCTGGAATTGCCGTTGATACGCATCTACGAGGGCGTATTTTAGGAGTGCCACTACTGTAACAGATAACACAGGATGACATTTAAATATGCAAGGAATATAGACACGCGGGTTAGCATTGAGATGCATGCGGGAGACGCGCTCAGTGTTCCAGCACAATCACTACTGCAACTGTCAGCTAGCGGAGACAAAGCGGCTCATGCTGTTGTCTGTCTTCCTGTAGGGGCACAATCCACAAGCAAAAGCAATTACGCGGGTCTGGGTGAGGTGCCCCAGACGGTAAGGATGTTCCAGGTGATGTGAAACGTAGGCTGCTGCATATCGTTGAGAGCCTGCTGAAAAAGGTCATCGTAGTTCTCGGGAGCGCAGCCCCACTTCTGAATAAATGGACCCAGCGTCCCCTGTTTTGTTGCTTCGTAGTACGACTGTCCTTCTTCTGTTCCTCCCTGGTACGCTATCGTGCAGGTTTTGGCCGCTACCTGTTGACAACCATAGCGCGTTAACAGGGGCTCCAGGTGAACGGTCAGGCCATTACTTTCTTGCGCGTACAGGTGCCCGGAGCGATAGAGGGCGCACAGGAGCATCTCATAGAGCCGGGTGAGCGCAACGCTGTTACTATGCTGGATGATCTCGGGCTCTGTAAGCCGAATCACGCCGCCGGGCCGCAGCACGCGCATAATTTCGCCCAGCAAACGAGGCCAATCCCAGGTGCGAATATAGCTGACACCGAAACGCAGATTGACCAGGTCAAATGTCGCGGAGGGAAAGTCAAGCGTGCGCAGCGCGTCCATGACACGAAGTTCGATGCGATCCGCGACGTTATGGGCGGCGGCTTGTGCGTGGGCATAGTCGATCATACGCTGGCTGATATCGATCCCCACCAGGGACATGGTCGGGTAGGTCTGTGCGGCTTCGACGATCCAGCCGCCGGGGCCACAGCCGATATCGAGCACACGGCGAAAGATGCTCGGGTCCGCCTGCTCCGCGAGCACGCCCCCCATCGCGGTCGTGACCAGCCGCTCCTGAATTGTTAAGCGGGTGAGTTCTTCCTTACTCTGTCTATCCTGTACAAAATATGTATTTGGCTGTTCAGTTTTATGTGATCCATGAGGGGATGACATGAGGTACCCTCCTCTTTCTAGTCGCTGCTGATTCATTCCCCTGCTAGTTGGGGAACAAGGTTGGCTTGTAACGCTTCACCTTCCCTGGCCGCCAGAGGCGATCTCACTCTCTTTTCAAGGTGGTTGTGCACATCTTTTCGGCCTTTGGCCGAAAAGATGTGCACAACCACCTTGAAAGTTTTCTCCGCGCCGCAGGCGCGGGAAGGAGACTGAGGAGTTACATTGGCTTTATTATATTCGAGCGAATACAGCCTGTCGAGCAATTTATTACTTATAGTGCGTTCAGAAATATATTTGTAACTATTGGCCTCCTCTGGCCACCAGAGGCGGCCTTCCTCTTTTGTAAAGGTGGCCGTGCCCATGTTTTCGGCCTGCGGCCGAAAACATGGGCACGGCCACCTTTACAATTTTCTCCGCGCCGCAGGTGCGGGGAGGAAGTTGAGGAGTTACCCTATTTTTTACTCAACAACATACACATCTCTGCTGGGGTCAAAATAGCGCTCATTGCTCGGTGCCGGAACATAGGCAAAGACTTGCTTTTTCGGGTTATTGAGGCGGATGACGAGGCCATCCAGATCTTCTTCATATTTACCGTCGTTTTTCTCTGGGGGTACAGGAGAATGTCCGTAAAACCAACGTTGGACACTGTTTTTGATACCCAGATTGTCCAGGGTGCTCTCGATCGCTGTACGGTTGACTCCTCTGTTCGAGGTCAGTTCTTTAGTGATCTCAGGCGGTCTGTCGGGGTCACGAAGAGCAGCCTCGGAGAGAGGGATGTCAGGAAGCGTATGGCTCATCACATAATAGCTTCCTTGAGCAAAGAGGGGGAGCGCCCGCTCAAAGCGCGCCCATGCGTCTACAAATGTTTGCCCCCACCCTTCTCTAGCGAGTATCCAGTCTCTGACAATCTCTGGTTCCCCTTTGTCGGCGGTTAAAACGGGATGACCGTCAACGAACACCACTTCATCCTGCTCATCACGTCGTATCCCAACATACTTTCTGAATGTCCCCAATTCTGTGACCATGTCATCGTGATTCCCTCGCAAGCAATGAAAGTGATCGGGAAATTGCAGCTTGAGATACATGACCATAGTCCCCGCTCCAAGCGAACGTATCATTTCTTGGTCCAACAGTTCGGGGGTCCACTCCCCATCCAGATTAATCACCCAGTGAGATCGTTCTTCCGAATGCACAATATCGCCAAGACAAACGACATTCATGCGTCCCTGTTGTAAGAGTTCAAAGATCTGTTTGCCTGCATAAGGACCTTCTACTATGTGCGTCTTGAGAATAGCCAGGAGCATTCCTCTGCGCGCATGCAGATCAGGAATGATGACGGTTGGCAGATCAGGCAGGTGCACCAGGCTACCAGGCTGAGGCAGCGCCTCGACAACCCCTGCAAGCGCAGTTCGGTAGGTTTCTACAGGCTCCAGTTGATCTCGTATGGCAAAGGTGCAGAGTGTTTCAAGGGTGCTGGCTGGATTATCTGGTATATTCCGCATTGTCATATATCCTCTGTTCTCGATTTGCAAGTACAATCGGCGCAGAAAAGGCTTTTTCTATCGTTAGCAGTATAGCATAGACTAGAAGCGGCTACGCAGATTCTCTAATCGCGCTCATGGACGCTCCATTTCGTTAGCCGGGAGCTACCTGCTACTCCTTCTACAGGAACGGGGAGAGACCAATATTTCTTGTTGAGTAAGAGATACACAGTACAGAATAGCAACTGCCATCATCTTTCTTGCCAGACCTGGACTGTTTTACTGCTGTTGCCCGCCGCGAGATAACTACCATCGGGCGACCATGTGAGAGCCTCGACAAAATTAGTCCCATTGTGTGAAGTAATATTGTTCCCGGAGGGTACATCCCAGGTGTAGATTTTGCCTCCGACATCTACTGTAGCTACGCGCCTGGATCGCTGGGCGGGCGAAGAAGCGACCGCGAAGATATCGACACCGTAAGCAAAGAAGTCTATAGGAGTGATGCTCAGACCATTTTCATTCGAGCTTTTACTGCTGTTCGCAGGTGTAAAATCAAGCACATGCTTACCGGTCTGTGCCACCCATACCTGCACCTTGTGTGATCCACCTACAGCGATAGTAGGGTCACTCCCACCAGGCCCCTCATCGGAGGAGATGATGTATTGCCCGTCGAGTGACCAGGCCAGAGAGGAGATATAACCTGAATGTCTGGTATAGGTGGTTACAGTTTTCCCGGTCCTGGCCTCCCAGACATACACCTTACTGTCATCACCCCCCGAGGCAATATAGGTGCCATCCGGCGACCAGGCGAGACAGCGGATCATCTTTTGCTGCTCTTTATACGCTCTCACTGGATTGCCGGTCAATGCCTCCCAGATCTGTACGACATTATCATCACCACCGGAAGCGATATAGGTGCCATCCGGCGACCATCCCACCGCCATAACGCCATACGCCGTCCCTGGCAAACGCTGAGCTTTATACACGGCTAGCATATTACCCGTTCCGGCTTGCCAGACCTGCGCGATACCATCTTGTGAGCCAGAGACGATAGAACTTCCATCGGGCGACCAGGCCAGCGCGTGTATTGGCTTCTGATGCTGCGTATAGCGAACGACATTGCCCCCCGTCGTCGCGTCCCAGATGTGTACAGTATTATCAGATGAACCCGAGGCGATGCGGCTCTCTTTTGGCGACCAGGCTACGGCAAAGACGGCATCACTATGGCCTGTATAGGTATAAATAGGACTTTTGCTCACCCCCTGCCCATTGGATGTCGTGGCGGGGCCTGTGGAGGATGTACTCGTTCCCTGGGCTGAAGGTGAAGTCGTCTTTTCTGGCACATGAATAGCAGACGATGGGGATTGATGCGTGACCGTATAGATGACCGTGCCGACCGCCGCGAGGGCCGCGACACCTCCCAGCCCGGCGATAATAGTACGGCGCGAAACGCCCGCTACTGGCCTGTCAGTCATAGAGCCACCACTCTGGAACGCTGGTGACAGATAGGGTGCATTGGACGCTGGTACATGAGCAGTAGTGCTTCCACTCACCGTCTCAAGCGCGTGCATGCCTACTGCATTCACGTTGGGCGGGATAGGAGCGCCGGGGTTGATGAAAGGTGGTGGAGGCGGTGTAGAGGGAGTTTCTGGCAAGCCACCCGCCTGTTGCAAGGCATGGGCGAAGGCGCGCATACTCCCAAAGCGCCCTTGGGGGTCCTTGTTGAGCGCGGTCATCACGACGTGCTCGACATCGGGCGGGATTCCTGGCACCTTGCTGCTCAGCGGCGGCACAGGCGCGTGCATATGCTGGCTCATGACCTCGATAAACGTGCCCTGGAAGGGGCGCTCTCCGCTTAACCATTCGTAGAGTACAATGCCCAACGCGTACTGATCGGTCTGCGGGCCAGCGCGCCCCTGGATCTGTTCGGGTGCCATATACGGGGCGGTCCCGGCCACGCCTACTCCTGTCGCGTCGCGGGTACTCTGCGCGAGCACGGCGATCCCGAAATCGCTGAGCAGGATGGCACCATCTTCACCAACCAGCATGTTCTCCGGCTTGACATCGCGGTGCACCATTCTTCTATCGTGCGCGTACTGCAACGCATCCGCGACCTGCCTGGTGTACCCAACAACACCAGGCAGGGGGACACGTGTCCCTTTAGGATGGCGCTGGCGCAGCGTCCCATGCGCGGCAAAATCCATGACCAGATACGGCACCTTCCCATCCTCGACGCCAAACTCCAGCACGCGTACGATATGGGGGTGCTTCAGCCCGGCGACAGTACGGGCTTCGTTAAGAAAACCTTCCCGTTCATGTTCCGACAACTGCGCATGTAACACTTTGATCGCTGCGTACGTCTTTAGATAGATATGTTCACCAAGATACACACTCGCGAAGCCTCCCTGCCCCAGCAGACGTACCAGTGTATAGTTCCCAAATCTTTTACCTACAGCGCTATCCATATTGTATCGTAACTCCATACGCATACATGAAT
>JAABUQ010005780.1_pt1 | contig 19356 bp, 21 predicted proteins | sample 5560001 | NCBI WGS metagenome assembly JAABUQ01 (sample SAMN10711888, study PRJNA513371) | rock metagenome | isolation source: Antarctica rocks | place: Antarctica: Victoria Land, Finger Mt nord | collected 2015-12-18
CTAGCTGCTCGGTCGGCAGTTGTCTGAGAGTCGCTTGGTCTTGTAACTGCGGTGGCACAGCAATGCTCATGTAGTTAAGGTACTGGAAAAATTCATCTTGTCAAGTCCCTGACCTGAATCCTTACGTATTTCCTGCAAAAGTGAGATGTTCTCAATTGGCTCAACCATATTATCTCCTAAATGTGCAATGCCTGCGTCGTCTCCTCGAACTTTTTGGCTTCTCATAATTAATGGAGAGTATTTAAATTAATTGCATAATTCCTGGCTCTGCCCCTGATAAATCAATAGAGGTTTGTAGTTTCAGCCTTATTCAAATATTGGGAGTTTTTCTCAACGGGCACTCAGTGATCGCGCAGCACACTCAATTAAACGCGATCAAGGCACAACAAATTATTGGAGTAATCAGAATATGTAATTTTGGTTACTCGCTGCCTCTCTATTCAACCGCCAGGTCTTACTGGTAACACGAATTAACTTTACTCAAACTCAATCTTCATTGGAGAATCATATGAGCGGATTTGGTCACGGTACCGTCGGCACACGCGAACAAGCATTTACAACTTTGCTGCCATTACGAGCAGCAGGCTATCCGCCACATCAACTTGCCAAACTTGCTAAAAGCATGGCGGCAGAAGTTGATACTGTCAAAGATGGTCCCGACCCTGAAGAAAACCTGTGGGTGCCAGCGGGATATACTTACTTTGGTCAGTCCATTGATCACGATCTAACCTTTGACAACACGTCATCACTGAATCCAGCAGATATTGGAGAACACGATCGGTTCCCGACTAACTTGCGAACTCCACGGTTTGATTTGGATTCCTTGTATGGAGACGGTCCTGATGCTCAGCCATTCATGTATGCTGAGGATGGTGCCACCCTGCTGTTCAAAGATAGCGATGAGAATCAGTCTCAAACAAGTTACGACCAGGCGCATCAAGACTTACTGCGTAGCCCCAACGGTCGCGCTATTATTGGAGACAAGCGCAATGATGAGAACTCGATCGTCTCCCAAATCCACCTGGCATTTGTAAAATATCACAATGCAGTGGTTAAGAAGATTAGCAAAGATGATTCAACGCTGACCGGTACCGCCCTGTTTAACAAAGCACGCAACGAGGTGCGCTGGGCTTATCAAAAGTTGGTGATCGAAGACTTTTTGCCGCGCATTGTTAAGGATGAAGTGCTGGCAGACCTTCAGCAAGCTGCAACACCTGAATGTCGGAGACATCTCTACGCCCTTTATACGGAAGACAAGCGCATCAATTTGCCCCGCGAATTTGTGGTAGCTGCCTACCGCTTTGGGCATTCAGGAGTGAGGACGGGTTATCGGCTGAACAGCGGTACTCGTCTGAGCATTTTCCCTGCCAGCAATGATCCTAAATCAGACAACAACAGTTTGCTGGGATTTGAGCCACTGCCCAAAAGCCATGTCATTGACAACTGGGAGCGCTTTTTCCCAAACACTAAACCTGGCGTTTTTACCACTGAACCTCGTGACAAAGCCGCAGATGAAGTAGAGCGCCCCGAAGTTCGACTGCAATTTGCTTACAAACTTGATCCCACTCTTGTAGACCCACTTACTGTTTTACCGCCCAGCGTGCTGCCGACTAGCCCGATTATTGGGGGAGCGATTGTGGAAGTTAAGAAAGCAATAGAGCCTGATGACCACATACCAGATCCAGCGGGTCTCCCCTCGTTAGCGCTGCTCAACTTGCTTCGTGGCAATAACTATAGAGTGCAAGGCGGTCAAGCGATCGCACATAAACTTAAGGAGAGAGGTCACGCGGTTGAACTACTCGAACCAAAGTATCTATCCACTCGAGAAAATGTTAAAGACAGGACGGGCGTTTTCCACTTTGTAGAAATCGACTCAACGTTGCAGACAGATACTCCTTTGTGGTTCTATATTTTAGCCGAAGCCCAAAAGTCGGTAGTGGACGCAATCAAATTCGACAAAGATGGGACGTTCAATGAAGAGCAACTGCTCTCAGATGGTGGTGCTAAAACCCAGCTAGGCTGGGTAGGCGGGCGGATTGTAGCTGAGGTATTTTATGGTCTGCTCGATTCGGATACGGAATCCTATGTTAATGCAGCACCTCCAGGTTGGCAGCCAATTCTAGGCGGTAATGGAGATGTCATCTTCGCGAACCTTCTCAAGTTCATTTAGTCTCCATTACAACCAAACAAGACGTTGAAGCGGTAGACCGATCACCGGGTCGGTCTGTCGCTTAGCTGTTCGGCTTGCAATCATAAATGCTCTGGGTCGCAATCAAGCCAATTTCTAGCTCACATTAGGGGTCTGATGCATTTGTGATGCTCCTGGTAGTGGCGATTCGCTATAAGGGTTTATATGAGCCAAAATCCTTTATTAGCGGACCCTCAAGCGCTCACAACTCGCGGTGATTGAGTGTGAGTCGCCTGCAATATGTTGGTGTCTTGCGATTATCCAACGCGCGGCTAATTACTACACGGTCACGGGCAGGTTTATAGTACCCAAATTTCCGCTTCGTCAACACCTGATTTCAGGTTAATCGCGGTTAGGATATTTTGGAGTCGGATGGTCTTCTATGATTCGACAGATATACTTCTGCACGCTCATTCGCTTAATTTTCTCTTCTTGGATAAGAGCACTAGTGTAGGCAAGTGCTACCAATAAAATTAGGCTTTAAATGGTACAGCTAAAGGTGGCGTATTCAATCTGTCAACTCCTCAGTTTTAGGCTAAAGTTATTTTTTTGCTAAAGTCCTTTATGGGCAATAGTTCAGCGATCAAGTGGCGGTAAATGACAGGTTCGCTGTTCTCACCCCTTAATACTCTGCTTTCGATGAGCGTCACTTGTTTCTGCTTCTTTTCCAAAAAAATTGGGATATTTCTGGAAATGTCTCTTATTCCTTTGAAGGATACAAAGAGCAGTTGGAAAACTCATTGTAACTGCTTACAACAATCTTTATCCGATAATGGATAGAAGGAAAGCAATAATATGGCTAGACATGGCTTCGCTCTGCGCCGTGAAGATAATCAACCACGGAGTCAATTTATTGAATCTGGAAAATTTGGTCGGCTGTTCCCGAACCTTCGCCCACTAACTCCATCAATAGAGAGCTTGGATGAACTCGGGAAGGCAATGGTCGATATAAACGGCGCTGAGCCAGGCGATCCAGAAGGCGCTACTAACCCCGATCCAACTAGAGACAACGCGACTATACCAGCCGGGTACACCTATCTCGGTCAGTTTATCGATCATGACATTACCTTTGACCCTACCACTCTAAAAGAGGTTCAGGTTGACCCGTTATCCGTCCAAAACTTTCGCACACCAGCGCTAGATTTGGATAGTATCTATGGTTCAGGTCCAGTTGGACAACCCTTTCTCTATCAATTAGATGTAGGCGATCCTAAAATAAGCGATCCCGATCAGTTTCTGATTGGTTCAACAACGAAAGTCGCTAATCCGCAAGATACTATTGAGTCAAAGCCCAACGACATCCCCCGTGCTGTGAGCACTCTTGCACTCACTAGTGACCCACGCAATGACGAAAACCTGATTGTTGCACAATTACACATTACTTTTCTAAAGTTCCACAACAAGGTGGTTCAGGGAATCAAGAATGGGAGCATTAAGCAAGAATCTCCCTTACAACAAACGCCTTTTGATGAAGCGAGAGACTTAGTGATTTGGCACTATCAATGGATTGTGCTCAACGATTTCCTGCGTCGCATCCTTGACACAGAGCAGTTGGACCTGGTGGTAAAACAGGGTAGGTCCTTTTACAGACCTCGTGCAGAGGCGTTCATCCCGGTCGAGTTCTCAGCAGCAGCCTACCGTCTTGGCCACAGTATGATCCGTTCAGTGTACGACTACAACCGAATTTTTAGCACTGACCGAAATAGTCCTGGCTTCATAACACCTGCAACTCTCCAACTACTATTTGAATTCACTGCCAAATCAGGTGATCAAAATACCCCTGGTGGTCCCGGTATTGGCCCCAAGAAGTCCCAAACCCTCCCAAGCAACTGGATCATTGATTGGAGAAGGTTCTTCGAGTTAGAACCGGCAGTAAAAGTCAATTTTAGCCGGAAGCTAGATCCCTTCCTGGCCGACCCTCTGGCAGCAGTACCGAACATCCCAGAGCCAAGATCGCTAGCTGCCAGAAACCTGCGTCGAGGTAGCAGCCTTGGCTTACCGTCTGGTCAGAGTGTAGCGAGGTTTCTGAGATTTGAACCGCTGAAGTCGTCTGAAATCGCCCAAGGGCCAGATGGAATCGTTGCCAAGAAGCTTGGGTTCGATATTGAGACGCCGCTGTGGTATTACATTCTTAAAGAAGCTCAAGTTCAGGCTGATGGCAAGCACTTGGGTAAGGTGGGCAGTCGGATTATTGCTGAGGTCTTTGTCGGTCTTCTGCAACTGGATAGCAGCTCGTTCTTAGCAAAAAGACCAAATTGGCGACCGACACTGCCGGCGAAAGTACCTGGAACATTTACAATGGCAGATTTGTTGAATTTTGTCGGAGACCTCAACCCGATTGGCGATCAACCAACACCTAGTTCGGTGTAGCATTCCTTGAATTGTAGTAGTTAAGGTTGTGTTGTAATAAGTTTGTGAGGACAGAAAACGGCCTGGAAAGGGGAGAAACTATGCAACTACTGCAAAAATTTCAGCTATGAAGTTAACCCGCTCCATGACTGCTCCTCTCCTCACTTTTTCAACTTGTCCAACGCGATCGCATGTTCATAATTTCGTAACCCTTTATTGGGACGCGCTGACGGAACCCAGCTACTTCAAACTTTGAGGGGAAGTAGCGGTAGTTAAAACTTCTGACAATTCCCTTCATTCCCTATTTAGCTTTAGTCGGGAATGAAAGGGTGAAAATTGCTACCGTCAATCCCTATTCGGCACCACCTCACCCAATTGTGACTACTCCATACAATCGAGACAAAAAAGATATGAATAGGCTTGGTGAGTTTTTTCAAGATGATAAAGGCATATTTTCGGCAACCCGCTTGGCATTCCTCGTATGGACTTTTGCCGTACTTATAGGCTGGGGGGTGGCTAGTGCTCGTCACAACAAGCTAGAAGAAATACCCTCATCAGTACAGGTTATTATTGGAGTCCTGATGACTGGTAAAGTAGTGCAAAAATTTGGCGAGCAATCAACTGCTAGTGTGGTTGCAGGTAACCCAGCTTCAGGTCAACAGCAGCTAACAGCCACAGCCCAGTCACAACCAGTCTCACCAACAATAGCTGGAGTGCAATGAGCAGTAGGGGAGCATCCAAAGTAAACGCATCTTATTGCCTAATCTAGACGCGAGGTTGGTAAATCGAGTTACAGCTCTCTTTGCTCTTGTGCATATCCCCTTATCAATTTTCCCTGACATTTTTGGCTGAATGTTTAGCGGCATATATATCCCGCGCTTCGTAGATCTTTTATGTAACTCAATTAGTTTACTAGGGAGTTGAAATGGTAGCTTTAGGTGGAACAATTAAGGACGCACCACCCAACGTGCGAGGTTTTGATAAGAGTGTAGCAATTGCTTCACTTGCTGAAGCTCAAGGTTACTATAACCAAGGGTTCAGATTTTGCCTGCGTTATCTTTCGCTAGGAGCGAGACAAGCTCATAATGATTTAAGTAGTTTAGAAGCGAGTTGGATATTACAAGCCGGATTGGCTCTTATGCCAGTTCAACACGTCCGATTTTCACCTTGGGACCCTAACGGACCTCTCGGAACACAAACTGGTGCTCATGCTACAAGCAATGCCATTAATGTTGGGTTCCCGTCAGGTGTAAATGTCTGGTTGGATTTAGAAGGCATTAGGACTGGTACCAACACGCAGGACGTGATTAACTATTGCAATAGTTGTTATGCTCAAGTGGCAGCTGCGGGATACATACCTGGTATATATGTAGGGTTTAACTGCATACTTGATAGTAATCAGCTTTACAGTGACCTTAAGTTTAAGCATTACTGGAGAGCAGGCGGTAATATTCCTGATATAGCCACTAGGGGGTACCAGATGATTCAACATATCCCTAGCGATCCAAATGATGACATTGACACGAATATTACCCAAAAAGATAAGCTAGGAGGACAAGTTTTATGGCTTACCCAACAGTAGATTCCCCAAATTGCTCATGGCATTTCTCTTGAAAAAGCTCGAAGTACAGTAGCCGAAAGTTAAGGTTAAACCACTGAAAGTCAATTTTTTCTACCGTCAGTTGTCTCTAGCAATTGAGATTGACTATTATCCTAAGACTTCAACAAGTCCCTTCCTGTTTGTTTAGTAGCAAAGTCTAGTTTCGTAATCCTTTACTTTTTCAAGTCGTTATCTACTGTGATTCACCCCAATCCCCGGCATCTCGCTTGAGCAACTTTATTAACATCTAAACTGGGATAACACCAGCCCGCACCGGAGTGATCTTGAGATTGCCCCTGCAGAGCTGGATGTGCTCAGGGAGAATGAAGTGGTTATAAGTATTAGGAGGGGTAATCTCAACCTTGGCTGACTTTGGGCAAGACTGGCCTTGGTATTCAGTGGCATTATGGTAGGCGATCTGAAATGAGGCCTGCGCTCCAGGAGATAGGGTTACAAGTTGCGCCGGCTCCGCTCGCTGGAAGTAGGTGCCCTCAGACCGGATGACTTTGACCCCCTCTAATGGTTGCTCCTTATCGTCCAGCAGTACGAATCCAGGATAACCGTAGAGGGTACATGTCGATGAAGAAGTGTTGGTAAAAACATAGCTTATCCCAAAGTTCCCAACCCCAGCGTCAGTGTTTGCTCGGCGTGCAGACAGATGGCTGGTTAGGCAATGCATATTTGGAGCGATGCTGTTTTTGGTTGTAGTTGATTGCTGAGCTGGTTCATTATTTCTTGAATTTGATTGAGTCATAACGTTACTTCTTAGAGAAGTAGCTGTGGATGTCGGCACCTTTGTTATTGGAGTATTACCAGCTTCCTGCTCTCCTATTCCAGAAGCTCTGCATCCTGATAGTGTAATTAAGATTTCTAAAATACTACTCAAAAATAAATGTGATTTTTTTCTCATGCTGTAAACTCCTTATTTATTCCTGAACTCAAGAACTTGGTAGATGAAACAGATTCTATAAAAGTAACCTATCACCTGGCAGGGCGTAACACGCGCAAGGGTATTGTAAAGTTAATTTTAATTCAGCCTTGACCAAGTAAAACATTCCAAACCCTGAATGAAGACTATCACCCTGATTATGCAGCCGTCTTGATACCAGTCAAATCGCGACAGGTTGCAAATCCTTGACACATTTATTGGCGATATTCAGAAGAAGTTAGTCGATGTTGCTTAGGGTGGAAGTGCTGAATGATAAACATCGAAGGATGAGGGAAATCGTTGTGCAAGACAAGCGACTTCTTGCATAAATAGTAAAGAAAAGGATGATAAGTTCTATAGCTACCTAGAAATAACTGACTTTGACCATAACTCTATTGTAATAGTCTTTGCCAACTGAAGTTGTAGTACGGGCATTGAAACACCGGTTAGGAAGCATTGACCCGAATGACCGCTGATCATTGAAAGCTTTTACCACTGGAAATAAAAGGAAATAGGCATGATAAGTCCAAAAACTTTGATGTTTTTAGCTTTGTATTCTGCTAGCTATATCGCCACAATTTCAATTGAATTTTTTTTCAATTCTGCCCCCCTCGCTAATATTTTTGGTTTTTTAGCACTACTATGTTACATCGCTACTCTATTACCCAGTCTCCTTAAAACAGTTTTGCCAACTATCAAAGGCAACAAAACCTTGACATCTCTCCTCAAATATCGTCGCTATTTTGGTGTTGCTGCCTTTTGCTTGGGTGCAAATCATGGAGTTTTGTTAATTTATGAAAGACATCTAAACTTACTTGATTGGCAGACATACCTTCACTATTTCCAGGGATTTTCAACCTTAGGCATTTTTACAATACTAGCGGCTACTTCCAACGACGAAAGTGTCAAATACCTTAAAAAAAAATGGAAAAACCTGCATCAGTTGACCTATCTAGTTATCTTGATTCTACCTTGGCACATCCTAAGATAAAATGTCCGGTCACTGGACTCATTTGACACCATTAGCTGTGCTGCTGACAGTGGTCATTCTAATATTCTTCATTAGAAGGAAGTGGCTGGAGATATTCAATTCCAAACCTGCACCAAAGCGCAATCTACAATCAGCCAAATAGCCAAAAAATCTAACAGTTTTGGTTCAGTATTAGCTCTTTACATAGTACGAACCTTTTTGCTATTTTGCAGAGAGTATTAAGAAATATTTCGCCAACAGCATCGTATCCCAGCAGAACCCCGTCTAGATGTTGCTGTTGTACCGCCTGCTGTCGCTCCAATTCTTGAATGCGCTCTCCCCGGCTTTCCACTCATTGTTTAACGCTCATTGGAGTCTGTTCCCAATCTGAGTTGGAAATTACTGTCACTAGTGGTGGGTTTGGCGCTTCATAAATACCTTTGAGCTTACCAGCTGTTGGTTCCGATTCCACATCAGTTGCTACCCCCCTGAACGATTACACCACCTACTGCCTCGGTTTTTGCAACACAACCAAAATCTGTTCCACAGTTTTCCGGAAATAGAAGCAGCTATGTTGATTGATTAAATAGAGTGAGCGACAAGAGAGATTTCTTTAATGACAAGTAGGCTTTCTTATAAATGCTACTACTAGGACTAAAGAGAACGCAATCTGGGTAACGGAATATATATAGTACTTCTCTATATTCGTATTCTTGATGTGGAGAAACAGATTAGGCTTGTTAGGTCTTGTTATATCAATTGGCAGAGCTCCCTAAATCATCCTAATTTTTTTCATCTCTAAATTCTCCAGCAATCATTTTTAATCTTGATATCAGGTAATAAAATTATCCGGCAACTGTTGCACACTGAATGAAGTTTACACATCGAAAATAAAATTAGTGTGTGCTTACAATAATTAGATAGTCAATACTTCTGACGCTCTATTATTAGACATTTTCGTTACTTTTAAAACTGATGCCTTTCGAAGATTAACCTAGCACTACCACTCAAATTTGGAGAAATGAAGAATGGCGATTGATGAAGTTAAAATGGTGCAGTCGATTTACAACACGCTTTTCAACGTGTATACCCAAACTCCACCTGGAGGACTACCTCCCGGTAGCCAAGAAAGCAATATGTTTGTTGTCACAATTTTAGGAGGTGAACTAATTGATGTGCAGCAATATGCTAATCCACACAGTCCACATAATCCTCAGGGAGTACCAGCCGCTACTGAAAACTCCCTCAGTCTAGTAGATCGCTTACCTTTTGTAAAAGCTGAATTTGTAGATAGCAGCAAGAAGGTTTCTGATATTTATAAGGCAATAGTTGAAGGTGCCACCATTAAACCTCAGCCTAAAGACTCAGTCCTTAGAGCCGCCTATGATAAGGCTTGCAGTAGATTGCAGGTTCATCGAGTATAGTAACAGCAGTTGGCAAACCAGTTTCGTAGGTGCTTGGGATCAGCCCTTTCAAGGTTAAGAAAATAATTCCTGTAAAGCCCCTAATTAACAGCTTTCAGAATTTCTTAGAGCTGATTTATAAAGTAAATATTAAGATAGGGAAAAGTGGGCAACCTTACCCATATTATACGGAGCATTTGACTGAAAGCGTTCCCGCTACTCCCATGACCCGAAAAGCCTAGAAAAGCGATCTGACAGATGAAGAATGGCAGCTAGTTGAACCGCTGATTCCACCTGCTAAAACAGGTGGACATCTACGTACAGTAAATCTGCGGGAAATTGTGAATGCCATCTTCTACGTAGTGCGAACCGGATGCTCTTGGGAAATGCTCCCCCACGATTTGCCACCCTACTCAACAGTGTACTTTTACTTTCGTCGCTGGGTCAAAACAGGGGTCTGGCAACAACAGCTGGCTCTTACTCAGTTCAATGGCTGGCGCACTCCTGTTTGGGATCTACAATCATTTCATCGTGATTGGACCCGATCACTGGCGGGGTGACGATCTAATCTGGAAGGCTAGCTTTTCAGTTGAACGCTGCATAACTCCCCAGCTTTTTAACGCTCTCCTACTCCTAAGTTCAGTCTGGAAGCTAGGTTGAGGAGATTTTACCTGATTAGTCTAAACTCCAGTTCAGTCTCGAGTGGTGATTACCATATAGGTTGGCTCTATTCTGCGGTATTTTCCGTCTGAATCTACCTCTAAACAGCCCATCCCTTTATCAAAAATGACTATTAGCGTCTGACCATCTTGCCGTTGGATTTCCAGTTCTCGTGCATGAGGGAAGTGAACCCGTTGATGCCAAGGTTGAACCTTAACTTGAGCCGTAACTCCCATGTTTGTGAGTTTAACCAGTGCTTTTTCCAACTCAGCTTTTAGTTCAGAAGCAGACTGGGATTTTGAATTTTGAAGAACGAAAATTGTCACGTCAGAGTTTGAATCTAGTCCGTCGCTTTGCAAAAGATCAGCGAGAATTTTTGCTCCTTTGCCATCCAAGTAGCGATCGCGATAGAAAACTCTCCTAGCCTTGCTACCCATCAAAGCCCGGTCTAATCCTAGTCTCTGTCGCAGTTCTAGCAAGCTTAAGCAGCGCCAACCGGGTTCTGGGCAGACTACGACCAACAATATTAAGAAGTTCGTCGCTGGCTTGTTGCTAAAGACAAATGCTACCCAGAAATTTTTGTTCAGCAGGGCGATCGCGATGCAACCAGTGAGATAGAATTTTCTCCCACAGATATTTTGTGTGTCCGGGCTTTGATAAGTCAAAATCAGGCATTGGTTTGCCTTATGGTGGTTATTATTGCTATTTCAATTATTCCCCTCTAAACAGTCAATATCTCTAACGATCACAGAAACTTCTCAAACCAAGTTTTTTCTTTAAGCAAAATTCATCATTACCATCTGCGATCGCAGCTCAAACTTTAGGTATTGATCTATCGTTCCCGTCTAGAGCCTGTATCTCGCACTATGAGTGTTTGTCAGCTTTCCCCAGATCAAACGTTTTCAAGCGTCTTAAGCCTTCATCAATGCTGAGCGCATTTTGATACCCCGTTTCAGTTCGAGCCTTTCCGTCAGACACAGAGAACTCAGTTCCGAGTAAATGAACCATCACAGGTGTCATTGGGGGACGTGCCTTAATCCTAAACAACTTCCAGAAAAATTGGACCGTGTAAGCAACAAACAAAGCTAAATGCCTTGGAATGCTGCGACTGCCGAGTTCGATTCCTTCAGTTTGCAGCAACTCCGTGAAGAATTCTTTGATCGATCTGTGCTCACCGTCAGTGACGTAATAGACTTGCCCACTTCTGCCTCGATCAATCGCTGCAATTATCGCCGCTGCTAGGTTGACAACATGAATGGTTGATAACATATGCTTGCCACCACCTATCCACACCCACCTTCCTTCACTCACAGCTTTTCTGATCTCTGCATTCTGAGGGTTATTCGGTCCCCAAATTAGCGGAGGTCGCAGGGTGATCGTTTCAAATCCGGGTTGAGCGGCTTGAATCACTAGTTCCTCTGCTAAGGCTTTGGTTTTGGAGTAAGGATCGCCAGGTAATTTCTTGGGTTTGTATGTTTCATTTACATTCTTAACAACTCCTCCACTCATTACCGAGGCTGCACTGATATAGATAAACTTTTGAATCCCGCTGTAATGAGCAACTTGCAGCAAGTGTTTGGTTCCTTGAACATTTACCTGGTAGGACAAGTCATAGTCGAAGGTGAGGAAATCCATGTACGCAGCACAATGGATTACAGTATGGCAGTCTTTCATGCAGCCCTGAGCGTAGTCCAAATCAAAGAGATTGCCTGGGACGCTTCTGCCTCCGACCTCCGCTACTTTCCTGCTCGCTATGTCTGACCTGGAGAGCGCATAAACGGTGTAGCCATTCCGAACTAGATAGGGAATCACGTTTTGACCCACAAATCCAGATCCACCCGTGAGGAATACTGCTTTGTTCACGAGAAAACTAGCCTCCAAATTTGGATGCTATAGCAAATTATGGCGTAGCATATAAGCTGCTAATAGCTAAGATGACAAAGAATATATGCTGTGTCAAGTAAATTTGTATGAATCCGCTCGATGAACTCGGACTGCTTGTAAAAGCGGCTCAGCGAGAAGCTGATCGGCGTGCTAATGAAACACTTCAGCCCCTTGGAATTACTTCGGCTCAAGCTGAAGTGCTCTGGGTGCTGGAGCGGGCAGAACCGCTATCGTTGGGAGAACTAGGCGATCTGTTAATAGCAGAAGGGGGACATCCATCGAGACTGGTGGATCGACTGGTGCAAGCGGGTTATGTTAAGCGCCAACACTCATTGGATGATCGTAGAAGACTGGAAGTTTCTCTAACGCCAGAGGGAAAATCACTAGCGCGACAAGTTTCTCAGATCAAAGCATCTCTGCTGGAGCAAGCGCATCTTCTTCTCGAACGGCATGACATCGAGCCGGTAAGGGCTTTTTTGCAGGATTATCTTCAGGGTAGTCCATGGGCTAGAACCTTAGAGCTACGGCGCAACTTAGAACAACACCTAAAAGACCAGATGGAAGAGTAGGGTGAATGCATCTAAATATGTACACTCTAAATCGTTGCTTGATGCCACGATGGTCTTGCTCAATCGGATTAGCGCTCGCAGGTTCTTACTTCATGCACAACCAGCAAATCTGCTGCAAGTAGGTGAAGCATTAGGCAACCCATTCCTTACAGAGCGTTTCGGCTTGGGCAATAACTGTCTGAGTTGTTTTCTCTTACTTACCCGGTGGATAACCATATTTCCGTAATAGGCGTTTGACGTTCGTTCTCAATTTCGCTCTCACAGTTTCTCGCTCGGTCCAATTGATCGTGACATTGCGGCGAACAGCTTCCATGAGTTCACGAACGTTCATCTGCTTGTCAAAGCTCCAACTCGCTGATCACCAGCACTCGCAATTCCATCACCCGTTTCAGTTGGGCATCATTCGTTAAAAACGCCTCACAGTTAGATGTGATCGCGGTTGCTATCTGCAACGAATCGGGCAGCTTCAAGTTATATCTGACGCGAATTTCTGCTGCACGTTGAGCAATGGCAGTGTCAGTTTTGATGAAGTCCGCTATTTCTAGCGACGTAAGAATCTCCACGAATCTGCTCTGAGTTTATACCATTAAAAATGCTGTCCATCACACTCAAATACTCAGAATTCGCATCAATGTAGTAGATCACAGGGCTTGAATCTAAAAAGAGCCGATTCAAACCCTGTAAAGCATCGCTAACCTTCATGGATTCTCCCGGACTCTCATTTCCCGCCCCTCCCACTCATCCCGTAGTTCATTAACCCATTCTTGAGCATCCCTTCCCCCTAAAACGTTCGGCGCAATTCCCCTCAACTCTTGCCAACTCCGTTTCGGCTGACTCATGTCAGAAGACTTAACTCGTTCTGCCAGCCGCTCAGATAACTGCTTCTGCTCATCCGGGCTAAGCTGCTCAATTTCTTGTAAAATCTGCTCCAGCAGAGGACTCATAATCCCAACTCCTAAGATTTTCTCGAATCGCTGACTCCAGTCTTCCGACGACAAGAGGACTCGTCTTCAGTTTTACGGAAATTTTTGGCGGTTGTTCAAGAGAGCGGCGACCAATATCAACTCTTAGCTTAGAACGCATCAGAGTCCCGCAGTATTATCAAGAAATGCCACTTAATATGCGACGTTGGCCTGCGCTAGGGCTTCGACGACCGATTTGAGCGCTTGCACCGTCACCGGGTCTGTTACCTCACCCTCACTATTCATTTTTGTGCGAACAGCCGCGATAGACAGCTTTCCTTCTTCTAAGATATTTGCCCCTAATGCGGTCAGTGTGAGCAGAAGGGATGCGTGCGCCTTATCTCCACCCATGTAGGTGGAGGAGGCGCTGATGACCGCTACCGGCTTGTCTGAGAAGGCACACGTAGACACGGTCCAGTCGAGCGCGTTCTTTAAAGACCCTGGAACTCCAAAGGCGTATTCTGGTGTGCAGATGAGTACGCCGTCGGCGACTTGGAGTAGTTCGCGCAGATAGGTAACGGATGCAGGTGGGTTATCGCTGTCGAGCTCGGGGCTGAAATGAGGGAGATCGGCCAACCCACTATAGAACGTGAAACTCATGTTCTCGGGAGCTAACGATGCCGCCACGCGAAGGAGATTAGAGTTGGTCGAACCGGCGCGAAGGCTGCCGGAAATGGCTAGAATTTGCATGCGGATTGACGTTAGACGTTATCCATGCGACAGACCAGCTAGCGCTTCAAACTCGACAACGTCGTGACTACAGAAGAGGCGCACGCCCTTGCTGCGATCAAGCGATAACGTGCGCAGTCGATCTTGATTCTGGAGCCGGGCCTTGCGGTCCACATCCATCATCCACTGATAGGCACGCATGCCTGGCGTGCAGCGTCGCTTGGGCGAACCCATTTCCTGCCGGTAGAAATAAGCGTCCCCCGCGTGGAGGAGCCAGCCCTCCGGTGTATCGATGGCTATGCCAGCATGACCTCGCGTATGGCCAACGAGCGGAATTAGGAGGATCTCCTTAGGCAGTCCGTCGAGGTCGCGCACCGCCTCAAAACCGAACCAAGGCTCGCCCCCAGCTGAATAGTACTTCCAGTGCTTGACCTCGTCCCATTGGCCTGGACGATAGCGCTGGCTGGCGATGAAGCCGCGCCGGTCCTGCGCGACGTCAATCTCGGCCTGCATCACATGCACTGTTGCCTCGGGAAAATCCTCTAGGCCACCAGCATGGTCGAAATCGAGGTGAGTAAGCACAATATGGCGCACGTCACCCGCGGAAAAGCCGAGCCGTTCTACCTGATCGAGTGCCGTATATTTTTGCTCAAACTGGATGCGATTGAAATTGATGAAGAACGGGCTGAGCCGTGAGTAAGGTGCCTTAACATCGCGTAAGCCGAAGCCAGTATCGATCAGAACCAACCCCTGATCCGTCTCGACGAGCAGGCAGTGGCAGACGAGGTGGGCCGTCAAGCCACGGCTCTTGCCATCGAAGAGCGGTCCACCAATCGGACACATGCAGCCACAATTGAGATGATGAATACGCATAAATGCTTTATATTCCTTAGCAATAGGTGGTAAGTCAGTAGCTTTGTGGGTTTACATTGTTGTTTGCTCCTAAAGAATTTGTTGCATGCCTTTAGGTTAGCTGACCACCTAACTGCTGCTTTCTGTCTTTTGGCACAGACTGCATGCAACTCTAACGGATGATTTTTGAGTTTTTTTGTTTTTTTCTTGTAAACCTGCGAGATGTCTATTCGCTGATAGACGAGCGGAGTTAGTGAATGACTACACTCAACTGCCGGAGTCAGATGTCACCTTTGTGAAGAACTTTCAAGAATATCTCCAAAGTCTGATCCTGACAGAGTCTATTGGTCCGAGCTTGCAGCGATTGCAATTAACTATTAAATTTCAAGCCATCTAAAGCTAGGTTCAGCTTCAGAACATTGACCCCAGGCTCACCAAAAATGCCCAAAAATCTCCCATTTGTATTTTTAGCAATCAGCGCTCTGACCTGCTCCGGCGACAGCGATCGCACCCTTGCCATTCGTTCTACTTGGGCATTGGCTACCTCAACGCTGATATGAGGGTCTAGACCAGAACCAGAGCTATAAACCAAATCAGCAGTAGGCTTAATACCAGCCTTTTGAAGTTTGTCTAAATCTGAGCGAATCCGTTTCAGTAAGTCTGGATCATCTGGTTTCCTATTATCTTTAAGCAACTCTTTTGTGTTGCTGGGAGCCAGGTTGCTAGCACCAGATACCCCAGTCTTGAGGACGTTATTCTTATCATTTTTTGGATCAGCCGTACTGTAATCGACCGTACTGGGACGACTCCAGAAATATTGCTCAGAAGAGAAGGGTTGCCCAATTAAAGCCGAACCAACCACTTGTCCATGGGAATTTTTGAGCAAGCTGCCATTAGCTTGGTATGGGAAAGCCAGACCCACAAGCAGCATCAGCCCAGGATAGATAATAGCAGTCAGTATCCAGAGCACAACAGTCATGCGAATTGCTCTAGTCGTATCTCGAACAATAGTCATTAGAAACGCTCCGGCTGAAAAACGACAACAAATAGATAAATACAGAGCCCCAACGTCACCAAACTCAACACACCAATCCCATAGGCATAGCGACGTTCCAACTGTCCACCCGCTGCTGCATAAACAGCTGGGGCAACCACCAGATTCAGACACAACATCAAAAAGACAACAAGCGGCAGCTTCTGTCGACGCCATTGCGACCAGACAAAACCAACCCCCTCCACCAACTCCACAGGCAAAAACCCACCAACTAAATCAACTCTTTTCATATTTCTTTTCTCCTTTTCTGCTCTGGGCGGGCACAAGGCACCGCCCCTACATCTTGTGCGCTCTCTGCGCCTTGGCGGTTCGTACCTCTTACGCCAAATGCACCGCTGCGATCAAAACATCAATCAACTTAATCGCAATAAACGGCGCAATCACCCCTCCCAGTCCGTAAATCAAAATATTACGTTGCAACAGCTGATTCGCCGTCAGCGGTCTGAATTTTACACCCGTCAGCGCCAAGGGAATCAAAGCCGGAATAATCAAAGCGTTGTAAATTAGCGCCGACAGCACCGCCGAATTAGCGCTTGCCAAGCCCATAACATTTAGGCTACCAATCCCCGCTGCCGCAAACATAGCTGGGATAATCGCAAAGTACTTAGAAATATCGTTAGCAATCGAAAAGGTAGTCAGTGCCCCACGAGTAATCAGCAATTGTTTGCCAATGGCAACGATATCGATCAGCTTTGTCGGGTCAGAGTCCAGATCAACCATGTTTGCTGCTTCTTTGGCAGCTTGAGTACCAGAATTCATCGCCACCCCGACATTTGCTTGGGCTAGCGCCGGGGCATCGTTAGTGCCGTCACCGGTCATTGCCACCAATTTGCCCTCTGCCTGTTCCCGTTGAATCACGCTGATTTTATCTTCCGGCGTCGCTTCGGCAATGAAGTCATCCACCCCAGCCTCCTGAGCAATCACAGAAGCGGTAATCCGGTTGTCTCCCGTCAGCATGACGGTGCGGATGCCCATCCGTCGCATCTGGTCAAAGCGTTCGCGGATACCAGGTTTGACAATGTCTTTGAGGTAGATGATGGCGTACACCACCCCATGTTGGCAAACCGCCAGCGGGGTGCCTCCTAGTCGGGAAACTCGTTCGTAGGCGGCATCGAGTTCCGGCGTCAGGAATCCACCGCGCGATCGCACAAACCCTTTAATTGCATCCACCGCTCCCTTGCGCACCTCATTGCCATCGGGTAAGTTTGTCCCGCTCATGCGAGTTTTAGCAGAAAACTCAATTCCTTCCGCCCGTGTACGGTCAAAATCAACAGCAGCACCTAACTTCTCTGCCAACCGAATAATCGACTTCCCTTCTGGCGTCTGATCAAACACACTTGCAGCCAGGGCAACCTTGGCAATTTCCGCCATTGAGTGGCCATCGACTGGGATAAACTCGTCCGCCAATCGGTTTCCCAGCGTGATGGTACCGGTCTTATCCAAAATCAGCGTGTTGATATCGCCGCAGGCCTCTACTGCCCGTCCTGAGGTGGCGATGACATTAAACTGGGCAACTCGGTCCATCCCCGCAATCCCGATCGCACTCAGCAACCCGCCAATCGTCGTTGGAATCAACGCCACCAGTAGGGCAATCAGAATGGCGACGCTGACTGGACTGCCGACATAGTTGGCAATTGTGGGAATTGTCGCCACCACAAAGAGGAAAACCAGCGTCAGTACAGCCAGTAATACCGTTAGGGCAATTTCATTCGGCGTTTTCTTACGCTCTGCCCCTTCCACCAGGGCAATCATCCGGTCAATAAACCCCTTGCCAGGATCAGCTGTGACTCGGATAGTGAGTTCATCCGAGAGAATCCGCGTGCCGCCCGTAACGGAACTGGCAACATCTGAGCCTGGTTCCTTCAGCACCGGCGCTGATTCACCCGTAATCGCTGATTCATCCACACTGGCGACCCCAGATGTCACTTCCCCATCTGCGGGGATGATATCACCGGCAATCACTTTCACTAGATCGCCCTTGCGTAATGAAGTTGAAGATACTTCCTGCACTGAGCCATCGGGCAAGAGTTTCCGGGCAGAAGTATCTGACTTTGTCGCCCGCAGGGCATCGGCTTGCGCTTTACCACGTCCTTCTGCCACCGCCTCAGCCAAGTTGGCGAATACAACGGTGAAGAACAAAATTACGGTAATCAGGCCATTAAAAAAGCGGAGGTTATTACCCGGCACTGGGCCAAATATATTTGGGTCAATCGTCATTAGCGCTGTGATAATTGTCCCCACCCAAACTACGAACATGACTGGGTTTTTGACCATGACTCGGGGATTGAGCTTGATAAAGGCTTCCCGACTCGCCCTTTTGTAAAGCCCTTTTGTATCTACCTTCGGCGTATGTTTGCGTGAGGCGCGAGGACCGCCTGGTTGAGGACGAGGGGAGCGGGGTGAGGAAGAATTTGCAGAGTCCATAATCTCAATAAACCTTATTTGGCTCCACTGGCAATTTGAAAAGCTTCGGCAATCGGTCCTAGGGCAATCACGGGAAAGAACGTCAGCACCCCCAGGATCAAAATTACCCCAGCTGTGACGCTGGTAAATAGAATCGTATCGGTTCTGAGTGTGCCAGCGGTTTCAGGTACGGGTTGTTTATGCGCCATACTCTCAGCCAGAAGCAACATCGCCACAATCGGGACATAGCGTCCCACGATCAGGGGGACGAGGCAACTTAAATTCCACCATAAGGCTGTAGGTGCAGGTTCAACATTACCTAAGCCAGCTAAACCAGAACCGTTGTTGGCTGCGGCTGAGGCATACTCATAGACCACCTCAGAAAGGCCGTGAAACCCTGGATTGCCGGTACCTGCCAATTGCTCAGGAAAAGCTAGGGCGATCGCTGCCGGAAACAAAATCACAATCGGGTGGACGAGTAGGATCACGCTAGCCAGGACAACTTCCCACTTTTCAATTTTGCGGCCCAAAAACTCCGGGGTGCGTCCCACCATTAAGCCGGTGACAAACACCGCCAAAATCAGGTAAATGAATAAGTAAGCCGTCCCGGTGCCCTGACCACCCCAGACGATCTGAATGAACAAGTTAAATAGGGTGGAGAAGATGCCCGTAGGCATTAGAGAATCGTGCATCCCATTCACCGCCCCGCACATCGTGCCAGTGGTGAGCACGGCAAATAGTGCTGTTTGCACCCAGCCAAATCTGACTTCTTTGCCCTCTAAGTTGGGCTCTTCTCCTCCCAAAACGGCATTGACTAGCGGATTGCCTTGGTACTCGCCCATGGCAGTTATCCCAATTAAAATTA
>JAABUQ010005781.1_pt1 | contig 19355 bp, 14 predicted proteins | sample 5560001 | NCBI WGS metagenome assembly JAABUQ01 (sample SAMN10711888, study PRJNA513371) | rock metagenome | isolation source: Antarctica rocks | place: Antarctica: Victoria Land, Finger Mt nord | collected 2015-12-18
CCCCGACGCGGGGCCGGCGACGTGTCGGCCCCTCCCACCCTTCAAGCTCGGGAGGTCCTCACATGGCGACCGCGACCGCGAAGAAGCCCAAGCCCGCGACGGCGAAGGCCCCGGATATCTGCCGGCTGGTGCTGAGATCAACGGCACGCCCTACCGCGTCTCCCCGATCCCCGTCCGCGACTTCGGGGCCCGGAAGGCTTACCGGCTCAAGAGAGACGCCGCGACGATCCATCACGTCATCGAGCACATCCACGGCGTCGAGTGCTCGTGCGGGGATTTTCTGTTCCGCCACGACGGCCGTGATGTCGTGGGCTGCAAGCACGTCCGGGCGTTGAAGGCCGTCGGATTGCTCTGAAACACCCCGGGGCCGGCACGGCGTCGGCCCCTCCCCGATCCGCCGATTCGACAACCTTCCGCGCGGAAGGTTGAAGGGTCAACCCCGGCTCCTTGCCCTCTCTTCTCCTACGCGGTAAACGCCTTTGACGCGGTAAGGGTGCCAGACCCGGAGACTTTCCGCGTCAAAGGCGTTTACCGCGTAGGAGAGCCAGAAGGGAGAACGGGAATGAACTCGGAAGACTCCGCAAGTCACTCCCGACCCGTTCAGTCACCGCCCCGGCGATTCGCGGCCGATCATCCCCCCACCCCAAGAAGGTGGAACGGCGGGACTTGTCGCCGACCGGCGTCAGTTGTAGAGTCAGTGGGAAATCGACCTTGAATGACGCGGGATGTCCGTCGGTGGCACTTCACCTCAACGAAAGAACCCCCGGAGTTGGGCCGGTGGTTCTCGCTAAAGCGTTGTCAGATAAGTGATTTGACGCGGCCTGTCGTTATTTGTCATCCGTCGTCATCAATCGGGGCGGCGGGATTTGAACCCACGACCTCTAGACCCCCAGTCTAGCGCGCTAGCCAAACTGCGCTACGCCCCGATGCCCGAACTTTCGCACGAGGTGGGGCTATTGTAGAATCCCAGGAGGAACTGTCAAGCGACGATCGGGCGGAGGGCGGGCCTTGAGGCATTTCGCGGATCGGCTGAAGGAGCATGTCGAGCGTCGGGGCAATCCGGTCCTGGTGGGCATTGATCCCCGTCCGGCGAATCTGCCCCCGGGGCTCCTCGGCCATTTTCCGGCGGGGAGGGCGGGCGTCGCGGGGGCGTTCGAGGCGTTCGGACGCGGGGTGATCGACGTCGTCGCGTCGCTCACGCCAGCGGTGAAGTTTCAGACGGCGTTCTACGAGGCGTATGGGCCGGAAGGGGTGGCGGCCCTGCACGCCTCGGCACGAGTGGCCCGGGAGCGCGGGATGCTCGTCCTCATGGATGGGAAGAGGAACGACATCGGATCGACGGCCGAGGCGTACGCCCGTGCGTATCTGGGGCGGGTGCCCGTCGGCGCTGGCGAGGAATGCCCCTGGGACGCCGATGCGCTGACGATCAACGCGTACCTTGGCGGTGATGGGATCGCGCCCTTCGTCGACGTTGCGGCGAGGGAGGGGAAGGGGGCGTTCGCGCTGGTGCGGACCAGCAACGCCTCGGCGGGCGATTTCCAGGACCTGATCTGCGAGGGGAAGGCGTTGTATCGCCACGTCGCCGACCGCGTGGTCGGTTGGGGGGCGCCGCACCGGGGGGAATCGGGCTACAGTCTGCTGGGGGCGGTCGTCGGCGCGACGTATCCGGGGCAGCTCGCGGAGTTGCGGGCGGCGATGCCCGGCGTCCTGTTGCTCGTGCCGGGCTTCGGGGCGCAGGGCGGGACGGCTCGCGACGTTGCGCCGGCGTTCGACGCCGAGGGGTTCGGTGCGATCATCAACAACTCGCGAGGGCTGACGTTCGCCTACGAGCGGCCCGACTTGCGCGATCGCCACGGCCACGACTGGCAGGCGGCGATCGAGCAGGCCACGCGTGAGATGATCGCCGACCTCGCCGAGAACACTCCGGCGGGCAAGCTCCGCAAACCGGATCAGGCGGGAACGGCGTAGGATCGCGACGCCGCGGCCGGGGCCGCGCCCGGGTCGACTTCCTGGCCGAGGTCGCGCAGGCAGGTTTCCAGGGCCGCCAGCACGAGCAGGACGTGCGACCTCCTGGAGCCGTGACCCATCAGGCCGATCCGCCAGGCGCGGCCCTTCAACGGGCCGAGGCCGCCGCCGATCTCGATCCCCCAATCGGCCAGCAGACGCTTGCGGACCGCGAGATCGTCGACCCCCTCGGGGATGCGGACGCAGTTTAACTGCGGGAGCTGATGGCCTTCGGCGGTCACGTATCCGAGGCCCATCGCGGCGAGCCCCGCCTTGAGGGCGCGGTGGTTGGCCGCGTGGCGGGCGAACCGGGCGTCGAGGCCCTCCTCGACCACCAGCATGAGCGCCTCGCGGAGCGCGTAATTCATGCTGATGGGCGCGGTGTGGTGGTAGAAGCGGTCGCTGCCCCAGTAGCGCTCGATCATGGTCATGTCCAGATACCAGCTCTGAACCTTGGACTTGCGGCCATTGATGACCTCCGAGGCGCGGGGGCCGAACGAGACGGGGGCCAGCCCCGGCGGGCAGCTCAGGCACTTCTGGGTGCCGGAGTAGATCGCGTCGATGCCCCAGGCGTCGACCTCCACCGGCACGCCGCCGAGGCTCGTCACGGCGTCGACGGCCAGCAGGGCGCCGGCCTCGTGGGCGATCGCGGCGATCTCCGGGATCGGCTGCCAGGCGCCGGTGGAGGTTTCGGCATGGACGATGCCGACGACCTTCGGGCTCACCTTGCGCACCGATGCGCGGATCTCCTCCGGGTCGAAGACCTCACCGTAACGACGCTCGATCGCGGTGACCTCGGCGCCGGCGCGGCCAGCGACGTCGACCATCCGGGCGCCGAAGACACCGTTGACGCAGACGAGCATCCGGTCGCCGGGCTCGATCAGGTTGACGACCACGGCCTCCATCCCCGCGGAACCTGTGCCGGAGACGGCCATCGTCAGGCGGTTCTCGGTGCGGAAGACCTGGCGCAGGAGGCCCTGCGTCTGATCCATGATCGCGATGAACTCCGGGTCGAGGTGCCCCAGCAGCGGCATCCCCAACGCCGCCAGCACACGGGGGTGGACCTCGCTGGGGCCAGGGCCCAGCAGCACGCGGGGGGAGGGGTCCAGCGGCGGGGCGGCAGGGGTGGTCACGGTCACGGTCACTGTCCTTCAATCCTTCGGCACGGCCGCGGCAGCCCCTGGGGGGCGAAAGTCGCGGACCAGAGCGCTGATGGCTTTGAACTGCGGGTGTTCGGCCGTCTCGGTCCACTCGAACAGGATCGCCTCGGTCGTCGAGATGATGGCGCCGGCGTGCCGGAGGCGCTTCAGGGCGACCTCGCGGTCGTCCTGGGCGCGCGAGGCGACGGCATCGGCCGCGACCTGAACGACGAATCCCAGGCCGATCAGCTCGATCGCCGTTTGCGCCACGCAGATGTGCGCCTCGATCCCGGCGAGCGTCACGTGGCGGACTTCCCGTCCGCGCAGGCCCTCGACAATGCCGGGGGCGCCGGTGGCGCGGAAGGTCTTCTTGGCCGGGCGCGCGGGGATGAGCTCGGCCACCGGACTGGCGGTCGGGCCGAGCCCCTCGGGATATTGCTCCGTCGCCCAGCAGGGGATGCCCAAAACCGTCGCGCCGCGGATCAGCCGCGTGGCGTTGGCGACCAGCAGGGGCGCCCCCGCCATGCGCGCGAGCAGCTTCTCCTGCATGTCGACGACCAGCAGGCCAGCGCCCCGGGCCGTCAGCCGCTCGGCAAGAGACATTGCGACGCCCTCGGACCGACGGTTCCCCCGTGGGGCCCAGGCTACTGGTTCGCGAGGCCCGTCGTCAAGCAACCAACGCTCAGGCGAAATTCCGCCGGACCAGGTCCACCGCCTGCTGCGTGAACTCCCCGGCTGCCTCGGGGGTGAAGGGGGGGAGGCCGAGGATCTTCGGCACGACAACCGCCTCGTAAAGGCCCGCCTGGTAGGCCGCGGGGTCGCCAAGGTAGCCGATCAGGCCGTCGGTGTAGCCGACCACGAGGGTGTGGGGGGTCGGCGATCGGTGGCGGAGGGTCAGGCCGTAAACGCTGAACAGCTCCGCTCGATCCGACGCTCCTGCCCGGGGGGGCGATGGAAGCCGCCCATCTCGATCCCCAGGGGAGGCGTGGTATCGACGACCCCCTCGCCCGCCTCACGGCCCGGGGCCCCGGCGCCCTGACAGTTGCGCCGGGTTGCCAGCAGCGTCGAGGACGCACCGGCCGCCAGGGCGCCTCGCATGAGTTCGCGCCTTGAAACGACCGGCATGACGTCCTCCCGAAATCGACCACGCCCGCTACCGGCCGGGCGATCAAGGGGGTTCTCGCATCGGGGACGGGGATCGTCCCCACCAGACCCATTGGAATCGAGTCGGGAGGGCAATTCCACACGATTCTGGAAGAGGTCGAGCCCAGGCGCTCCGGCGAACGGCTCGCGACCCGCGATGCACGACGCGGTGGGTTCAGGGAAAGGCGCCGTTGCTCGTGAGCACCTGGCCGCCGGGATACATGGCCGGGAGCGCCTCGGTGCGCGTGATCGTCCGGGCGTGGCCGTCGAGATACAGCACGTTTGACGAGGTCCCGTGCCGCTTCCAGGCGATCCACTGATCGATCGTGGGCGTCCCCACCCAGATATCGTAATCGTCCTGCCTCGCATCACCCCCCACGGCCAGGATGCCACGGGCGTCGCGTTCCCCGAAGGCAACGAAGTTCGACAGGCCGATCTGGCTCTGGAACCGGACGAACGACCAGCGCCCGTAGCGTCTGGTCTTGTGCGAGAGCAAGGAGTTCATCACATAGCTGGTGCGGTTCTCGATGCCGTCGATCGACCCATCGGGCATCACGAATGGTTTTTCAATCGAGATGTCGCTCGGGCAGCGATAAATGGCTTCCTCGACGACGGCCGTGCCCCCTTTGGAGATCGACTCGACGGCGAAGGTCGGGTTGACATACGGCATGATCTTGTCTTCCCAATAAATCTCCGCGAACGAGTCCGCCGCGGCGACCTGCGAGTTCACGTCGGCTTCGAAGGGATGGTGCAAGAAGAACTGGCCGTCCCAGTGGTCGTAATACTGGAGCACGCCCAGCCCGATTTGATGGAGGTTGCTGAGGCACTGGGCCCTCCTGCCCGCCTCGCGCGCCGCCTGCACCGCCGGCAGCAGCAACCCGATCAGCACGCCCACGATCGCGATGACCACCAATAGCTCGATCAGCGTGAACCCACGGCGCCGCACCATCGGAAGGTCTCCTTCCCAAGAAACCAGACCGCCTCGGCCAGAGCGGGCTGGATATTACGGAACGGATGATCGTAATACTGGCCGCCAGGCTGATGATAGGGGGCAGGGACCGCCAGGGCAAGGTGTGAGCGCCGAACAGTGACCATGAGTTTGCCAATTCCGGGGCTGGACGCTGTCAGGCCCGGCGCGGGAGAGTGGCGGACGCCTTTCGGGTGGGGAGGCCAGAGAAGTTCGCTGGACCGGGGCGGCCATGCGTGTCCTGATTGTGGATGACGAGCCGAACATCCGCAAAACCCTGCGGCTGGCCCTGGAGCCGGCGGGCCACGCGGTCGACGAGGCGAAGTCGCTGGACGAGGCGCTGCGGGCCATCGAGCGCCACCCCTGCGACGTGGCGCTGGTGGACCTGCGGCTCGGCGACGAGTCGGGCCTCGGGCTGATCGGGCCGCTGATCGAGCAACTGCCAAGGCTGGCGATCGTCGTCATCACGGCGCATGCCTCGATCGACACCGCCGTCGAGGCGATGCGCCGGGGGGCGTTCGACTACCTGCCCAAGCCGTTCACCCCTTCGCAGGTGCGGGCCGTGCTGGAGCGCGTCGCCCGCGAGCGCGGGTTGCGCGACCGGGTCGCCGGCCTGGAAGACCGCGTGCGCGCCGAGGTGCCCGAGGCCGACCTCCGGGATGAGGACGCCGAGGTTCGCCGCGTGCTGGACCTGGCCCGCCGGGTCGCGCCGACCGAGGCGGTCGTCCTGCTCCGCGGTGAGAGCGGCACCGGCAAAGGCGTGCTCGCCCGCGCGCTGCACGGCTGGAGCCGGCGCGCCGACGGGCCGCTGGTCACGGTCCACTGCCCGAGCCTCAGCCAGGAGCTGCTGGAGAGTGACCTCTTCGGCCACGCCCGCGGCGCCTTCACCGGCGCCATCCGCGACTCCCCCGGCAAGGTCGCCGCCGCCGAGGGGGGCACTCTGTTCCTCGACGAGATCGGCGACCTTCCGCTCTTCCTCCAGCCGAAGCTTCTGCGCTTCCTCCAGGAGCGGAAGTACGAGCGCGTCGGCGAGACGCGCACCCGCGTCGCGGACGTCCGCCTGGTGGCCGCGACTAACCGTGACCTGGAGGCGGCCGTGGCCACGGGGGGCTTCCGCGAGGATTTGCTGTTCCGGCTCAACGTCGTCGAGCTGACGATGCCCCCGCTGCGGGGTCGGGCGGATCTGGGGGGGCTGGCCGATCACCTGCTCGCGTTCTTCGCCGCCCAGACCGGCCGCAAGCTCTCGGGCTTTACCCCCGAGGCCCGAGCAGCGATCCTCCGCCACCCCTGGCCGGGCAACCTCCGCGAGCTGCGCAACGCCGTCGAGCGGGCCGCGATCTTCGCCGAAGGCCCCGAGGTCGACCGCGCCGACCTGCCCGAGCGGATGGCCCGCCCCGTCGTGGCTGCCGATGCGCTGGCGGTCGCCGTCGAGGTCGGTCGCCCCGTCAGCCTGCAAGCCCTGGAAGCCGAGCACATCCGGCGCGTCATCGCCACGTCCGCCAGCCTCGAGGAGGCCGCCAAGGTCCTGGAGATCGACGCCAGCACGCTCTACCGCAAGCGCAAACAGCTCGGCCTCTGATCTGATCTGATCTGATCTGGCCAGCCCGTCGTGCAGGATGCCCGCCAGTTTCCGACCGTTCGCGCGGAATCCCCGATCGGCCCGGCCGCTCGCCGCGGCGGTCACGCGCCCTAAGTTCTTCCACCGCAATCGCCAAGGACCTATGATCGCCAAACGGCACGGCCCTTGCCAGAGGAAAGAAGAGCCATGATCAAGACGCTGCGGACCAGGCTGTTGCTCGGCATCGCCCCCCTGCTGGCCATCCTGGTCGGGCTGGGCCTGTGGGCCGTCGCCATGCTGGATTATCTGGGCGGACGGATCGACGTGATTTTGCGCGAGAATTACGCGAGCGTCCTCGCATCCGAAGGGATGAAGGAGGCGCTGGGGCGCCTGGACTCGGCCGCGATGATCGCCATTGGCGGGCAGGAGGACCTGGCCGCGGCGCAAACCAAGGAGTTCCGGGCGAAATTCGAAACGAACCTGGCGCTTGAGCAGCGCAACGTCACCCTGCTTGCCGAGGGCGAGCAAGAGATGGCCGACGACCTGGAGCGCTTCTACAAACGCGAGTATCTCCCACTGGCGGATCGATTCTTCGCCCTGCCGCCCGCGGAGGTCGAGGCGCGGAAGGCGCTGTATTTCCGCAAGCTGCTGCCGCTGATCCGGCGGATCGAGGAGCGCGCCGACGAGGTCCTGCGGATCAACCAGGCGAACATGAAAGCCGAGGACCTCAAGGCGCGCGAGGCGGCCGAAACCGCGAAGCGGGCGATGGCGATGGCCCTGCTGGGCTCGGCCGTCGTCGCCACGGTGATCGCGCTGACGCTGAGCCGTTCGATCCTCGGGCCGGTCCGCGCGGTGACGCGGGGGGTGCGCGCGATGACCGGCGGGAACCTCGACCAGATCGTGCCCGTCCTGACGCGCGACGAGCTGGGGGAGCTGGCCACGTCGTTCAACGCGATGGCCCGCACCATCCGCGAGTTCCGCCAGGCCGGGACCAGCCGGCTCGTGCGGGCGCAGCGCACGGCGCAGGCGACCATCGACTCCTTCCCCGATCCCGTGATCGTCGTTGACCTCAACGGCGCGGTCGAGCGGGCCAATCCCGCGGCGCGTCGCCTGCTGGGCGTCGAGCCCTCGGCCGACGGCGCGAGCCCCTGGACCCCGCCGGCGCCGCTGGCCGGCCCCCTGGCCGATGTCCTCGGCGGCAAGTCCGACGACCTCCCGGCCGGGCTCGAACGGGCGATCTCCTTCCGCGACAATGCCCAGGAGCGGTTCTTCCTGCCGCGCGTCCTGGCGATCCGCGACGACCGCGACGGCCTGCTTGGCGCCGCGGTGGCGCTGCAGGACGTGACGAAGTTCCGGCTGGTCGACCAGCTCAAGAGCGACATGGTCTCGACCGTGAGCCACGAGCTGAGGACGCCGCTGACGAGCCTTCAAATGGCGATCCACCTGCTGCTGGAAGAGTTCGTCGGTCCGCTGACGCCCAAGCAGACGGAACTCCTGCTGGCGGCGAGGCAGGACGCCGACCGCCTGGTGGCGATGGTCAACGACCTGCTGGACCTCACGCGGATCGAGCAGGGGCGACTGAAGCTGGACCTTCGGCCCGTCGCGCCCGCGGACCTCGTGGCCGACGCGATCGACCGCTTCCGGCCCAGTGCCACCGACGCCGGAATCGCGCTGGCGTGGGACCTGGCGCCCGGCCTGCCCGCCGTCGCGGCGGACCGCGAGCGGGCGGGCCACATCTTCGAGAACCTGATCGGCAACGCCCTGGCGCACACCCCCCGAGGCGGCTCGATCCGGGTGGCGGCCACCGCCGACGGCATGGCCGTGCGGTTCGCCGTGTCGGACACCGGCGAGGGCATCCCGACCGAGCATCTGGGGCGGGTCTTCGACAAGTTCTTCCGCGTCCCCGGCGCGCGATCGGCCGGCGGCGACGGGCTCGGGCTGGCGATCGCCCGCGAGGTCGTGGAGTCGCACGGCGGGCGGATTCACGCCGAAAGCTGCCCCGGCCAAGGGGCGACCATCACCTTTACCCTGCCGACGGCGCCCGGCTCGAATGGCCAGGCCGAGAGGGGAGGAGAACCCTCTTGAGTTGAGCACGCCCTGATCGCCGCCAGAACCAAACACCGAACAACCGCCGGTCGTCCGCAACGTGGTTCCCGCCTCGGCGACGGACCCCTCAACGCGGGCCATTCACGGGAGCCCCTGGCCCCGTGGGAGTACCCTTGATGTTCACGCACCTGATCCTGGGATCGCTCGGCATCGCCGCGTCCATGATCGCCCTTGGCGCGATCCTCGACGCCGTCCGCACCTGGCTGCGACGGCACCCTCGGAAGGAGAAAGACCTTGGCCCTCGCGACGTTTTCCCTCGGGTTCGTGACTTTCGCCCTGTGCTTCGGCCTGGTCGCGGCGTGTGACCGCCTCTGAGCGCCGAGCCCCCGGAGTCCCCGCCGTGCTCATGCTGACCGCTGTTCTGACCGTCGCCGCGCTGTTCTACCTCGGCTACGCCATGATCCGCCCCGAACGCTTCTGATCTGATCTGATCTGAGTTGAGGGGCCGACCGCGGCGTGGCCGGGGCCGGAAGTTCCCCGAACCGGAGTCTCCTTCCCGTGGAATCGACCATGTCCTGGCTGCAACCGACCCTGGCATTCACCCTGCCGATCCTGGCGTCCTTGCCGATCGGCTGGTGGATGTTCCGCGTCCTGGACGTACCCGACCACCGCGTCGGCAAGGGCCTCGATGCCCTCCCGCATCTCCTCTGCCGGCTGATCGGCAGGCGCCGTCCCGAGGCGATGGACTGGAAGCGATACGCCGTGGCGATGCTCGCCTTCAACGCCGCGCTCTTCGCCCTGACGTTCGCCCTGCTCTACGCCCAGCAGCATCTGCCGCTGAACCCCGACGGCAAGGGCTCACTCGCCGCGCTCGGCTACAAGGACGCCGCCGGGGTCGATCACCCGGGCGCCGACACGGCGGTGATCTTCAATACCGTCTGCTCGTTCGTCACCAACACGAACCTTCAGCACTACTCGGGCGAGCAGCACCTCACGTATTTCAGCCAGCTCGGCGGGATCGTCTGGCTCCAGTTCGTCACGCCCGCCGCTGGCCTGGCGGTCATGCTGGCGACCCTGCGCGGCCTGCGGGGCGACCCGCGCCTGGGCGATTTCTACTACGACCTGATGCGGGGGGCGGCCTTCGTCCTGATTCCCCTGAGCCTGGTCTACGCCCTGACGCTGGTCGGCACCGGCGTCCCCATGACGTTCCAGGGCGCGGCCGAGGCGGCGACGCTTGACGGCGAGGCCACGGGCGTCAAGGCCCAGACGGTCGCGCGGGGGCCGGTGGCGGCACTGGTGGCGATCAAGCAGCTTGGCACCAACGGCGGCGGGTTCTTCGGGCCCAACTCGTGCCACCCGTTCGAGAACCCGAGCCCCTGGAGCAATCTGCTGGAAGTCGCCGCGATCGTGGTGATCCCGATGGCCTCGATCGTCATGGCCGGCCTGATGCTCAAGCAGCGCGCCCACGCGGCCGTGATCTACGGCGTCATGCTGGTGCTGGTCGTCATCGGCGCGGTCGTGGCCATCCTCTGCGAGGTCCAACCGAGCGCCGCGACCGACGGCCTCCCGGTGGCACGAGCCCCGAACATGGAGGGCAAGGAGGTGCGGCTCGGGCCGGTCGCCGGCGCGACCTGGGCGGCGATCACCACGGCGACCTCCAACGGCTCGGTCAACGCGATGCACGACAGCCTCAACCCGCTGGCTGGCCTCGTCCCGATGGCGTTGATGATGCTCAACGTCGCCTTCAGCGGGATCGGCGCCGGGTTCGAGAATATGCTGATGTACATCATCATCGCCGTGTTCATCGCCGGGCTGATGGTCGGCCGGACGCCGGAGTACCTCGGCAAGAAGGTGGAGGCCAAGGAGGTCAAGCTGGCGATGCTCGCCGTCCTCTTCCACCCGCTCTTGATCCTCGTCGGCGCGGCGGTCTTCGCGGCAACGGCGTGGAAGGGGTTCGTGGCGAACCCCGGCCCGCACGGATTCAGTGAGATCCTGTACGAGTTCACCTCGGCGGCGGCGAACAACGGTTCGGGGTTCGAGGGCCTGGGGGACAACAACCCGCCCTGGAACGTCGCCACGGGCATCGTCCTGCTGCTGGGCCGCTTCCCCGCCCTGATCTTCCCGCTGGCGGTCGCCGGCTTCCTCTCCCAGAAGAAGCGCGTGCCTCAGACGACCGGCACCCTGCGAACGGACAACACCACCTTCGCCGGGATGCTGCTGGGCACCGTGCTGCTGGTCGGCGCCCTGTCGTTCATGCCGGCGGTCGTCCTTGGCCCCGTCGCCGACCAGTTGCCCGGCGATGCCGGCGCGTCCGCCGCGAAGTGAGGCCGGGCGGGGCGTTCCCCCACCAATCCAACGTTCCCGGAGCAAGAATCCACCCATGTCTCTCGATACCGAGACCTTTCCGAAGGCCCCCCCAAGGACGCCGTCCGACGCCGACGGGATGAAGATCCGTCGGCGTTCGACGCGGACGTTGAAGCTCTTCGAGCCGTCGTTGGTCCGCATGGCCGCCGGCCAATCGTTCAAGATGCTCAACCCTCGCGTGATGATGCGCAACCCGGTCATGTTCCTGGTCGAGGTCGGCTGGGTCCTGACGACCCTCGTCGCGGTCCAGTCGATCGCGCACCACGCCGCCCTCGGCCTGATCGTCTACCAATCGGCCCTGGCCGCGCTGCTGCTGCTGACGGTCCTGTTCGCCAACTTCGCCGAGGCGCTGGCCGAGGCCCGCGGCAAGGCGCAGGCCGACAGCCTGCGGGCGACCCGCGCCGACACCCCCGCCTTCCGCGTGCCTGACCCTGAACGCCCCGACGGCGAGGTCATCTCCTCGACGAAGCTGAAGACCGGCGACTTCGTCGCGGTCGAGGCCGGGCAGATCATCCCGACCGACGGCGAGGTGGTCGTGGGAGTCGCCTCGGTCGATGAGTCGGCGATCACCGGCGAGAGTGCGCCGGTCATCCGCGAGGCCGGCGGCGACCACTCGGGCGTTACCGGCGGCACGCGCGTCCTGTCCGACCGCATCGTCGTGCGGGTGACGGCGGGTCCCGGTGAAAGCTTTCTCGACCGCATGATTGCGCTGGTCGAGGGGGCGAGCCGGCAGAAGACGCCCAACGAGATCGCCTTGACCATCGTGCTGGCGGCCTTCTCGTTGATCTTTCTGATCGTCACCGCCACGCTCTACCCGATGGCCCGCTACTTCGACCTGACGCTGGGCATCCCCACGCTGATCGCGCTGCTGGTCTGCCTGATCCCGACGACCATTGGCGCCTTGCTGGCGGCCATCGGCATCGCGGGGATGGATCGAGCCCTCGCCGCCAACATCATCGCCAAGAGCGGCAAGGCGGTCGAGGTCGCTGGCGACATCGACACCCTCTTGCTGGACAAGACCGGCACGATCACCATCGGCAACCGCCGCGCGACGAAGTTCATCGGGCTCGGCGGCGTGAGCGAGCGCGAGGTCGCGCGGCTGGCAGGACTGGCCTCGCTGTCCGACCAGACGCCCGAGGGCAAGAGCATTCTGGAACTCGCCCGCAAGCAGTCGGCCCTCGACGGCCAGTCCCCCGAAGTGGCGCAGTTCATCGAGTTCACGGCGCAGACGCGCATGAGCGGCGTCGACCTTCGCGACGGCGCCCGCATCCGCAAGGGGGCTCCCAACACCGTCGCGGAGCACGTCCAGAGCCTCGGCGGAGCCGTCCCGGAGAACTTCCAGGCCACCGTCGACGCCATCGCCTCGCAGGGGGCCACGCCCCTGGGCGTCGCCGAGAACGACCGCCTCGTCGGTGTCGTCCGCCTCGACGATATCTTGAAGCAGGGCATCAACGAGCGGTTCGCCCGCCTTCGCAAGATGGGTTTGCGCGTCGTGATGGTCACGGGCGACAACCCGCTGACCGCCGCCGCGATCGCCAAGGAGGCCGGGGTCGACGACTACATCGCCCAGGCCACGCCCGAGGCGAAGCTGGCCTACATCCGCGCCGAGCAGGAGGGGGGCAAGCTCGTCGCGATGATGGGCGACGGCACCAACGACGCCCCGGCGCTGGCGCAGGCCGACATCGGCGTGGCGATGAACTCCGGCACGCAGGCCGCCAAGGAGGCCGGCAACATGGTCGACCTCGACAGCGACCCGACCAAGCTCATCGAGGTCGTCGAGATCGGCAAGCAGCTTCTGATGACCCGAGGCGCCCTGACGACCTTCTCGATCGCCAACGACCTGGCCAAGTATTTCGCCGTGATCCCGGCCATGTTCGTCAAGACCCTGCCGGGACTGGTGGTCCTCGACCTGATGGGCCTGGCCACGCGTGGGGGGCCCGAATCGGCGATCCTCGCGGCGGTGATCTTCAACGCGATCATCATCCCGTTGCTGATCCCGGTGGCCTTGAAGGGGGTGGCGTACCGCCCCGTCGGCGCCGGGGCACTGCTGCGGCGCAACCTCCTGGTCTACGGCCTGGGCGGCGTGATCGCCCCGTTCCTCGGGATCAAGCTCATCGACTTGGCGATCGACCCCTTGCTAGCGCTGGTCGGCCCGCGATAACTCACCGGCACGAACCGAAAGGACTGCGCCTCGATGCTCCGCGAAACCCTGCAAGCGCTCGCCGCCTGCCTCGTCACGTTCGCCTTGTGCGCCATCGCGTATCCCGCGGCGGTGTGGGGGCTGGCCTGGGCCGCCTTCCCGCGACAGGCCGCGGGAAGCCTCTTGACCGTGGGCGGCAAGGTCGTCGGCTCCGAGCTGATCGGCCAGCGGTTCACCTCCGACCGCTATTTCCACCCCCGCATCTCCGCGGCCGGCGCCGGCTACGACGCCGGAGCGGCCAGCGGCTCGAACCTCGGGACCAAGAACCCGGCGTTGCATGCCAGGATCGCGCTGGACGTGGCCCGCTACCTCGCCGCCCGCACCGGCGACACCGCGTTGAAAGCGAAGCTGGAGGCCCTCGACAAGGTCCAGGCGGACCTCGCCGCGACGAAGGCGATCGCCGAGCCGACCCCAGCCGATACCGAGGCCATCCCCGCGCTGGAGGCCCAGGCCACCGAAGCGCTGGAGCAGGTCGACGCCGCCGCCAAGCTCGTGGGCAAGGACGCCGGGGCCGAGATCCCCCCCGACCTGGTCACCGCCTCCGGCTCGGGTCTCGACCCGGACGTCAGCCCCGAGGGGGCCCATTACCAGGAGGCGATGGTCGCCGCCGCGCGCAACCTCCCGGTCGAGAAAGTGCGCGCCCTGATCGGGAGGCACGTCGAGCGCTCGGGTGCCATCGTGGGGGCTCCGCCGCGCGTCAACGTCCTGAAACTGAACCTGGCGCTGGATGAAGAACTGCCCGCGGTCGATTCCGCGCCGGCCCCCGCGGAGAGTCCGAAGCCCTCGGCCGCCTCCCGGACCCCCGTGCCGGCCGCGGAGGTCCGGGCGCTCGCCGACCGGCTCGATACGCTCCAGGAGCAGATCAGAAGGGCGCCGGCCCCGGCCGACCGGGAAGCGCTCGCCGCCAAGGTCGCCGAGATCGCCGGGGCCTTCCAGAGCGTCCAGCAACTCAACGATCGGATCGCGGAAATCGACGGCCGGGTCCGCAACTCCGAGGAGGGGCTTGCGGCGATCCGAAAAGAGGTCGCTCAGGCGCGTGCCGGCGTGCTGGGCTCCTCGTCCCGACCACACTGACGGCCCCGGCCCTTCCGAACACGACCGACCGCGCACGCCGTGCCAGAGTTCCCGATGCCCGCCACCGAGCCGAATCGCCCGACGCCCGAGCAGTTCCTCAACCTGATCCGCCGCCAGGAGCGCGGCCGGCTGAAGGTCTACCTGGGCTCCAACGCGGGCGTCGGCAAGACGTACCAGATGCTCCGCGAGGGCCACCGCCTGCGACGGCAGGGCGTCGACGTGGCCATCGGTCTGGTCGAGACCCACCGCCGTGCGGAGACCGAGGAGCAGCTCGGCGACCTGCCGATCATCGCGCCCCGAACGGTGGAATATCGGGGCGTCACGCTCAAGGAGATGGACCTCGACGCCATCCTCGCGCGCCGGCCGACCGTTTGCCTGGTCGACGAGCTGGCGCACACCAACGCCCCCGGCAGCCGCCACGCCAAGCGGCACCAGGACGTTGAGGACCTGCTCCGCGCCGGCATCCACGTCATCACCACCGTCAATATCCAACATATGGAGAGCCTTTACGACGAGGTCGAACGCGCCACCGGCGTGAAGGTCAAGGAACGCCTCCCCGACAGCGTCCTGGCCGAGGCCGACCAGGTCGTCAACGTCGACATCTCCACCGAGGACCTGCTGGAACGCATGAAGAGCGGCAAGATCTACCCGCCCGAGCGCGCCGAAGTCGCCTTGCAAAACTTCTTCACCGCGCCCCACCTGACCCGCCTGCGCGAGATGACGCTGACCGAGATCGCCCACATGATCGACCGCCGCAGCCGCCGCGCCGAGGCCGACCGCGCGCCCGCCTCGGCCAGCGACCGCGTCATGGTCGGCCTCTCCAGTCGCAGCCCGAACGCCCCTGCCCTGCTGCGGAAGACCGCCCGACTCGCCGACCGCTTCAACGCCCCCTGGTACGCCGTCTACATCCAGACCCCCGCCGAGGACCTCACCCGCATCGACGCCGCCACCCAGCGCGTCATCGGCAAGAACCTGGAGCTGGCGCAGCAGCTTGGCGGCATCCCGATGACCTTCCGCGGCCCCGACGTCGCCACCACCATCCTCGCCTTCGCCCGCGAGTACGGCACGAAGGTCCTGGTCATCGGCAAGAGCCGCCAGTCGTGGTTCCGCCGCCTGTTGGGCCAGTCGATCGTGGAGCGCCTCAGCCGCGAGTCCGAGGGCCTTGACGTGATGATCGTCGACCTCTGAACGCGAGGCCGACTCCCGCACCCCGAGAATCGCTCACCAAGACGGGGTGAATCCACTACAATTCGCAAGGCGACCGTGCGGCCTTGGAATTCTGGGAGTGGAGGAGCCTCGGGATGACGCCCTGGCTGGGATGGACGTGGACGTGGACGTGGACGATGACCCTCGCGCTGGCCGTCGCGCCCACCGATGCGGTGCGCATCCCGATCGGCGAGGGGGGCGTGCTGGACGTGGCCGAGGTCGTCGTCCGGCTCTCCGAACGCGCGGGCCTGGACGTGGCGCGCCCCGAGGGGCCCCTGACGCTGCCGGTCGAGGGACTCGCGGGCTCCTTGACCCGGAGCTTGCTCGCCGACAGCCTGGGCGACGACGTCGGCCTGACGTTCCGGCCGGGAGAGGTCGTCGCCGAGATCGCCCCGGAGGCCCTCGCTCCCGCGCGGCTGCCGAAGCTCCGCGCACGCCTGGTCGACCTGGCCGAGAAGGCCGGGCAGGCGGCGAAGCGACGGGAGGCGTTCGGGATGCACGCGCTCCCCTCGTACCGGCCGAATGACCCGGCGCGGCCGACGGTCTGCCTGGTGCACGGGCTGAACTCATCCTCGACGGTCTTCCGGCACTGGATCAAGCCGCTGGAAGACGCCGGGTTCGGGGTCGTGGTCTACGACTTCCCCTTCAACCGCGACCTCCACCGCACGGCTCCGGCCTTCGGGCGCGATTGGTCGGAGTTCCGCCGCAAGGCGGGTGAGGCTCGCCCCTGGGCGGTCGTCGCGCACTCCATGGGGAGCCTGCTGGCTCGCCGATATGTGGAAGGGGCCGAGGGGTACGGCGAGGATGTCTCCCACTTGATCCTGCTCGCGCCCGTCAACCAGGGCTCGGGCCTGGCCAAGGGGCAGGCGTTGCTTCAACTGGTGCAGGGGATGCAGGCCGTCCGCGACCGCAAGGCGACCGCGATGGTCCACCTGGCCGATGGGCTCGGCGAGGCGGCCGACGACCTGTTGCCGGAGAGCGACTTCCTCAAGGAGATCAACGCCCGGCCGAGGCGCGCCGGGGTTGGTTATCACATCCTGGCGGGCGATCACGGGTTTTTGACGCCGGGCTCGCGACGGCGGATCGAGCTGCAAGTCAGTTCCGCCCGGGTCGCCGGGGGCCTCTTTGGCGGCCTCGCCCGCCTGGCCGGCGGCGACCTGTCGGAGCGGCTCGATGCCCTGACCGACGGCCTGGGCGACGGCTGCGTCTCGGTCGCGGCGACGCGGCTCGACGGCGTGGACGACCACCGGACGCTCCACGTCAACCACCTTGAACTGATCCGCGCCCCCCTGCTCTTCCCCGAGCCCGGCCCGGTCGCCGGCCTGCCGTTCGTCCTGGAGTGTCTGCGCGCCTCCCCGGCGCCGGCGGCGCCCTGAGCGGCGGGGGGTTGGGGATCGGCGGCGGTTCCGGTACTCTGGCCCTCGGAACGGTCCCCGGGGCGCGGCCGAGACGACGCAAAGGCGCCCGCGGGAGCCGTCCGGGGAACCCGCGATGACGACGACCAACCCTTTCCAGTCACCCCTTTCCCCGCCCTCGCTCTCCGACGAGGTCCCCAAGGGCGAGATTGGCGGCCACCCGGCCGGCCTGTACGTCCTCTTCGGCGCGGAGATGTGGGAGCGGTTCAGTTACTACGGCATGCGGGCCCTGCTGGTCCTGTACCTGACCAACCACCTCCAGATGGTGCGCAAGGATGCGCTCGACATCTACGCGATCTATACCGGGTTGGTCTACCTGAGCCCGTTGCTGGGCGGCTTCCTCGCCGACAAGGTTCTCGGCCAGCGCAAGGCGATCTTGATCGGCGGGATCGTCATGGCGTTGGGCCACTTCGCGATGGCCTTCGAGCCCTTGCTGGAGCTGGCGCTGGGCCTGCTTATCCTGGGCAACGGCTTCTTCAAGCCCAACATCTCCACGATGGTCGGCCAGCTCTACCCGCAGGGCGACGCCCGCCGCGATGGGGCGTACACGATCTTCTACATGGGCATCAATCTCGGCGCGTTCTTCTCGCCGCTGGTCTGCGGCACCCTCGGCGAGCGTTTCGGCTGGCACTACGGCTTCGGCGCGGCGGGCGTCGGCATGGTGCTCGGCCTGATCTCGTTCGTCGCCTTCCAGCGCTCTCTGGTCGGCGGTTTCCCGCCAGCACGCGACACGGCGAATCGGCCAGGACTCACGGCGATGGACTGGGTCCACGTCGTCCTGATCTCGCTGGCCTGTCTGGCCTTTGCCTACGGCGCCATCCAGGTCTGGCCGGCCCTGCGACCGCTCAAGTCCACCCTGTTCCTGGGCATGGGAGGACTCGCGGCGGTCGCCACCCTGTACTTCCTGGTCAGGCTGTTCACAGCGAGCAAGGCCGATTCGGTCGACTGGCGGCGGATCTCCGTGATCCTGATCGTCGCCGTCTTCTCGATCGTCTTCTGGATGGGCTTCGAGCAGGCCGGCGGCACCTTGACCCTCTTCGCCGACAAGAAGACCGACCGCGTCCTGTTCGGAAGCGCGTTCCCGGCGTCCTGGTTCCAGTCGGTCAACCCGATGCTGATCTTCCTCCTGGCCCCGCTGTTCGCGATGCTCTGGACCGGGCTCGACCGCACGCGGTTCAAACTCAATTCGGCCGCGAAGATGGGGCTCGGGATGCTGATTCTGGGCCTGGGCTTCGTGGTGATGTCGGGGGCCGATCGGGCGTCGAAGTCGAGCCCGCTGGTCGGGCCGCAGTGGCTGGCTTCGGTGTATTTCCTGTTCACGGTGGCCGAGCTGTGCCTGTCACCGATCGGCCTCTCGCTGGTGAACAAGCTGTCGCCGCCGCGGCTGGCGTCGATGATGATGGCGGTCTGGTTCCTGTCCACGGCGATCGCCAACTACCTGGCCGGCAAGCTGGAATCGCTCGTCGAGGGGAAGTACGACCTTTGGACGTTCCTGATCTTCACGTCGGTCGTGCCGGGCCTGGCGTTGCTCGCCCTGAACCCTGTCTTGAAGAAACTGGCCCACGGCCGGCTCTGACCGCTTGCGGAGGATCTGCCCGATGCGCTGCGTACTCGCCTTGCTGTTCGCGATCGCCCCGGCCGCGCTCGCCCTCGCGGCCGGGAGGCCCATGACGGTCGACGACCTGCTCGCCGTCAAGTCGGTCTCCGACCCCCAGGTTTCGCCCGACGGCAAGACTGTCGTCTACGTCGTATCGGAGCGCGACAAGGCGACGGACAAGACCAACAGCGACCTCTGGACGGTCCCCACCAGTGGCGGCGAGCCCAGGCGCTTGACCACGGCACCCGGCGTCGACAGCCATCCTCGGTGGAGCCCCGACGGCAAGACGATCGCCTTCGTTTCCAACCGCGGCGGGACGGCCCAGGTCTGGCTCCTGCCGCTCGATGGCGGCGAGGCGCGCCCGCTGACGACCCTGCCGATCGACGTGGCCGGGCCGATCTGGTCGCCCAACGGGGACAAACTCGCGTTCGTCGCCGAGGTCACCCCGGGCAAGACCCCCGAGGAAACGGCCGCGAAGGACAAGGAGAAAGCCGACTCCAAGAGCAAGGCGCGCGTCTTTGATCGCCTCATGATCCGCCACTGGGACCACTGGGACGAAGGCAAGCGCAGCCACCTCTTCGTCGCCGACGCGAGGACCGGCGAGGCGGTGGACCTGACTCCCAAGCTCGACGTGAACACGCC
>JAABUQ010005782.1_pt1 | contig 19351 bp, 18 predicted proteins | sample 5560001 | NCBI WGS metagenome assembly JAABUQ01 (sample SAMN10711888, study PRJNA513371) | rock metagenome | isolation source: Antarctica rocks | place: Antarctica: Victoria Land, Finger Mt nord | collected 2015-12-18
CGGTGGCGGTGGCCACTGCCCTGTACACGACCGAGCTCTGCCCGCGGCGCCTGCGCTCCCCACTTACCGTGCTGATCGAGCTGCTGGCCGCGGTGCCCTCGGTGGTCTACGGCTTGTGGGGCATCTTGTTCCTGGCCCCCAAGCTGCAGGGAGCCGAGAAGTGGGTGGCCTCGCACCTGGGCTTCCTGCCCTACGTCGGTAGCGCTGGCGGAGCGGCGGTGACCATCCCCAACTACTTCATCGCGGGACTGATCCTGGCCATCATGATCCTGCCCATCGTCAGCGCGATCTCGCGTGAGGTCATGGCCACGGTGCCCGCCGATCAAAAAGAGGCAGCACTGGGGCTGGGCGCCACCCGCTGGGAGATGATCCGCGTGGCCATCCTGCCCTACTGCCGGGGCGGCATAACCGGAGGGGCCATGCTGGGACTGGGACGCGCGATCGGCGAGACCATCGCCGTCACCCTGGTCATCGGCGACGCCCCCCAGCTGGGTCGCCACCTGTTCGGACAGGGCTACACGCTCGCGGCGGTTATCGCCAACGAGTTCGGTGAGGCCGGCGGCGTGCACCGCTCGGCGCTGTTCGCCGCCGGCCTGGTGCTCTTCGTGCTCACCTTCGTGGTCAACGCCCTGGCCCGCGTGATCGTCAACCGCTCGTCGCGGACACCCCGCCGCAGGGGCGGGCACGCGGCTGGTGCCGGCCGCGCCGCGGCGGTGGGCGCGTGAGCGCCCCCGGCTCCGTGGTGGCGCGGCAGCGCCTCGCGCGTTTTGCACCCAGCGCGAGGCGGCGGCGCAGCGACCGTCTGGCCCGCGGGCTCCTCGGCGCCGCCACGGCCCTGGCCCTGGTGCCGCTCGTGCTGGTCGTGTACTACCTGCTCAGCAAGGGTCTGAGCGCCTGGAGCCTGGGCTTCTTCACCAGCGACCCCACGGGTAACACGTTCTTTGGCAGCGCGGGCATCGGCGGAATCAAGAGCGCGCTGCTGGGCACGATCGAGATCGTCGCCCTCGCGTCGGTCATCGCGATCCCCCTGGGCGTGGGCGTCGCGCTGTGGCTGGTGGAGTACGGCAAACAGGGACGCTTCGCCAACATCGTGCGCTTCTTCGTCGACATCCTCACCGGGGTGCCGTCGATCGTCTTCGGCCTGTTCATCTACATAGTGCTCGTGGTGGGAGTGGGGAACGCCGGCTACAAGGGCTCTCTCGCCCTCGTCCTGCTCATGCTGCCCGTGGTCATCCGCACGTCCGAGGTCGTGCTCACGCTGGTGCCCGATTCGCTACGCGAATCAGCGCTGGCCCTCGGTGCGCCGCGCTGGCGCGTCGTGTTCAGCGTGGTGCTGCCCACCGCCCTGGGGGGGATGGTCACCGGGGTGCTGCTCGCGGTGGCGCGCGCGGCCGGCGAGACGGCGCCGCTGCTGTTCACCGCCGCCAGCACGAACAAGACCGTCTTCAACCTCGGGGGAGCCATGAACTCCCTCCCCGTGCAGATCTACAACGACGTGATATCCCCGACCCAATCGGTGGTCAACCGGGCGTGGGGTGCGGCGCTGGCCCTCGTGGTGCTCATACTCATCGTCAACCTGATCGCCCGTGTCATTTCGCGAAGGAGCCGCCTTGCATGAGCCCCAATGCCCCCTCTCCCCGGACGGCGCGCGTGCCGCCTGACGAAGTGGCCGAACCGCGACCGGCGCCGGCGTCCACTGTCGTGTCCTCCCGCGAGGGCGCGACCGCACCGGCACCGGCGGGCCGCGGCGTCCGTCTCGAGGGGTTGCGGGCCTTCTACGGCGAGGCCGAGCAGGTCAAGGGCATCGACCTGGACTTCGCGGCCAACCAAGTGACGGCCATCATCGGACCGTCGGGCTGTGGCAAGTCAACCATGGTCCGCTGCATCAACCGCATGCACGAGGAGATCCCCGGCGCCCACGCCGAGGGCCGCGTGTTGCTGGACGATCTGGACATCTACGGCCCCGACGTCGACGTCGTGGCGGTGCGGCGGGCCGTGGGGATGGTCTTCCAGAAGCCCAACCCGTTTCCCACCATGTCGGTTTCGGGCAACGTCGCCGCCGGCCTGCGGCTCTCTTCTCATGGACGGGGAGACCTGGCGGAGCACGTCGAGGCCGCGCTGCGCGGTGCCGGGCTGTGGGAGGAGGTCAAGGATCGCCTTGACCAACCCGGCATCGGGCTGTCGGGCGGTCAGCAGCAGCGTCTGTGCATCGCCCGCTCGCTGGCGGTGGAGCCCGACGTCATCCTCATGGACGAGCCCTGCTCCGCGCTGGACCCCATCGCCACGCTGCGGATCGAGGAGCTCATCGAGGAGCTCAAGGCGCGCGTCACCATCGTGATCGTCACCCACAACATGCAGCAGGCCGCGCGGGTGGCCGACCGAACCGCCTTCATGCTCGACGGCCATCTCGTCGAGGTCGGCCCCACGCAGGAGATGTTCACCACCCCCCACGACTCACGGACCGAGGAGTATGTCACCGGAAAGTTCGGCTGAGGTGGCCGCGCCCTCCGGCGCCCGTCCCCAGGGCCGGGCGCACTTTCAGCAGGCGCTGCGCGACCTGGAGACCAGCGCCCTGGGGGGCCTGGATCTCGTGGTCGAGCAGCTCGACCGCGTGATGGAGGCTCTGGCCCATCAGGACGTCGAGCTGGCCCAGATGGTGATTCTCGACGACGATCGGCTGGACGGGCGCTACCTGGAGGTCCATCAGGGCATCCTGTCGCTGCTGGCCCTGCAGGCGCCCGTGGCGGGCGACCTGCGCCTGGTGGCCGCGCTGCTGCACGTGATCAAGCACGTGGAGCGCATGGGTGACCAGTGCGTGAACATCGCCAAGCTGATTCCGCTCACCGGCAACGAGCCCCCGGTCCGCGAGGAGCTTCGCGACGCGCTACTGAGGATGGGCGCGCACGCCCGCTCGGAGGTGAACCAGTCGAAGGTCGCGTTCAGCGGTCGCGACGTCGGCCTGGCCGAGGACCTGGTGCGCCAAGATCGCGACATCAACCGCCTCAATCGCGATGTGTTTCGCATGGCCCTGGACATCGGAGGAGACCTCGACGAGCGCGAGTGGGCCATGACCATGGTGCTCGTGGCCCGTGCGCTGGAGCGGGTGGGCGACAACGCCGTGGACATCGGCGAGCAGGTTGCCTTCGTGGTCACCGGCCTGTTTCGCGAGTTCCCCTACTCCTCGCAGGCCACCACCGCCCAGCAGCCACCCCGCTGACGCTCCTCGGGAGCGGTCCACGGCCGGCGGCAGGACGGACCGCTCCAGGGGCCCGTCACGATCGGGTGCGGAGGCCGCGTCGCCGGCGCTTAACCGCACAGCTGTGAAGATGCTGTGACCAGCAGGGCCGTCACGTGTGCGCAGACCGATCGGGCACCTAAACTGTGACCCAATGAGCGAGCGCGTCCTCGCCGGCGAGGCGGGCCTATCCCACGGACAGGTTGACCCGTCCGGGGCGGCATCTCTGCGAATGGCGGTCATCGACCGTGACAGCGGCTTCATCCAGGTTCTCTCCAAGCGCCTGGACCGGCTGGGGTGGGAGCATCGCGTGCTCGCCAGCCCGGTGCCCAGCGACGCGGTGGTGGCCATGCGCCTGAGCGCCGTGGTCGTGGACCTTGCCGTACTCGGCCCCCAGGCCTGGGAGTGGCTGGGGCGCCTGAGCACCGCGCTACCGGAACTGGGCGTCGTCGTCTGCACCGGTCCCTCCTCCGTGGCCCAGCGGGTGCGCGGATTGCGCCTCGGGGCCGATGACTGGATCACCAAGCCCTGCCATCCCGAGGAGGTCATCGCCCGCGTGCAGAGCGTCGTCCGACGTCGCCGGCGCAGCGAGGGTCGCCCGGAGACCGGTCCGGTGGTCGCCGGAGAGGTCGAGATCCGCTCCGACCAATTCCAGGCCTTCGTGGGCCAGCGCAGCGTCGACCTGACGCGCCGCGAGTTCGAGCTCATCGAACTGCTCTCCGGAGCCGACGGGCGCGTGCTCGAACGCGAAGAGATCTACTCGCGCCTGTGGGGCTACTCCATGGTTCGCGGCGACCGCTCGGTCGACGTGTTCGTGCGCAAGCTGCGCCAGAAGCTCGAGCGTGCCTCGCCCCGCTGGCGCTACATCCACACCCACTTCGGCATCGGCTACCGCTTTGCCGCCGAGCAGCCCGACGAGGCCCACTCTGAAGCCCACGAGGCCAGTGACCTCATGCCTGGCGGCGACGTGCGCAACGCGCAGCCGGTCGGCCAGACCCACGCGCCGGACATCCGACACACGGCCGCGCTGCTCACCTGAGGCCCAGGGGCCTCGGCGAGAACCCGGCCTCCGCCGCGATCAGCTTCAGGTCGCCGGGGCGCAGCAGGCGGATGAGCTCGCCGCCGGCGCCGTGCGCTCGCACCACCGCCAGGCCACCCTTCTTGAGGTCGATGCGGGCCCCGGTCAGGTCCCCCACGGTACGCGACAGGTCGGGCTCATGGCCCACCAGCAGAACGCGTGCATCCGCATCCTCCTCGGCCAGCAGATCCAACGCGTCGGGCGCGGTCAGCCCCGTGGCCAGCAGCTGGCGCTCCTGCACCGTCCCCCCCCACGCGGCCGCGGCCAGACGAGCGGTCTCGACAGCGCGCACCTTGGGGCTCGTGAGCACGGTGGCGAACTCGACTTCGAGCGCGCGCAGGGCGTGCCCGGCCGCGGCCGCCTCATCGCGGCCGCGCTCGGTCAGGCGCCGGTCGAAGTCGGCGCGCGCGCCGTGGGGCTCTGCGTCGCCGTGTCGCAGTAACCAGAGCTGACGCGCCATGCCGGCCAAACCGTAGCGATTGGTTGGCGGACTGGTCGGTGACGCACCGGTCGTTCGCCGCTAATGGGCGAGCGATGTTCACCACCTGCCCCCGGGAAGCGGCAGGATGAGCGTGTAGCCTCGGAGCGTGTCATCGAGCTGCGTACAGCCCAGCCACAGGCTCGTGGGCGCGCGGGACGGGGGTGAGTCAGCTGAGCGGTGAGGAGCCGCCCTATGCCGTGGAGGACCCGGTGGCGCCGTCAGCATCGGCGCCGGCCGATCGTGCCTGGAGAGCCGGGCGCGAGCAGCGCGGCGCTCCCAGCGGTACGCAGGCGTCACGCGGCCCTGACCTGCGCGACCCGTCGCTCTACTTCAACCGGGAGCTGTCCTGGCTGGACTTCAACGAGCGGGTGCTGGAGCTGGCCGAGGACGAAGACGTGCCGCTGCTCGAGCGCGTGAAGTTCAGCGCTATATACGCGACCAACCTCGACGAGTTCTTCATGGTCAGGGTCGCGGCCCTGCAGGACCAGATCGAGGCCGGTGTGGAGCAGCCCGGAGCCGACGGCCTCGGCGCATCTGACACGATCGAGCGGATCCATGAGCGGGTGTCGCAGCTCGGGTTGCGCCAGAGCGCCAACCTCTCACACGCACTGCGCCCAGGGCTCGCCGAGCACGGCATGCGCATCGTCAGCCATGAGGAGCTCGACGAGCAGCAGCGCCGACACCTCACCCAACGCTTCGAAAAGGTGGTCTTCCCGGCCCTCACGCCGCTGGCCGTGGCGCCGGGCCGACCCTTTCCCTACATCTCCAACCTGTCGCTGAGCCTCGCGGTGCAGGTGCGCGATCCCGTGGCCGGCCAGACCGTGTTCGCGCGCGTCAAGGTGCCCTCGGAGATCCTCCCTCGTCTGGTTTCGGTGAGCGAGGGCAAGGTGTTCGTGACGTTGGAGGATCTCATCGCGCACAACCTGGAGTCGCTGTTTCCGGGTATGGAGATCGTCGACTGCGACGTGTTCCGGGTCACGCGCGACGCTGACCTGGAGGTGTCCGACGAGGCCGCTGACCTGTTGCAGGCGGTCGAGGACGAGCTGCGCCGCCGTCGCTTCGGGGAGGTGGTGCGCGTCGAGGTGGGCGCCACCATGTCGCACCGCCTGCGCGACGCGCTGCTGGGCGTGCGCGAGCGCGAGGTCTATGGCGTGCAGGGCCCGATGGACCATGGGGCGTTGTGGCAGATCGTCAAGCTGCCCGGTCTGAGCGAGCTGCGCGAGCCGACCTGGTCGCCGCTCACCCATCCGCGCCTGCAGGCGGAGGGCGAACGTCCCGATGTTCTGGCGGCCATGCGCGAGGGCGACCTGCTCGTTCACCACCCCTACCACTCCTTCTCCACCTCCGTGGAGCGCTTCGTGGCCCAGGCGGTCGCCGACCCCAACGTGCTGGCCATCAAGCAGACCGTGTACCGCACCAGTGACGACTCGCCGCTCGTGCCGGCCCTCATCAACGCCACCGAGCATGGCAAGGAGGCCGTGGCGATGGTCGAGCTCAAGGCGCGCTTTGACGAGCGGATGAACATCCATTGGGCCAAGGCCATGGAGGAGGCCGGGGTGCACGTCGTCTACGGGCAGCCCGCGCTGAAGACGCACGCCAAGTGCGTGCTGGTCGTGCGTCGTGAGGGCGACGGCGTGCGCAACTACGTCCACATCGGGACCGGCAACTACCACTCGGCCACAGCCCGGTTGTACACCGACTTCGGCCTGTTCACCACCGATGAGGCCCTCGGCGCAGACGTGGCCGACATGTTCAACTACCTCACCGGCTACGCCCGCCCCCTGCGCTACCGCAGTGTGCTGGTGGCGCCCAACCACCTGCGCGACGGCATCCTCAAGGAGATCGAGCGCACCGTCTCGGCGCACACCCCGCAGTCGCCGGCGCGCATCGCCATGAAGATGAACTCGCTGGTCGACGGGCGCTGCATCCGCGCGCTGTATCGCGCTTCGCGGGCCGGCGTGCGGGTCGACCTCAACGTGCGCGGCATCTGCTGCCTGCGTCCTGGCGTGGAGGAGGTGTCCGAGAACATCCGTGTGGTCTCGGTGGTGGGGCGCTTCCTGGAGCACTCGCGCATCTACAGCTTCGAGCGCGACGGTGAGCACTCGGTGTGGATCGCCTCGGCCGACCTGATGCCGCGTAACCTCGATCACCGCGTGGAGCTCGCGGCGCCCGTGCACGCACCCGAGCTGCGGGCCGAGCTGCTGGAGACGGTGGATCGAGCCTTCACCGACAACCAGGGCTCATGGGAGCTGCAGCCCGACGGCTCCTGGCACCGACGCACGCCTGCCCCCGCCGAGCCTCCGCGCAGCATGCAGCTCGAGCTGATGGCGCACTACTCAGAGCAGGCCGCCCATGAGCGCCATCCCGGGGTCAGGCACCCATCCGAGGAGCCCTGACAGGAAAGCGGGGTGGAGGTGCCTGAGCGCTTTGCGGGGGGACCTGCTCCGGGACCGGGCTGTCCCCCGGTCCCGGGCGGCCCGGAGCGGCGCGCCGGCGGGAGGGGGCTGGCCGGCGCCGTGCGATCGCGAGAGCTGCTCGCGCCGCTCGCTCTCTGTGGGTGCGTGAATCCATGATCGCCGCTACGCCGCACCGCGGTGTGACCCCGTGGTGACGAAGTCGGTCGCGGCGGCCACGAGGATGGGCGCGGCCGAGCGACGCGGTGCGCCAGACTGACACCGATGGCCCGCCCCACGCCCGCGCGACCCAAGCTCTGCTCGATCGCCGCACTGCTGGCGCTGGCGGCAGTGGTGCTGGCGGGATGTGGGAGCACGGGCTCCGCGCCGGCCGGGGCCGTCACAGCCGGCAAGGGCTCCGGCTCCGGAGCGCCCGGCGCGGTTCTCGCAGCCGCCACCCCGGTGCTGACCGACTGGCCGGAGTTCGGGCTCGACCCGCAGCGCCGCGGGACCAGCGACCACTCCACGGGCATCACCGCCGCCAACGTGGGTCACCTGCGGCGCGCCACGGTCGCCCTCCCGGGCACTGTCGACTCCTCACCCATCTACCTGCACGCGGCACGGGTGGGCGGCGCCGCTCACGACGTGATCGTGGCCACCACTTCCTACGGTCGCACGGTGGCCGTGGACGCCCGCAGCGCGAGGATCCTGTGGACGTTCACTCCGGCGCCGTCTCGGGGTCTGGTCGGCACCCCCCAGATCACCAACGCCTCACCCGTGGCCGCCGGGCTCTGGGTATGGAGCGCCTCGCCGGACGGAAACGTGCACAAGCTTGCGCTGGCCGATGGCCGTGAGGCGACGGGCTGGCCGGTCGCGGTGACGCGCGCGCCGCACACCGAGAAGATCACCTCCTCGCTGAACCTGGACGGACGCTACCTGGTCGTGGCCACCGGCGGCTACTTCGGCGACGCTCCGCCCTATCAGGGTCACGTGATGCTCCTCGACCGCAACAGCGGACGAGTGGCAGGGTTCTTCGCATCTCTGTGTGCAAACCGGCGGCGCCTGTTCGCGCCGACCAGCTGTGCGGCCAGCGACTCGGCCATCTGGTCGCGGTCGGGGGCGGTCATCGAGCCCGGCGGTCACCGCCTGCTGGTGGCCACCGGCAACGGACCGTATGACGGTCATGTCAACCTGGGCGACAGCGTCATCGAGCTCACGGTGCCGGGCCTATCGGTCCGGCAGGTCTATACGCCGCGCAACCAGGCACGGCTGAGCTCGAGCGACACCGACCTGGGCTCGAGCTCGCCCGCACTCCTGGACTCGCACCTGACGGTGATCGCCGGCAAGGACGGGGTCATGCGACTGCTTCGCCTGGACCGACTGGACGGTCGTCCGCCCGGCGACCGGCGTATCACCGGTGGCGAGATCCAGACGATGCCCACTCCCGGCGGCGCCGAGCTCTTCACCGCGCCGGCGGTGTGGCAGCGCGGTGGACGCACGCTGGTGTTCGTCAGCGACGCTCGGGGCACCGGCGCCTACGCGCTGGGCGCCGGGCGCCTGCGCGCGCTGTGGCACAACGCCTCCGCGGGCACCAGCCCGGTGGTCGCCGGGGGCCTGCTCTTCGTCTATGACCCCGACCACGGCGGCGTGCACGTGTACACCGCGGCATCCGGGCATCCGCTCGCGCTCCTGCCCTGCGGACACGGCCACTGGAACAGCCCGATTGTGGCCAACGGCCAGCTGGTGGTCCCCCAGGGCGACGCCAACGACCACTCCGCCAGCGGCACGCTGAACATCTTCTCGAGCCGGTGAGGCCATCCCCTACGCGAAGTCATCCAGGAGGTTGAGCCACACCTCGCTGCGCGTCGGGAAGGCGGGGACCGCATGCCACAGGCGCTCGAGGGGCACCTGCCCGACGATGGCCACCGTCGCCGCGTGCAGCCATTCGTCAACGTCGACGCCGGTGAAGGTGGCGCCCACCAGCACGCGACGCTGCTCATCGACGACCAGGCGGCTCGTGCCGACCGCGTTGCGGCCGTGGAAGCTGGCTCCCGCGGTCGCGCTGGTGGGGTTGTCCAGCGCCTGAACTGAGAGCCCCTGCTCTTGGGCGCGCGCCAGGGTGAGCCCCACGGCGGCGACCTGGGGCTCGGTGAACACCACGCGTGGAGAGGAGAGCCCGTCCTCCTGGACACGCACGTCGCGCCCGCAGATCACGTCGACGGCGACCCGCGCCTGGTACTTGCCCATATGGGTGAGCAGCACGCGGGCGTTGACGTCGCCGATGGCGTACAACCAGTCCTGACCCGGTACGCGCATGCGGTCATCGACCTCCACCCAACCACCGCCCTCCAGGCCGACGCTCTCGAGCCCGATGTCCCGTGTGCGGGGGCTGCGTCCCACCGCCACCATGAGCTCGTCACCGGCCACGGTGTCGCCGCCCTGAAGCTCGAGCACGCGCCGTCCGTCCTGCAGGCGAGCCGCGGTTGCCTTGGCCCCCAGGCGCAGGTCCACGCCACGTGCCCGCAGGGCATCGGCGACCTCTTCGCCTGCGAACGGCTCCTCGTTGACAAGCAGGCGGTCGACCGCCTCGACCAGGGTGACGCGCGCGCCGAGACTGCTCCACGCCTGCGCGAGCTCCACCCCGACCACGCCTCCGCCGAGGATCAGCAGCGAGGCGGGGACCTCCTTGGCGGTCGTGCCCTTGCGGTTGTCCCACGCTCCGACGTCGCTCAGCCCCGGTATGGGCGGCATGGCTGCCCGGCTGCCCGTGGCCAAGAGCACCGCTCGTCGCGCGGTGAGCTCCTCCGAGCCGACCTGCACGCGCCGCTCACCGTCCAAACGACCGTAGCCGCGAAACAGCTGGATGCCGCGCTTCCCGATCCAGGGGAGCTGGACGTCGTCACTGAGGTCGTGGATCACCTCGTCGCGGCGGCGCAGCACAGCCTCGACGTCCAGCGACGCATGCTCCCCGGCGCCGGGGACCCGGCGAATCTCGTCCAGGGCCACGGCGGGACGCAACAGCGCCTTGGACGGCATGCACGCCCAGAAGGAGCATTCGCCGCCCACCAGCTCGGACTCGACCAGGGCAACCTCCAACCCGCGCTCGGCGAGGCGCCCGGCCGCCACCTCGCCGGCCGGGCCGGCGCCGAGGACAATCGCATCGAAGCTGTGATCTGTCATACCGCCGCTCAGACGCTCGCCGGCTGAACGTCTGAGACGAACAGCTTGACGTCGATGTTCTCGCGCGTGGCCCTGGAGTAGGGGCAGACCTCGTGAGCCCGCTCGACCAGCGCCCTCGCCTGGTCGCCGTCGACGTCGGGCAGGATGCAGTGCAGTTCCGCCCCGATGAGAAAACCGTCCCCGTTGTCCTGGCTCAGGGTCACGTGACAATCGACCGCGAAGGTCGACGTACGAAGCCTGTGCGGCGCTGCAACGACCTTCAGGGCGCTGAGGAAGCAGGCCCCGTAACCGCAGGCGAACAGCTGCTCGGGATTGGTTGACTCGTCTCCCGGACCGCCGAGCTCGGCGGGCGGAGCGAGCTTGGCGTCAAGGTGCCCGTCGGAGCTGCGCACGCGCCCCTCGCGACCCCCGCTGGCGTGGGCCTTTGCCGTGTACAGAAGCTTCATCCGCTCTCCCTTGCTGTCTTCGTGCCTCGACGCACCTGGCCTCGCCGCCGCGCCCGTGGCCGCCAGTATGGCGGGGCGGTCCGCTCGGCCTGGCGAGGACCGCGTCGCGGTCCTCAAGCCGCGGTCCGCAGAGACCCGCGGGGCGAGGGTGGCCACGCGGTGGCAGGGACCAAGAGGCCGAGGCCGAAAGAGAGCCCATGACCGAATCTCTGCCGTCCCACGCACCGTCGATGCCCCCAGCCGCCGTTAGCCTGCTGCGCAAGCTGTCCGAGCAGCGGGTCGAGTTCGTCCTCGTAGGCCCCCTGGCCGCAGCCGTGCACGGCTGCCCACCGACCGCCGAGGGGGTTGAGGTCGTGCCCGCGCGTTTCTCGCGCAACATCGACCGGCTGGCCAAGGCCCTGCGGGGAGTCGATGCGAAATGGTACGACGGCGCCGACGCGGTGGAGCAGCCCGTCGACTTGACCGCTGAACGCCTGGGGACCCTTGGGCACTGGCCGCTGTCCACGAAGCTCGGCGATCTCGATGTCGACTTCGAACCGCCTGCCACCGCCGGGCATCTCGATCTCTTTGAGGGCGCACGCCGCTTCGCGCTCGCCCCCGGCCTGGGTGTGGACGTGGCGGCTGCAGCGGACCTGCTGCGCATCGCCGAGATGCGCGGCGCGCCGAGCGACGATACGGTGGCGGTGGCATTGCGCGAGGTCTTGGCCCAGCGTGCCGACCGCATCCGTGTCACGGCCACCGAGTCCTCGACCATCTGAGCTGGGGCCTGAGAGCAATGTCGGACGCGCGGTGACAGCGCGACCGCTTCAGCGGGTAGTTAGCGCGGATGACGTCGTTGCGCGGAACGCTGCTGGTCGCAGCTCCCTGGTCGCAGGATCCCAACTTCGAGCGCACCGTGGTGCTGGTCAGCGAGCACAGTGAGGGCGGGGCGATGGGCGTCGTTCTGAACCGTCCCTCACCGGTCACCGTGGCCGAGGCCGCACCCGCGCTCAGACCGGCGGTGGGGGAGGACCACCAGATCTGGGTCGGCGGGCCCGTGGCGCCCTCGACAGTCGTCTTCCTGGCCGAGTTCTCAGAACCATCGTTGTCTGCCCTCATGGTCTTCGGTCGCGTCGGCTTTCCCTCCTCGGACGCCGCGATCGAGGATCTGGCCGACGCCACCGGACGAACACGCGTGTTCGCCGGCTACGCGGGCTGGGGTTCGGGGCAGCTGGAAGCCGAGCTCGAGCGTGGTGACTGGATGTTGGAGCCCGCGGTCCCCGACGACGTATTCTGCGATGAGCCGGGCGCCCTCTGGAGCGCCGTGTTGGAGCGCAAGGGCGGACGCTTCCGGCTCATCGCCAGCATGCCGCCCGACCCGTCGCTCAACTGAGACAGCTTCCCGAGTGGAGGGCTCAGACCGTTGCCGTGCTGAGCACGGCCGGCGACGATCCCCACGCCATCCCCGTATCAACCGCCGTGCGCGCCGCCGACGATCTGGTGCTCGTTGCGCTGGCCACCCGCCGCGAATCGCTGACGCGGCTGCGGACAGATCCGCGGGCCGCGCTGACTTTGCTGGCCGAGGATGACGTGGCGATAACCGCCCATTGTCGCGCGCGCATCGTGGCCGACCCCATGAGCATCAGCGATCGGCTGTGTGCGGTGGCGCTGGACGTCCTGCGCGTGCAGGACCACGGTCAGCCGCGGTTTGAAATCGACGCCGGCGTGCGCTGGCACTGGACCGATGAGCAGGCACGACGGCGCGACCATGATGTGCGCCGGGCCCTGTCCGAGCTCGCCTGGCCGCGGCCATGAGACGGCCTCGAGCTTCCCGACCGCTCGCGGGTCCTGTGCGCTATCGCGGACGCGCTCGCTCAGAGCGCACGAGGGCAAGCACGGTGGAGCCGGTCGCCGCCTGAGTCCTGCTGGATACCTGCGAGAGGTCGTCACACAGACGCTGCCAACAGGGGTAGCGCAGGTCGACCAGGTCGACGGCCGGTATCCCAGCGCGCGCAAACACCGTGTGGTCGTCGAGCACCTCCGGGACGGTGGCCGACGAGAAGTAGGCCTGACTGCCCACGCGGGCCGCAGCCTGGCGCAGGCGTGCCCACAGGGCACGATCCGAGCCCGTCTCGCGGGCCAGCCACTCGTGGCGCAGAGCGACGAAGTCCATGAGAATGAGCTCGCGCGTGGTCATGGCGTGCGCCTCCACGTAGGCACGGCTGCCGCGCAGGCCCTGGACGAAGAAGTCGCTGAACCCCGCGGGCGCCTCCTCACCGTCGAACAGCACAAAGCGCACCGCGGCCCGCCCCGGGCGCGAACGGTCGCGGGCCAGGTCGCGAGCGATCTCCACCACCGCCGCGACCGCGGCCGCGCTGTTGTTGGCGCCCAGGTAGCCGGGCAGGGGCGTCGTGTCGTAGTGCGCGCCGAGCACGATGGCAGGCTCGCGGCCGGGCAGCGAGCCGACGACGTTGCGCAGTCCGCCGCCCAGCGGCTCAAAGCGTCCGTTGGGGAGCCTGGTCCGCAGCAGATCGCCGGCGCGCCGCGCGGCCGCCGACCCGGCGGGTCGCGGGCCGAAGGCGAGCTGCACGCGCGTGAACGCCAGCGCGCGCCGCTCGTCGAAGGAGGCGCGTGCGACGCGAGGACCGGCGCTGGGCGCATCGACTCCTGCACGAGCGGCGGCCAGACCCGCGCTGACCAGCAGCACGAGCACGGCCACCAGAGCTCCGGTGCGACGACGGCCCATGGACGGCAACCTAGCCAAAGGGTGCCGCCGAGCGGGTGCTCGGCGGTGGTGCTTGCACCCGGCCTGCTTTGGGGTACCTTCGCCCCCACCGCCCGCTTGGAGCGCGGCGCCCGAACCCCCGAACGCCGACGAGGAGACGCTGTGCACAGGTTGAGGCTTGACTCCGACGAGACGCACGCGCCCACGTACGCGGCGCGGTCCTTCACCCACCCCATCCCTCGCTTCCGGATACCCGAGGACGGCATGAGCGCCGACGCCGCCTATCAGCTGGTGCGCGACGAGCTCAACCTCGACGGTAACCCCGTGCTCAACCTGGCCTCCTTCGTGACCAGCTGGATGGAGCCCCAGGCCGACCGGCTCGCCACCGAGACGCTGCCCAAGAACCTCATCGACCAGGACGAGTATCCGCAGACCGAGGCGGTGCATGAACGCGTGGTGACGATGCTCGGCCGCCTGTACAACGCACCGCGCGACTGCCACCCGGTGGGGACCGCCACCATCGGCTCCTCCGAGGCCATCATGCTGGCCCTGCTGGCCCACAAGCGCTCATGGCAGCGCCGACGCGAGGCGGCCGGACAGCCGACAGATCGGCCCAACGTCGTCGTCGGCGCCGACGTACACACCTGTTGGGAGAAGTTCGCGCGCTACTTCGAGGTCGAGGCGCGGATCGCACCCATGCAGGAGGACCGCTACACCATGGACGCCGAGCAGGTGCGCAGCCGCGTCGACGAGCGCACGATCGCCGTGGGCGGCTTGCTGGGGACCACCTTCACAGGACAGATGGACGACCTCGAGGCCATCAACGACGTGCTCGTCGAGCTGTCCGAGCAGCGCGGCTGGCACGTGCCGCTGCACATCGACGCGGCCAGCGGCGGCTTTGTCATCCCCTTCTCCCAACCCGAGCTGCGGTGGGACTTCCGCCTCAGCCAGGTACGCTCCATCAACGTTTCCAACCACAAGTTCGGGCTCGTCTATCCGGGCATGGGCACGGTGGTCTTCCGTGACGAGTCAGACCTGCCGCAGGAGTTGGTCTTCCACATCAACTACCTGGGCGGGGACATGCCCAACTACTCGCTGAACTTCTCCCGTCCCAGCAACTCCGTCCTGCTCCAGTACTTCAACCTGCTGCGCCTGGGCCGCTCGGGCTATACGCGCATCATCACGGGCGTGCTCTCAAACGCCCGTCGGCTCGCCGCCGCGCTGGGGGGACACGAGCAGCTACGCCTGATCAACGACGCGAGCCAGTTTCCCATCGTGGTGGCCCGCGCCCGCGATTCGTCGGTCGACCTCACCCAGCTGTCGCACCTGCTGCGCCAGCGCGGCTGGATCGTGCCCGCCTACACACTGCCTGCTGACGCGCAGCACATCCAGGTGCTACGCATGGTGGTCAAGGAAAATTTTTCCCGCGACCTGGTCGACCTCCTGGCCCACGATCTCGGCACTGCGCTGAAAGCCCTGGGCGGCGCTCCGGGAATGCACCCGCCCCGGCCGCGAACTCGGCCGCACTGCTAGGAGGGTCTAGCGAAACTCGCTAGACCAGTGGTGGCGGGGGATTCGACGGGCGGAAGCATGGTGGTACCTCAATCCTCTCACGGGCTTACCCCACGCTCGTAGCCGGTTCCTGATTGCGCTGCCGCACGTCTACAGCCGCTCGAGCAGAGCGGCCTTCTTCGCCTCGAACTCTTCCGTGGTTACCACGCCGGCGTCGCGCAACTCGCCGAGTTCGCGTAGCTGGGTCAGGGGATCGCCAGTTGGGGCTGCGGTGGTGGCCTGCCCGTTGATCTTCGCCGCGAATTCCCGCGCTTGCTTGCCCTGGTGTGGCGGCACGGACTCGGAGATCGCCCAGCCCTGCCCCTCGATGATCAGGTACAGCTCGCGGGTGTCTTTCTTCTTGCGTAGTCCGAGGGCGAGCGGGCCGGTGAGGATCAGCCGTGAAGCGGTGATGCGACTCGACAGGTCGCCGGCGGTGTCTACGCGCGCGTGCGCGCCCGCGACCGGGCCACCACCGTGTCTGGACGTGACCTGGCCATCCTTGAGCAGGATGCCGGCGAACTTGTGGCCCTTGGCGTCGCCGCGTGCGATGGCGGCGACGCGCTTGGCTTCGGCCTTCTCGTTGAGCCCGGCCAGACGAGCCGCTTGTTTTGCGTCGGTCTCGGTCCACTTGCGGCGGATCTCAGCCCTGAAGCCCTCCTTCTCGCCCATGGCTTACTTCTCGCCGCCGTGGTGGGAGCATGAGCCGCTGATCCCGCCCGCGTGGCTGTAGGTGCCGTCTGAGCACTGCACGATCGTCCCGCCCTCTCCTTGGAAGTTGCCGAATGCACTGGCGCACGGTACAGAACCGCTGGTCACCAGCATGGCTGGTTGAGCCGACGTTCTCGCTTCCGGCGGCCGGTGGCGGCAACGCCACAACGACGGACACGACGACCACGCCAGCCCCGGCCACCTTTCAGGAACCGGCGCACGCCGGTGGTGTCGGTCGGACAGCGTAGTGGCGTGCTTTTTCAGACCGACAGTGCCTGCATACTCCCGACCGTGACTCAAAGCAACCCCAAGGAGGAGTCCACGATGACCGAAGGGAGCGCACACGTACAAATCTCTGCGCGGATCCCGGCTGACCTGGCCGCTGCGCTCGAACAGTCCGCCGCACAGGCGGACCGCACTCTCTCGGCAGAACTGCGCCGAGCACTCAAGCGGTACCTGACCATCTCCGTGCCTGAGCGAGAGTTGGGGGGGGCCGCCTAACCGACAGCACGACTTTTAAGCGAGGGGGGGAGTAGTAGCTCCCCCCCTCGCGGTACTTGCCCCGGTAGCTCAGTGCGGATAGAGCAGCCTCTTCGTAAGAGGCGTTTGCGCTGGTTCAAATCCAGCCCGGGGCGCTTCCCTGGAACTCCTGGGGCCGGTTGGACGCCCGTGGCCTCTAAAACCAGACGGGCGAGGGTTCGACTCCCTCCGGCTCCATTCGTTCCAAGCCTTGAATCGTCGCAACCAGACTTATATCCCACTTGTACCGGACAAGTTGCACGGCATGGACCAATGAACGTCCCTCGCCGTCCGACAGCGCACTATTCCGTCCGACGTGCCATGTAGAGTTTCCCTGGAAATCAGGGAAAAAAGATGACCCCCGCGACGTTGGAGCGTCCGGGGGTCTGGACCACAGAGATTGAGGCTCCGTGGACTCACAGACCGTACCACCGCGCTCGGTGGCTTCCGAGCTTGCAGGGCTCCTCGACTCCCCGGAGTTTGCGGAGCTGATCGCTGAGCTTGAGGCGACCCGCTGGACTGGGCGTCCCGGCTACCCGATACGGTCGATGATCGGCATGGCGCTGGCCAAGTCGCTGTATGTGATCCCGACATGGACGCGCACCGTGGCGCTCGCCCGTGAGCACACCGCCCTCGCGGCTGCCATAGCCCCCGACGACGAACTTCCCTCGGTCTACGCCTGCTACCGCTTCACGGCCAAGCTGCGCGCCTATGTTGACCTACTGGACGCCTGCATCGCAGGCGTGCTCGACGCGCTCAAGGCCCGCAACCCGGACATGGGCGTCAACGTCGCCATCGACGGGTCGGACCTACCGGCCTACGCCAACGGTCAGCGCTACCTCTCGAAGCATGGCCCGGAGCGGGAGCGCTACAGCGACCCGGACGCCTCCTGGGGGCACCGCTCGGCCGTCTCCACGCGCAAGGGCGGCGGGTACTACGGCTACAAGGTGCACGCGGCCGTGGACACCCTGACCGGCCTGCCGCTCGCGTGGACGGTAGAGACGGCCAGCGCGGCCGAGACCACGTTCGCGCTCGGCCTGATCGACGCCACGCGCGAGCGCGGGTTCGGCGTGCGGACGGCGATCATGGACAAGGGCTATGACAACGGGCCGATTCACGACGGCTGCATGGACCGCGGCATCTGCCCGATCACGCCGCTGCGCGAGACCGGGCGCGTCAAGGCCGGCGATGCCAACGCGCCGACGTGCGAGCACGGCAAGTGGACGTTCGCCGGGACCGACTACAAGCGGCAGGCGACCAAGTGGCGTTGCCCGACCGGCGAATGCCAGCCCAAGTCGCGGTGGGTCAAAGCCGACCGGCTGCACCCGCTCATCCCGCGCGAGACGAAGCGATCGCGCAAGCTCTACCGGTCCCGCGGCGCCGTCGAGCGCGAATTCGGCCGCCTCAAGCACGAATGGGCGCTGCTCCCGCTGCGCGTCCGTAGCCTCGATCGGGTTCGGCTGCACGCCGACCTGACCATCCTCGCAAAGCTCGGCTGCGCGCTCGCGAAGGCGCAGGCCGTTCCAATCGCAGCCTAGGTTCCAGCCCTAGCCGCCGTAGAAACGTCCAGCATCTACCGCATTTCGGATAGGAATCGGCCACGCGGCCGAGAATCACGGAGGTATCGCTGTCCAATACCGACGGCGACAAGCCCTTCTTGGGTATGTATTGTGATGGACGACCTACTTTTGGGAGAGCAGACGCACGTGACCGTAGTTAGATTTAGCGGTGGCGAGATACTGCGAGTTGGGCTAAGCGTGCCAGAAGTCCAAAAGCTTCTTCAGCGAGCGATTGCTGAGGGCGTGATGTTGGAGCTTCAGGCTCCTGACGGACAGATTCTCGTCATCAATCCCCAGCAGGTTCAGTATCTTCAGACAGAGCACGGGGAAGCCACGGCCCAAGCGACGGATGCGGGCCGGGCTGTTCCGGCTTAGGCTCTGCAGTCGACGCCTCTAGCGCGTACTCGGTCGTTTCGCGAATACCGGTCGGCCCAGCGGACGTTGTAGTGCGCCTGGCCCCAGCGGCTGCTCGGCCAAAAGCGAGCAAGACGGCCGTTCCGGCCGCTAGACCGGGCCACCACTTGGTGATGAGCGCATCGACCATGACGCCGCCACCAAAAATGGCGAATGTTCCGCTGATCGCATGCTGAAGCCACCAGGGTCCGTCTGGGTTCCGCTTCTCAGCGGTCCGTTCCCCTGCCATCGGCTCGGATCGTAAACCCGTTTCATAGCTGATACCTCGCGTCCTTCGGTTCGAGCCAACCTAGAACAAGCGCCGAGTTTCGCTAGCCGTTTCGCTAGACCCTCCTAGGGAGCAGGCGGCCGACGAGGGGTGGCGCCCGGCTCGGCGGCGGCTTCCCCCCGCGTGGGCGGGTCAGGTGGCGCCGCGCCCTGCGCCTGCGCGCCACCGGGACCATCGCCCGCCGCGGGCCGCGGACGACGTCGATTGAGACCGAGCACCAGCGCCACGATGACCACCAGCACGACCAGCACGCCGGCGGCGATGTATCGCAGGCGGTGAGCGGCGGGCTTCTTCTTGACCTTGGCCTTGTCGACCTTCACGCGGGCTCCCTTGGCCTGAAGCGCAGCCGCGAGCTGAGGCTGGTCGTGCGACGGGTAGCTGACCAGCTCGCGGGCACCGTCCGTGAGGACGATGTGGACGGTGTGCGCCTTCTTGTTGAAGCTCGCGCTGCGCACCTTGCCGGCGGATATCTGAGACTGGAGCGCACTGAGACTGGCGGTCTTGGAGCGCAGGGCGACGGCGGGAGCAGCGAACAGCGCCATGACGGCGAGCAGAACGGCGATGAACGGGACGGCAGATCGACGCGCGTGCAGGTGCATCGCGGGCACACTAGCGAGATCGCCGTCCGCCGGTATGAGCGCTTGGCCGACCGGCTGGACCGCGCTCGTCGCCGAACGGCGTCATACCCTGACCCCATGCTTAGGTGTGGCGCCGGCGTGCGCAGGACCTGCGCCGGCGGCGTGCTGGCCGCCGCGATTCTCACCATGTCGGGGTGCGCGTCCGCCGCGCACCGGCCCGCCCACGGGGGCCCG
>JAABUQ010005783.1_pt1 | contig 19351 bp, 16 predicted proteins | sample 5560001 | NCBI WGS metagenome assembly JAABUQ01 (sample SAMN10711888, study PRJNA513371) | rock metagenome | isolation source: Antarctica rocks | place: Antarctica: Victoria Land, Finger Mt nord | collected 2015-12-18
ATCGACGCGGAAACCATCAATTCAAATCTCGCCGTCGACGCGTCGAGCGGCGAGCTCGTAACGTTCGGTGGTGCGCCCGCCAGCGTCGTGTACAGTTCGTGCTGCGGCGGCCATACCGCCGATGCGGCGCTCGTGTGGGGTCACGGTCCGGTCCCCTATCTGCGCGGCGTCCCGTGCACGTACTGCAGCGCGGCGCCTGATTATCGCTGGAGCCGAACGCTCCCGCTCGACACCGTCACGGCGGCGCTCGGATCGCGCCTGTCTTCGGTCGGCGAATTGGAGCGGATGACGCTCGTGAGCCTCGACGACTCCGGCCGGCCCGCGACCGTCGCGCTGGGCGGCGATCGCGGGAGCACGCAGATTGCGGCGGTCGACTTCCGGCGCATCCTCGGCGCGACGACCGTCAAAAGCACGCTTATCCGATCGGTTTCAATCGACCGCACCGCTCGCACCGTGCTGATTACCGGCGCCGGGAACGGCCACGGCGCGGGGTTGTGCCAGTGGGGAGCGCGCGGTATGGCGCTCGCCGGCGCGTCCGCTGCCAAGATCGTGGATCACTACTTTCCCGGGACGACGATCGCTCTCGCCTCGGCCTGATCTTCGAACGACCGCCGCGTACGACTACGCGCTGCCGGAGGAACTGATCGCGACCGAGCCTTCGGCCGAACGCGACGCTTCCCGGCTGCTCGAAGTGCTCGCCGACGACGCTTGCGATCGGCGGTTCACCGATTTTCCTGCGTTGCTCGGGCCGCGCGACGTTCTGGTCGTCAACGAAACACGCGTAATCCGCGCACGCTTGCGTGGCCGCCGTTCGCCGAGCGGCGGCAGCGTCGAACTGTTGCTGTTGCGTCCGGTCGATGCCGGTTTCACCTTTTCCGCACGCCGCTGGTTCGCGCTTCTGCGTCCGGCTCGGCGGTTGACGCCGGGCTCCGTCATCGAACTCCCGGATGGCGCGCGCGCGACGGTCGTCGACGTGTTGCCGGATGGCCCACGCATCGTTGCGATCGACGTGGACGAACCGCTCGAATCGTACCTCGAACGGCACGGTGAGATCCCGTTGCCGCCGTATGTCGGCCCCGGACGGCCGGAGCGCGCGGCGCACTATCAGACCGTGTTCGCGCGGGTCCCGGGCAGCGTCGCGGCGCCCACGGCGTCGCTGCATTTTACACCGGCGATCCTTACGGCCATCCGCGATCGAGGTGTGACGATCGCGCCGCTGGTCCTCGACGTCGGAATCGGCACGTTCCGGCCAATCGCCGCGCCGACGATCGACGAGCACGTCATGCATGCCGAACGCTACGTCATCCCGCCCGAAACGGTCGCGGCGATCGCTACGGCGCGGGCGCGCGGCGGCCGCATCGTTGCGGCCGGCACGACGGTCCTGCGCGCGCTCGAAGGCGCGGCCGTCGACGGGCCGCTACGAGCCGGGGCCGGTGAAACACGGCTCTACGTGACGCCCGGTTTTGCGTTCACGACGGTCGACGCACTGTTGACGAATTTTCATCTCCCGAAGTCGACGTTGCTCGTGCTCGTCTCAGCCTTCGCCGGTTACGACCGCATCATGAACGCGTACGCGGAAGCGATCGCACGAGGGTACCGTTTTTTTTCATTCGGCGACGCGATGTTCGTCGAACGAAACCGCTAGATCGGCCGGCCGGCCGCGCACCTCGTCCGCCCGCCCGTGCGGTTGCGAAAATGCAAAGATCGGCGCACGAACCCCAAACGCGCCGCTTGCGCTCCGCACGGGAACGATGATGCGTGTTAACTGTTGGTAAAGTCCGATCTTCGCAAATCGCGGCGCTGGCCGGGTGCTACAGTTACGATCGCGTTTAGCCGTCATTGTAGATACGTGAGTCGGGATGAAAACGAGGCCGTCGCTTTCGAGGGACGGCGTCCGACGTTGGACTTATCGCGATTACCCGCTTCCCTTAAGCAGCGGCGTATTGCCGCGTTGGCGACGCTCGTACCGGCGCTGATGTCGTTACTGATCGCGCCGTTCTCGCACAACCACGGACCCACGTACGCGGCCTTCCTTCCGATGTTCATCGGCGCGATCGTCGTCATCAACGTGATCACGGCGTATTTGCTCTATCGTCAATACGTCGACGGCGTTTCCCCGGCGCTCATTGTTCTCACATGTGCGTACCTTTTCGAAGGCGCGATCGCCGTCGCATATATTCTCGGCTTTCCGGGGATGTTCGGAATGACGGGCGCCCTCGGCGCGACGTCGCAGACATCGGCGTACCTGTGGGTCGCATGGCACGCGGCTTTCCCTGCGTTTGCGATCGCGTACGTGTTCCTCGACGAGCGGTGTGCCGGACACGCTCCCCCGGGACAAGCGTGTCGCCGGCTTGCAGGGGCAAGCTTCGCATTCACCGCGATCGCTGTCGTCATCGTCGCGGTCGTGTGCTTCCGTTTCTCCGGGTTTTTGCCCGTGCTCATCGTGAACGGCGCGTTCCACGTCATGAACCGCATGGGGCTAGGACCCGCGATCGTGTCGATCAACGCGGCCGCACTCGCGCTTTTATGGTTTCGTACCCGCGGACGCACCGTGATCCATCTTTGGCTCGTGGTCGCGATCGTCGCGACGATTCTCGACGCGATTACGACGCTCACCACCGGCAAACGCTACGATATCGGATGGTACGCATCGCGGCTCAACAGCTCGTTCGCATCGCTCGCCGTCTTGGTCGCGTTGCTCAATGAGGCCGGCCGCCTGAGCCACATGATCGCACGCGCAGAACGCCAATTGCGCGCGGTCGTGGACGGCGTCGGCGACGTGCTCGTTGCCGTCGGCGAGCACGGGGACATCACGTGGTTCAATCCCGCTGCCTCGGCGCTCTTCGGCTATACGAGCGCCGAAGCCGCGCGACAAAAAATCGACGAACTCTTCGTCGATCCGTCGCCCGCGGGTCCCGCCGGCGGAACGAACGCGACGCTCGCGCGACACCGCTCGGGCCGGACGTTCGCCTTCGAGTACGCGTTCGGCGGCTCGCTGGAAGGCAACATCGCCGCCATCATGATCGGCCGCGACATCACGCAGCGGAAGAATGCGGAAACGACGATCGCACGTGCGCGCGATCAAGCGCTCCAGGCGGCCCGGATGAAAGCCTCGTTTCTCGCGACGATGAGCCACGAGATTCGCACGCCGATCAACGCGGTCATGGGCATGTCGGAGCTCTTGGCGGACAGCAGCCTCGCGTCGGAACAGCACGAATATGCGATGACGATCCGGGATTCTGCCGGCGCGTTGCTTACGATCGTGAACGACATCCTCGACTTCTCAAAATTAGAGGCCGGGAAAGTCGATCTCGAATCGGTTGCGTTCAACCCGCGCGGCACCGTCGAAGCCGCGGCCGAGATGCTTGCGGCGCAAGCGCGGCAGAAAGGCCTGACGTTGCTCACGCACGTCGCGCCCGACGTGCCGGTCGCCGTCCTCGGCGACGCGAGCCGGTTACGACAAGTTCTCGTGAACCTCATCGGCAACGCCGTGAAGTTTACGGCGGTCGGCAGCGTGGTCGTGCGCGCGTTCGTCGACCACACCGTCGGCGAAGAGTCGCTCTTGCGTTTCACCATCACCGACACCGGTATCGGTCTCTCGCCCGAAGCCCGCGAACGGCTTTTCAGTCCGTTCGTGCAAGCCGATGCATCGACGAACCGGCGGTTCGGCGGCACCGGCCTCGGGCTCTCCATCTCGAAAGCACTCTGTGAGGCAATGGGCGGTGAAGTCGGCATCGATAGCGTTGAAGGTGCGGGCTCGACCTTCTGGTTCACCGTTTGCCTGACACGCGTCTCCGACACCCCGTCGGACGAGCGGCTATCGACGCTGCGTGGGCTGCGCTGTCTCATCGTCGGCGGTGACAACGTCACGCGCCAGATCATGCGGCAGTATCTCTTCTCGTGGGGGATGATCGGCACGGTCGCCGACGACGCACTGCATGCGGAGACGATTTTGCACGGCGCGATCGCGCGCGGCGCCCGCTACGATCTCGTGATCGTCGATGGCGAAGCGGGCGAACCGTTGGTGTTCGGCCGACGCGTTCACGCGCTCGACGAATTGCGCGGCACGAAGTTGCTGCTCGTCACCGCGTACAACGAAGTCGGCGTTTTCGCCGAAGCGTACGCGAACGGCTACACCGCGACGCTGCGGAAACCGTTGCGTCAATCATCGCTCTTCAACGCCATCGCGGAAGCGACCGAACGGGCGCTCAAGGTTCCCGACTCGTTCGATCATCGAGCCGCGCTCCCGATCCGTGACGACGCACCCATCCTCATCGTCGAGGACAATGCCGTTAACCAGCGGGTCGCGCTCCAACAGCTCAAAAAGCTCGGCTATCGTGCACGAGCGGTCGGCGACGGCCGCGCGGCGGTCGAAGCGGCCGCGACCGAACCGTTCGCCCTCACCCTGATGGATTGCCAAATGCCCGACGTGGACGGCTTTGAGGCGACGCGCCTCATCCGCATAGCGGAAGCGGACGGATCGACCCGTGTTCCGATCGTTGCCATGACCGCCGGCGCCCTCGAGGGCGACCGCGAGCAATGTCTCGCGGCCGGCATGGATGACTATCTTGCAAAACCCGTACTGCTTGGAACGCTCCAGGCGATCATCGACCGCTGGATACCTCGAGAGGAGACCGCCGTTGCACACTGACCGAACGCTCGACCTCGAAAACCTTGAAACGGTCTTCGAAGGTGACCACGAGAGCATCGCCGATTTGCTGGAGCTTGCGTGCGCCGACGGTCGTGAGCGACTGGTGGCCATGGAAACCGCGCTCTCGACCGGTGATGCCACCACCGCGCGCGGCTTGGCGCACGCGATCAAAGGTGCCTCGAGCAACGTCGGCGCCTTCGAACTCGCCGATGTCGCCGCGAAGGTCGAAACGGCGTTGCGCGGCGGCGCGCTCGCGCTCGCATGCGAGCAGCAACTTGAGCTTACCGACGCGTTCACGCGCTTCGAGAAAGCCGTCGTTGCCTATCGGATGCCGTCATGAAGCACTCGGTGCTCGTCGTCGACGACCCATCGAACCTCACGCTCTTCGCTCGCATCGTCGCGCAGATCGATAACTGCGAAGCGGTGCCGTTCGGAAACTCGTCGCTCGCGCTCTCGTGGGTCGAGACGAATGAGGTCGCGATGATGGTCTGCGATCAGAACATGCCGGCGCCCAGCGGCGTCGAGCTCATCCACGCGTTTCGTAGCATCCGCGGGCGCGCCGACACACCGGTCATCATGATCTCCGGCGCGATCGAACGCGACGTCAAACACCAAGCGCTCGCGGCCGGCGCAAGCGCGTTCTTGCCGAAGCCGGTCGATCCGCTCGAGTTTCTCGGCATCGCGCGCAATCTCGTCGGCGCTTACCGCTCGCGCCTCGACCTCATCGCGCGCAACGACGCACTCGTCGATCAAATCCGATCGCTGAACGGCCGGATCGAAGGCATGGGCATTGAAACGGCGCAATCGCTGCTGCGCACCGTCGGTCGCGCGGATCGCGCGCTGTTCGATCACATGACGAGCGTTGCGGAGCTCTCGGTCGCGATCGCGATCGCCGCGAATGTGCCCAAGCCCGAAGTCGACGTGCTGCGAATCGCGGCACGTCTGTACGACGTCGGAAAAATCGCGATCCCCGACCGCGTCATCGCCAAAGCGACACCGCTTACGACGCAGGAACGTGAAGCGGTCAATGTGCACCCGCGCATCGGGCACGACATCCTCGGCGGAAGCAGTTCACGGTTACTCCAAGCCGCCGCTCAAATCGCGCTCAGCCACCACGAGCGGATGGACGGAAGTGGTTACCCTAACGGCTTAAAAGGCGATGCGATCCCACTTTTCGGCCGCATCGTCGCGGTGGCGGATACGTATATCGCGATGCGCACCGAGCGTCCGCGGCGCACGGCCTTCTCGCCCGGCATGGCGCTGGAAATCATCGAACGGTCGGCCGGGACCGAGTTCGACCGTCGCTTCGTCGCCGCGTTGCGCGCGACGGTATTACAACCCGTCACGGCCTAGCACTGCCGCCGTCCCGTCGCCGGTCGCATCGCGGTGCCCGGACGCGGCGGGAAAACCGACGATCCCGCGTGCGTTCGTGTACCACACGAGCCCGGGTGCCGCGTCTCGCTGTTTGCGAACGTTTTTTCGTTCGGTGTATTCAACGTCGACGCGCAACGCCTCACGCGCGCGGGAGTGGGCTGCAGCGAGATCCGCGGCGGCTTGCACGTCGCCGCGATCGGGTTCCCGTCCCGGCGGCGGCGCGAGCACCACGTGCGCCCCAGGGATCGCACGAGCGTGAAACCAGAGGTCGTCGCCGCGAGCGATTTTGAACGTAACCTCGACGTTCTCACGCGGCGACCGCCCGACGTAGATGCGTGCGCCGGACGCGCGATCGAGTCGCAGGATCGGACGAGGCTTCGAGCGTTTGGAGAGGCCCGGCGCACGGCGGCCTTCGATCGTGTCGAGGTCCGCCGCGATCTCCGCGAGGACCGGCGCCTGGGCGCCCTCGAGCGACCAGGCGAGCTCTTCGAGCGATGCGACCGTCGCTTCGAGCGCTCTGCGGCGCGCTTCAAGGTGCGGCAGCGCATCGGCGGCCTTCCGGTAGCGTGTGAAATACCGAGCGGCGTTCTCCGTCGCGGTTAGCTCCGGGTCCAGCTCAACCGTGAGGTCCGGCCGATCGGGCACCCGGAACGTCGTCGCTCGCGGCGGGATCAGCCGACCGTAGGTGTGCAGCGCGTCGCCGCTCATTCGGAGCCGATCGCGGTCCGCGGCGGCGTTGAACCGCTCGTGCAGCGATGCGAGCTGGCGGCGTAGGGCGCTCAAGCGCCGCTCGATCCGCGTTTTGAGCGCGCTACGGCGCCGCTCCACCGCGTCCTGGCCCTGCGCACGGCGGCGGTCGGCGATCGACTCCGAAAGGAGCGGTAGCAGGTCCGGGACGGTCGCGTGTACGTCGTCGGAAAACTGCGCGAGCGGGACAACGTGCGCTTGCGCGATCGTGCCGTCGCGACGGTAGACGAACACCGGCCCGTCGCCCGAGCGCCGCTCCGCCTCCTCCAACAATCGCCGCCCCCGTTCGGCCAGCATGAGCGGTTCGATCAGTGCGCCCGCGCGCTCGGACTCGACGACGATCGATTCCGCGAGCAAGCGCGGGAGCTGGGGGAGGTAACCGCCCAACGCCGCGATGCGCGAGCGGCGGTCGGCGCCGGCCGCCGCCGCGGCGAAGCTCGCCGCATCGAGCCGCGGCTCTTGAAGCGGCGGCGGCTCGTAGGATGCGCCGAGCACGACGCTCCGGGCGGGGTTGTCGGCCGGATCGAACTGCTTCGCCGCAGCGACGACCGCCCCGTCGCGGACGAGCACGATGTTTCCGAAGCGCGGGATCAGCTCGAGGACGAGCGTCGCTTGGGTTCCAACGCCGAAGCGTGAGGTGACCGCGAACCCGAGCGCGACGACCCGGTCGCCGTGGCGGCTGCGAACGCTCTCGATGCGCATCCCGCGCAACGTGCTTCCGATCGAGCGCGCGTACGTTGGATCGGTCGCGACCGGCAGCTCCCCGCCCTCGAGCGTGAGCAGCGGCGGCGTGCCGAACGGATCGACGGCGAGCAAGCGATCTCCGCGGCCGCCCAGGCGAAGCGCGAATCGACCATCGTCGAGAATGCCGACGTCGGTGACCCGCGCTCCGCGGACGGCCGTGTCGAGTTCCACGGCGATCCGCCGGATCACGATCCAATCCGTTACCACGGCAGGGGCGCTTCGCTCCGGAACGGAACGTTCACTGTTCGCCGTTTGGGGAGGAGCGTTTCTGTCCGGGCCGGGTCTGCTCTTTGTGGTATCGGGACCATCCGGTGCGGGAAAAGATACGCTGATCGGCAGCCTCCGGGAGCGGCAACCGCGGATCCGGCTTTCGATCTCCGCGACGACCCGACCGCCGCGACCGGGCGAACGCGACGGGGTCGACTACCTCTTTCTCGATCGCGCCGAGTTTGAGAAACGAATCGCTCACGGCGACTTTCTCGAGTGGCGCGAGTACCAGGGAAATTTTTACGGCACGCCGCGCTCCTTCGTGACGAGCGTCCTGCAAGCCGGCGATGATTTGGTCACGAAGCCGGAAGTCAACGGGGCGCTCGCGATCCAGGCCGCCTATCCGGCCGCGTCCCTCATCTTCATCGTTCCCGACAAGTTTTCGCACCTGCGCTCGCGCTTGCTCGCGCGGCGAACCGAGACGAACGAATCGATCGCCGCACGGTTGGAGATCGCGCACGAAGAGATGCGCTCCATTCGCCGGTTCGATTACCTCGTGATCAACGAAGAGCAACGTCCGGACCAAGCGGTCGACGACCTCGAAGCGATCGTCCGCGCCGAACGATACCGCATTCACCGTTACCCCGATGCTACGATAAAGGACCTACAAACCACATGAGCGATTCCGTTTTCGGCGACCTCGACGGCCTCTTAGAGCATGTCGATTCCAAATTCACGCTGGTCAACGTCGTGACGAAGCGCGCGAAACAGCTTAATAACAACGCCCCGCCGCTGACCGACCGCGTCAACGCAAACAAGCCGGTCTCAACCGCCTTTAACGAAGTCCGCGCCGGTAAAATTGCGTATAAGCGGACGCGCGAAGGGATTAAATAACAGGTCGCCTCACGCCACGACCGGGAAGAACGCTCCGTATGTGCGGTATTGTCGGTTACATCGGGGACCGTGACAGCGTTCCGATCCTGCTCGACTCATTGCGACGCTTGGAGTATCGCGGGTACGATAGCGCCGGAATCGCGGTCATCGACGCGGACGGGACGCTTTGCGGTTCAAAAGCCGAAGGGAAGCTCGCCAACCTCGCGGCGCGTCTTGCCAACGGCGAGCGGCTCTCGGGACGCACCGGCGTCGGACATACCCGTTGGGCGACGCATGGGCGCCCCTCCGACGCGAACGCGCACCCGCACATGGATTGCAGCGCGCGCATCGCCGTCGTTCACAACGGGATCATCGAGAATTACGCATCGCTGCGCGCCGAACTGATCTCGGCCGGTCACCGCTTCGCAAGCGAGACCGATACCGAAGTTCTCTCGCACCTCATCGAAACCCATTATCACGGTGACTTGATCGCCGCCGTGCGCGCGACGCTCGCGCAAGTGCGCGGTGCCTACGCGCTCGGCGTGATCTCATCCGAGTCGCCCGACCGTCTCGTTTTCGCGCGAAACGGCGCGAGCCCGCTCGTGATCGGACTCGGGGACGGCGAGACGTTCGTCGCCTCGGATACGCCGGCGATGCTGCAGTACACGCGGCGCGTGATCATCGTCCGTGAGGGCGAGCTCGTTGAAGTCGGCCGCGACGGCGCCAAGCTCTTCGCCTTCGACGGTTCGGTCGTGGAGCCGAAGTTGGAGCAGATCACGTGGGATGCGACCTCCGCCGAGAAGAGCGGCTTCAAGCACTTTATGCTCAAAGAAATCTTCGAGCAGCCCAACGTGGTCAAAGAGACGCTCGCCGGACGGATCGACGAATCCGGCGACGTTCAACTGGCCGCCGAGATCAAGATCGACGAAGGCCTGCTACGCGCCATGACCAAAATCTCGCTGACGGGCTGCGGCACCGCCTACCATGCGGGGATGGTCGGCATGTACCTCATGCGCGCGCTCTGCAAACTGCCCGTCGAAATGGAGTTGGCGAGCGAATTCCGGTACGGCGATCGCGTGCTCGACCCGCGGACGCTCGTCGTCGCGATGTCGCAATCCGGTGAAACCGCCGACACGATCGAAGCCGTGAAGATCGCTCGGGCCGCCGGATCGCCGGTGCTCGGCATTTGCAATGTCGTCGGCTCAGCGCTCACGCGGATCGCCGACGGCACGCTCTTTACGCGCGGTGGTCCGGAAATCGGCGTAGCCGCAACCAAGACGTACGTTTCGCAGTCGATCGCCGCGGCGCTGTTCGCGATCTACCTGGCACGCGTCCGGCGTACGACCGACGTGTCGCGCTTACGCGAGATTGCGGAGAGCACAAAGTTGCTTCCGGCTGCGATCGATCTCGCCGTGAACACGAGCGACGACATCCGCAAGGTCGCGAAGAAGCTGCGCAAGGCGCGCTCGGTGCTCTTTCTCGGCCGCTACGTCAACTTTCCCACGGCGCTCGAAGCGGCGCTCAAGCTCAAAGAGATCAGCTACATTCATGCTGAGGGATATGCGGCGGGTGAGATGAAGCACGGCCCGATCGCGCTGCTCGATGCGAAAGTGCCGGTCGTCGGGATCGTCACCGAGGGTCGCGTGCGCGAGAAGATCATCTCGAATCTCGCCGAGGCGAAAGCCCGCGAAGCGCCGATCATTCTGGTTGCCAATCACGGCGACGACGAAGCGGCGGAACTTGCCGATCACGTGTTCTATGTGCCGCGCGTCGACGAACTGCTCTCGCCGATCGTCGCGATCGTCCCGCTGCAGTTGCTCGCATACCATATCGCCGACATCGACGGCAAAGACGTCGATCAACCCCGCAACCTCGCCAAGACCGTGACCGTCGAGTAGCCCTGGTTAACCTCCGGTGAGCTTGTGCACCACAAAGAGACATCCGTAGGCAACCGTCGCCGGCAGCAGGCAAATCAGGCGCGAAAATTATCGTGCCGGGATCACGTTCCGAAATACCGGAACACCGAAAAAGCAGCCGACGAAGGCGACTAACGCTGGCATCAACGCGCAACCTCCTGCCTGGAACGATATGGACGGGATGCCGAATTCCTTATTGTACTTACGTCGAATACGTTGACTCTTGTCATGATTAAGCGAAATCGTCCTTAAGTAACGCTTCCGCCCGTTACGCCCATATCGACCCATGAATACAACTCATTTGTGACTTTGTTGAATGCTACAGTGCCCGAGACACGAACTTTCAGCATTGAAGCAGGTGATGAAGAAGATTTTGTGGTCTTCGGCGCGCAGTAGGCCCCGTGAATATCGCGAGCACGTCCGCCCGCACCGACGGAAGGCGTTCAGATCAGTTGCGCCCAGTGACGATCGAATCGAACTACCTCGCGTACGCCGAGGGCAGTGCGCTCGTCACGATCGGCAACACGCGCGTTCTCACCGCGGAGTATGCGATGCTTCCGCGCGCGACGTCGGAGCGGACGCAACGCGAATCCACCAAAGGCCGCATCGGCGGCCGAACGCATGAAATTCAACGCATCATCGGGCGCGCGCTCCGTGCGATCGTGGATCTCGGAAAGCTCGGCGAGCGGACGATCATGATCGACTGCGACGTCATTCAGGCCGACGGCGGGACGCGAACGACGTCGATCACCGGCGCCTACGTTGCGCTCGCGCTCGCGCTACGGCGATCGTTCGATCCGGCGAATGCGAAAAAGTGGCCGCTGCACGGCGCGCTCGCAGCGACGAGCGTCGGAATCGTCGAGGGCCTACCGCTGCTCGATCTTGCGTACGGCGAGGATAGTCGTGCCGAGGTTGATCTCAACGTTGCGATGACGGATGCGGGTGCGTTTGTCGAGCTGCAGGGAACCGCGGAGGGGAAGCCGTTCACGCGCGCACAGCTCGACGAGTTGCTCGCGCTCGCGCAGAGCGGGATCGAAAAACTGTTCGCGGCCCAGCAAGCGGCGCTCGATGCGGTGCCGATGAGCGCGCGTGGCGCTTGACCTCGATCGCGTTCGCGCCCTCGTGACGACCGTCGCCGACTTCCCCGTACGCGACCGGCGTCTGCGGCAGGCGCAGGAACGGATCGAGGCGGCCTTCTCGGTGCAATCGGTCGGCGATGAAGACGTTCGCGTGTATCTGCGCGCCGTGACCGCGTACTTCGCGAACTTCAACGCTGAAGCGCGCGCGCAGCTGCGTCACGTCGATCGTGAACTAGAGCGGCTCTACCAGCGGCAGTACAATCTCAACGCAGAGCGCGGGGTCGCGGCGCGGCGGGTCGAGGTGACGCAAGGCGTCCTCGCCGTAATCGCGGAACTCGGCTCGCGATGAACCTGCTCGAAGACGTCGGTCGCGACTCGGTCGGTGCGGCCGAGTATGTCGGCGGGGTCGCGACGCTTCTGGGCGAGTCCGTCGGCTTCATCGGAACACTTCGAATCCGGGCGCGCGAAACGCTCGACCAAGCATTCTTGCTCGGCGTTCAGTCGTGGAACATCGTGTTGCTCACGTCGCTTTTCACCGGGATGGTGTTTTCGCTCGAAGCGGCCGAGCAGGCCGTTCAATACGGTGTCGGGAGCTTTGTCGGCGGCGCGATCGCCTACACGACGGCACGGGAGCTCGGGCCGATGCTCTCGGCGGTCGTGGTGGCCGGCCGCACGGGCGCAGCGATCGCGGCGGAACTCGGTTCGATGGTCGTGACCGAACAGATCGAAGCGCTGCGGGCGATGGGGCTCTCGCCCGTGCGCATGCTCGTCGTACCGCGCCTGGTCGCGCTGATGATCACGCTGCCGCTCCTGTGCGTCTTCGCCGACATCGTCTCGATCGTGGGCGGGATGGTGATCGCACAGTCCTACGCGCACATCGGCTATGATTCGTTCCTCGTCTCCGCCCGTCAGTCGCTGCCGTTTATCGACTTGTTAAAAGGGCTTCTCAAGTCGCTCATCTTCGCGATCATCATCGTCGCGATCGGCGCGTATCAGGGGTTGAGCACGCGCGGCGGTGCGGCGGGTGTCGGAAAAGCGACGACGGGCGCCGTGGTCACCTCGATCATTCTCATCTTCGTCAGCAACTTCGGGCTTTCGTACCTGCTCTATCAGTCTAGTGGCAATCAGCGTTAACGGCGGTTCGCAGAAGAAGATCCTCGCTCACCTCGACGCCGTGTCGGTCCGGTTCGGGGAGAAGATCGTCATGCAAAATCTCTCGCTCGAGATCGTCGAGGGTGCGATCACGTGCATCATCGGGCTCTCCGGCGCAGGCAAGTCGACGATCCTCCGGTTGCTCAACGGTCTGCACAAGCCGACCGAAGGCCACGCGTTCTTGCGCGACATCGATCTGTGCCACACTTCCGAGCGCAAGCTGATCGAGATCCGCCAGAACATCGGTTTTGCGTTTCAGTTCGCGGCGCTCTTCGATAGCCTCACGATCGGTGAAAACGTCGCGCTCCCGTTGCGCGAGCATACGCGCAAGTCGAATGCGGAGATCACCGGGCTCGTCACGCAAACCCTGGAGAGCGTCGGGCTCGCGCACGTCGAAGACCGGCTTCCCTCGGAACTCTCCGGCGGGATGCTCAAGCGCGCGGGGTTCGCGCGGGCGGTGATCACCAACCCCGACCTCGTTCTCTACGACGAACCGACCACCGGGCTCGATCCCATCATCACGCATCTCTTGACCGACACCATTATCCGGTTGCGTAAGCAGCTCAGCGGGACCGTGGTCGTGGTTTCGCATGATTTACAGAGTATTTACTTGATGGCCGATTATATTGCGATGCTTTTCGAGGGCGCGATCATCGCGTATGGTACCGTCGAAGAGTTGAAAACTTCGGAGAACCCCATCGTGCAACAATTTCTTCAAGGAAGTGAGACGGGGCCGATCCCGATCTGATGAACCGTCAAGCAATCGTCGGCGTCTTCGTTATCCTCGCGATCTTTGCGCTTTTCGGAGCGTTCTACGTTCTCTCGGATTTCGGGACGCGCGCTCGTGGCTACAAAATCGGCGTTGTGTTTAAGAGCGCTACGGGTTTACGGCCGGGCGGGATCGTGTATGAAAGCGGCGTCACGATCGGGACCGTCGACCAAGTGATCCTCCAGCGCGATTTCAGCGTCGACGTCATCATTGCCGTGAGGCCGGAATTCGATATCCCGCGTAACGCGCAGTTCACGATTCAGACGCCGCTGACGGGCGACCCGACGTTGCTGATCTCGCTCCCGGAAGTCCCCGGCGCGAAGGCTACCAGCGGCGATGAAGCTGCGCTCGTCGCGGCCGCACCGCCGCTCGAGCGGAAAGTTCTCCCCCTCGATGTTCAGCCGCGCGGTCGCAATCCGATCTCCGTATCCGATCTTCTGCAGCAGGGTCAAGACGAATTCAATCGCGTCGATTCGTTGCTCGCATCGCTTCAGAAGCGTGAGCCGAAACTGCTCGACACGCTTCAGGCGACACTGCAGAATGCCAACGAGCTTTCCGCCAACGGTAACGAGCAGTTCACGAAGCTGTTCAACCGGATCGACACGCTTACCGTGTCGCTTCAGGGCTCGCTGCACGATGCGAGCACCAACGTCGTGGATCTCACGCGCCGCCTCGATAGCACGGCCGCCTCGAGCCAGGGTCGCGTCACCTCGCTCTTGGCGTCGCTCAACTCCACCGCGGGCTCGCTTGGCGAGACGGTCGATTCGTTACGATCGCTCGCGAAAGACGATCGCGTCCACGGAAGCCTCATCACGACGGCGCAGAAGATCGCCGACATCTCGACCACGCTCGCGACCATCACACACGACCTTCGCGATGTCAGCGGGAACCCGACGACAAAGGCGCAGCTTGCCGATACTATCGCGAACATCGACGCCACGACACAAAAGGCGAACTCGCTTCTTGGAGAGTTCGGCGGCCGGTCGAGCGTGTACGGCGTGGATCCCGACGCAACGCCGCCGGCGACGCAGCCAGGGTCGACGCCGGCCGGGCGGGGCGGGGGCTCGCGACGCGGTCCGACGGGCTCAACGGCGTCACCGTTGCCGGCAGTGACGCCCGCAAGCGCCGCGAACTTGCGCAATCGCATTAGCTCGTTAACGAAAAATCTCATCGAGACGCAGATTCGGATCAGCGGCCTCTCGAGCGCGGGGACGCGAACGAACGCGAGCCCGCTGCTGCGCCGCAACGACAACGGACCGCAAACCGACTTCAATCTCATCGCATTGCCGCGCGGAAGTCAAAGCCTGCTTTTCGGCGCGAACGACATCGGGACAACGAGCGGAACGACCAGCTACAACTTCCTCTTACGGAAGACTCCCACGCCCGGCGTGCAGATCGGCGCAGGCGTGCTGTACTCTCGGCTCGGCGCGCTGGGTTCCTGGGATCGCGGGCCGTTGGGTTTCGAGGGACGGATCTACGACCCGCGGCGTCCGACGTTCGACGCGTACGGACACATCAACGCAAACGACAAGCTGCAGATTTTCGGCGGCGAGCGTGACCTCACGCATTCCGGACGCCGCACGGTTTTCGGAGTTCAGGCGCTTTTCTAAGCCGCGTCGATGATACCAATCGGTGAGGGCCGCCGTCTGCCGATCTTCCCGATCGTCGTCCACGTGCTCATTGCGCTCAATGTCTACGTCTTCATCTCAGAAGCGTCGACGCCGAATATCGATCGGTTCATCAACGCTTGGGCGACCATCCCGTACGATCTCACGCATAGCGTCCAACTCGATCCGCCGAGCCCGCCCACCGCGGCAACGCTCGTGACGGCGATGTTCTTCCATGGCAGCTGGCTGCATCTCGGATTCAACATGCTCTTTCTATTCGTCTTCGGTCCGCAGATCGAGTATCTGTGTGGTCACACGCGCTTCGCCGCGTTGTATTTGGCCGCCGGCCTCGTGGGCAACATCGCACAGGTCGTGGTCGATCCCGCCAGTCACATTCCGGCGATCGGCGCTTCAGGCGCGATCGCAGGCGTGCTCGGGGCGTATATCGTGACGTTCCCGACCGCGCGCGTAAACACGATCGTGCCGATCGGTTGTTTCCCGCTCTTCCTGCAGTTGCCGGCCGTCATCGTCATCGGCCTGTGGGCGGCGACGCAATTCATGCACGGATACGGAGCGCTCACCGCGCACGTCTCGACCGAGCAGGGCGGCACCGCCTACTTCGCGCACATCGGCGGCTTCACGTTCGGCGCGCTGACGATCGCCTGGTTTCGCATTCGCAGCGGCGCCCTGCCGCGCTTCCGGTATCACGCGTAGGTCTGTTGAAAATCGGGATTGTGGGCGCGGGTGCGCTCGGTACGCTGTTCGGTTACACGTTCGCGGAGTCGCACGACGTTTCGTATCTGGATGTGCGTGCCGATCTCATCGCGACGATCGCACAGGACGGCGTGACACTCGACGATCGGCCGGCGCATCGCGTTCGTATCTCGGCTGACCCGCAGGATCTCTTCGGCAGCGAGATGCTCTTTGTTTTCGTGCGCGCAACCGACACGTTGCGCGCGCTTCGCCCGTTCGCCGGAAAACTCAACCCAGCGACCCCGATCGTCTCGTTCCAAAACGGCCTGGGGAACGAGGAGGCGATCAAGACCGCGCTCGGCGGAAGCATCGCTCTCGTGCTCGGGGCGACGACGGAATCATCGATTCTGATTGAACCCGGACGCGCCCGAAGCATCGGCGACGGAACCACGGTCGTCGGGTCGGCGGGCGCGTCGCCGCAGACCTGCCGGAAGGTAGCCGAGGCGATGACGGGCAGCGGGCTTCGCGCGGCTTCGGTTCAAGATATTCGCCCGCACCTGTGGGGCAAACTCATCGCCAATGCCACCCTCAACCCGCTCTGTGCTCTGCTCGAGCGTCCCAACGGCGAGATCATCGCGAACGCGAATGCGGTCGAACTCGCGCGTTCGATCGCGCGCGAAGCAGCAGCCGTCGCTCAAGCGCTTCGAATCCCGCTGCCGTTTATCGATCCATGGGCGTACGTCGGCGAGGTCGCGGCGCAAACGGCGGAGATCCGAAACTCGATGGTGATCGATCTCGCGGCCGGGTTGCCGACCGAGATCGATTATATCAACGGCGCAATCGTCGCGGCCGGCCGCCGCGCTCGCGTACCGACACCATACAACGACGCCATGACGCGCCTCATCAAAGCAAGGGAAGCCTCCGCTTCGCTACGGCTTGACGGTACTGTTTGATTTGGGAAGCCTCCGCTTCGCTACGGCTTGACGGTACTGTTTGATTTGTTCCGACCTTGCGGTCGGGTCTGGCGTGCTGAAGCGCGCCAGACGAGGACGCGGGAAGCGTCTGCTTTGCTACGGATTTGGGGGTACTGTTTAATTTGTTCGACCGTGCGGTCGGGTCCGGCGCGCTGAAGCGCGCCAGACATTCGTGCACTAGTCGTCGCGTTGGCGGGGGTGGGCGTCGTCGTAGCTGCGACGAATGTGCTCGAGTGAGACGTTCGTGTAGATCTGCGTCGTCGCTAAACTTTCGTGTCCCAGCAGCTCTTTAATCGTCATGATGTCGGCGCCGTTTTCTAGAAGATGTGTGGCGAACGAGTGACGCATCACGTGTGGCGAGGCGTGCTGTGAGATCCCGCTCAAACGAACGAACGTGTTAAAGATTTCCCACATCTGCCGATGACTGAGCCGCTTCTTCCGGCGGCTAACGAAGAACGCGTCGTCGAGCGTTCGCGGCCGGAGTCCGAGGTAGGCGCGCATCGCGTCGGCGGCCGCATCGGTGATCAGCACGACGCGCTGTTTTGAGCCTTTGCCGGTCACGCGGGCCATTCGGCGATCGAGATCGACATCCGAGAGATCGAGCCCGACGAGTTCCGCCCGCCGGATCCCGCTTGCGTAGAGCAGTTCCATGATCGCGCGGTCGCGCAGCCGTTGAAAATCCGTTCGGCCGCCGACGGTCGTCGCGAGCAATCGAACGACATCCGGCTCGCTCAGCACTTTCGGGAGCCTTTTTTCGACCTTCGGCGCCGGGACGTCGCGCGCCGGATTATCGCTGCGATGCCCTTCGCGGCGGGCAAAATCGTAGAACGAGCGCAGGGCGGCAAGCTTTCGGCGAACGGCCACAGCACGATACGACTTCTCGCCCATGAGGTGCATCACGAACCGCCGGATCTCCGATGTCGTGGCGGATACCGGATCGTGCGCTAAAAAGCCGGTGAGCAACTCGACGTCGCGAGCGTACGCCTCGCACGTTTTTGGCGAGAGATTGCGTCCCAAACGCAGCTCGAGCGCGAACGCGGCAATCGTCGGGTCCGACGGGGCGTACATCAATGCGTTCTTCCGAAAACGGGCGACCGGCTCCCGCGTGGAGGCGCTTGCCGCATCGACGCCGTAAAGCGAGCGGAATGTCGCGGGCCCGCCGTTTTGCAATGACGGCATGAGTTGTCGCTTATGATGATGGTCGCTCTGGTTTGTGCGGTCGTCATTTTGGGTTTTGCCGCGTCGACCGGCTTATCGTATCCCGAATCGCACCGCGATTCGGTCACCGATGAATATCACGGTGTCAGCGTCGCGGACCCGTACCGGTGGCTCGAGGATATCGATTCGCCGGCGACCGAACGCTGGATCGACGCGCAGACCGCGCTTACCGACCAGTATCTCGCGGGACTACCGCTGCGTGACGTGTTTCGGGCCCGGCTCACACGGCTGATGGATTACGAGCGGTATGGTTTGCCCGAAGCGATGGGCGGCCGATACTTTTACTCGCACAATGCGGGATTGCAAAACCAAGCGGTGCTCTATGTGAGCGGTCGGCTCGACGAGCGCGGAACGGTTCTGCTCGACCCGAACACCCTCTCCGACGACGGCACCATAGCGCTCAGCGGCATCTCACTCACGCGCGACGGCGGCTTGCTTGCGTATGCGACCTCCGAATCAGGCTCCGATTGGCAAACCTGGCGCGTTCGCGACACCCGAACGGGAGCGGATCTCCCCGATCGCGTCGAGTGGAGCAAGTTCAGCGGTGCGGCATGGCTGATCGACGGCAGTGGTTTCTACTACAACGCCTACGCGAAGCCGAGCGATGAAACCGTCGAGCGCAAGGGGACCCTCGTCAACCAACGCGTGTACTTTCATCGCCTCGGCACACCGCAAATGCAGGACGAACTGGTCTACGAGCGGCCCGACCATCCGAATTGGTTTTTCGGCACGGAGACGACCGACGACGGACGGTATCTCGTGCTGTTCGCCGCCGAAGGAACCTCACCGAAGGTTCGCGTCTGGGTTCGCACGCTCGCCGGTACGCCGTCACCCGATACAGCCGTTTTTCCGGACGGCGATGCCTCGTACCAGTATCTCGGGAACGACGGTCCGCAATTTTATTTCTTGACCGATCGAGACGCGCCGCTCGGCCGAATCATTGCAGTCGACATCGAACGCCCGGGCGCGCCTCGCGAGATCGTCGCTCAGCATCCCGAGAAACTCGAAGACGCCGCGCTCTTCGGCGATCGTTTTTTCCTCACGTATTTACGCGACGTGCGCGCCGAAGTCCGCATCGTCGACATGCACGCCAACGCCGCCGGCGAGGTTGCGCTGCCGGGCTTCGGTACCACGAGCGGCTTTTCCGGACGCCGGGATGCACACGAAACGTTCTATACCTACGGCGATCTCACCACGCCGACGACCGTTTTCCGCCATGACGTGCAAACCGGTGAGAGCACCGCGCTTTTCCGCCCGCAGGTCGCGTTCGAACCGTCCGACTACACGACCGAGCAAATCTTTTACGCGAGCAAAGACGGCACGCGCGTGCCGATGTTTATCACGTTC
>JAABUQ010005785.1_pt1 | contig 19343 bp, 14 predicted proteins | sample 5560001 | NCBI WGS metagenome assembly JAABUQ01 (sample SAMN10711888, study PRJNA513371) | rock metagenome | isolation source: Antarctica rocks | place: Antarctica: Victoria Land, Finger Mt nord | collected 2015-12-18
ATGGTCGCTTCGGATCATCTTTCAAGTCGCTGACCCGTCATCAGGGATGGTCTCTCGCCAAAAACCCTTTTTTTCCAGGGTTCCCAGCCCGTGAACGCTTACCCTGAAAGATTCGGGCATCGCCGAGGACGAATTGTGATCGACAGGGGCACCCGATCGGATCGAGTTGCCCCCCGTCGTGGCCGGGCTTTGGGCGAGATCACAGGGTCCGGTCCATCGCCCCGGCGATCCGTCGGCAGGCGGACATCAGCTCGGCGAAGGCGGCCGGGGTGATCGTCTGCGAGCCGTCGCTCATGGCGTGTTCGGGGTCGGCGTGGACCTCGATGATCAGGCCATCGGCGCCGGCGGCGATGGCGGCCCGGGACATCGGCAGGACCAGCTTGGCCTTGCCCGTGCCGTGGGACGGGTCGACCACGACGGGCAGGTGGCTCTTGTCCTGGAGGTAGGGGACCGTCGCCAGCGGCAGGGTGAACCGGGTGTGGTCCTCGTAGGTCCGGATGCCCCGCTCGCAGAGGATCACGTCGGGGTTGCCGCGGTCGAGGATGTACTCGGCGGCGAGGAGGAACTCGTCGATGGTCGCGCTCATCCCGCGCTTGAGGAGCGCCGGCTTGCCCGAGTCGCCGACGGCCTGGAGGAGCTGATAATTCTGCATGTTGCGGGCGCCGATCTGGAGGACGTCGGCGTATCGGGCGACCATCGGGACGTGCTCGGGGGCCATGACCTCGGTGACGATGGCCAGGCCGGTGGCGTCGCGGGCGGCGGCCAGCATCTTGAGGCCGTCTTCCTTGTGGCCCTGGAAGCTGTACGGGCTCGTCCGGGGCTTGAAGGCGCCGCCGCGAAGGCCGGTGGCCCCCAGGGCCTTGAGGGTCCGGGCCAGCGACACGATCTGGTCTGCGTCCTCGACCGAACACGGGCCGGCGATGGCGGCGATCCGGTTCCCGCCGACCTCCAGGCCCCGGGCCTTGACGACCGTCCGCTCGCTCTTGAGTTCGGAGGAAGCCCGCTTGTACGGGGCGAGGATGGGCAAGACCTTCTCGACGCCCTCGCCCGGTTCGAGCGTCTCGGTCAGGCCTTGCCGCTCGTCGCCGATCGCGGCGATCACGGTGCGCTGGGTCCCCACGAGCACCTGGGGCGACATCCCCAAGGAGCGGATGTGGGCGACCATGTGGTCGACCTGTTCGGCCGTCGCGTCGGACTTCATCACGACAATCACGGTGACCCGTCCTCCAAAGCCCCGGCGCAGGGCCGGGGCGAGCGATTGGTGGTTTCTCGACGAGTTGAGGCGGAGCGGGAACGAAGAAAGCCCCATGACCGGCTCGGGTCATGGGGCTTGTGGCTTTTCTGGGAGATTTCGAGGGACTTGTTAGAGTCCGCGCCCAGCCCGATGACCGATCGTGTGGTGCCCGGTAAACCACCAGGCCCACGACCGAAAGGCGACCAAGGAACCAGGGGCGGTGATCCGATCCAATTCCGTCACTCCAGACGCGGACCAGAAGCGAGGCGAGCATTGGCGAGGAAAATGAGGCCAGGCCCGACAGCCATCGGGCCTGGCCCAGCGATCTTTTCAGACCGCGCGGAAGATGCGGCTGCCCGACGGGCAACCCGTCGGCTGCCGTTAGGCGAGCCGCCTCTGGTTGTCACTACACACGTAATCACCTCCTATACAATAAGGGCTTTCCCGGTCCCGCGGGAGTCCAGCCTCGGGCAAGACGGGGCTTGGTCTCGTCGTACCACGCTCGTACGACCCGCGTCGGTCGGAGGTGAGTCGCGACCGACAGGCTCAATATAGGGACTTGGCCCCGGGTCATCAACCCTCCACCGGGTCGTTTCTCGAAAATTTCGCGCCGACGCCCGCGACCGTGTCCAGGAGGGCTTTCGCCCCGGCGGCCAGGCTCGCCAGGCGGGGATCGTCGGATTGGCACGCCTCGATCATCGCCCGGTGATACCAGAGGACCCCGTCGCGGCCGGCGTTGAACGAGTCCCAGACCGGGCGGCCTTCGAGGAGGTCGAGCCGGATGCTGAGCAGGTTGTGGAGCTTGTCGGCCAAAACGACGGCCCGGACCGCCTCGGGGGCCCCGGCCAGGGCGGCGAGGTGGTCGCGCTTGCGGTCGATCCAGGGACGCTTCGCGCCCGAGGCGTCGAGCTTGGTCTCCGAGCAGCGGTCGACGATCCCCGCGACGGCGGCGCCGAACTGGTCGTGGACCTGGTCGAGGGTGACGGCGGTGTCTTCGACCAGGTCATGGAGCAGGCCGGCGATCACGACCGACTCGTCGAAGCCCGCGCGATCGAGGATCAAGGCCACGGCCATCGGGTGCTCGATGTAGGGGACGCCGCTCCCCTTGCGGGCCTGGTCGCGGTGGCCGACCGCGGCGAACCGCAAGGCCCGCTCAAAGTCGAGGCTCAACGACGGCGGAAGGGGCAACACCGGCGGTCCTCCTCGCTCCCAGGGGTCGGGTCAGCCGTCGAGCCGGGTGATGGTCGGCTCGTGGCGGACCGGGAAGTTCACCGACTTCGCCAGGAAGCAGTCGCGGTGGGCCCGGGCGTGCAAGCTCAGGGCCAGCTCCGGGTCGCCGTCGGCGGAGATCAAGACCCGGGGGCGGAGGACCACCTCGGCGAAGTGGCCGCCGGTGCCGTCGAAGATCATCGTCCCGGTCGCGTCGTCCTCGTAGGACAGGACCCGGACCCCGGCGCGGGCGGCCTCGGCGAGGTAGGTCAGCATGTGGCACGCCGAGAGCCCGGCGATCAGGAGATCTTCGGGGTTGTGGAGGGCCGGGTCGCCCCGGAACCGGGGGTCGGCCGACCCTCGGAGCGCCGGCTTGCCGGCGACCTCGACGACGTACTCGCGCGAGTAGGCGTCGTAGGCGGCCGTCGTCCCGTGCGCGGCGCCGGTCCAGAACAGGCCGACGCGATACCGGTGTTCCCCGGGCATTCGGGCCCCCGTCGGGTCAGGCCTTGACGAGTTCTTCGGGAAGTTCGGCGTTGTCGAAGGTGTTCTGGACGTCCTCGTTCTCGTCGAGGAGGTCGCGGAGCCGGAGCATCCGCTTGGCCAGGTCGGCGTCGAGGTTGACGTAATTGCCCGGCAGATAGCTCGTGTCGGCGCTCTCGGTGGCGACCTTGTGCTCTTCGAGGGCCTTGCGGACCGCCTCGAACATCTTGGGGTCGCAGGTGACCTCGAAGTAGTCGTCGACCCGCTTGAGGTCGTCGGCGCCGGCTTCGAGGGCCACCTCCATCAGGCGGTCCTCGGCCACGGTCTTGGCCTCGATGACGAACAGCCCCTTGTACTCGAACAGGTAGCTGACGCAGCCGTTGGCCCCGAGGTTGCCGCCGCAGACTTCGAACGCCTTGCGGAGGTCGCCGGCGGTCCGGTTCCGGTTGTCGGTCAGGACCTCGCAGAGGACGGCGACGCCGCCGGGGCCGTACCCCTCGTAGGTCACTTCCTCGAAGTTCTCGGCGTCCAGCTCGCCGATCCCCTTCTTGATCGAGCGTTCGATGTTGTCCTTGGGGCAACTGTACGAGCGGGCCTTGTCGATCGCGTACCGGAGCTTGAGGTTGGCGTCGGGGTCGCCGCCGCCGTTCTTGGCGGCCACGTAGATCTTGCGGCAGAGCTTGCTGAACAGCTTGCCGCGCTTGGCGTCGACGGCCCCCTTGCGGTGCGCGATGTTCGCCGAATGGGAATGCCCTGCCATTGATTCCATCCAGATCCGAGGAAAGTCGTTGGGGTGATCTCGGTCGCGGCGGGCCTGGGGAAGGGCCGGCCGGCGCCGAACGGTCGGGGCGGATCGGGCCTTCGCCCCGATCAGGGTTTGTCGCCCTTCGACGGGCGGGGCGAAGGGTCGAGTTGCTGGAGCGACTGGATCTTCTTGCGGATCTCGCCGAGCCGCTTGTCGACCGGCTTGGCCTTGGCGGCGGCCTTCTCGGCGCGTTCCCAGGCGGCCTTGGCCTTGGCCTGTTCTCCGATCTGGAAATAGACGTCGCCGAGGTGGTCCGGGATCGTCGAGTCGGCCCGGGGGTCGTTGACCGCCTTCTCCAGGCTGGTCCGGGCCTCCTCGGCCTTGCCGCGCTTGAAGAGGACCCAGCCCAGGCTGTCGAGGTAGGCGTAATTGTCGGGGTCTTCGGCCAGGGCCTTGCGGATCATCGCCTCGGCCTTTTCCAGGTTCTTGCCCTGGTCGGCGTATAGGTAGCCGAGGTCGTTGTTGATCCCGGGGTCGTCGGGGGTCTTGGCGAAGAGGATTTCCAGCTCGGCCTCCCCCTTGGCGAAGTCGTTCATGTTGACGTAGAGGTTCGACAGGCTCGACCGGGCGAGCTTGACGACCTCGTCGTTGTTGGGGAACTTGTCGATCAGCCCCCGGAATAAGGCGATGGCCTCGTCGTTCTTGCCGGCCTGGGTCAGGAAGCTCCCGAGCAGGGCGTTCATCTCCAGGTTGGAGACGTCGACCTTGAGCACGCCCTGGACCAGGGCGATGGCCTCGTCGGCCTGGCCCGCCTGGTTGAGCAGGAAGGCGAGGTTCTGGATGCCTTCGGCATCGTTCGGGTCCTGCTTGAGCGCGTCGCGGGCGGTGGCGATGGCCTCGTCGGCCTTGCCCGCCCGGGACTGGAGCCGGGCCAGGAGGACGAGGTTGCGCGTCGTCCCCTCGTCCCGGAACTTCGCGAGCAGTTCCTTGAGGGCCGCCTCGGCCTCGGCGTACTTGTTCTGGTCGGCGAGGGTGTAGATCAGCTCCCGGTAGATGATCGGGTTCGGCGTCCTGGCCAGCGACCATCGCCAGAGGGCGGCGAGCTTGTCGAGTCGCTTCCCTTCGTTGGCGATGTTGACCAGGAGGCTCCACCCTTCCTGGGGCTCGACGGCCGGGGGGTTGGCCGAGATCATCTTCAGGCCGGCGTCGAGGACCTCGTCGGTGTAGGCCGGGTCCTTGACCAACTCCTCGACCTGCGCCTTGACCGGGTCGATCCGCTTGAGCCGGGCGGTGACCCGGACCAGGAGCGCGACCAGCTCCTCGGTCTTGCGCTCCTTGAGGAGCCTGGGGAAGGTTTCGGCGAAGTCCTGGGTGTCGCGCTGCTCGGCGAGGAAGTTGTTGTAGATCGCCCTGGCCTTGTCGCCCTGGCCGGCGGCCTTGTAGCGATCGGCCAGGGCATACTGGAGCGGGACGTTCTTGGGGTCGGCGGCGCGGTACTTCTCGAACCGGGGGATGATCTCGTCCTCTCGCTTCAGGGTCGTCAAGATCTTGGCCAGGAGGTCGTAGGTTTCCCGGCCGCGGGGCTGGCGCTTGAGGAACCGTTCGAGATAGGTCAACGCATCCTCGCCGCGGCCGGCTTCCTGGCAGGTTTGCGCCAGGTAGAGCAGGAGCATCGGCTCGTCGGGGTCGTAGACCAGGCCGCGGCGGAAGGCCCGGATCGCCTCGTCGTGCTTCTTGGCCTGGGCGAAGACGCGGCCGAACCGGAGGTAGGCCTGGCCCTCGTCGGGCCCGAGGAACCGGCGCAGCTCGGAGGGGGCGAGGCGGGCGTTGGTCTTCTCGTCGAGGGCGTCGACGACCCGGGCGAAGCAGGCGGCGGCCTTGTCGGGCCGTTGGGTCGCCTCGTAGATGTTGCCCAGTTCGAGCTGGACGTACAGGGCCCCGACGGAGTCCCGGGGCAGCTTGGGGTTGGCCGCCAGGCCCTTGAGCATGGCCTCGGCGGCGGGCAAGTCGTCCTTGTCGTGCTGGACCAGGAAGGCCACCGTCTCGATGTCGCCGGGGTCGGCGGCGATCACGCGCTTGCTGTAGGCGATGGCGGGGGCCTCGCGGCCCAGCGCGAAGTTGATCCGGCTCAGGCGGCGAAGGACCGGGATCGACTCGGGGTCGCCGGCCAGGGCCTTTTCCAGGGTCTTGATGGCCTCGGAAAGCTGGCGACGCTCCTCGAAGGCCCGGGCCGCCGCGTAGTGGCGGAGCGACTCGACCCGCCGCTGCTCCTCGACCGACCGCGGGTGCGCGGGGACGAAGGCCCGGGGCGGGTCCTCGCCGGGCAGGCCGTAGTCGGCCGGGGCGAGCCGGGGGCTGGCGTCGGGCCCGGCGGGCTTGGGGGCGGGGTCGTCGAAGGCGACGGCGCCGCCGACCGACGGGCTGGCGGACGCCAGGGCCAGCAGGGCCACCAGACGACGGAACGGGCCGACCATGATCGCGTCTCCTCGGCCAAGGGCATCGAGGGCTTCCCGGCCGATCGGCCCGCCAACCGCCCTTCGCGGAGACGGCCGGGCCGCCGGGACGGGCCTCCCGGATCGGGGACGGTGGCGCCCCCGGGATCGTGGGCTCGGGCCCCGCCGTCCTCTCGAAAACGTCATCCTAGCACGACCCGGCCGGGACTGCCAAGGGGATGAGGCCCGGCCCGGGGCCTTGCTTCGCCCCGGCCCGTCTGGCACCCTGGGCCCTTCGAGCGTCGGCATCCGGGCGTCGACGGGCGGGCCGATCCGCCGGGCCGGGGCCCCGATCGGTCGACCGCCGACGATCGCCGGGCCTCGGGCCCGCCCCGGCGGCGGTCGCTTTGGAACGGGCCTTGCAGGCGTCCAAGGCGGCCTCGATGAACCGGGCGGTCGTCGGGCGGCTCCGGCTCGGTTGGCCCGCCGCCGGCCGCGTCCATCACGGGGGCGGCCGGTTCCCATCGGTCGGCGAGCTTTCCCGCCCCCCGCCATCGGATCGATCGGCCCGAATCCCCCGGGCGTGTCCGGGGGCGGGTCCGGGCGGGTCGCGGGGGCCAAAGGAGCGAGAACCGTGCAACTCGGGATGATCGGCCTGGGCCGGATGGGCGGGAACATGGTCCGCCGGCTGATGAAAGCCGGGCACCAGTGCGTCGTCTTCGACCACAGCAAGGAGGCCGTCGCCAAGCTGGCCGAGGAAGGCGCGATCGGGGCGTCGTCGCTCGCCGACCTGGTCGCCAGGCTGGAGAAGCCGAGGGCCGCGTGGGTCATGGTCCCCGCCGGGGCCCCGACCGAGAGCACGGTCGAAGAACTGGCCAAGCACATGGAGGCCGGCGACGCCGTGATCGACGGCGGCAACTCCTATTATAAGGACGACGTCCGCCGGTCGGAGGCGCTCGGGCCCAAGGGACTGCGCTACCTCGACGTCGGCACCAGCGGCGGCGTCTGGGGGATCGAGCGCGGCTATTGCATGATGATCGGCGGGCCCGAGGACGCCTTCCAGCGGCTCGACCCGATCTTCAAGGCCCTGGCCCCGGGCAAGGGGGACATCCCGATCACCCCCGGCCGCGAGGACAAGGGGGGGACCTCCGAGGAGGGCTATCTCCATTGCGGCCCGTCGGGGTCGGGCCACTTCGTCAAGATGGTCCACAACGGGATCGAATACGGCCTGATGCAGGCCTACGCCGAGGGCTTCGACATCTTCCGGAACGCCAACTCCAAGGACCTGCCCGAGGATCACCGCTACGAGCTCGACATCGCCGACATCGCCGAGGTTTGGCGGCGGGGGAGCGTGGTCGGCTCGTGGCTCCTGGACCTCACGGCGATGGCCCTGATCGAGAATCCCACCCTGTCCAACTACTCGGGCTTCGTCCAGGACTCCGGCGAAGGCCGGTGGACCGTCCAGGCGGCCATCGAGCAGGCCGTGCCCGCCGAGGTCCTGACCGCCGCCCTGTTCGCCCGCTTCCGATCGCGGCAAGATCACACCTTCGCCGACAAGATCCTGTCGGCCATGCGATTCAAGTTCGGCGGCCACGTCGAACGAGCCTCCGGGGGCTGACCAAGCCCCCCGCCGCGGACCCGCCCCCGCCGACCGCCCGAACGACCGGAGTGAACCCCTCGATGCCCACCGCCGAGACCCCCGCCGAGCCGGCGAACCCCTTGACGCTCGGGACGCCGACGACGCTGTTGCCGCAACCGTGCGTGCTGGTGATCTTCGGCGCCGCGGGCGACCTGGCCTGGCGGAAGCTCCTGCCGGCCGTCTACAACGTGAAAGTGGACGGGCTCCTGCCGTCGAACTTCGCCATCGTCGGCTTCGGGATCGGCTCCGAGGGGGACCCCGACGAGTGGCTCCGCAAGCGGGCCCGCGACGGGATCGAGCATTTCTCCCGCCAGAAGCTCGACGAGGGCCACTGGGCCGACTTCGCCCGCGCCCTGTCCTACGTCGAGGGGAGCTTCGACGACCCCGAGGCCTACGCCCGGCTCAAGGCCAAGCTCGAAGGGGTCGACGCCCAGTTCGGCATCCCGGGCTCGCGGATCTTCTACCTGTCGATCCCGCCCCAGATGATCGAGATGGCCGTCAAGAACCTCAAGGCGGCGGAGATGGTCCGGCCCGCCGAGGAAACTTCGAGCTACACCCGGGTCATCGTCGAGAAGCCGATCGGCCGCGACCTGGCCAGCGCCCGCGCCATCATCTCGGCCGTCGCCCACGCCTTCGAGGAGTCGCAGACTTATCGGATCGACCATTACCTGGGCAAGGAGACCGTCCAGAACCTCCTGGTCCTCCGGTTCGCCAACAGCATCTTCGAGCCGCTCTGGAACGGGAGATACATCGACCACGTCCAGATCACCGTGGCCGAGGAAGAGGGCCTCTCGCAATACGACCCGGCGACCGGCCAGCTCAAGGCCAGCCGGGTCGGCTACTTCGAGGGGATCGGCAACCTCCGCGACATGGTCCAGAACCACCTGTTGCAGGTCCTCTGCATGACCGCGATGGAGCCCCCCTGGTCGCTCCAGCCCGACGTGGTCCGCGACGCCAAGTCGATCGTCCTCCGCTGCCTCCGGCCGATCGCCGACGGCGACGTCGAGTCCTCGGTCGTCCGCGGCCAGTACACCCGGGGCGAGGTCGGCGGCCACCAGGTGCCCGACTACAAGCAGGAGGTCGACGACTTCGCCCGCAAGCAGAAGAAACCCGAGCCCGGGGCCTCCACGACCGAAACCTTCGTCGCCTTGCGGGTCTTCGTCGACAACTGGCGGTGGGAAGGGGTCCCGTTCTACCTCCGGACCGGCAAGCGTCTGCCCAAGCGGTCGAGCGAGGTGGCCATCCAGTTCAAGGCGGTCCCCAACATCCTGTTCAACCAGCACCCCGACGTACCGATCGAGCCGACGGTCCTGTCGCTCCAGATCCAGCCCGAGGAAGGGCTCTCGCTCCGGCTCTCCTCGAAGCTGCCCGGGCCCAAGGTCCGGATCTACCCGGTGAAGATGGATTTCAACTACGGGACCAGCTTCGGCAAGGCGACTCCCGAGGCCTACGAACGGCTGATCCTCGACGTCATGGCCGGTGACCAGACCCTGTTCATGCGCCGCGACGCCGTCGAGGCGGCCTGGGAATTCGTCATGCCGATCCTCGACCACTGGGAGCGGCAGGGGGCCGACGCCCTGCCCCAATACCAGGCCGGGACCTGGGGCCCCGACGCGGCCGACGCGCTGATCGAGGCGGACGGCCGCCAGTGGAGGGCCTTGTAAGATGGCGGACCTGAAGACCAGAAAGGTCGCCGGCCCCGAAGGGGAAACGACGCACGTCCCGCTCGACAAGGTCGAGGCCGCGCTGGGCCACCGGCTCAAGGCCGCCGGCGACGACGTCCACGGGTCGGTCCGCCGCGCCCGGATGTCGAACCTCATCATCTATTGCAGCGAGGTCGACCGCGCCTGCCATGCCGAGGCGCTGGTCCCCGAGATCGTCGCCCTGCACCCGGCCCGGGTGATCCTGCTGGTGGCCGAGGCCCGGGCGACCACCGGCGACGTGACGGCCTCGGTCCTCGTCCGCCGGGTGGACGGCGACGACCGGCTCGTTTCCGAGCAGGTGACGCTCCACGCCGGCGGCCCGATGGTCGACCGGCTCCCCTCCGCCGTCCGGGGGCTCCTGATCGGCGATTTGCCGACCAACCTCTGGTGGGCCTGCTCGACCCCGCCGCCGACGGCCGGCCCGCTCCTGGCCGAGCTGGCCGACCACGCCCAGCAGGTCATCTACGATAGCCTGGGCTGGGCCGACCCGAACCGGGCCGTCGCGGCGACCTCGGACTGGCTCGAACGGTTCGAGCGCGGCCCGGCCAGCGGGCGGTGGCGGATCGCCTCCGACCTGAACTGGCGACGCCTCAAGACCTGGCGACGCCTGCTCACCCAGGGGCTCGACCCCGTCACCGCCCCGGGCCTGCTCGCCGCGATCACCGAGGTCGTCATCGAGCACGGCCCGCACGCCGTCACCCAGGCCTGGCAACTCGCCGGCTGGCTGGCCTCCCGCCTGGGCTGGGCCTATCGGGAAGGCCAGATCCGCGACCAATCGGAGATCGCCATCCGGTTCGACGCCCCGCATGGCCCGGTCGCCCTCCGGATCGACCGCCTGCCCGACGGCCTCCCGCAGATCCGCCGGGTCCGGTTCGCGGGCGGCGGGGGCGCCCTCGAATTCGCGGCCGAGTCCGCCGACCGCCTCGCCGTGATCCCCCAGGGCGACGACGCCCGGCCCCGGACCGTCGCCGTGCCCGGGCAGAAGGCCGCCGAGCTGATCGGCCGCCAGCTTTCCGACCGCGAGCCCGACCCCGTCTTCCGCGAGAGCATGAAGGTCGCCCAGCAACTGGCCCGGCACGTCGTCGGGAGTTGAGGCGACCCGGCCCGAACCAGCAACGGAGGCCAGGAATGATACTGGCGGGCGACATCGGGGGGACGAAGACCGTGCTGGCCTTGTTCGAGCCCGACGGCGACGGGCTTCGCCTCGTCCGCGACGCGACGTTCCCCAGCCGCGACCATCCCACGTTCGAGGAGATCCTCGCGGCGTTCCTGGGCGAATCGCCCGGCCCGGCGGTCGACTCCGGCTGCTTCGGCGTCGCCGGGGCGGTGCTCGATGGCCAGGCCCACACGACCAACCTGCCCTGGACCCTCGAAGAAGGGGCCCTGGCCCGGGCCATCGGCGCCCCCAAGGCGACCCTGATCAACGACCTGGAGGCGGCGGCCTTCGGGATGCCCCACCTGTCCCTCGCCGAGCAGCACGTCCTCAACCCGGGGATGTCGCGGCGGCAACGGGGCAACGTCGCGGTGATCGCCGCCGGCACCGGCCTGGGCGAGGCCGTCCTGTTCTGGGACGGCGAGAAGTACCAGCCGATCGCGTCCGAAGGGGGCCATTGCGACTTCGCCCCCCAGTCCGACCTCGAAGCCGACCTGCTCCGCCACCTCCGCGACAAGTTCGGCCCCCACGTCAGCTACGAGCGCGTCCTGTCCGGCCCGGGCCTCCACAACATCTACACCTTCTTCCGCGACACCGGCCACGCCCCCGAGCCCCCCTGGCTCGCCGACCAGATCCGCGCCGGCGACCCCGGCGCCGTCGTCTCGCGGGTCGGCCTGGCCGGGACCGACGCCAATTGCGTGGCCACGCTCGCCCTGTTCGCCCGGATCTACGGGGCCGAGGCCGGCAACCTCGCGCTCAAGGCCCTGGCCGTCGGCGGGGTCTACATCGCCGGCGGGATCGCCCCCAAGATCCTCCCCGCCCTCGCCAAGGAGGATGCCTTCCTCGGGGGATTCTTCGCCAAGGGTCGGTTCACCGACCTCATGGAAAAGCTCCACGTCAGCGTCGCCCTCAACCCCCGGGCCCCCCTCTTGGGCGCCGCCTATTACGCGCGCCAGCATTGAAACCCCTCGGCCGGAGATCCGACTCCGCCGACGATCCGAGACCTCGCCACCATGCCGACGGACGCCGAACACGCCCGACTCGCGGAGGTCCACGACAGCACCACGGGCTGGCGGAGGTGGGGCCCCTATGTCAGCGACCGGGCCTGGGCCACGGTCCGCGAGGACTACAGCGACGACGGCGAGGCCTGGGATTACTTGCCGCACGAGCTGGCCCGGAGCAAGGCCTACCGATGGGGCGAGGACGGCATCGCCGGGCTCTCGGACCGCTATCAGCTCCTGGTCTTCGCCCCCGCCTTCTGGAACGGCCGCGACCCGATCCTCAAGGAGCGGCTGTTCGGCCTGTCCGGCCCCGAGGGGAACCACGGCGAGGACGTCAAGGAGTATTATTTCTACCTCGACGCCACGCCCACCCATTCCTATCTCCGCTTCCTCTACAAGTACCCGCAGGCCGAGTTTCCCTATCGCCGCCTGATCGACGAGAACGCGGCGCGGACCACGCTCGACCCCGAATTCGAGCTGCTCGACACCGGGATCTTCGACGAGGACCGCTATTTCGAGATCGAGGTCGAGTACGCCAAGTTCAACGAGGAAGACATCGCCATCCGGATCAGGGCGACCAACCGCGGGCCCGACCCGGCGCCCCTGCACCTGATCCCGCACCTCTGGTTCCGGAACACCTGGTCGTGGGGCCCGAAGCCGACCCCGTCGCCCAAGATCTACATCGGGCCGTCGGAGGCGACGTATCAGACGCTCATCACCGACGACTCGATGGTCGAGACGCTGGCGACCGTCCCCGTGACCTACCGGATCGGCTCGCGGACCTTCCACGCCCCGCCGGGCGGCCGGGCGTTGTTCACCGAGAACGAGACCAACTTCCCCGTCGTCTTCGGCCCGGGGAGCGTCAACGCTGGCCCCCACGTCAAGGACGCCTTCCATCGCCGGATCGTCCACGGCGAGGACGCCGTCAACCCGATGGAGATCGGCACCAAGGCCGCGATCCACTATCGGTACGACGCGATCGGGCCGGGCGAGACCGTCACCCTCCGGTTCCGCCTGAGCGATACCTGCTACCTCGTCGACCCCCTGATGGATGTCGACCACACCGTCGACCTCCGCCGCGCCGAGGCCAACGCCTATTACGAGGCGATCCACCCGCCCGGGGCGTCCGCCGACGAGAAGGCGATCCAGCGCCAGGCGCTGGCGGGCCTGATCTGGACCAAGCAAGCGTACCTGATCGACGTCGACGTGTGGCTCAAGGGGGACAACCCCGACTGGCCACCCCCGCCCAATCGGGCCCACGTCCGCAACGGGCACTGGAAGCATCTCAACTCGATGCGGGTGATGACCGTCTGCGACAAGTGGGAATACCCCTGGTTCGCCGCCTGGGACCTGGCCTTCCAGTGCATCCCGTTCGCCTTGGTCGACCCGGACTTCGCCAAGAATCAGCTCTGGTGCCTCCTGTTCGAGCAGTTCCAGCACCCCAACGGCCAGATCCCGGCCTACGAGTGGGAGTTCTCCGACCTCAACCCGCCGGTCCACGCCTGGGCCGTCTGGCGGGTCTACAACATGGACCGGATTCGCTCCGGGAAGGCCGACCGCGACTGGCTGGAGCGCTGCTTCCACAAGCTTTTGATGAACTTCGCCTGGTGGATCAACAAGGTCGACCACGACGGCAACAACGTCTTCGAGGGCGGCTTCCTCGGCCTCGACAACATCACCGTGGTCGACCGCTCCCGCCGGTGCGAGGATGGGTCGACGATCGAGCAGTCCGACGCGACCGGCTGGATGGGGATGTTCTGCTTGAACCTGATGCGGATCGCCCTGGAGTTGGCCAAGGAGAACCGGACCTACGAGGCCCTGGCCACCAAGTTCTTCCAGCATTACACCTACGTCGCCGGCGCCATGAAGCACATGGGCAACCGCGACTACTCGCTCTGGGACGAGGACGACGGCTTCTTCTACGACGTCCTCCGCTATCCCGACGGCCGGTATCACAAGCTCCGGGTCCGGTCGCTGGTCGGCCTGATCCCCCTGTTCGCCGTCGAGCGGCTCGAAGAAAGCTGGATCGAGCCGTTCGCCGAGTTCCGGGGCAACCTCCACTGGTTCCTGGAGAACCGCTCCGAACTGGTCGAGGGGGTCGTCCACACCGTCGACGGCGTCAACGGCCGGACCCACGCCCTGACCATCCTCAACCAGGAGCAGATCCGCCGGATCACGGCCCGGATCATGGACCCCGGCGAGTTCCTGTCCGACTACGGCGTCCGGAGCCTGTCCAAGGCCCACGAAGCCCAACCGTTCCTCTTCGACGGCCTGGCCGTCGGCTACGAGCCGGCCGAGGCCATCCAGAAGATCAAGGGGGGGAACTCGAACTGGCGGGGGCCGCTCTGGTTCCCGACCTCGTTCCTCTTGATCGAGTCGCTCCGCAAGCTCGGCAAGGCCTTCGGCGGCGCGACCAGCGGCGAATCGCCCGGCATCCCGTTCGACGACATGGCCCGCGAGATCGCCAACCGGATGATCGCCACCTTCGCCCGCGACTCCACCGGCCGCCGCCCCGTCTTCGGCGACTCGGCCAAGTTCCAGGACGACCCCCACTGGCGGGACAACCTCCTCTTCCATGAATACTTCCACGGCGACACCGGCGCCGGCCTGGGAGCCTCGCACCAGACCGGCTGGACCGCCCTGATCGCGTCCCTGATCGACGAGTGGCGAACCTGAGGAGGACCGAAGATGCCGCGACCCGTCCCCCGGAAATTCACCCTGGCCGACCTGATGGTCCTGATCTCGGCCACCGCGTTCGGCCTGGGCTGTTACGTGTTCGTCGACGACCGGATGTTCCGGGGCCAGCGGTACATGTACGGGATCTTTCGCCATCCGGCCGGCGGATGGATCGTCCGCGTGGCCCTGGAACGTTGCCAGGGAGTCCTGGCGATGGCCTTGACGGTCTGCGGCGCCTGGGCGTTCGCCTTGCCCTTGCTGGAGCGTCGCCGGGTTGGCGGCCATCGGCCCAGGCCGTGGCGACGGCCGGGTTATCTTGCGTGCGTCGCCGCGGTGGTCGGCCTCGGAGTTTGCGGCGGGACGGTCGGGCTGGGCTTGCTCGCCCGATGGTCCGAAGCGAGTCCCCCGCCAAGATTCCGGTATCATGCCCCCGTCGTCGAATCCGTGTTCATCTTCCCGGGGATCGCCGTGGCCGCCGCCTGGGTCGCGCTGCTCGCGATGGGCCGATGGCGAGCCGCCCCCGATCCGCTCGACCGCCTCGGGCGGGCCCTCGGCGGCCTCTGGATCGTGTCGGGCTTGGTCTTCGCCGTCAGCCTTTTCCAGGGCTAACCATGCCGACCCCCCGCCGATGATCTGCCCTCCCTGAGCGAACCCTTGACCAAGGACGATCGCTCGATCGCCATCCTCTCGACGATCTGGCCGCAAATCTCGGATGGCGGGTTGCGAGACGGGTCAAGGAAAATTCCCAAAAGGATGCGACAAGCGAAGGCCCGGGATCGCCCCGCCGCGACTTCGTGAGTCCGGTTCACGCCGGCCACCCGAGCCCCCGGGATCAACTACCGGCCTTCTTGCGGCTTTTCCGCTTCGGCTTGGGCGCGGGGGGTTCGACCACGCTCTTGAGGATCTCGGCCAATCGCCGGGCGGCCTCGCCCGGGTGCCCGGCCAGTTCGGCCATCTCGGCGAAGCTCAGTTGCGGGTCGGGAAAGGGGAGGCGACCCTCGGCGTCGGCCACGGTGACGGTCAGTTGGTAGGCCTTCCCGTCGCGGCGGACCTTGATCGAACACCGCTTGAGCAGGTCCAATTCCCTGTAAAACGTGCGAAGTCCGATCGTCAACCGTTCGAGCAAGCTGTCCCGGTCCGATGGGCCCGAGGCCAGCATCGTGACCAGGCGGTGGAGCCGGGCCGCGCGGCCCAGCGTGATGTGGACGACCGGCCTACGCCGTGGGGTCGGTGGGCGTTTCATCAGGTCCTTCTTCCGCCAACACCCGCCTCAGCAGGTGTCCAAGCGTGATGGTGCCCTTGCGTGCATGCAGGGGTGCGTCCGTGGATTGATGTCGATCCGGGCGGTTCGTCCGATTTTACCGAATGGTTCAAGCGAAGCGACAGGGCGGACGATAAGAGACGACAGGTCGATTGGTCGGTCGAGAGGATCGGGATTCGGGGCGATCGGGCCGAGTCGTCGTCGCGGCGACGGGTCCCGGGGCGGGTCGGGCGAGGGACGCCCGGCCGGGGCCCCGGATCGCCCGGCTCCCGGGTCCACGGCCCGCGAAAGCTTCGAGGAAGGGAGTCTGTTCCATGACGACGCGGAAGCACCTAGGGCGGTCGCGGGCCCTCCGACCCTCGGCCGAGTGCCTGGAAGGGCGCCAGCTCCTTTCGGCCACCGTCTCGGGCACGAACACCGCGGGGGACCAATGGACCCTCACGCTGCAAGGCCGAGGGAGCCTCCAGGTCATCAAGCAGAACGACTCGACGGGCAGCCCCGCGGCGCTGAACTCGCGGACCGAGATCAGGTCGATCATCATCTCGGGCACCGACCCGGCGACCACCCGGATCACGGACACCGTGACCCGGGCGGCCGGCAGCACCGGGCGGGTCTTCTTCCAGAACCTGATCGAGCAGACCAACCGCTCGGAGAAGCTCGCCTCGGGGCTCGGCATCCAGTCGATCAACATCCCCGATTTCTACCTGGGGCTGACCGACCCGACGTCCCCCACCTCGGCCCCCCAGCCCCGGGCGACGATCGTGATCCCCGACGGGATCAACTCGCTCCGCTTCGGCGGGGCCGACACCACGGCCTTCTTCGGGACCGACCCGACGCAAAGCCTGACCCAGAACCGGCAGAACGACCAGTTCCTGGTCCGGCTCGGCTTGCCGACCTCGTCGGGCACGAGCATCGTCGTCAACCGGATCACCACCAGCGCCCAGGCGGCGGCGGCCACGACCACGGGCCAGCCCGGCTCGCCCACGCAGGACAGCGTCGTGTTCCAGGTCAGCGGCCGGATCAACCTGTTCGAGGCCAACGCGATCGACGGCAACGCCCAGATCGCCCCGGCCCCCGCCAGCTTCAACGCCGGGACCATCGTCGCCTCGCTGCCCGACCCGGCCACGGGCATCACCGGCCAGATCGGCTTCGTCAGGGTCGGCGGCAACGCGACCAACTTCTCGGTCCTCACCAACGACCGGCTGGCCAACCTTTACATCGGCGGCGAGACCAGCAACGTCTCGGTCCTCGCCCCGGGCGGGTCGCGGAACCTGTACTTCGGCAAGGGGGTCGACACCACGACCATCCTGACCCACACGATCGAGAACCTGTTCGCCAATCGGGGGATGCTCAACTCCCGGGTCGTCAGCGATCGGCAGATCGGCGACCTCATGCTCGGCGGCGACGTCGTGAACTCGACCATCCTGTCGGGCTACAACCAGAACCTGAACACCGTCGTCACGTCGATCGAGTCCAACCAACAGCAGTTCGGCCAGTACTTCCAGCAGGCCGTCACGATCCAGACGCCCACGGCCGAGGCGGGCGGCAACATCACGGCCTCGGTCGCCGGCGACGTCACCAACTCGGTCTTCGCGGCGTCGGACAACCCGATCTCGGCGGCCACGGCCACCAACGCGGCGGGCATCACCTTCGGCAACACCCAGGACGCGCTGCTGGGGCTGGGCCGGATCAAGGCCCGGATCGAAGGGGTCATCAACAACGCCGTGGCCACGCCCAACATGCCGACCACCGCGTTCTACGCCCAGTCGGTCAAGCTCACCCACGGCCCGGTCGTCCCGCCGAGCGTGGTCGAGCCGCCGCTGGCGCCGCCCGCGACCCCGGTCAGCCTCCCAGGGATCGCCAGGGTCTTCCCCGCCGCCAACGGCGCCCGGGGGACGACGTCCCCGACCCGGACGACGTCCACCAATTCGACCCCCAAGAGCACCTCCGGCCCCGTGCAAGCCACGAGGTGATCGCGGGCCATCCCCGCCGATCCCGGGCCGCGACCGAGGCCCGGCCCTTCGCATCGGAGGGGCCGGGCCTCGTCGCGCATCCGCCGGTCAAGCCGGGCGAGGCGGGGTCGGCTTGAGGGCCCGGTCGGCGATGTCGCGGCGGAACCAGGCGCCGTTGAAGCGGATGGCCCGGGCGGCCTCGTAGGCGCGGGCCTGGGCCTGGGCCAGGGTGGCGCCCAGCGCGGTGACGCCGAGGACCCGGCCGCCGTCGGTGATGACCCGGCCGTCACGGCCGAGGGTGGGGTCGGACCGGAGCGCGGTCCCGGCGTGGAAGATCTTGACGTCGGCCATCCGCTCGGCCTCGTCGAGGTTGTTGATCACGCGGCCTCGCTCGTAATGGCCGGGGTACCCCTCCGAGGCCATGACCACGGTCACCGCCGGGCGCGGGTCCCAGGCCAACTCGACCCCGTCGAGCCGCTCGTCGACCACGGCCTCCAGGGCGTCGAGCAAGTCGGACCGGAGCCTCATCAGGATCGACTGGCATTCGGGGTCGCCGAACCGGGCGTTGAACTCCAGGACCTTGGGCCCCTGGTTGGTGAGCATCAGGCCGGCGTAGATCACCCCCCGGAACGGCCGGCGGGCTCGCTTCAGGGCGTGGACGATCGGCACGAGGATTTCCCGCTCGACCTGCTCCATCAGCCCGGGGGTGACGACCTCGGCCGGCGAGTACGCCCCCATCCCGCCGGTGTTCGGCCCCTCGTCGTGGTCGAAGGCCCGCTTGTGGTCCTGGCTCGACACCAGGGGGACGATGGTCCGGCCGTCGGTGAGGGCGAGGATGCTGCACTCCTGGCCGTCGAGCCGTTCTTCGAGGATCAGGCGGTCGCCGGCCTTGCCGAAGACCCGGCGGACCATGACCTCGTCGATCGCGTCGAGCGCCTGGCGGAGGTTGTCGCAGACGTAGACCCCCTTGCCCGAGGCGAGCCCGTCGGCCTTCAGGACCATCCCCAGCGGCCGGCCCAGGACGTGGTCCCGGGCCTCGCCCGCCGTCGAGAACGCCCGGCGCTGGCCTTTCTCCTCGATCTCGACCTGGACGCCCGGCCCCATCATCTCGCGGGGGTCCATGATCCGGTCGATCGCGTCGAGCGTCTCCTGCGCCGTCCGGCACATCAGGGTGTTCCGGATCGTCGACCGCCCCTTCGAGCGGACGACGAGGGAAACCTCGCGGGACAGGACGTAATGCTCGGCGTCGGGCGCGGAGCGGAACAGGCGGAAATCGGCCGTCGGGATGGCCGCCTGCCTCATCAACTCCTTGGCGAAGACCTTGCTCCCTTCCAGCTCGGCGGCGGACCGGCTCGGGCCGAAGATCCGCAAGCCCTCGCGCTGGAAGGCGTCGACGATCCCCAGGGTCAACGGCTCCTCGGGCCCGACCACGGTGAGCCCGACCCCCTCGCGTTTGGCGAACTGCATGAGCCCCCGGACGTCGTTGGCCTCGATCGACACGTTCTGGACGTCGAGGTGCGTGCCCGCGTTGCCCGGGGCACAGTACACGGCGGTGACGCGGGGCGACTGCTTGAGCTTCCAGCAGAGGGCATGCTCCCGCCCCCCTTTGCCGACCACGAGAACTTTCAACGCGACCACCCCCGATGAAACCGCCGGCCCCGGAAATGCCCAGACCCATTCTAATGGGGTCGCGAGCCTCCGGACAGACCCCGTCCCCACGATCCTGGATTCGTAACCGTTCACGGGGGGTAGCTAGTTTCGCTGGAGTGTTTGAGCAGGTAGAACGATGTCATGATGTCGCCCTCACCGTTACCACAATCTGTTTGGGACGCCTTGCCGGTCGAGGTTCGAACCC
>JAABUQ010005786.1_pt1 | contig 19343 bp, 17 predicted proteins | sample 5560001 | NCBI WGS metagenome assembly JAABUQ01 (sample SAMN10711888, study PRJNA513371) | rock metagenome | isolation source: Antarctica rocks | place: Antarctica: Victoria Land, Finger Mt nord | collected 2015-12-18
GCACGCCACCCGCCGTCCACGCTTCTTGAGAGTCAGTGCCGAGGTGATCGACTCTCCCGCTCGCATTCGCGCCGAAACAACCAGTTGCGACGGCAGGGCCGGATGTTCGGCTCGCAACGCGTAGTAGGTGGCCTTGTGCAACTCGACACTGTTTCGCTGCTCATGCGCCCAGCCATACGCGGCCACCGAGTTGAAGCACGCCGTAGTTTCCGACAACGTTTCGAGCAGGGCCAGCCGCTGTTCTTGGGTTGGCTTCAGCCGCAGTCGGACGGTTCGCTGCACACTCATATTCTACACGATTTTCGCAGAAAGGAGAGGGTTATGAGTGCGAGGTGTATCCGTGCTCCGCACGGAGCGGGTTTCCTCTGCCAAGCTAAAGCAGGCAGTCTCCACCCTCAACAATTGATGAAGCGAACGACCATCACCCTCCCCGAGCCGATGGCCGCGGCCGTCGAGCGCGAGGCTCGCCGCCGTCATACCTCGGTCTCGGACATCGTTCGCACCGCACTCGCCACGCATTTGCGCCTTGATCAGCCGCGTCGACACCTCCCGTTCGCCGCGCTCGGCTCAAGCGGTCAGCACAACACCGCACGAGATGCCGAAGACACCCTTGCCCGTGAATGGGGTGATGTTCTCGACCGCGATCGTTGATACAGGTCCGCTCTACGCCGCGATCGACACAGCCGATGCGGATCATTTCCGCTGCACAGCAGTCCTGGAGCGGGGTGATCTCCAGTTAGTCGTGCCTAGCCTGGTGGTTGCCGAGGTCTGCTACCTGATCGGATCGCGGATGAGCCCGAGGGAGGAAGCCACCTTCTTGCGGAGTCTGAGCGCATTCGAGGTCGAGGCGCCTCTTCCGGATGAGTGGCATCGGATCGCCGAGCTGGTCGAACAGTACGGCCACTTGCCGCTGGGCGGGACAGACGCATCGGTGATCGCGCTTGCCGAACGGCTCGGCACCGACCTCGTCCTTACTCTCGATCGCCGCCATTTCGGCGCAGTTCGGCCACTGCATGTGCCGTCCCTGCGACTTTTGCCCGACTGATGTCGCGCGCTGTGGCCAACGAGCCTGCCCATGCGCGAGCTCGATGCCGGAGTACCAGGACAATCATCCACATGCCCAGCAGGATTGCCTTGCGCGTATCGCCCGTCACGCTCGACACGCCGATCCGGGGCAGGTAGTTCACCGGAATCTGGATCACCCGCAGGCCGTGCAGCAGGCTCAGCAGCATCATCTCGGGACCAAAGGCGCTGCCACCGATCGTGAATTCCGACTCCAGCTGCACCAGCGCCTCGCGCCGAATCAAGCGCATCGTGCAGCCGACGTCGGTGAGATTGGTGCTGTTGAACAGGAACTCCATCAGCTTGGCTACACCCCAGTTGCCCCAGCGCAGCAGCGCGCCCATATTCGCACCCCGCCAGATGAACGTGCGGGCGGTGCGGCTGCCGTACACGACGTCGAAGTCCTCGACGTAGGCCAGCAGTTTGAACGTGTCGCGGCCGAGGAACGTGCCGTCGGGTTCAGAGATCACGATGTAGTCGCCAGTCGATTCGCGCATGCCGCGCTGGATGGCGTTGCCATAGCCCTGGCGTTTTTCGTGGACCTCGCGAACGACAGTGCCGTTGGAGATATGCCGCGTAGCCTCTCCGACTTCTTCAGAAGTGCCGGCCGCGGCGTTGTTGTTGACGACAACGATCTCGTCCACGACGTCTGTCGACGCGAAGTCGAGAATGGCTGCCCGAATGGACTCGCGCTCGTTATACGTTGGGAACACGACTGAGATGCGGCAGCCTCGCCATGACACGTCCTTGAGCCTACCAGCCGAAGACCCACGCGCAGCGCTCGCCCGCGACGAGGCGCTCCTCGGCGCGGTGCAGCCAGGCGGCCCATTCCTCGAGCGCTGGTACGTTGCCGACTCGCCGGCGGTGGTCGTGGGGCTTGGACTCGGGCAGCGTCTGTCCGAGGTCGTGGATCGCCAGCGCTGTGAAGCCGCCGGCGTGGATGTCCTGCAGCGTCGGGCTGGCGGTGGTGCCGTTTTCGTCGATCGAGGGTCCATGCTGTGCGGCGCGATCTGCGTGCCGCTGCCACATGTTCTGGTCGGCGATGACCTCACGGCGTCGTACCGCTGGCTCGGCGAGCATCTCTTGGAACGCCTTGGTGTCGGGGTACTCGGTGGCCGCAGGGTCGGGGTGGACGAGGCGCGCGCCGATGTCGGTCGTCTCAAATCGCACGGTGATGAGCTGTCACGGCTGCTGCTGAAGACGTGTTACGGGAGCCTTTCGCCGCACGAAGTGGTGGTGGGCTCGGCCAAGCTCGTCGGCCTGGCCCAGGTGCGGCGCCGGCACGCGGCGCTGTTCCAGATTGGTGTCCTGTTGCAGGACCAGTCGCCCCTGGCCGACTGGCTCGTGGTGCGTGACGAAGGTACTCGCGAAGCGCTCAAGGCCGCCCTTCGGCACCGCACCATTGGCCTTGGGCAGCTTCTCGATTCACCGCCGGACATCGGGGCTCTACTCGAGCGACTAGCCTTTCGTTGAATGGTCTTCGAGACCGTGCTGAAGCGCGGGCACCGCAAGAACGCTCAGGTGTGCAGGCCGATGAGTTTCTGGAGGGGTTTCGGAAGTTTGGGGTGCCAGGCCAGCCTTGGCGTGAGTCGCTCAACGGCGTCTGGTGCGCCCATCAGCAGCGGCCGGCCCCAGTGGCGCAGCGCCGGCGGGCCTTTGCCCGTTTCGGGAGACTCGGCTTCGAAACGCTCGAAGGCTCGCCACTGGCCCTTGTTCCAGGTCAAGACCTGGCCACCTGCCTCGCGCACGATCAGCGCTCCAGCCGCCACATCCCAGATGCTGGGCTTGATGAACACGCCCGCTCTAAGCGCGCCGCTGGCAATGAGCACCAGCTCGGCCGTGCAGCTGCCGGTGGTCCGCGCATCCGGCAGTGCCCGCGCCGGATGAGGCACATCTCGCCCGGAGCGACGGAACCGAAACGCCCGCAGGTGACCACCCGGCAAGGCCATGATCTGGCCGCGCTCGTCCACGGCCCGCGAGACTCGCACGGGCTGGTCGTCGAACCAGGCCCCGCCGCCAACTCGAGCGTGGTACACGCCGCGCTCCAGTGTCGGCCCCACCGGCACCCAGATGCACCCGGCCACGGGTGCTCCATCCTCCAGCAGACCGACCGAAACACCGAACAACGGCAACCCCGAGGCGAAGTTCGTCGTGCCGTCGATGGGGTCGATGACCCAGATGAAACGAGCGTTCGGAGCGATGTCGTCGGCGTGCTCTTCCCCCAACAGGCCATGTTCAGGAAAGGCTGCTCGGAGCTCCGTTCGGAGAAACGTTTCAACGTCGCGGTCCAGAGCCGTCACCGGATTGTCCTGCTTCTTGCCCTTGAACTCGAGGACGACGACACTCTGGAACGCCTGCAACGCCCGCTCGCCGGCAACCCGAGCCAGCTCGACGGCCCTGGTCTCGAATTCCAGGTACGTGTCGTTCACGCGTTGAACACGCCCACACCCCGATACCGGTCTGCTCGTCGCAAAAGCAGGTCGTCGATGGGTACCTCGGCGAGCGCCTCTATGTGTGCGATCAGCGCCCGCTGGAGGGCCTGCGCAGCGGCCGCGTGGTCCGTATGTGCGCCCTCGGGCGGTTCGGGAATGATGCCGTCGATGATGCCGAAACCCAGCAGGTCGGGCGCGGTAATCTTCATCGCTTCGGCAGCCTCGGCACCCCGCGCGCCATCGTTCCACAGAATGCTCGCTGCCGCTTCGGGCGAGGCGACCGAATAGATGGCGTTTTCGAGCATCAGCACACGGTCGGCCAGGCCCAGCGCCAGCGCTCCACCCGACCCGCCTTCGCCCACGATGACACTGACGCTCGGCACACGCAGGCGGCTCATAGCCAGGAGGTTCTCGGCGATCGAAAACGCCTGACCCCGCTCTTCGGCCACCAGCGACGGGTCGGCGCCGGGGATGTCGATCAGCGTCACCAACGGGATGCCGAACTTCTCCGCGTGGCGCATCAATCGCAGGGCCTTGCGATGGCCCTCCGGGCGCGCCATGCCGAAGCGGCGCAGCACGTTTTCTCTGGTATCGCGGCCCTTCTGATGGCCGATCACCATCACCGTACGGTCGCCGAGGACGGCCAGGCCACCGACGATGGCCGCGTCGTCGCCAAACAGGCGGTCGCCGTGCAGCTCGAGGAAGTCAGAAAAAGTGAGCTGCAGGTAGTCCAGCGTGTACGGCCGTTGCGGATGGCGAGCAAGCTTCACGCGCTCCCAGGCTGTTCGGCGCGGCGCATCCTGCGGCTTGAGCGCCACCACTCCGTTCAGGCTCATCAGCCGGCCGGTGTCTCGACGCGGCGGCCAGCGCCGGCGTACAAGCGAAGAAGGCGGCCGAGGGTCGGACGCAGTTCGCGGCGCGGCACCACCAGGTCGACCATGCCGTGTTCGAGCAGAAACGCCGCGCGCTGGGCGTCCGGCGGTAATTTCTGCTTGGTGATCTGTTCGATCACGCGCGGGCCGGCGAAGCCGACGAGGGCGCCTTGCTCGACGACGATGACGTCGCCAACACCGGCGTAGCTCGCCGTCACGCCGCCCAGGGTTGGATCGGCCAGGACGGATATGTGCGGAGCCTGAGCCGCGCCCAGGCTGGCCAGCGCGGTGACTGTCTTGGCCATCTGCATGAGCGAGAAAATGCCCTCGTGCATGCGGGCGCCGCCCGAGGCGCTCACCGAGACCAGGGCGACCCGGCGCTCGGCCGCGCGATCGGCGGCTCGGGCGATCTTCTCCCCGACCACGCTGCCCATGCTCGCGCCCATGAACCTGAAGTCGAGCACGACCAGTTCGAGCGGCACGCCGTTGATGGCGGCACCACCGCTGATCGCGGCTTCGCACTCGCCGGTCTTTGAGGTAGCCGCGATCAGCCGCCCGGTATAGCTTTCCCCTGAAGCCACAAAGCCGAGCGGGTCCGCGGGTGTCAGGCCGGCGTCGTGCTCGAGAAACGAGCCCTCATCCACGAGCTGGTGGATCCGTTCACGCGCCTTGAGACGCGCGTGGTGCTCGCACTTGTGGCAGACCTTCAGGTTGTTCTCGAACTCGCGCGCGTACAACAGCTCGCGGCAGCGCTCGTTCTCGCAGCGGACCCACAAGCCATCCGCTGTTCGATCGGCGCCTCCGCCTGGCGCCGTGCGCGCCTGGCCGGGCACGCTGATGTAGCGCGTTTCTTTACGAAACAGGTTGCGCATGGCGGCCGTCCAGGGGACTCTAGCACGCCCGGAGCGGCCTTTCGGGCGCGTGAGGCCAGCTCTGGCCTGGCGCTTGTGTCGGATCCCGCGGCTGTCCTATAAAAGCTGCACACGGCGCCCTGCGAGCGCTTCATACGATCCCTGCCGTCGAGCACGACGGCCCCCCGAGCGTCGCTCGGCGCGACTCCTACAACCGCCAACTCTGCTCACGCTTCGTTTCCGCGAGTTGGTGTTTTGGGCGCGTCTGACGTTCCGCCAACGCATCTCTTTTCCCTGGAGGCTCTTGATCGTTGCTGTCCTCTCTTGTCCAAAACGTGCGTCTGCTGGGCGTGTATGGCGCCTGCGTGGGCATTTTGTCCAGCACCAGTGTTGCTTCGGCAACACCCGCGACCGCGCCTGGTATTCAGGTGGCACGTCTGGCCCAGGCCCACGTAGGTAGTCGTTATGTGTGGGGCGGATCCTCGCCGGCCGGGTTCGATTGCACCGGCTTCGTCATGTGGGTCTTTGGCCAGTTCGACGTGGCCTTACCCCACGACGAGGCTGGGCAGCTAGGCAGCGGAACCTCGGTCAGCCCCGACGACCTCCAGCCAGGCGACGTGGTGGTGTTCGCCAACACCTATCGCCGTGGTCTCAGCCACGTCGGGATCTATCTGGGCGATGGGCAGTTCGTCCACGCGGCGAACGAAAGCCACGGTGTCATGGTCAGCAACCTGTGGGACGAGTACTGGGGTCCGCGCTTCGTCGGAGCGAGCCGTCCGCTGGCGGAGCCGTCAGCCGATAGGAGCTCAGTCACTCGCTGAGGCGACGACGACCAGGTTGTCGGCGCCGACCAGGGTACGCACCTGAGACTCGAGGTCAGGCGTGTGGCGCACGAGAATGTCGGCTCCGGTCAGCTCGATACGACCCCCCGAGCGATCGAGCAGGACCAGGAGCATCTGGTCGGAGCCTGGGAAGCGCTCGACCAGCACGTGCAGCTGCTCGAGCACGCGCAGGCAGGCGTTGTCGTCTTCGCCTCGCGGGACGACGACCCGCAAGACCCGCGTCGCGATTCCGTTGGAGGGTGGGTTTGTGAGCGCGTCCCGGCCCGCGACCGCGGCGTGCGTCCCATTCGCGGCCGGGCGTGCCACATCAGCAGAGGTGCCGCCGAGGGCTGCGGACGTACGCGAGTCCGCTGACCCCTGCCGCTCGACGCCTGCCGCCGGCGGTGGCACAGAGCCTCTCGGGGGTGCGGTCCATGCCTCGGCTCGGTCGACCACGAGCTGTGGCCGATCGTCTCGCGAGTCGACCCTGCCCTCGACGATCAAGACGGCCTCCTCGCGCCACAGCTCGGCCGCCCGCTCGTAGACGCGCGGGAAAACCACCGCTTCGATGGTGCCGTGCAGGTCTTCCAGGGTGAGGACCGCCATCTGCGACTTCGTCTTGGTCAGAATTCGTCTTACGCCGGTGACCATGCCGGCAACCTTGACGCGTTCTCCGCTCAGCTCAGCCGTGAGCTGCGAGGTGTCGTGGCTGATCTCATTGGCCAGCCAGGCGGCCGCCTCCATGAACGGGTGGTCCCCGAACTGGAAGCCGAGCACTTCCTTCTCCCAGAGCGCGCGGTCCTTCGACGGCGGTGCGCTCGTCGTGCCGTTCTCTGCTTGAGCGAAGGCGGCGGGCTTCGGCGCCAGCGTTTCGGCTCCGCCAAACATGTCGAACAAGCTGACCTGGCCGGTGCTGGCTGCTTTCTGATCGATCTGCGCCGCCGCGATAGCCGAGTCGAGCCGCTTGCTGTCCAGCAGCGCCTCGCGCTGCCCGAGCTCATCCATGGCTCCGCACTTGGCAAGGGATTCGATGACGCGCTTGTTGATCGTATGCAAATCCTGGCGCCGGCAGAACTCTTCCAGGCTGGTGTACGGACCGGTGGCTTCGCGTTCACGCACGATCTGCTCGACGGCGCCTTCGCCGACGTTCTTGACCGCCGCCAGGCCGAACCGAATGCCGCCAGATTCAACGCGGAACGCTAGCGCCGATGCGTTCACGTTCGGCGGCAACACGGCCACACCCATACGCCGGCACTCGGCCACGACGCCCACCACTTTGTCGGTGTCCCCAGCGATCGTGCTCAACACTGCCGCGAACCACTCCGCAGGATAGTTTGCTTTGAAGAACGCTGTTTGATACGCGACCAGGGCATAGCAAAATGCATGCGCTTTGCCGAAGGCGTAGCCGGCGAAGGGCTGGAGAAGCTCCCACACCCGCTCGGCGGTGTTGGTCGAGTAGCCGTGCTCGACGACGGCTTTCATGAATCTCGGCCCTTCCTGGGCCATGACTTGCCTGTCTTTTTTCCCCATCGCGCGCCGCAGCACGTCCGCCTGGCCGAGGCTGTAGCCGGCCAACTTGCGCACGACCTGAAGAACTTGGTCCTGATACACGATGATGCCGTAGCTCTCCTCGAGCACGTCCGCTAGCGATGGGTCGGGCGGGAGCGACGGCTCGCGCCCCTCCCGGCGGGCGACATAGCTGGGAATGTGCGCCATCGGGCCTGGCCGATACAGCGCGACCAGGGCTGCCAGGTGGTCAAGGCTGCTGGGCTGCAGCTCCTGGACGCTCCGAGTCATTCCCGAGCCTTCAAGCTGGAACACCGTGCGTGTCTCGCCACGACTGAGCATGGCGTACGTGCTGGGATCGTCTAACGGCAGCTTGCCCAGATCGAGCTCGATACCCCTGACCTGTTTGACGTTGTCGAGCGCCTTGGACAGCATGGTCAGGTTTGCCAGCCCGAGGAAATCCATCTTGAGCAGGCCGATCTTGTCCAGGACCTTCATGTCGTACTGGGTCATGGCGCTGTCCCCGCGCGTGGCGCGCTGCACGGGCACGTAGTTGGTGAGCGCCTGATCGGCGACGACGACGCCCGCGGCGTGCGTGCCAGCGTGGCGAGCCACGCCTTCGACCCCCCGCGCCGTGTCAATCAGCCGCTTGATGTGCGGCTGAGCGTCATACAGGCCTTTGAGCTCCTGGCTCTGCTCGAGTGCGTCGGCGATCTTCAGGCCGATCGGGATCTGCGGCACCAGCTTTGCCACCCGGTCGACTTCGTTCAACGGATAGTCGAGCGCCCGGCCCACATCCCGGATGGCCGCGCGGGCCTGGAGTCGCCCAAAGGTGATGATCTGGGCCACCCGCTCGCTGCCGTAGCGGTCGATCACGTACTGGATGACCTCGTCTCGACGGTCGTCGGCGAAGTCCATGTCGATATCTGGCATCTGGATGCGCTCGGGGTTCAGGAACCGTTCGAACGTCAGGCCATAGGCCACCGGGTCGAGGTCAGAGATGCCCAGGCAGTAGAGGATGATGCTGCCGGCCGCCGAGCCACGCGGGCCGCAGGGTATGTTCCGCTTGCGGGCCCAGTCGACGAAGTCCCAGACGAACAGAATGTAGGCTGGGAAACCGGTCTTCTCGACCACGTCGAGCTCGTATTGCAGACGCTCACGGTGCTCGGCGGTCATGCTGGAGCCGTAGCGCCTGGCCAATCCTTCGTCGCAGCTGCGGGCCAGGTACTGCTGCGGCGTCTGCCCCGACGGGACGATGTGGTCGAGGGTGGGGAAGCTGAGCCGACCGAACTCGAGCTGCACGTCGCAGCGCTCAGCTATGGCAACCGTGTTCCGAAGCGCGTCTGGCACGTGTCCGAAGAGCTGCCACATCTCAGCCGGCGTCTTCAGATAGAAGGCAGCCGGCTGCATGCGCATCCGCTTGGGATCTTCGACCGTGCTGTTGGTTTGAATGCACAACAGGATGTCCTGCGCGTCGGCCTGTTGAGCGTTCGCATAGTGGGTGTCGTTGGTCGCCACCAGCGGGATGCCCAGCTGCTTGTGCAGATCGAGCAGCCCGGCATTGACGATCTGATCTTCGGGATTGCCGTGGTCCTGTATCTCGAGGAAGTAGTCCTCGCCGAACAGGTCGCGATACCAGCCGGCCGCCTCGCGGGCGCGGCTCGGGTCGCTTTCGAGGATGGCTCGCGAGGGCTCGCCGCTGTAGCAGGCGCTCAGCGCGACCAGCCCTCGGGCGTGCTCAGCAAGCAGCGCCCGGTCGATGCGGGGCTTGTAGTAGTAGCCTTCGAGACTGGCGCGCGAGACCAGCTTGATCAGGTTGTGGTAGCCCTCGAGGTCCTTGGCCAGGAGCACCAGGTGGAAATAGTTGCGGTCCTGGCTGCCCACCTTGTCGGACATGCCGCGTGGACTCACGTACGTCTCGACACCCAGAATCGGCTTGATGCCAGCGCTCTTCGCAGACGAGTAGAAGTCGACCGCCCCGTACATGTTGCCGTGATCGGTCAGCGCAACCGCCCGCATGCCGTTGCGCTTGACCGATTCCACGATGTTCTTGACCGGCGACAGGCCGTCCAGCAGGGAGAATTCGCTGTGGACGTGGAGGTGCACGAAGTCTTGTGTCGGCGGGCTCGGCGGCGGCTCAGGCGCTGAAGGCGAAGGTTCGGCCTCAGCCGGTTCGTACGTCTCGGGGTCGACGTCAGCGTCTTCGTCCCACCAGGCGCGTACATTGTCGAGCGGGTCAGCAACAGTCACGGCTGCAAGCATGGTAGGGCTCAAACCCGGTTGGCCTGCCGACTTTGTGATGGGCCGGCACTCCTGGAAACGCGAGTGCTTCAGGCAGGTGAAGCGGTCAGTGTGTGTGCGTACTCGGCGAGCTGTTTCGGGAACTCGCGCCAGTCGGTGACCACGAAGTCCGCGTCCGACTGCACTGGGCCCTGCTGCCCAGGCACGTAGCGGGCTGAGTGGACGCCGGCGCGCCGGGCGCCTTCGACATCCAGCTCCTCCAGGTCGCCCACGTGCAGCGCTTGCGACGGCGGGATGCCGCCCAGCGCTGCCAGCGTGTGATCAAAGATGCTGGGGTGTGGCTTGGCCACGCCGAACTCATTCGAAAAGACCGTCACTTCGAAGAAGTCGAGCAAGCCGTGTCGACGCAGCACCTCCCGCAGCACGCGTCCGCCGGCCATGCCCGTGTTGCAGATCACGCCCAGGTGATAGCCCGCCGTCTGCATGGCTGCGACCGCGAGGTGAACGTGCGGCATTGCGTCTGGCAGCGGCTCGAGGGTGATGTCTTCGTAGGCTTGTTCAACCACGGTGTACGGGATCAACCCGTCTGGAACGCCCAGCTCCGCCGCCAGGGCGGCCCACCGCCCCGGCGGCCCGACGTCGCGCAGGCTCTCCCGCGCTTCGGCGCTGACTCGATCCAGGGCGCGCGCGAAACCGAGCCGCAGCTCGTCCGGCGTGCAGGCGTGCCCCGCGCCAACAATCGCCGCGTGGAGCCTGGCCAACCGAGCCGCCGTGCGATCAGGCGTGACGTTGCCGTCGACCAGCGTGCTCCAGAAGTCGAATGTGACCGCGCGCAGGGGCATGCTTACTTCACTTCCTTCGAAACGTGACGTTCTTGAGCATCAGGTCAAGGTCCTCGACCACCCAACCGATCTCCTCCCACGCACGCTGCTGTACCTGATCCTGCCAGTTTGCGTCGATCCGGCCACGTTTGACGTGTCCGCCCCGCCACCACTGCTCGTATTCCAGAGCCGACGCTGGCAGCGGCTCACCGAGCAGCGCCTCGACGCGTTTGAAGCCAAGCGTCACCTGTTTCTGCCCGCGTGGCAACGTGTGCAGGAAGTCGCGTAGCGGATCGTACTTGGGCATGCCATCCAACCTTAGCATTGGGCAGTATGCACAAAGTCGCACGCCCAACGTCAGGCACTGTATACGCCGGCAGAAGTGGCGGGCGGCGGGGACAATCGTTGCCGCGGGACACGCAGCCGCTGCCGGGCGCCTGTCGACTTACGCTCGCCAGCGATGAACTGCAAAGGAGGCCACGTGACGCAGCAGTACCCCTTCTACAAAGCCGAATACATCTGGGTTGACGGAACCAAGCCAGTCGCCAAGCTCCGCTCCAAGGCCAAGGTCGTGCCGATGGGTGAGGAGCCGCCGATCTGGGGCTTTGATGGTTCCAGCACCCAGCAGGCTACTGGTGACCGCTCGGATTGCGTGCTCAAGCCGGTCTTCGTGTGCGACGACCCACTCCGCGGCGCGCCGCACAAGCTGGTCATGGCCGAGGTGTTCCTGGTCAGCGGCGAGCCACACCCGACGAACACGCGTGCCGCGTGCCGCGAGATTGCCGAGAAGTACGCCAAGCACGACACCTGGTTCGGGCTCGAGCAGGAGTACACCTTCTTTGATGGCATCAAGCCGCTCGGCTGGCCAGACAACGGCTTCCCGGCACCTCAGGGCGGGTACTACTGCGGCGTAGGCGCCGACGAAGTGTTCGGTCGCCCCGTCGTCGAGGCCCATCTGGAGAACTGCCTGAAGGCTGGTCTGAAGGTTTCAGGTATCAACGCTGAGGTCATGCCCGGCCAGTGGGAGTTCCAGGTCGGCCCGGTGGCCGCGCCCGAAGTGGCCGACCAGCTGTGGATCGCGCGCTGGCTGCTGTACCGCACGGCCGAGGATTTTCCGACGACGTCTGGCAATCGCGTGTCGGTCAAGCTTGATCCGAAACCGGTCAAGGGCGACTGGAATGGTGCCGGCTGCCACACGAACTTCTCGACGGTTGAGATGCGTCAGGACTATGACGCGTGCATTGCCGCCGCGGAGGCGCTGGGCACTCGGCCTGAGCTCCACATTGCCAATTACGGCGTGGGCATCGAGGAACGTCTGACGGGCCAGCATGAGACAGCGTCATTCAAGGAGTTCTCGTACGGTGTGTCCCACCGCGGCGCATCGGTGCGCATCCCGTGGCAGGTGGCCCAGGATCGGAAAGGCTACATCGAGGATCGCCGGCCGAACGCCAACATGGACCCCTACCTCGTGACGCGGCTGATCGTCGAGACCGTCTGCGGCACAGCCGACGGCGATCTCGCCGGCTCGCAGAACGGCAAAGTGGAAGCCGGCAAGGTCCCCACCTCCGCCTGAGCCAGGGCGCGGCAGCCCTGTTCTGAACCCCGCAGCGGGCTCGTGGTGGATGGCCACGGGCCCGCTGGCACCGTAACTGCACTTTGCGGCGGCATGCTGAATGATCAAGCGGGCGAGGACGCCCAGACGCGGGAATGCGCACGGTGTGGACACTCAGGCCGATTTCACCAGTCGACCAGCGCCGCCGAAGGCAGCCAGGCAGCAAATGGAGCGTGCAGCAACCCAGAGGATGGGGCACCCTGCACGTGCCCGGGCTATCAGGCAGCCTGAGACAGTCTCGGGTGCGCCGATCGCATCACCAATTGGTGTACGACCCATCGCGGCGGTGGAGGTGGGGCGCCTCCCAGAACCGGAACTCCCGCTCGGCAGCTCGCGTCTCGTCGAAGTCCACTCCCAGGCCCGGTAACTCCGGCACGGGGAAACGCGTGCCCTCCAGGCGCGGCTGGACTGGGAACAGGTCCGAGTCGTCGAATCCGAGCTGCTCCGTCGGCGAGGTGCGCACTTCGAGCCAGGCGAAATTGGGGACCGCCGCCGCCAGATGAAGTGTGGCCGCCGTGCAGATCGGCCCGAGAGGATTGTGCGGCATCAGATCCAGGTAGTGTGCCTCGGCCCAGCCAGCTACCTTCATCGCTTCGGTCAACCCGCCCACGTTGCACACGTCGACGCGAATGAAATTGGTCAAGCCTTGTTCGATGAAGGGTTGGAAGGCCCACTTACTCGCGAACTCCTCGCCGACCGCGAACGGCACGTCGGTCATGCTGCGCAGGGCGGCGTAGGCGGCCGGGTTCTCGGCGCGGATCGGCTCTTCGAGGAAGTCGAGCGTACCCCGTGGCATGCGCTGGCAGAAAGAAGCGGCCTCGGCAACGCTGAGACGATGGTGATAGTCGATGCCCAGGACGGGCGCGGGTCCGACCGCCTCTCTCAGCCGCGTCAGCCACTCGGCCGTCACGCCAATGGATTCACGTGGCTCGAAGAGCGTTGGGTCACCCTCGCGCTCAGGATGCCCGGGTGTGGTCCGGATGACGCTCCACCCGCGCTCGACCAGCAGCTTTGCATCCTCCAGAAGACGCGGTCCCATCGGTGCGGCCGTCGTCGCGAAGCACGGGATGTACTCGCGGTGCTTGCCGCCCAGGAGCTGATACACGGGTACTCCGAGTGCTTTGCCGGCGATGTCGTGCAGGGCAATGTCGATTGCCGAAATGGCGCCAGTCAGAACACGCCCACCCTCGAAGTACTGGCTGCGATACATCTCCTGCCACAGCGCGCCGCGCCGCATTGGGTCCTTGCCCAGCAGGAACTCGCGGTAGTGCCTGATCGCACCCACCACCGCCAGCTCGCGCCCAGAAACGCCTGCCTCGCCCCAGCCGACCAGGCCGGCGTCCGTTTCGACCTTGACCACCAGCTGATTGCGTGAGCCCACCCACGTCGGGAACGTCTTGATGTCGACGATCTGCATGGGAGCTCATCGTAGCCACCGCCCGTGCCGCGTGGGCGGCCGGCGCGGGCGGGGCTACGAGTAGAGCGCGCCCGGCGGCTAAGCGGGAGACGCTGAGTCGGGTTGCGCGCCGCTGCGGGTGCTTTCGCCGTCGCGCCGCGGTCGCTCGAGGGTGAACTCTTCGAACAGGGTCGGCGTGCCTGTCGGCGAGGGCGCGGCGTCCCAGACCTTCACGTTGATCCGCGTCTTGCCGCCGGGTGTACCGGGGTCCACGTCGAAGCTGGCGAAGCCGTAGGCGTGCGCCTTGTCGCGCGAGCCGACCCAGGTCGCATCCTCGACGACTTTGATCGAGTTTCGGTGAGGTCGCGGTGCTCCGCTCGGGATCGGCGGTTGTGCCTCGAGGTCGGTGATCACGTCGCACTGGGGTGGCTCCAGCAACAACTGGTTTGACGGCACCGAGGTTCCGCCCCCGCCGATGATCATGTGCACCGCGCCCTTCGTCGTATCGACCAGGTCGGTTCGGGGATCGGTCACTTTCGGCCGCAGGGTCGGACTGCCAGCGTCTACGCCGCGCACCGCCAGACTCCGCTCGTAGTGGTGCTCGTGGCCGGTCACGACCAGATCCACGCCGTACTTATCGAACAGCGGCAGCCACTCCTGGCGAATGCCAAGGTCGGCGCCGTTGAATTTGCGCGCCGACGACATCGACACCTGGTGCATGCACACGACGATCCAGTCCGTATCTACGTCGTCGCGCGCCTGCCGCAGGGTCCGTTCGAGCCACTGCTTCTGGGCGCCCTGGCTGTAGCCGCGGACGTACACATCGCCGCCGTCCTGGATGCACACGTCGTCGTTGTTGAGCGAGATGACGCGCATCGCGCCAACCTTGAACGTGTACCACAAGCCCCGGAAATTCGGATTCGTCTCGCCATGATCGGGCAGCGAGAATCGCGTCTGGTAGGCGCGGAAGCCAAACTGACCGTTGCCCACCTCGTTCTCGTGGTTGCCTGCAGCTGGCATCCAGGGTCGGTAGCGTGCGGACACCTCGTTCGTGACGAAGAAGTCGCGCCAGGTCTTGGGCCGGTCGGGGCTGACGTTGGCGTAGCACAGGTCGCCGTTGAGCAGATGGAACAGCGGCCGCATGGCTTCCACCTGGGCTGGGGTGTAACTGGCCCACACCGACGCCAGGGCATTACCTGTCTGGGGGGTCGCCTGATCGCCAAAACTCGTGAAGCGGTAGGCGCCGCGCCCGCTCGGTGCGGTGGAAAAGCTGCCGTACTGCAAGCCGGAGCCGTCGTGCATGACCTGGTAGCTGTACGCAGTGGCTGGATCGAGGTTGCCTAGCACGGCGTGGTGGGTGAGGACCTCGACGCCGCTCTTGGCGTCGGTATACGTGCGGGTCTCGGCTTGAACCGTGCGACCGCTGCCGCCATTGAGCAGGCCCAGGTGCACACGCGGTCGGCGCACGGACGCGTCGGTCGCCCAGGAAACGGTGACCTCGCGACTGGCGTCGGCCCCGAATTGCAGATGGATCTGTTCAGGCTGCGAGGCACCAGCCGAGTCGGCCTGCAGCCACAGATCTGGAGCAGCCAGCAACAGGCCGCCGGCGCCGACGGTCTGAACGAACGCACGCCGCGACAGCGCGCCACCAGTGGTGATAGCGTCCTTCAACAGAGTTGTTCCCTTCGTTTGCCTGGGCAGCATGCCCGGCTGCCCTGGGCACCTGCCAGGTTCAGTACGTAAAGCGGGTGTAAACGCTCTGCTTCCGGTACGCTGCGCGACAGATGAATCGAGTAGGCGCGCTGGCCATGCACCGGGTGCCGCGGGTGGCCATCGTTGCGGTTGGGCTAGCGTTCACCTGCGCCAGTGGTAGCCGGGCTGCCCTGGCTCAGGCTGAAGCGGAGCCGACGGGTACCGCCGCGGTGCCCGTGCCAGCTCAACCCGCCGCCACCTTGACCCCTGTGCCGGATCTGCCGAGCCTGAGCGCTGAGCCGGTAGCAGTGGCCGTCGCCCTGGACATGGCTCTCAACGGCGGCAACGTCGAGGCGGTCATGAACCTGTTCGACGATGCGGCGCAGGTCAAGATACCGCCCGACGTATACACCGGTTCGTCCCAGATTTGGAACTGGGCCAGCTATCTCGCGGCGAACCATTTCGGTTCGGAGCCTGGCCTGCGTCACGTGGGCCGCGAGACCATCACTTGGCCGGCCGAAGTCCGCTCCGATCAGCTTGCGCGTTTCGGTCTCGCTTCTCTGCATGGCGAGGCAACGTTGACGGTGCTTGGCGGCAAGATCGCAGCCTACACCTTCGTGCTGACGCGAGAGTCGGCCAGCCAGCTCCGCGCTGCGCAGATAGCCGCGGTGGACGTCCTGCAGGATCCGCTGGTGGTCGGTGCGGAGTTGGCGAACGTGTACGGTGCGGATGACGTGTTCCGTGGAACAGACGGGACGTTGGTCAGTTATCGTGATCTCGTCGGCGCCGAGCCGGGATCCGGGCCATTCTTCGACCTGGGCGGCCAGCCAGTGGTGCTGCGTACCGGGCTGTAGCTGGGATCCAGCGCTTGCAGCAGCCCCGAGCGGGTCTGCAGGTTAGGCAGTCATGACAGCAGATCATGACGTGCCTAGCCCGGGCTGCCATGTTGGACGAAACGAATGGAACTCGACTTCGAGCAGACGCTGACTCCGTACTTCGGCGCGCAGCAATCCATGAAAGTCTCGCCGCGCCTTGTCGCGGCGAACTACATCCTCGAGCTCAGCTCGCAGGAACTGCAGCAAGCCATCGCTACGGAGCTGCATGACAACCCAGCGCTCGAGGTCGTCGACGTGCCCACCTGCCGCGTGTGCGGCACTGAGATGCGCGGCTCCATCTGTCCCCGCTGCATCCAGCAACAGAAGTCGGGCAGCCAGGCCACCGCCGCGGACACGGTCACCTCCAACGGAGACGACGCTTCTGAAAGTCGCGGGTCCGAGGATGAAGACTTCGATCCGCTCACGCGGATCGCCTCGGAGCAGACGCTGGCAGAAAAGCTCATGTCGGACATGGGCGCTGTTCTGCCTCTCCAGGACCTGGCAATCGCCGAGTACCTGATCGGCTCACTCGATGACAAGGGCTATCTGTCTGCCAGAGTGGAGGACATCGCCTTCGCGCTGGATGCTGAGATCGACCGAGTGCGAGCCGTGCTGCGTCTGCTGCAGACGGAGGACCCGATCGGCATCGGCGCGCGCAACCTGCGCGAGTGTCTGCTGATGCAGATCGACCATCTGGAAAGTCGCGGCGTCAGTCAGCCGCACGCGCGCGAAATCGTGAGTCAGTTCCTGACCGAGCTTGGCGAGCACAAGTTCGCCAGAATCGCGCACGAGCTCAAGATCCCGCAGCACTCTGTCGCCTCGGCCTGGGACTTCGTCAAGCAAAAGCTGAATCCGCACCCGGCGCATGGGTTCTCGTCCACCAACGCAAGCGACCGCGACACGCGCGCCATGTACATCACCCCCGACGTCACGATCACCCGCGGGCTGGACGACCAGTTCGAGATCGAGGTCATCGAGAGTCGACGCTTCATGCTGCGTATCAACCCGATGTACACACGTTTAGCGGCGGACCTGCACCGCAGCAGCGCCAGCATGAATACGGACGAGAAGAAGCACGTCCAGCAGTACGTCGGGCGCGCCAAGCTGTTCATCGCCAACATCAACCAGCGCCGTCAGACGATGTTCATGATCACCACCTGCATCGTCGAGCGGCAGCGCGCCTATCTGGACCACGGCATCCGCTCGCTCCAGGCGCTCAGCCGAGCCGGTATCGCCGAGCAGCTCGGCATTCACGAGAGCACGGTCAGTCGAGCCACGGCCAGCAAGTACGCGCTGCTGCCGAACGGTGAAGTGATCCCCTACTCGTACTTCTTCACGCCCAGCTTGAGCGTGAAGGACATCATGAAGGAAGCCATCGAAAACGAAGGCAAGCCGCTTACCGATCATGACATTCAGGAGCGACTGAAAGCCAGAGGCATCCACATCGCCCGGCGTACGGTATCCAAGTACCGCATGCAGCTCGACATTCTCCCCAGCGCACTCCGCTAAGCTTCATCAATTGTCTAGCTCGGATGCGCGCCGGCGCGGCGGGCTTCGCCGACTGCTCGGGCGCGGTGCTGTGCGCCCGAGGGGGCGTGCACAATGGATAGCTGAGCCGTGGCCGCGATCCATCGTCGTCCCGAAGCATTCAGCATCGCGTCGTGGCTATGTGCGGCCGGCGACGAGCCTCGAAGTGCTGCGCGAGGGGTGGCGCGAGTACTTTCACAAACACCTGGTCCAGAGGCGTGGGGCCCCGGAAAATGGAAGTCCTGCCGTGTGAGGCTGGCGCCATGAGCATCACGCCCGAGGCTGGTGCGCGCGTGCCGACCGAGTATGCAGACGATGCGGGCCTCGTCGAACGGTTGCGGTCGGGTGAGGAGCAGGCGTTCATCGAGCTCATCGAGCGTTACCACGCTGCCCTGCTGCGGCTCGCTCGGGTGTACGTGCGCGACACGGCGGTGGCGCAGGACGTGGTCCAGGACACCTGGCTGGCGGTGCTGCGCGGCCTGGACCGGTTCGAGGCGCGGTCTTCGCTGAAGACGTGGATTTTCCGCATTCTGATCAATATCGCCAGGACGCGGGCCACGCGCGAGCAGCGATCGGTTCCGTTGTCCACGTTGTTGGATTCAATGAGCGCCGATGCATTCGAGCCGGCTGTCGAGCCCGAGCGGTTTCTGGCGCGGGACGCGCCACGTTGGCCAGGGCACTGGGTATCGCTCCCGATGGATTGGGAGGTCGGGCCTGAAGTGAGGTTCCTCGCGCGCGAGACTCGCACCGAGATCCAGGCGGCGATTGACGCGCTGCCCGCCAATCAGCGGGCGGTCATGTCGCTGCGCGATGCGGCAGGTTGGACGGCCGCGGAGGTGTGTAATATTTTGCAGATTTCCGAGACCAATCAACGTGTGTTGTTACACCGTGGTCGCTCTCGCGTGCGACGAGCACTCGAGCGGTACCTTACCCGCACCTGACCTTCGAGCATGACATGTCGCGAGGATCTGAGGTGTCAGGAGCTGGTGGAGCTCGTTACCGACTACCTTGAGGACGCGCTGCCGCCGCCCGTGCGAGCGCAGTTTGAGGCGCACCTTGAAGCGTGTCCGGGGTGCCGCACCTACATTGAACAGCTGCGCCAGACCGTGTGCGCGGTCGGTCGGTTGACCGAACAATCGCTCGACCCCGCAGCTCGCGAGCAGCTTCTCGGATTGTTCAGGAGTTGGAAACGTGGCCATGCCCTCTTTGCGCAGCTTTAGCCGAAGGCACCCCAGCGGTGCGCCTGCAGGCCGGGCAGGATGATCCAACGCACCAGGTTGTGCGAGGGCTGGAGCTAACGTCGCCGTGAGCACGACGCCAATCGCGGACTACGCTTTGCTCTCTGACTGCCGGTCGGCCGCTCTGGTCAGCCGTGAGGGATCGATCGACTGGCTGTGTTTACCCCGTTTCGACGGTCCGGCCGTGTTCGCCCGGCTGCTTGACGAGCGGGCCGGTCACTGGTCCATCCGTGTCGTTGGCGATGCGGAGATACGCCGTCGCTACCTTGGGCCGACTCTGGCAGTGGAGACGACGTTCGTCACGCCGACCGGCACCGCGACGCTGGTGGACGCGCTCGCCGTCGGCCGCAACGAACGCGGGCACGAGCTCGGGCTCGACTCACCCGGTGTCGTGCTG
>JAABUQ010005787.1_pt1 | contig 19341 bp, 18 predicted proteins | sample 5560001 | NCBI WGS metagenome assembly JAABUQ01 (sample SAMN10711888, study PRJNA513371) | rock metagenome | isolation source: Antarctica rocks | place: Antarctica: Victoria Land, Finger Mt nord | collected 2015-12-18
CGTCTGTACCTGCCCGGCGCCGCACACCCGAAGGAAAGTAGGCCAGCTACCTTCTTTTCTATTAGCCCTTTGTTCGACCCGGGCCAGAGGCCAGGAGTTGGAAGATCGGGACGCCCTTCGTCCCGACGTCCTCTGACGGTCCCGAGCACCGTGGCAACAGCCCAGCCGTGAAAGGGGATCGCGCGGCCCGTCAGTCCCTCCCGCGCCATCGCTTGGTGCGCCTGGCCTGCCATTCTGCATTGAACCCCGCCCGCCGGGCCTCTTGGATGGCCCGCAATCGTAGTCGTTCAGCCTCCGTCAGTTCGGGCAAGCCTCTTAGGATGAACTGAGAGGAGGTTTCTCCGGCAGGCTGCCGGTCACAGTCCGGACGACAGCGCGTGGCGCTGCACCGGCGCTCCTCGCGCGGCGCAACCGGCCGGTCCGGCAACAGCAGCTCGTAGGCGTTGCTGGTCTGCTCCGCCTGCGTGGCGCCCCGCCCGCCTACAGCTCGACCAGCTCGGCCACGGCGTCCTTCCACCGCTGCGGGCGGCTGCGCCGGTCCCCCGGCTTGCGGTAGTGCATGGCGGGCGTGCCCGCCTGCCGCGCCGCCCGGTAGCGGGCCTGACGCTCGGCCGGGGTCAGTGCCGCCTCGCCCTGCGGCTTCGGCCCTCGCTTGCCCATGTCCTCCGCCTTTGCAACCCGTCACGTTACAGATTGTGATGGTGATTGCCATAACTGTACATTCTGCGTTGCTGCGGTGCAGCATGAGCCATGGGGAAGAAGACTGGACCAGCCCTAATTCTGTCTGTTACATTACAGAAATCGTTTGCAACGCCGTTCGAGCGCAAGCGGCTGAGAGACGCTCCCGCTCTCCTTCGAGGAGTGCGTATGCCATGGACTTCCATGCAGAAGCCATCTCCATGCTGGACGTGGCTGGTATGGGCTTTAAAGCTTTGGTCACGGACGTGAACTTGGCACCGGGGAAGCTCACCGGGTGGGATGTCGCGAGACATGCTCGCGAGAGCACGAACGGAGCTTAAGTGTCCCGATACAAGTCCTGCATCCTCGCGTGCCTGGTCGCCAGCCTGGGCGGCTGCGCATCGGCCCTCCCGCCCTCCGCCTTCGATGGGGGCCAGCCCGAGATGCGGCCCGAGACCTTCTTCGGCCAGAACTAACGGAACGGCCTGTTTGTACGCATAAGCGGACAGAGGTGGAACAGTTCGGGCTGTTGGCGAGGCGGGCGGGCATTTGGAACGTTCGGGCGGCGGCTGCGCTTGGGTGCAGGGTGACGGCAAACAGGTGTTTTCCGCACAGTCCAGATCGAAGCCGGATTGGATCGAAGAATCCAGGCGGAGCTTGGGCGGAAAACGGTGTCGGATTGGTCGCGTGTGCGGAAACGCCGGTGTGGAGGTTTTCCGACATGGCTTATGCGTACCAGGAGGCACTTCCGTTAGTTCTGGCCTACTACTCTGACGGAACATAGAAGGCGCAGCATAGTGTCATGGAACGGATCGAGCGCCCTGGTGTGGGACGCGGAACGCTTGCGCATCGCCACCGATGCGGCCGGGGTCGCCTTGTGGTCGTGGAACGTCGACACCGACGAGTTAGCCATGGACGAGCATGCGCATGGCTTGTGGGGAGTGCCGAACGATGGACAGGTCACCTTCGAGAACCTGTCCGCGTGCATCCACCCCGAGGACCGTGACCGTGTGCGGAACGCGTTCAAGGAAACCCGTGCAGTCCAGGGCGCCTACGAGATCGACTTCCGCATCCTGCACGGCGACGAAGTCCGGTGGGTGTCAGCCCGGGGCCAGGGCGACGACGTCGGCATCATCGGCTGGATCATGTTCAGGGCCTTCCTCGACGTGACCGAGCGCAAGCAGGCCGACGAAGCCCGCGACATGCTTGCCGACGAAATGGGCCACCGTGTCAAAAACCTGTTCTCCATCGCGTCAGCCCTCACCGCGATTGCAGCGCGCTCGGCGGCGACCACGACTGAGATGGCGCGCGACCTGACGCAGCGGCTGGGCGCTTTGGGACGGGCACACGACCTTGTCCGTGCCGATCCCGGCCAGGAGAAGGACAAAGCTCTCCTGGGCGACCTTCCTGCCGTCCTGCTCGCGCCCTATGACGACAGGGACGCAGAGGGCAACCGCGTCCATGTTTCCGTGCCAGACATCCGCGTCGGAGAGGCTGCAGCCACGACGCTGGCGCTGGTCGTCCACGAACTGGCGACCAACTCGATCAAATATGGCGTGCTCATGTCGGTGAACATGCGGGCGCTGTCGGGATACTCGCCGCGCAGGCTTTCGGCGAACTCGGTGTAGGCGCGCGCCGCCTCCTCCTCGTTGCTGATCGCCACCGCCAGGATCTCGGCGTCCGACAGGTCCTCGAAGCTACGCTTGCGCCGTCCCCAGGTGGCGTTGCCCTTCACCATTACGTTCATCGCTAACCTTCCTCTGGTTTGGAGTTCTGAAGTTGGATCGGTGCAGCGCGGGTGCCCGGCGCCACCACTACGGGCCGGCTTGGTGCCAGTTCCGACCCCTTGATGCGGTTATTGGCTCACAGCAGCCCGGCTGCGATGTTGACCGTCAGCGCCACGATCACGGTGTTGAACAGGAAGCTCAGCAGCCCGTGCAGCAGGGCCAGCCGGCGCAGCCGCCGGCCCTCGATTTGCACGTCCGAGACCTGGAACGTCATGCCGACCACGACGGAGAAGTAGAGCAAGTCCAGGTAGTCCGGCGCGTCCCGGCCCGGGAACTGCAACCCGCCCTGGATGCGCCCGTCCGGCAGCCGGTCGTAGTACTCATGGGCATAGCGCAGCGCGAAGACCACATGCGTCAGGAGCCACGACCCCAGCAGCGTGACGACGACGATGCCGAGATGGAAGCCGCGCGCGGCGGCAGGCAGGTCCTTGATGCCGGTGAACTCGCTCGTAAGCGCCACGAAGCTCGCCGTGGCGCCGAGCAGGGACACCCAGAAGATGGTGTACTGCCCCTCGTCCTGCGCCTCGGTCAGGGCCGGCAGGGCATCGGCCGGTTGTGTCGCGAACAACCGCAGCACCAGCGACAGGAAGGCGACAAGCCCAGCGTCCCAGGCGACCAGCGCCCGGGTCTGGAGGCCCAGGCTGGACGGCAAGGCGAGGAAGGCTGCGGCGATCACCGCCACCGCAGTGAAGGTGCGCGGGTGCCCGCGCACCACGCGGCCGAGGTTGAGCGTCATCCGGTGAACACCTTCTGATGTGGGGCATGGCTGGCCTCGGCGGTATCCTGCAAGGGCAGGTCAGAACGTCACGGTCGTGCGCAGGCCCAGCACCGCCGCGTCGCCCAGTCGCTTCTCCGGGCGTTGCGGGTTCGGCACACCGCCGTTCGGGTTGAACACGTACTGCGCCGTGGGCTGCACCTGCCACCACGGCGCGATCTGCGCCTGGTAGGTCAGCTCCAGCACGGACTCGTGCCGCCGCACGGGATAGAACCCGCCGGTGAAGCGCGCGGTGTCGGCGTCCAGTTTGGCCGCGGTGTCGCTGATCCGCGCCAGCCCGAACGCCAGGCCGGCGGTGTCGCTGTCGCGCCCGGGGATCAGCCCTTTGTAGGTGACGCCGGCGTCGGCATAGAAGTTGACCAGGTTGCGGTCGCCCGGCGCCCCCATGACGCGGGCGAACACGCCGAGGCCCTGGTCCTTCGTGCCGGGTTCGCGGTAGGCCAATTGGTCGGCCACGGCATACAGGCTGTAGTTGCCGCGCCGGTTGCGCCCGGTGCCGCCGGTGGTCAAGGGATCGGCCAGGGACGCGCCGGAGCCGTTGCGGCGCTGGTCGGCGAAGTTCTGCGAGTTGTACCAAGCGCCCAACTTGTAGGTGCCGGGCAGCCCGGTGGCGCCCTCGCCGCCGTTGATGCCGTACTGCGCCTCGACGATGGCGAACACGCCGTCCCGCAGCCGGAACGCGGTGCCGGAAGGGTCGCGGTCCTGCGGGATCCCGGTACCCGGCCCGGCAGGGTCGCCGTTGAACACCGCGGCAAGCAGCGACACGCTGCTGGACGGGATGTACTTCACCCGAACGCCCGGCGTCGCCAAGGGGTAGGCCGGGCCGCCCGAAGGCAGGTCCGCGCTGGGGAAGGTGGACCAGCCGAAGGTGTGGTTGGTGAACAGCCCGGCATACTGGCTGATCATGAATTCCTGGTCGGCGGCAAGCTGGCCCGCGCGGACGGCCAGCTTTTTGTCGAACAGCACCTGCTCGTACCACAGCTCGAACAGCAGGGTGCCGCGCGGCGCCTCCAGGCTGCTGACGGTATGCAGGTTGTTGCCCAGCGCGTTGATGCTGAGGCCGCGGCCGTGGATCTGATAGCCCGTGGCGTTGAAGGTGCCGCCGACCAGGCCGAATGCCTTTTCGGTGTCCACGCCCACGCCGAACTGTGTCAGCCCCTCGTAGATGACGCCGCGGCGCACGCCGCCGCTGGCGTTGCCGAACACCTCGCTGCTCTCGGTAAGGCCGAAGGTGACGCCGCGGTCCGACAGCCGCATGCGGAGGCCGCCCAGGTCGCCGAACAGGTTGGCGCGGTCCCAAAGGCCCTTGGCGCCCTCCTCGCCGGGCTTCACGCCGGACTCGCCGCCCGGTGTCGCCTGGCGGCTCTCGGCGGCGCCGGGTTCGGTCCGTTCGCTGGGGCTGGGCTTGGTCTGGGCATCAGGGCTGCTGCCGGGGCCGCCACCTGACCTGGCGCCATTCTGGGCGCCGTTCTGGGCGGCAGCCGGAAGCGCGAGCAGCCCGGCCACGAGCGCGAGGACAATGCGGCGGACAGCCGGAGAGCTAATCACGGCGTTTGCCCTCCTCAGCCCCGTCCGGCTTGCCACTCTCCGGCTTGCCCCCGGTCTGGCCGCCTGCCGGCGTTTGGCGCACCTCCGACGACGCAGGCTCCTTCCGTTCGCTGGGGCCTGGGGCGACCCGGGCGCGGTCGCTGGTGGCCGGCTCCGGCTTGGGGTCGTCCACCTGCATGAGGTCGCCATCCACGGAGGGGTCCATCGGACCCACCAGGGCGCTCTCCTTCAAACCAGGCGCGGGGTAGGGGAATGACGGCGCGAAGCCGCCAAGGCCTATGGCCGCCAGGGCAGCGGCCGTGAAGGCGGGTGCGGAACGGGATCGCATGGGCCGGCCTCGTCGGTCAGGAACTGGGTTGGTGGGTGCTTATGGAAGGGCCTGGCAGTGCAGGCCCGGGCGTCACCGCTGTCGTGCCGCGGCCAAACGCCCGGCGCGCCAGGCGCACATCCCGGCTCTGGTCAGCCTCTCCGCACCTGCGAAGAACGCGCCGACGCCTTCGGGGCTGAGCAGCCCGCACCCGTTCAGCAGCCGGGCTGTGGCCAGCACCGCATCGGCGCCTCCGAAGCAGAGCACGATGCGGATGCCCCGGCTCCAAGCCGGATGGGCCGCGGCTGCCAGGCTGGTCCCCGCCGGCGGTGGACGCTGCCAAGCTGCGTCGCCGAGGTTGGACACCAGCCCGCCCCGCCGCCGCCGGCCTCTGTCTTGCCCACGCGCGGACGCGATCAGGGCTGGCCGGCACCAGACCGCTGCCGGCAGCGCGCGGCAGATCGCAGCGGCCCGCCGCTCGGCATCCTGGCGCAGCAGCTCGGGCACGGTGGCCGCCGTCGAAAGGCGCCGGAAGGCGTTCATCTCCCTGCCCCCTGCTACGCCAGCGCAAGCTGGACGATGCGGAACACCACCATCCCTACGGCCAGGAGCAGGTAGCCGCGCAGCACCAGCATCCAGACCCGGGTCGCGCCGGTGATCCGGTTCGAGCCAAGCTCCTGTAGTGGCGGCATGCGCCAGGTCGGACGCAGCGCGCGGTCCAGCACAGGCGCTGCCGGGCCGCCCCTTCCGAAGGTGAGCGTCAGCCCGGTGGCGACTAGCGCCACGGCTGTGCCGCCGCCCAGCACCCACAGAATCGTCTGCCCGGTGATGTCGGGGTAGAGCACCGAGGCCGTGAGCACGACCGACAGCATGACCAGCACGGCGATCACCGACCCCGTGAACAGGTTGGTGAACCGCCCGTTGACCCACGGCCCCAGCACCGCCCGGTCGTTGCACAGCAGCAGCAGGAACACGGTCGCCGAGGGCAGCAGCACGCCGGCCAGGGTCTGCACCCCCTCCGTGATCAGGCCCAGCGGTGCGCCCGGGATCAGTACCAGGATGGCTGCCGCCGCGATCAGGCCGCAGTACACCAGATAGAAGCCCTTCGCGTCCGTGGCCTTGCGGTGCAGCGAGTGCTTGAGCTGCAGCACGTCGCCCAGCGCATAGGCCGTGGCTAGCGACACGGCCGATGCGCCGATGATGCTGGCGTCAATCAGCGCGATGGCGAACAGCGCCGCCGGCAGCTTGCCGACATACCTGGCCAGACCCTGGGCGACGCCGCCGGCGTCGGTAAAGTTGCCGGCCTCCGGCTGCCCGGCGAAGGTCGCCGCGCAGAACGCCATCATGGCGACGGCGCCGATCACCACGAAGGTGATGCCGATCCACAGGTCAGCCTTCTCGTAGGACATGAAGCGCGGCGTGATCCGCTTGTCGATCACGTAGCTCTGCTGGAAGAACAACTGCCAGGGCGCGACCGTCGTGCCCACGATGGCGATGATGAGCAGCAGCACATCGGACAGCTTGCCCGTGCCGGGCAGTTGCGGCAGCACGAAGTCCCGCGCGACCTCGCCCAGCGGCGGGTGGGCGAGGATGAACACCGGCACCAGCAGCAGGCTGCCGAAGCACAGGAACAACGAGAAGCGCTCGAAGCGCCGGAAATCGCCGGTGGACGCGGCGGCCATGGTGACGGCCGCCGCCGCCAGCACGCCCCACAGCTTGGGCAGGCCGAGGTAGTCGAGGCCGAGGCTCACGCCGATGAACTCGGTGACGATGGTCAGGCCGTTCAGGATGAACAGGTCCACGACGCTGAACGTGCCCCAGAACTTGCCGAACCGCTCCAGGATAAGGCGCGCATGGCCGACGCCGGCCACCGCGCCCAGGCGCAGCACCATCTCCTGGTTTACGTACAGCACCGGCACCAGCAGCAGCAGGGTCCACAGCAGGGACGTGCCGTAGTTCTGCCCGGCCTGGGTGTAGGTGCCGAAGGCCCCGGCGTCGTTGTCGCCGACCATGACGATCAGGCCGGGGCCGACGATGGCGGCCAGGGTCTTGAGCTTGGCACCCAGCGTTCGCCGGGGCTGGGTGTCACCTTGGCGTATGGTGCCCAAGGCGCCGCGGATGTCGCCCACGTGGGCGCTGTCGAGGGCGGCCGTGGGCCGGGAGGGGTCGGGCGGCAGGTTGGTGTCGAGCATGTCGGTTCTCGCAGCCGGAGATCGGGGTTGGTCAGGCAGGGCGCCTTCTGACGCTAGGCGTGCGGGTTGGCAGGATCGTCCGTGTCAACCGACCAGCCGCACAGGGGGCGGCCATCCGCGCCCAGTCGCCAGGTGGCGGTCAGGCGCGGACGCGGGTTCGCCACGGAGGCAGGGGGTGCCACGGCGGTACCGGCGCAGGGAGCAGCCACGAGAAGGAAGTGCGCCGGCAGTGCGTGCCAGCGAAGGTGGATCAAGTCGAGATGGGCGGCCATCGGCTGCCTCCTTTTGCTCAAGCGTTGGCTGGAGCTCGGGAGGGCGTGGCCGCCCAGGCATCAGCGCGTCAGCGGCGCGTGAGCCTTGGCGGGAGCATGCACACCCGAGCGCGGGGCCATCCCTGTAGGGTCAGAACCGGCTGGGAGCGCCGACTGTCGCCTTCCGGGGACGGGTTGGGAGATCGCGGGGTCATGGGTTCCCTTGACACTGGTTGCGGGTCCGGCCGGGGCCGGGTGCGGAATCTGACTTGACGCGAACCAAATGGCTCGCGTCCAGGACACGGATGCCCTATACCCCCGTAGGTATGAGTGCAACCCCAAAAACAAGCCCTGATCCTGAAAAGGCCAAGCTCGTGAAGCGACTTAGTCGCATCCGCGGCCAGGTGGACGCGCTGCAGCGTGCCATCACCGAGCAGGACGCCCCGAGTGCCAAGCTGCTGCAGCAGGCGACGGCGTGCCGGGGTGCCATGGACGGTTTCATCGCCGAGGTGATCGAGGACCACATCCGCGAGCAGGTGGTGCAGGCGGATACTCGGGACGAGGCATCCCGCGCCGCCGAGGAGCTGATCGGCATCGTCCATTCCTACCTGACCTAGGCGATGCAGGGCGCACTTGCGTGGTGGGCGGACTTCTCGGGTGGCTCCTACGCGCACACGCTGGGTGCGCTTGCGGCCGCCTTCGTCCTAGGCACGCTGATCGGACTGGAGAGGCAATGGCGGCAACGGACGGCGGGACTGCGGACCAATGTGCTCGTCGCCATAGGCGCTGCGGCGTTCTCGGACCTCGGGATGCGGCTGCTCGGGACGGACGGAGCGACGCGCATCATCTCCTACGTCGTGTCGGGCATCGGCTTCCTGGGCGCGGGCGTGATCCTGAAGGACGGCACCAACATCCGCGGCTTGAACACGGCGGCGACGCTGTGGTGCTCGGCCGCCGTCGGCACCTTCGCCGGCAGTGGCCTCGCGGCGGAGGCGGCGACGCTGGCGGGCTTCGTGCTGGCCGGCAACACCCTGCTGCGCCCGCTGGTGAACTGGGTGAACCGCCGCCCGATCACGCCCGACGTGACCGAGGCCAAGTACATCGTCTATGCCACCTGCGGCCCCGGCGACGTGTCGGATGTGCGCGACCTGCTGGATGCCGAGTTGGACCGGGCCAGCTACCCGGTCCGCGAGGTCGAAACCCTGTCCGAGACCGACGCGCAGGTGGAGCTGGCGGCCATCCTAGTGCCAACGACGGCAGATGCAGCGGAGTTGGACGCAGTAGCGGCGGCCCTGGAGGCATCGTCGCTGGTGCTGTCCGCAACGTGGTCCGTGGAAGCCACGTCCTGACCGCAGTCCGTGAGGGCAGGCACGACGTTTCCACCGCCCGGCATGGCGTGCGATGGACAGCTTAAGACCGTCGCGTCGTTCGGACGCAACATCACCAGCCCCGGTCCTTGCAGGGCTGCCCTGGGCCACAGGAGGCGTCGAAGCATGGCCGTTCTTGAACAAGCGATAGTGCCGGCGCGGGTCGCCAACCCAAGCGCCCCGGCGCTGCCAGCGGTGCTGGAGGCCAAGGGACGGCCGGTCGGCCTGGCGCTGGCCGCACTCGGCATTGTCTATGGCGACATCGGCACCAGCCCGCTCTATGCGCTCAAGCAGGCCATCCAGGCCGGAGGCGCCCCGACGCCGGACTCCATCCTGGGCATCCTGTCGCTAATCTTCTGGGCGCTGATCGTTATCGTCTCGGCCAAGTACGCCATCTTGATCATGCGAGCCGACAACCACGGCGAAGGTGGCATCGTCGCCATGCTGGCGCTGCTCGACATCCGGCACGCACCGGCCGGCAGCTGGCGCGCGTCCCTGCTGGTCGTGGGCCTGGTCGGCGCCGCGCTGCTGTATGGCGACGGCGTGATCACCCCCGCCATCTCGGTGCTGAGCGCGGTCGAGGGCCTCAAGCTCGACGTGCCGGGCATCGCGCGCTGGGTCGTGCCGCTTACCTTGGTGATTCTGGCCGGACTGTTCCTCGTGCAGCGGCGCGGCACCGAGGCCATCGGCAGGGTGTTCGGCCCGGTCATGCTGGTGTGGTTCGCGGCCATCGGGCTGCTCGGCCTGGCCGAGATCGTGCGCGCGCCCGGCGTGCTGGCCGCGCTCAACCCGTGGCACGCCGCGAGCTTCCTAATCCACGCCGGTCCCGCGGTCAGCTTCGCGGTGCTCGGCGCCGCCTTCCTGGCCGTGACGGGCGGCGAGGCCATGTATGCCGACATGGGGCATTTCGGCCGGCTGCCGATCCGGCTCGGCTGGTTCTGCGTGGCGCTGCCCTGCCTGGTGCTCAACTACTTCGGCCAGGGCGCCCTGCTGCTGCGCGACCCGGCCGCCATCGAGAACCCGTTCTACCTGCTGTCGCCAGGCTGGGCGCACGTGCCGCTGGTGCTGTTCGCGACGCTTGCCACCATCATCGCCTCCCAGGCCATCATCTCCGGCGCGTTCTCGCTCACGCAGCAGGCGATCCAGCTCGGCTTCCTGCCGCGAATGCGGGTGCTGCACACGGCGACGCACGAGGCCGGGCAGATCTACATGCCGGCCGTGAACTGGCTGCTGGCCGCCGGCACGTTCGGCGCCGTGGTCACCTTCGGCACCTCGGACGCGCTGGGCGGGGCCTACGGGATCGCGGTGTCCATGCTGATGATGATCACGACGGTGCTGGCCGCGCTCGTGGCGCTGCGCTGGGGCTACAACCCAGCGGCGGTGCTTGCCGTGAACGGGTTCTTCCTGCTGGTGGACCTGGTGTTCTTCGCATCCAACTGCACCAAGCTGCTGGAGGGCGGTTGGTTCCCGCTGCTGATCGCCGGCCTGGTCGCCTTCCTGATGATGACCTGGCGCCGGGGTGGCGCCCTGCTGGCCGCGGTGCATACCGGGATGCGGATGCCGGAGGCGGAGTTCTGCGCCATGCTGCAGGCGGACCCGCCGATCCGCGTGCGGGGCGCCGCCGCGGTGTTCGGGGCGACGACGGGCATCCCGCTCGCGCTGATCCACCACCTCAAGCACAACCACGTCCTGCACGAGCGCATGCTGCTGGTGTCCACCCAGACCGTCGAGATGCCGCACGTGGCACCCGCGGAGCGTGCGACCGTGACCGCCATGCCGGCGGGACTGACCCGGGTTGTGCTGCGCTTCGGGTTCATGGAGAAGCCGGACGTGGCCGAGGCGCTGCGCCTGGCGTGCCAGGCGGCGCCCGAGCTGCGCGACGTCGATCCGGCGGGCCTGACCTACTATCTCCGGCGCGAGACGGTGGTCTCCTCGGAGCGGGCGGGCGGCATGGCGCGGTGGCGCAAGACGCTGTTCGCCGCCATGCTGCTCAACGCCAACCGCAGCGCATCCTACTACGGGCTGCCGCTGGCGCAGGTCGTCGAGGTCGGGCTGGAGGTGGAGATCTAGCCGGGTCCGGCTTTGGTGCTCCCTATGCCGCGAGCCCGCGTGTTGGGCGGGTTCGGACCATAGCAACGATCTGCGCCAAATCCTCGCACATCGCCGTTGATGGTGAGGCGCTGCTAAACTGGCTGGGGTGCCAAGAAAACGGCGGGTAATCTGGCGGTCGGTGAACAAGATGCCGCGAAGGGTCTGGGCTGCCAGGAAACGCGTTTAGACAATCAACGCACGATTGCTCCTGTCCAGCGCCTTTCCGGGTGGAGCGATGTGTGAGAATTTAGCCCGGATCGTTGCCATGGGCCTACATCCCTGGGCTAGGCCCAGCGCTGCCGGCCCGCGGCGGCTCCCATTCCCGCAGCGGCCCGCGCCGTGCCAGCTTGGCGTCGCGCTTCCGCAACTCGGCCAACGGCGGCGCGGCCAGCTCCCGCCGCAGCCCGTCCCGCACCTCGGCCGGCGCCTCGCCCCGCCGGTGCGGCGCAACCCACGGCCGCTCCCGCCGCCACCACGCCTCGATGCCGTCCGCGAGCAGCCGGCCCCGCATCGCCTCCAGCTCGCGCACTGGCCCCGCCGCAGCCGCCTCGCGCTCGGCCGCCACTTCCTGCTCGGCGGCAAGCCGCGCCGCCACGGCCTGCCGTCTGTCCTCGCCGGCAGCGTGCCTCTCGAACATCGGGCTCCTCCCGTACAGCGCCTCCGCTGCCGTCAGCAGCCCCCGCAGCGTGTCCACCCCCTCCTCCGGCCAAGTCAGGCCGTCCCGCCGCCGGCCGAGGCGCCCGTCCAGCCGACTGTCGGCCGCCGCCATGAACCCAGCCAACTCGTCCCGCAGCCCGGGGTCGGCCACCACCGCCGCCCACACCGGCGCCACCCGGAGCGCGATGGAACACTCCTGCTCGGTGGGCGGGCGCGGCTCGTCCCAGGGTTGCAGCCAGGTCCAGTGCGGCGCCGTGCCACGGTCCCGCAGCGCCTCGACCACCCGCCACGCCTGCGGGGACAGACCCGGCACCTCCACCGCCTCGCCCCGCCGCCGCTCCTCGATGGGCAGCCGGTAGGCCCTCTCGGCCTCCCGTTCCGCCTGGCGCTGGGCCGCCAGGTGCGTGCCGACCTTGCCGGCCGCCTCCAGGGCGAAGTGCCGCTCAACCGCGCCGTCGCCGGCGAACACCGAGCCGCTGCCGCGCAGCCGGCCCAGCACGCCGGGCCGCCGGGCCAGCTCGGCCGCGATCCCACCGTCGCCGCCGGGTTCCGCTTCCAGCAGGGCCAGCCGCCGCGCCGCCCCGTCCGGGTCGCGGTAGGCCCGCTCCAGCGCATAGGCCAGGCTGGCGCGGGCGTCCCGCACCGCCTTGTCGGCCGAGACCGCAGCGGCAACTTCTGCCGTCGTGATCGGCTGGCAGGGCACTGCCGGCAGCATCGGCGCCGGCGGCCCGGGATCGCGCCTCGGGTTCCGTTCCTGGCCATGTTCCAAGACTAGGTTGGTCCCGGTCGCCTGGCACGCTGCCGCCACCGCCTCGGCTACGCGCTGCGCCAGGCCGCCCGACGCCTGCCGCTCCAGGACCTGCACCATCCCGGCCATCGCCTGCCCAAGCTCCCGCAGCGACTCGCTCATAGCGGGCAGCACCCGCGCCAGCGCCGCCCCCGCCCGCTGCTCCTGCAGCAGCCGGTGCCCGCTGCCCGGCGCCAGCGCCGCCAGGCGCTCGTTCGACGCCTGCAGCCGGGCCGTCACGTCGTTCAGGGGCCGCACCTGCACGGGAGGTGGTGCCGGGACAGGCGGCAGGGCTGGCCCGGGGACCGGCGGCAACGCCAGCACCGACACCGACACCGAGGCCGGCGGCACGGGGGCGGCAGGCTCCCGCAGCAGCTCCGGCGGCACCACGATGCCGCTCACCGGCCGCAGCGGGTCCAGCCCCCGATGCCCGGCATAGGCGTCCACCGCCGCGGCGCCGTCCGTCCCGCCGTCCCCGCCGTAGTCCAGCGTCGTGTCCTTGGCCCGCTCGCGCCCGAGCTGCGCCGCCAGCGCCGCCCGGCCGTCATACGCCTCAGCGCTCCAGTGCAGCTGCGCCGCGTGCCGGTGCCGGCTCAGCGCCACGTAGGCCAGGTGCCGGTCCATGCCGGGCGTCGCCAGCACGTGCGCCTCGTCCACCGTCACGCCCTGCCCCTTGTGCACCGTCGCCGCATAGCCGTGGTCCAGGTGTGCATACTCCGCCAGCCGCACCGGCACTGCCCGGCCCCCGTCCAGCCGCACCACCAGGCGCGTCTCCGGCAGCGGCGATGCGCCGGCTGCCCCGTCCGTTCCGTCCGCTCCCATCCCTGCCCCGGCTCCAGCACCCGCCCCGGCCGGCCCCACCGCCTCGATCCGCTCCAGCGTGCCCAGCGTGCCGTTCTTCACGCCCAGGACGCGGTCGTTCCGCAGGAAGTACACCCGGTCGCCCGCGGCGAAGCGCCGTGGCCCCCGCTCCGTTTGCAGCAGGTGGTCGGGGCCAAGCTCCCCCGCCGCGTGCCGCAGCGCCCGCACCCGTTCGTTCAGGGCCTGCGCCGCCACCCGCGTGTGCGTCAGCACGATCCGGCTGCGCCCCGGGTGCGCCCGCCGCCCCGCGTCCCAGCCCGCCACCACGCCCGCCGCCGCCGCCTCGTCCGTCAGGTGCGCGTGCATCATCCCCGCGGCCTCGTAGCGGTCCAGCGCCAGGGCCGTCCGCCCCGACGCCAGCTCCTTCGTGGCCTCCCGCTGCCACGGGGCGTGCTGCCGCTTCGGCTCCACGATCCCGGCGTGGCCCACCCGCTCCGCCACCGCCCGGAACGCCGCACCCGCCTCGATGGCCTGCAGCTGCTCCGCGTCGCCCACCAGCACCAGCTTGGCCCCGGACGCCCGCGCCGCCTCCGCCAGCCGCCCGAGCTGGCGCGACCCCACCATCCCCGCCTCGTCCACCACCAGCACGTCCCGCGCGCCCAGGGCCTCCCGGCCTTCCTGCCAGGCGTGCTCCAGCCCGGCGATGGTCCGGCTGGCGATGCCGCTGCCCGACTCCAGGCCCTCGGCCGCGATGCCCGACAAGGCCGCGCCCTGCACCCGGTAGCCCTCCGCCTCCCAGGCCCGCCGCGCCGCGCCCAGCAGGGTGCTCTTGCCGCCGCCGGCGATGCCCGCCAGCACCACCAGGTCGCGCGAGCGCGTCAGGTGCCCGAACGCCGCCGCCTGCTCCTCGCCCAGCCGCACCCCGTCCGCCGCCGTGCCCGCCAAGGCCGCCTGCCGCCGCGCCAGGGCCACCGGGTGCCGCGTGCGCCCGTTCAGCTCCGCCGCGGCGGACACCAGGGCCTGCTCGGCCGCCACCATCACGCGCGTGCTGAGCCGCGCCCGCCCGCGCCCGTCCCGGCCCACCTGCACCAGCTCCGGGCACGCCTCCACCCGCGCCAGCACCTCGGCCGCCTGCGCCGCGTCCGCCGTCTTGCCGGCCACCCAGCGCCGCAGCTCCGCCCGGGTGAACGTCGATTGCTGCGCCGTGATCGCGTCCAGCAGCAGCGTGGGGTCGGCCAGCACCGCCTCGCCGTTGCGCCGCGCGATGTCCCGGTGCTCGTCCGCCCGCTCGGCCGCCTCGCCCCGCCACGCACGGCGCGCCCCCGCCGGCCCGACCTTGTTCTGCGGCTCCAGCCCGATGCCCTGCTCCTTGTGGGAGCGGTGATCGATCCGGACGTCGTGCCCGGACTCGGCCAGGCGCTCGTTGGCCAGCTCCGCCCAGCGCGCGCGCCAGTCCAGCAGCAGCACGCGGTTCTTCCAGGCCAGCTCCTTCAGCCCGAACCGGCCCGCCTCGGGGTGCCCCGCCGGCCCCGGCACCACGCCCCGGGTGGACAGCATGGCGTGCAGGTGCGGACGGGCCAGGCCGTCGCCGTCCACCGGCCAGTGCACCACCAGGTCCGCCACCATGCCGCGCCCGACGAACTGCTCCCGCACGTAGTCCTGCGCCAGCCGCACCGCCTCCACCCGGCCCAGCTCCCGCGGCAGGGCGATCTCCACCTCCCGCGCCAGCGCCGCGTCGCAGCGCCGCTCCACCTGCTCCACCTCGTTCCACAGCGTCGCCCGGTCGGACCAGCGCGCGGGCGCACCGGGGGGCAGCATGACCTCGCGGTGGACCACCCCGGTCTTGGCGCGGAAGTTCTGCGCCCGGCCCAGCCGCTCGTCCATCAGGCACTCCGCCGCACGGTAGGCCGCCGCCGCCACCGCGCTGCGCTTGTCCCCACGCGAGATGACCTTGGCGTGCAGGTGGTAGATCGCCAAACGCACGCCCCCTCGTCGCCAGGGTTGCTGCCGGACGGGAAGCGTACGACACCCTGGGAGGCAGATGCAACGCCGTCGCGCAGCGACAGGTAGGCGCGCATTCAAACGCTGGCTCCGCTTCGCTCACGCCAGCCATGACGCGCCGCTCCTGCCCGCCCCCGTCGCAAGCCCAACCGGCTCCGGGCCGGGGCGCACCAGCACAGGCCGCAGCCCGTCAACGAGGGCGCGGCGTCGCCGGTTCCGGACAGCACCGGCATGGCCGCACCCGCGGGGGGCAGCCGCTGGTCGGCCGGAACTGGGCACACGGGGAAGCGCACGTCAGGCACGGACGGGGCCGGCCGTGGCGCGGGCATCGGTGCCGACCAGGCCGTTCGCGCCACGCGGAGCGAGGGTTGCCGCGTGCACGAACCCGTGCACGATCAACGGAGACCCAGCATGGCACGCAAGCCGCACGACAACGACCGCGAGATCAAGGCCCTCGCCGACCGGCGCAAGGAACTCGCAACCCAGCGCAAGACCCGCCTCGGCGAGGTCCTGCAGCGAACCGGCGCCGACGGCACCCTCGACTTCGACCAGATCGCCGGCCTCGTCCGCGACGCCCTCGAACGCCTCGCCCGCGACCCCGGCCTCGGGGAGGGTTGGCGCAGCAAGGGCCAGGAGTTCTTTCGACGCGGACGGGGCGGCGCTCCAGGCGGCGCTGCACCGGGACCCCTGCACGACACGGGCAGCGCGAACGGCACGGGCGACGCAGCAGGCAAGGACCGGTCGCCTGCCAGGCCCCGCGGCCCTGCGGCGCCTCCTGCTGCAGAACTCCCGCTCGATCCGCAGGGTTGACCAGGCCATGGCACGCCTGGACAAGGCAGCGGGCCTGGCGCAGCTCCGCGGGGACACCGCCGAGCGGCGCGCCCGCACCCGGCTGCTGATCGAGTTGGGCGGCCTGGTGATCAAAGCCGGGCTGCACGAGCGGGTGGACGACGACCGCGCCACCCTGCTCGGCGCCCTCCTGCTGCTCGACGACCTGCTCCGCGGCGCGGACCCCCAGGGACCCAGCCCGGACACCCTGCGCGCGACCTGGCGCAAGCGCGGCCTGCGCGCCTTCGACCGGCACGCCGCCGAAGCCGACGCCAAACGGGGCAAACGGAGGGAGGACGGCACGCCCTCCGGGTAGCGGGCCGGGACGGGCCAGCACGCCGGCACGGGACGGGGCGCCGCCACCAAGGGGGCGCCCCGGCCTAGCTGTAGCGGCTTGCACTCATCCGCAGCCGGGCGCGCACTCATCGGCCTGAGCCGGCTCACGCTCGCTGGTACTGAGCAGGCCGAACAAGGAAACGAGCTACCCGTCCCGCCTCGCCAATGCTTTCCGGCAGTCGCCCATATGGTCCACGGCATTGTTGTAGGCACGGATAAGCTCGTTGCCCGTGTCGGTCCGCTTGCCGCCACGGGCGATCTCGCGCCCCTTGCCGACCATGGCATCCATGTCCTCGGCGGTCCTCATGCAGTTGTGGTCCGGCTTGGGCTGGGTGGCGTCCAGCTTGTCGTGCAGGGCGGTGTTGCCGGCCTGCAGCGCGGCCACGGCGGTGGCCAGCGCCTTGGTGTCGCCCTTCGGCTCCAGCGCCTCCTGCTCGCGCAGCACGCGGCGGGCGGCCAGGCTGGCTTGCAGCATCAGCTTGGGGATGGAGCCTTCGGGCAATGTGGCCACCAACCGCTCGTCGCGGGCCAGCTCCCGCTCGGACAGGGCGGTCGAGAACAGGACGGCGGCCTTGGTGGCGGCCTGCAAGCCGCGCAGGACGGCTGGATGCTGCTCACGGGCCAGGGCATAGCCGTCCTCCTGGAACTCGCGGGTGTCCCGGTAGCGCTTCAGGCGTTTGGCGATGGGGTTGAGGGTTTCCAGCACCGCCAGCAGGCGGGCGCCGGCCTCGTCCACGCCGGGCACGCTGGCCGACATCACAGCGGCCTTGCGCAGGCGCTCAATGAGCTGGTCGTAGTCGCTGAGCGAAAAGCTGTAGCCCGCACCGGCCCCCACCTTGGCGCCGGGTTTGAGCAGCCAGGCGTAGCCCTCCTGGTAGTCCGCTAGCTGCGTGCCGAACTTCTCCCACTGGACGATGAAGTTCTGCGCGTCCACCCAGGCGTTGACCTTCTCGGTCACCAGCTCCTCCGAGTCCAGGGCGGGCGGCGGGGCGGCCGCTGCGGCGGGGAAGTCGCACTGGATGTTCTTGGTGATGCTCGTGCGGACGAGGTCGTGCTCCATGGGGCAGCGTGCGGCCAGGCGGCGGAGGCCGGCGTTGCCGCGCTTGGCATCCTCCAGGTAGCTGGACCGCATGGCGTCCACCCCCTGCGCGATGCTGGATCGCATGAGTTCAGGCCCTTTGGCAGTGGCGGCGCACTGAGCGTAGGCCTGCAGAAAGGCCTCGCACGCCGGGACGCCGGTGACTTGCGCCCAGGTGGTTGCCGGCAGCATCAGAAGCAGGATGGCGAGCAAGGGCGGGCGGGGCATCACGTCTCCTCGGGCAGGTGCTGTGCCAACGGGCGTCCGCGGTGCCCAGTGCGGCGTGTGTCCGGCTGTGCCCAACGCTGCAAGACTCACAAGGCAAGAAGGCCGTGCAGGCGTTCGGTTGGAACACGTTGAAGTCCTACACGGGTTCATTGCCCGCTGGAATGGGCGCTACGGGATGCAGCGCAGGTATGGCGTGGCTAGAAGAAAACTCCTCGTTTCCTTGCCAGTCCTGGTCATTCCCAACGAGCGTGAGCCGGGGCCGATGAGTGCAAGTCCGTCCCACTGCGCCTAAGCCCAATTGCAGCGAGTGCGAGCCAGGTGGGCCCGATAATCCCAGCGGGCGTGAGCCGGCTCAGGCCGATGAGTGCGCGCCCGGCTGCGGATGAATGCAAGCCGCTACAGGTAGGCGGCCGCCGCGACGATCCCGCGCCCCTGCTGGCGGCTGATGATCTTGGCCTGGAAGTGGTAGAGCGCCACCCGGAGCTGCCCCGCGCTGCCCGTTGGCACCGTACCAGCCCCCGCCGAACGCCCGCAAGCAAAAGCGCAGCTTTTGTGTACGCGCGCACTCAAAGCCCTGCTCCGTTGCACTCCGCAGCGGGAGTGACGGGCTGCTCGCGCGTCCAATAGGATGGGTCAAGCCAGTCAGCCGATAGACCGCGCCGGACAGATAGGCACCTACGCCGCCAGGCCAAGCTCCCGAGCCAGGGCATCCAGCGCCGCTTCCGCCTTGGCCTTCGCCGCAGCCAGGCTGTCCGCCAAGCCATACCGCTGCTGGCCACGGCCCGATTGCTCCCACACGTGCCAGTCCCAGCCATGCTCCCCCAGGCTCTCCACCTGCAGATGCAACACACTGCGACCGGCAAGCGACCGCACGGCATGATGCAGCTCACCCTCGTCCGTCTCCCACAGCACCAGCATCCCGCACCCTTCCCACGTCGCCAACGGATGCCAGCCTGTGCCGCCCCTCCCATGTCGGGCGTGTGACCCCACCGTGTCGGCCCCGTGACAGCCGCCACCCAACCTTTGAACCGCATCCGGCCTTGCTATCGTCCACGCCCGACCGCACCGCCACTAAAGAAGCATCAGGAAACGTCATGGCCCGAAAGCCACGCGACTTCGACGCCGAACTCCAGGCCCTCATGGACAAGGCCAAGAAGGTCAAGTCACAGAAGACCGTCCAGTTGGGTGAGCTGGTCCAGGTCACCGGCGCAGACACCCTCCCCATGGAAGCCCTCGCCGGCGCACTGCTGGCCGCCGTCGAGCAAAGCAAGAAGTCACCCGAGGCCATAGCGAGGTGGACCGAACGCGGACAGGCCGTCCTGCAGCGAGGGGGCAAGCGGGGGAAGAAGGACGCTTCCGGCGATCCTGCTCCACAACCTGCAAGCGGCGACGGCGCAAACTTAGCCGCCTCGCCGTCATGCAGAACCGCGTCACCCGCGCCCAGGCCCTGCACGACACCCGAGATTGGGTCCAGGACCGACGCGCACGAACGCGCCACCTCATCGAACTCGGCGGCCTCGTCCAGAAAGCCGGCATCGGCGAACTGCTGCACGACGACCGCGCCGCGCTGCTCGGCGCCATGATGGAGCTGGCCGACCAGCTCAGGGGCGGACGGGACGCAGACACAAT
>JAABUQ010005788.1_pt1 | contig 19340 bp, 22 predicted proteins | sample 5560001 | NCBI WGS metagenome assembly JAABUQ01 (sample SAMN10711888, study PRJNA513371) | rock metagenome | isolation source: Antarctica rocks | place: Antarctica: Victoria Land, Finger Mt nord | collected 2015-12-18
AATCAGAGACTTGTTTACGGTTGCCTGAAAGAAGCGATTCGGTGCGCCTCCGTCATCCCAATATTCCACTTGAGATTGACCATTGGGGATAAGCTTCACCCATGCCACGCGGACATCGTTCGCATACCGGTCGTCGGCCTTGCGCCAGGCGAAGACTGCCAGAACAAGCGCGCACGCGAGCACGAGATTCACCACAAAGGACCAAGCACAGGTGGTCCAGAGCCGCGCTAGTTCCTTTTGGCTCCGTTTACTGGCCAGTTTCTGTTGAAAAGAGTCCTCGATGTAAGCGCCGTCATTGAAATCGCTCTCAATGCGGGAAGGTCGTTCGTTTTGGTTGGGTCGGTCGAGCATGGTGAGCCTTACATGCCGGGGTTGCGGGAGCTAGATCACCGACAGGGCAATCGACTTTGCGATCTGTCCGACCGTCCGCCCGATGCCGATGTCCGCGCCACCCACAAGCCGGGCGGTAAAGGCTCCTGCTGAAAAGAGCAGGATGATTGATAGAATAGCTGCCGATAAAATGTAGAGGAACGCACCAAAATTGGCGGTCGTGATGACGATAGGATTAGTAGCTGCACCAGCTATCGTTGTGTAAGCCTGGTCGAACATCGCTTCATACATGAGACAGATGACAACAAGCACTACCCGGCCAATAGTCGCCAGGAAGACGGCACCAAGAAAAACCTCAACCAACCGTCGAAGATAAAACTAATTCTTTCATGAAAGAGAGTGAAGAAGGTGACTGGTCCAATGAGCTTAACACAGGCGAAAACCAGGGTCGGCCAGATAGCGGCGAAGTACGAAGCACCTGTCACGATGACCTCGGCCACCAAGAAAATTGCGTTTTCGATAGCCTCAGTAATGCCAAGGCTGAACCACGAGGTATCCTGGATTTTGAAACCAGCATAAACTTGAGCAATAAACAGAGACGGTCCCATGATGCCGTTGTCGTTTAGTGCCTGAGCTTGTATTAGGCGGCCCAAGTCTATGCCGCCCATGAAAAACATTGTGGACCAGCTATTGAATGTTGCATAGAGGGCCGTGATGATCGCACCGGAAGCTATCACCTCGGCGAAGTCGCCAATGCCGGCTTTGCCCCAGACATACCGCACCAACGTCTCGATAAGCTTGATGACGAAGGCGCCGAGAAGGAGGCCGTGTGCCCACTTAATGTAAGGCGTTCCCGGCCCTAGCGTGGCATTGATGGCAGTGTTGATCTTGGTGACAAAGGCTTGGAACGCCGTTGTCATGTAGCCTGGGTTGTTGAGATCTGTCGCTGACGCCGCAGCATGCGCTGTCCCAGCGTGGCATATGACGACGACGGCGAATGCCGCGATCAACCATCGCCCGGCTTTAGGCAGAGTCCGAGTCTGGCGATCAAGCACCCTTGTAGCCTCCTAGTTAGTTCGACAATCCGCCTTTGATGCGGATTAGCTGCCGTATAGCATTGATGTCGTATTGAATCTGCTCAAACGAGATTTCGCCTGGTGAGGTGCGATCTCCCGGATAAATATGACGGGCTACACCATAGGTTCGATTAAGCCGGATGATCTGCTGATTAAGATCGGCCGGCGGCAATGCTCCGTAACGCTTTTGGACGTATGGATCTGTTCCTGGAACATCCCCCTGCAACACAAACTGTTGCCGCACATTCGAGTAGCATGTCGTTTTTTGAATGAAGCTCAATCCGGAACATTGGCGTTGCTGAGCGTTTGCCATCTGCTGCTGAATGCTTCGCCAGTTTGGGTCGAAAATCCCTGTCGCCTGGGCTCGCGCGTGATGTGCGAGCCCTGAGACCAGAACGATTATGGGTAGTGCTATAAGGGCTTGACGCATGTGCATTACCGAATTTGCGGATGGTGTTCGCAGCCATCTGTCTAGTTGCTGGTCCACGGCAGGGTCGTGAAATCGTTGGCAGGCGCGCGGCGGTAGGCAGCGCGGGCTTGCGTGTCCGAGAGGTCAGATTGTGTGATCGTTGCTTCGGTGTTGATCCGGTTTAGCTCCTGCTGGAGGCCGGCGTTCGCCGAGACACTCTGGAGCTGCAAAGAAAGGTCGTTCTGCCGGTCAGCAGTCGTTTGGGCGGCATAAATCGCCTGTAGCGTCTGACCCTCCGTATTGTCGCCGAGGCTGGCGTTCGCTGCGGCGAGCTGGTCGTTTAAGGAAGTTGCCAGCGTCTCGCGTTGCTGCTCCACGGTGTTCATCGCCCCGGCCGACTGTAGGTATCCGTTCGTCTCTGCGACCTGGCGATTGTAGCCTGTCGTGACGTTGGTGGCGTCGGTCGGTCCGTAGAACTGGCTGGCGAGCTGCGGGAAGTTGCTCATCGAGGGTAGCGTCGGAAGAGTCCAGCCCTGACTGCTCAGTGTCTGCTGCGCCTGTGCGAGGAACTGCTGCCCGGACACACCCATCTGGTAGAGCTGGCTAATCGAGCGGAATGCGGTCGCCTCGGCATTTAGATTGGGAACACCGAGAGCGCTTAGGGTCTGCGGCAGGCTGGTGAGGTGTGCTGCATTCTGCACCATTTGCTCATATGTCGTGACCTGTTGCTCAAGCTGGGAAAGCTCCGTCTCCGCCTGGCGGAGCTGCGCGGCGTACTGCTCGATCTGCTGGGCGTAGGCGGTCGGGTCGAAAACGACGTCACCGACACCAAGAAGTGCCCAAGCTGGTGAAGTATAGACGATGGAAAGAGCGGCCACGCCGGCAAACGCCGCTGCGCGCACCGACTTGGATCGGGCGGATTTGCTCATAGTTCTCTCCCTATTCTGCTGCATCGACAAAATCACGCTGCTGCATGGCTTCAACCGCCAGCCGCAATCCCTCATTCATCCCGTGTTCCGCGATTAGCTTGTCACGCCGCATCACTTCGACTGGATGACTGGTGTTGATGACCGATTGCTCGGGCTCGGTGCGCAAGATCACCTTCTTCGCAATGCCGGCCTCGGGCTGCACAATGAAAGCCTCTCGACGCGGGACAAGCTGACGGATGGCTTTGCAGATACCGTTGGTGACCTTGAAGGTATCCTTGTAAAGCTCGTCATCCATCTTTCCGTCAGCAAGGAAGATGTAAGTCGAAGCCGCGCCGCGAACGGCATCCCAACCGTCAATCCGCTTATACTCCGCCGGCGATTGGCTCCACATTGTCATTGAAGCCTGCCACTTCGCCCATGTGCGGACTTTTGCGACGGCATATTCGCGAAATTGCGGAACTGAGAGCAAGTGATGGGCTTCGTCGATATCGAGCTGTTTCGGCACTTGGCGCATCGACGGCGCCTCGAACAAGCGTGTCACTCGGTAGAACAAATCGAATAGGATGGGGCGTAGGACGCTGGGGATGTCACGATATGCGGCAAGATTCACCACACCAATGCGCCGGTCGAAAGAGCCGATGCCGTCGATCTTGCTGTTGAAGATCCCATCGTAGGCTCCGCCACGCATCCAACGATCAAACTTCTCGCTTGTGGATTGCGGCATGTGGGAGACCATGTGGCTCAGCGTGTGCAGTGCCTTGTTGTCGAGCGCCAGCGTGGAGAGAACAGCATGGTCGATTGCTTTCTGGTCGTCTCTGGTGATGACCCTTTGGCTCTCGCTGTCGTTCACTTGCAGCAGCTCGCGCGATAGCGCGAGCATATGAGCGACGAAGCCCTGATCGCCCGCTCCATTGGCGGTTACGAACGGGTTCATGCCCTGCCGCCCGTCCGCCAACTCGGCTTCCAACCTGACGACACCACCCTCTTCTCCATAAAATCGGGCAAGGGTTTCAGTGCCTGGATCAATGTCGATCGCGCGCAAGATCGCGCCTGGATATTTCATGAAGTGGGCAGAAATCGTGTTTTTGAAGAAAGTCTTGCCCGATCGTGTCGGCCCTACTGACAGGGCGAATGCCTTCCCGCCAACGTAGGGTGAATAGTAGAATGGGTTGCCGTCCTCGGTTTCGAGGACATAGACCGCTTCTTCGTCGTTTAGGTCCGGCACCGTCGGCGAGCCGACCGAGCTTTTCGACACAAGGGCTATGGCTGCGGCACGGCTCACAGTAACCGTCGATGACCGGACTGATTTCGTGTGGCCTCCGGCCTGAAGCGTTTCGTACGCGTTCGGAAGCCCCGCATTTTCCCATGTCAGCGACAAACCGCGTGTTGTCAGCACCGTGTGGAGGTCGTCGCTCATCGCGACGACTTCGCCGGGATCACGCCCGAACATTGTCACATGGGCATGGAAGGTGCCCCAACGGTCATCAATCGCTTCGGCCTTCTCTAATTCACTCCGCTTCTGCCGAAGATTGTAGCTTTCGGAGTCCAGCATTTTCTCCTGCATCTGGTCTCCCATGAGCAGCTTGCGGAGGTCGAGGCGGATGCGTTCGAGGCGGTTCCTTGCGCTCCTGAATTCCAGTGCTTTTGCGAACTCAGTAAGAGGCGTGAAGCTGGTCGCGAACATGAAGTTGCCGCGTGACCGAACGGGCGCATCGACGCCGGTGGACCATATGCCGATGGGATTGTGCGGCATCTTCACGAGTGAGGCAGTCCGGAAGTAGCGCGGCGAAGGCCCGTTCACCTTAAGCATGTCGATGTACTCGACTGCCACGGGAACCACATCGCCATCTGGAAGCGCGATGTCCAGGTCATCCATTGGAACTGGTACACGGCAAGCCGGCTCAAGATAGCTCTCGTTGAACGTCGCGAGAAACTTGGAAAAACGCCAGAGCTGTGCGGGGCGCATGACGTGCGCGTCCATGACAAGCGACCATTTTGCCGCCGTATCCTGGAGAACCTTCCGGAGCTGGCCCATGCGCTGCTGCATTTCCTGCTCGCGCATGACCAGGCCGCTTATCGTCGAGAAGCGGGCTGCGAGAAGCTGACGGGCATTTCGGTCGAAGGGCGCCATCAATCCGTTCGCGGCGAGAACCTTAAAAAGTCCATCGTTCCAGCCGCGCGGATCGCGATAGGTCATCATATGGATCAGGCGGCTTGTCGCCAAGCCGCGTCCATTGAGGGCGTGCTCGCGAGCCTTGGAGAGGCGGTGAGCAACGATGCTGTGCGGTCGGTCGCGCAAAGTGATGCGCGTGCTCTCGGCATGAACATAGTACTGCGTGACGGTGATCCATGGCGGCATGGCCGCGTAGATGTTCGCCGTCATTACGGCCAGGCTCGTCGCCTCTTCCTTCGTCATGGCGTCTGGATCAATGCCGGTCATCTCGACAGCTCCAAGGAGCCCGCCGGTCGTCGTCAAAAATCCGTCCTCGAAAGGGCAGACTAAGGAAAACGCTTCACTGACTGGCCGATCGCCGAAACCCATTCCTGTTCCTGCCTATCTGGTTGCTGCTCGTCCCCTGACGCTGAGCCGCACAAACCCCGGACAGGAACCTTCCTGTCCGGGGTCGCGCAAGAGGGCGTCCACTCGTTGCTGAACGAGTTGACTAGCCATGGCTATGCGTAGGTGAAGTAGCTGATGATAGCTGTTAAGTTGAAAACCACGACAAGTGCGGCGACTGCACGGAAGGCATAGGACAGCGCTCCGGATCGCGGCGAGAAGATCCAGAGGCACGCTGCAAAAATAAATGCAACGATGACCACGAAAACGCCGAGTGGCTGCGATACGAAATTGGCGATCTGCGACATCGTAGTTTCGATGTTTTGCAGGATTCCCGTTGCGCCCGATGTAGGCAGTGTGTAGCCGGCCGCGGCGTGAGCGAGGCACGGAGTGAGTGCGACTGCGCCGGTCCCGACCAGCACGGCCAGCGACCGTGTGCGGTTGCCAATGACTTGCAGCTTTTGGGTAAGATTCGACAACGTTTTACTCCTTCCGGTTTAGAGGAATTTCAGCGGGCGCAGTGTCTTTCTACCCGCCTGCCAAACTCGAACTTTCGACCGTACTCGGTTTATCCACACGTCGAGTGCTTGTGGATCGGTCTCGTGAACGCGGTAGAGACCAAACAGTGTGACCAAGCCAAACCCAGCGCCAAGCCAGAGCTTAACCATGGTCGCGATTGGGATCGCGATCATGAGCGTCATCACGAAGTAGGTCATGGGAATGCCCATAACCCGGTTCCCGTTTGCCAGAACCGTAACGTCCTGGGCCTTGTCCTCAAAAGTTTCGGCCAACCCCAGCTCCCCTAACGCACCTATCACCGTCACTGTACGTCGCTTTGAAGTGACTCTGCAAGGGTCGATCTGCGACGCTTCAAGGTCGGGTTTATCACAGAAGCTCGATGTTATTAAAATTTGCTAAGGCCAGGCAACATCTTTACGATTTATTTACGTAATCGAATCAATACGTTAGGGGGGTGGATGATTCCTCTATTTCTAGATATGGCATCCCCTGCACTTTTCTGTGTGAAATGTGGATCACCAGGATAGTACCTTGGTACTTCAGCGAGTCGCCCGGCCTTGCCGGAGGCCCGTTGATGTTTCTCTAGTTGAGGGGTTAGGCGACGTGTTCCACAGCAGCGACGTAAGTGCTCTTCCACATTTCGATCGTAAAGTAATGCTCTGATATGCCTGCGCCGGTACGTGTGTCTATCTGGGTCTCGACAGCATTGCTTGATGAAATCGAGAAAACCAGTAGCCAGCTCAACAAGAAATTCGGCCTAAGATTGCAAAAAGCCGATGCCACGAGGATCGCGCTACAAGCTTATGTACGGAACGTCATTGCTGCAACTGACCAGTACGAGATCTTGTCACCTACCGACGTGGAAAACGCCCTCTGCGGGGTAGGCAAAAAGAAAGGCGAGGAACCATAGGCTCTCCGCCTTTCTGACTGACGCGCGTCCCCGCGGGACTGTTGAGTGTGTTGGCCTTCTGTCTTAACTTGCCGTTTCTGGAGTAATCGGCACGAGCCACGTGATCTGAGCCGCTAGGCGTGCTCAGATCACTGGTGTCTTCATCGCCTTTCTAGTCTTAGTCGAGAACTGCTGTCTTGTATTCCTCGATGGTCTCTTCCTCGTATTTGTAGCCCGTGCGCCGGCTGTGTCGGATCAAGTGGCGGGGTTGCTCGCCATCGACCCAGACGATCTCTTTCAGGCGTCGTACAAAGGTCCCGTCGGGGTCGCGATCCTTCGCGACGTGGATAACCAAGTCGATGTTCTTGCGCGTCAAACTCTTGATCGTGTCGATGTGGATGTTCGGAGCCTGCCGAGCATACAAAATGTCCAACCGATCGAAAGCGTCCACTCCGTTGTTGGCGTGCATGGTGCTTAAGGTCCCGCCGTGGCCTGTGTTGATGGCGTCGATCAGCGCCGCAGCGGCTTCGGGAGTTCGTATCTCTCCGACGACAGGCCGGTCCGGACGTTTCCGCAACATTTCCACGATCAGGTCAGCCATCGTAATACGTGGTGTACTGTCGTTTGGCTTCCGCCTGGGCGCCTCGAATGCGCAGATGTGTGGATGACCTGGTGCCAGGTTTTCAGCGGTGTCCTCGGCCGTCAATATCCGCTCGTCATGGGGCACCATTTGGCAGACGCACCGCAGCACAGTAGTCTTGCCGCTACCGGTGCCTCCGGTCACGAGCAGGTTCAGCCGCTCATGCACGGCAAGGTCGATCAGTGGCACGGCCTCGGCCGGAATAGCCCCCCGTGAAACCAGGTCCTCCAGTCGAAAGACTTCTTTTGGAAATGGTCTAATGGATACCGACGTACCGTAAAGCGAGACCGGCGGCAGTGTGGCGCTAATCCGCGTGTTGTCGGCAAGACGCGCGTCTAACAGGGGCTGGGATGCGCTAACTTCTTGCCCGATCGAGTGGGCAATCATCCGGACGTAGTTCACAAGGCTCTCCTCGTTGGGAAAGCGCGACTGCGTAAGAATTAGGCGTCCTTCAATCTCGACGTATATCCGCTCGGGGCCATTGATGCAGATTTCGGTAACGCGAGGGTCTTCTAAGTGCTCGCGTATGTGAGACCCGTAGTGGGTAAGCAGCTCGGTTGATTCGCTAGTCCGCATATTCCCGTTCCGATCTGAGGCTGTCCGCTGCTCCGTCACCCTCTGTCACTTTTGGGTGCTGTTCACCGTATCGCATTTCTAGGCTGAAGGGTGGAAGTCCTCTCGCTATCCGGTCCTGGATAGTCTCATGGGGCACCGTTCGATAGCTGCGGTAGCGAACATAGGCGGGCATTCTCGTGGGAAGGTAGGGGCACTCCTCCTCGGACTTCGTGCGTTTCCATTCAGCGATCGTGTGGCTGCGTAACAACGCCACCTGGTGTCGTATCCCCCGAAATCCGGGTAAGCCGTGGTACGTATGGATCACGTCGCGGATTGCCCGCGCATCCTGTCGATGCCGTACGGCCTCGGTAATGGCCTGGCGCAGATGGGTCTCAAAGCCGTGCGTCAGGCGCCATGTCCAACGGGGAACAGCTCCTTGAGCCGGCAGCACGAGCGCCTCATAATTCTCCTGGAACACCAGGCGTTGCCGGCGGTCCCGAACATCTTTGATCGACTTCTCCGCCTCCCTGGCAGGATGCTCTCCGTCCGTTAGCAGAAGCCACCAGGCGAATGACGGTCGAATGTAGGTAGGGTGGGCGAAAAAAACTGCGTTGGCCTGGCCTCGCTCCCGGCGTCGGGCCTTAGTCCTTTGTGGTGTCTCGATGTCGTAAACCTTGTCGAACTTCGTCCTCAAAGCATCGAACTTAGCTACTGGAATCTCACCCCCTATCCACCAATGATAACCGCGCGACATGGCAAACAGCATCGAGTGCATACACCCGGTTTTATGGACATAGAGCATCATGGCCGCACCAGTGATCGGGAAAGCAGGGAAGCGAGTGGACGGCCCGCTTCGCAGTCCGGATTCTTAGGGTATGTTGAGAGAAAAACCCATCTCCCGACACCTCCAAACTCACGCACCTTCCCACGCAAGTTGCAGGGAATTGCACCAAATTGCGGGAAATTGCATCGAGTTGCAAGTAATTGCATCGAGTTGCAGGGAGTTTCAGAGAGTTGCATCAGGATACCGCTAGATCGTGGCTTCACAGGAATTTCGACGCGCTCCAAGGCTCGAACACAACAGGTGGCATTTTCATAACTAAGAAGGAATCTCTTCCGCAAGAGGCGAAAGAGATAATCATATAAAGAGGATCCTGTTACGCGCTGGACACAAGAGCAAACACGAAGTTAGAATCCCACCCGCAGACTTCGGTCTGCGTGCTGGGTGATCGAGTTTGAGGTGTGGAAGCGGCCAGTCTCGGCCCGCGAAGCCCCTCCCCGAATGGGACGAGAATACCCCTGCGCGACTGCCGCCTGCGTCCCGGTCTGGTGCCGGGTCAACGGACCCGGCACCGCGCGTTTGGCCCGCCAGGCCGAGCACGGGCAACGCCCTTGCGAGACTGGCGCCGCCAAGCGCCAGGACCGCGATCTTGAGACCCGAAACACTGAACCGGAGGTGAATGGCCGGGGAGGAAACCCGGTTCTGACGTGCCCGCTGAGCTGCCAGCTCGCTTGCGACCTGGTGGCCCCGCCAAGGCATCCAGGATCGCCCCTACCCTTCCATCACCCGTCGCAAGGATGCCGGGATGAGGACCCGGTCTGTGCCTGAAAGTGCCTGCCGCTTGCGGCTAGGTGCTCCATGCACCGGCCGATAACCCAAACCCCATGTGCCGGGTTGGAACCCGGCCGAAGTGCCAACGAGTACCCAACCGCTTGCGGTCAGGTGCTCGCCAAGCACCCGGCCGTCCCCCCAACCCCCACACCATCCTTCGACGCCTCGCCAAGGCGTCAGAAGTGTAGGACCTCGCCCCATGAAAGGAGGAAGAGCGCGAGCCCTGCTGGATCAACTGCCGAATCATCTCACTCGCCGTATCGCCGTACCCCTTCGGGGGTATGTCCGTGGGCTTGTCACCCGCGGACAGGACCAAGCTGCCAAGCCTGGTCCGAGCCTTAGCCGTAGCCGGATGCCCGTAATTGGGCTCGTCCGGCTGCAACGGGCGCTCAGGGCTGCAATGCCCTGTTCGACCCAATCCGCCGGCCCAGGCCCCTTCCAGGGCCGCCTGGGATGCTCTTTGAACCGTGGATACGGATTGATGATGGGCGACAGGGACACGGGCTCCGTGGCGACACGGCGAGCCCTGTCAGACAGGAGAGACGGTAGCGAAAGTCCGTCCCAGGGGCGGCCCGCAAGGGTCGAACCTGTGCCGCGCAGGTGGGCGACACTGCGCCGCGGGAAACCGCGGCGAGCCTCGGAGGGGAAACCTGGACGAGGCGGTACTCAGGCGCGCAAGCGGTTGAGATCGTCGGACAGCTCAAGCCTGTAACGGCGCCCTTTGAGGGCGCTGCGCGGAGATCAAGTGCCAGTGCCGGGGGCCTCAGTCCCCCGGTGAACAAAGCTGGAAACCATGCAGTGAGTAAGCGAGGCGCTTTGGATCCTCGGTCCGCTGAAACCGGCTGTCCCTCGGGACAGTCGTAAGGGTCTGCGACCCTAACTGTGTTGGTGAGGCGCTGGCGTACTGATCACACGAAAACCAGTCTGAATAACCTGGGAAGGCCTACGGGTCCCCGGCTGACAACCGGGAAGATGACCTATGGCTGGGAGAGACCTGAGTAGAGTGAAAATCGGTGTCGCGATTTGTTCGAAGCGGCATTGAGAGGGGCGTGCATTCACGGGTTGGCACCCGCGCACGCCTCAAGTCTCGAAAGGGTTACGCTAAGGCGAAAACGGCTTCGACGGTTGGCACCGTCAGGCGAGTGAAAACTCCTACGTCTCGGGTGGCACCGAAACGCTGGAGTGGACGGATGGGTTGGCACCCATTTGTCCGGGACTTGACTGCCAGGTGGGCCGCCCTTCGGGACGCATCTGGTTCGATCACACACACGCACAGGAGATTTTGCGATGAACAAGACTAACACACTGCGGGTCTTGGAACCCACAAGCCCTATCAATGTCAGGGCGCGTGGACCCACGCCCCGGCTTAAGCTGAACCGTGAAAACAGGAGACAGTATGACACTCTCGATCGGAACCGCCGCACTGGCGGGCGGGGAGGTCCGCCTTCTTAGGCAACATGGACAGTCCCGCGCCGATCGGTCTTTTGGATCGCTTCCCACATGGGAAACCGATCGCACGGTGCGGTGACTATCCCAGGGAAGAGCGCAAGCTCTTCCCTGGACTTCCGCCTAAGACGGGCAAGAGGTGAAAGATGTTTTTTAGCCACGCGCAATTCGATATAGCGGACGCTATGCTGAGGCTATTCGAGCCGTATTGGTTCTGGGCAACTGGCCTGGTCATCTTGGTTCTTGGCATCATAGGTCTGTCCCCGGTCAGACTAGAGGCTGACCTAGGCTCGCACGGCACTGTCGGAGTCTATTTGCGCCGCACAATCCTTGGTTGTTTCGCGGCACTCCTGACGCTCGGCATCGGGTCGATTGGCATGACTTACAGCCGGATCGGCGCGGAGCTGGCGACGCCGCTGATGGGCGTCTGGGCCTGGCGCTGGATACCTTTCCTGGCATCCTGCGGCGTGGTCGGTTTCATCGGCCGGATGGTCCTTCATCGGTACATTCAGCCGAAATGGTCCGTCTTCTTGAAGCGTTTCCGGATCGTCCAAAAGACGGAACAGCTCTCGGACATACGCGCTGAGATGGGCTCAAGGCAGGCACTCGACTACCTGCCATCCGACTACTACCAGCCGGATGCAATCTTCGTCGGCCTAACGCCGGATGGCACACCGATCTATAGCGATCTCGAAGAGTGGTATGAGACGAACAAGATGGTGATGGGCGGCACTCGGTTCGGCAAAGGCATCGCGTTCCAGATTTGGATGGAACAGATGATTATGCGCGGCGATGCCGTTTTCTACATCGATCCGAAAACCGACAAGTGGCTACCTCATGTGATGCGGCAGGCGGCTGAACGCGCCGGCCGTCGCTTCATTGCCCTGGACCTGGTTGACGCCCGCGCCCGTGGAAGCTGGGCGCCTTTCGTAGGCGGCAGCGCCGCCGATCGCCGCGCCAGGTTTTTCGATGTGATGGATATGGAGGACCGGGGCACCGATGCCGATCACTACAAAGCCCTCGCGCGTGAACAGATCTTCGACCTGTTCAAGGATGGCGCGAACCCCACTACGATCCCTGCCCTCTTTGCTCAGGCTGTGAAAGCATCCGAGGACGTTGCGGCGCTCTCGACGCTGCGCGCCAAGCTGCGTAATTGGAACAGCTACCAAAAGCTTTGCCCCAAGCCTGGCAAAGGTTTCAGCGTTGAGGCTAGCCTGCTCAACAACGCGGTCGTTTACGTGCGGGGCAGTCTTGACGACGCCGTTATCCGATCCGCAACCCTGGCGTTCGTCATGGAGACGATACAGGAGATTCGGCGGCTCAAGGAATTCCGAACCACCCATTGTGTCCTCATGCTCGACGAGCTGCGATTCTTGCTGTCAGACACCTACCTCAAGGCCCTCGCCACGATCAGCGGTTTCGACGCACAGATAATCGCTGCCTTCCAGAACTATGGCGACATCACCTCGCCGCAGGATACCCGGCTGGATGGCAAGTCGGCTCTTCAAAGCGTCAAGATCAACTCGCAGTTCAAGCTGGTCTTTGGTGGGACCGATGCCGAAAGTGCGGAGGACACGGCGGAAAACTCGGGCACGCGCATGAAAAAAATCGTGACGCAAGAGCAGACTGAAATCAATCGCTCGGGTGGCGAGACCTGGGCACGGCATCGCCGGATGGGCGAACAGGAAGAGAATTTCATCACACAGAACGCGGTCTTGTCTCTGGATAAGCGGATGGCGGTACTCTTGCGGGTAGGAAAGCTTGCCGAAATTGTGTCAGTGGCTCCTATTCCAGTCGATCGAACCGTGCTCTTGGCAACACCACCTTCACCAGCTCCGACCGCTGCGCTATGCCCGCCCCCTGCCCCGACCGTAGCCTCAATGCCACAAACCGCGTCGGCAGCGCCCTAGCAATCAGATGCGACTAAGACTACAGCACCGGCAGCAAAATAAGGCGGAATACAAACTCCATAGTTTTAAAGTGCCATATGGAGATATGGACATTTGGAGCTATGGAACCTTTGGCGCTCGCTGCGACGGCACACGAAATGGCACATCAAGCCCTTTGGATCGCGCCCACTGCTCAATCGCCTCAAGCAGGAGGTCATGGACCCGGACCTTTGACCCGCGATCGAGCGCGTAGCGTTTCAACGCCATCTTCCCTTCGGGGTGAAGATAGAGGACCGTTGGATCTGCCTTCTCCTCCATTGGCCTCCGTTTACCGGACCGCAGGGCAAGGCCGCCAGCCTGCGCCGGCGGTACTGGCATCGTCGAGGCAACATCGGCTTCCTTGCTCGGCGCCTCCTCCAAGGGCGCTACCTTTGCCGTCACCGCTGGTGTGAGCTTGACGGTAGTATATGACGGGGGCGGCTTAGCCATCAGCGCGTTTCTCCATAATACGCTATCTCCATATCAAAATATGGCTTTGCGGCGAAACCACCCCCATACCTCGGCTATCTCTGCCCTCGGCTTACTGGTGGGTTCGCGTTCCTGGACGGTCAAAGCCTCGGCTTGCGCATACGGATAGCTGAGGGTGTTCGTCAGGGGGGTCGGACAGAACGGGACAGCCAGCTCGTGAAGGAAGCCATGGGCGAGGGCGAGCGCCCGCGCCCGGTTGCCCGGTGTAGTCTGTGTCAGAAGCGTGGCAGCAGGCTTCTCTAGCGCCTGCACGATCTGCCAAGTACGAGCTAGTGCAGATAAGTCCATCGGGTTCGGCCGTGTTACCAGAATGGCTCCCGTTGCTACTTCAAGGGCTGCATTGATCGCCGGGGCTGAGTGCGGGGGTGTGTCGATGAAGACGATCGCCGCGCCCCGTTCTTCCAACTCGTTCAGGATCGAGCGCAACCCCTGCCCTGATGGTGTTACAACTGTCGGCGCCTCGATGCCGGCGGCCGTGCGCAGATCGCCCCATTCCGTCGCGGACTTCTGCGGGTCCGTGTCGATCAGCGCGGACGCAAAGCCCTGATTAAGCGCTTCAACGGACAGGATTTGGCTCACAGTCGTTTTGCCGACGCCTCCCTTTTGGGACACAACCGCGATGATCTTCATGTGAACTCCCAATCTAACAGGCCATAGCATACTAACACGCTAATATAATCATAAAAAGTTTTGATATGTCCATATGGAGATATGGAGTTATGGCGCGAGTTGTGTTTAAATGGCGATGCCGGGGGAGGGCTTCCGGTGCCGCAACGTGGGCAATAGGAAACAGGGAGGAGTAGCTATCGTGGCCGAAAAGTCTTCTCTGCCAATCAAACCTGTCTCGAATGCTCCTGACCTTTCGGGGCAGGGCAACGGGCGGGCGAGGTTCCAGCGCCTTTTGAAGCGTGTCCTCGCGCAGCACAAAGCCAGACACACGATGCGGACAATTTACAACTCGGTTAGCGGGGAGTTGGGCCTGAGCTACGCCCAGTTCACCAGGCTACTGAATGAACAGCTTGGAAAGACGGATGGACCAAAGCCCCTTAAACGAGCCGGACAACGCGGCGACGCTGATCCCGTCGCCAAACCAGCAACCGCCGAACCTGACGCCTCAGTCGAAGGGCAGCAGGGCACGCGCAACCCCGGAAGCGAGGGACGCAAGCGTGTCGGAAGGATCACCGGCACCGCTGGAAAGCGCCGAGAGGACTACATCTGAAAGGCAATCTCCCATGCGCAAAGTTCATTTCACCTTGCAGGGGAAAGGCGGCGTCGGGAAGTCCTGGGTGTCCTGCCAGATCGCTCAATATCTCATGGATCGCGGCGGGCCGGTGGTCTGTCTGGACACCGATCCGGTCAACGCAACCCTTTCGACCCATAAGGCGCTTTGCGCCGAGCATGTCGAGATGACTGACGAAGCAAGCAACACGATCAACACCCGCGCCTTCGACCAGGTTGTTGAGCGATTCCTAAAAGAGGATTCCGATTTCGTCCTCGACAACGGCGCTTCTTCGTTCCTGCCACTATCGAACTACCTGATTGAAAATCCTGTTTTCGACATGGTTGCGGAAAGCGGAAAAGCGACGTTCCTTCATACGGTTATCACCGGGGGACAAGCCTTCGACGAGACGGTGTTCGGCTTCGGGGATCTGGCTAACGAGATGCCCGAGACGGTCGGCTTTATTGTCTGGATCAACGAATATTTTGGTCGTGTTGAAGACTCGAAAGGCATCCCTTTCGAGGAGACAAAAGCCTATCTGTCCAACAAGCATCGCGTAACCGGTCTGGTGCGGCTTCCGCGCATGACAGCGGACACGTTCGGCACCGATGTGAAGGCTATGGCCGAACGTAAGTGGACCTACAAAGAGGCGTTGGACAGTCCCGTTTTCTCGTTGATGGCTCGGCAACGCCTTAAAAAGGTTCGCCAGGGAGTTTATGACCAGCTCGACAAGCTGATCTGATGCCTCTCGACGTACAGAAGATCATCGGAAAGGTGGCTGAGCGGCACGGCGTGCTGCTCGGTCCCGATGACCCGGCCTTCTACTCCCTGTTCCTCTATGAAATGGTACTCGAGGAGACGATCACGCGCATGGAGGAGGAGCGCGAAACCTGGGCTCACGAGCTGCTGACAGAAGTAAGGGGACAGGTCGCCGGCACCCGCAATGCCGGACCCAGCGCCATCAGCGCCGCCTCGGCCTTGCTGATCCAAGATGTCAGAGGGGAGGTCGCGGTCGTCCGCGCTGCCGGCCGGCAAGTTATGCTCGCCGCCTTGGCGTGTCTCGGGGTCGCCGTGCTGTCGCTTCTGGGAACGGCAGCGTTCTGGCTTGCGCGCTGAACTACGCAATCACAAGCCTTGCCCCTCCCGAACGTCACTGAAGCCGAGTGCCTGCATTGTCCACCAGCCCAAACAACGTCCGGTCTAGGCGGAGCCTGCCCTCAAGGTGCCGCTCCACCATCCGTCTAAGCATCCCGCCGGGGCTGGCTACCTCATTCCTGGCGTGTCGCGCCGAGATGGTCGCAAGAACTGTTACAGCACCAATCCGGCCGAATGTAGCGCAAGCCTGCCCGTAGGCGTGTCGTGAGATACCTAGCTCGCTCTGGATATACCAACTTGCCTCGAACAGCTCGGCCCATGTAGGGCAGGTCTTGGTCGTCCAAGTAGCGAAGTTGGGTGCAATCTTCTGGATTAGGTCTGGAGTGACTATGAAGCCTCGCAGCACGCTTTCTGGTGCCTTCCCCCTATTGCCCTCAACTTGAAATAGTTCGAGCCGTTTAGGTGCGTCCGTTTTGTTTGTAATCTCTTTAGAGATTTTCGATTCTTTTGTAGGTGTATGAGGCGGTTGAGAAATTGGCCCCTCGGGGACGGTCTCCACAGCTTTAGAATTGTTATCCACAGCCGAAAGCGTAACAAGAATCCCCTCGATCTGCGCTTGCTGTGCCTCAAGTTCCTCCAGAATCGGCCGTAGCCGGACGGCGTCGTAGCAATCGCCGCGTCGTCTTGCCGTCTGGCGTGCTTTCAAACCCACCACCTCCCACTCGCCAGCCGCATTCTCCGCCACAGCCAAGTCACAGAGGGAAAGGACCTTGTTGCGGACAGCAGTGATCCGTCCCCGGAACTGGCACGCGGTTTTGTGCCGCTCGGCCTCGGCCGAAGCGATGCCCTCGAACTCGGCTCGTCGCGCTTGCAGGGGTGATAGGTCGAAACCGCAAACATCGTCCACGACGACGCCGCCTCGGGCATCTCGATGCCCCTGGCGTCGGCCGTTCCCTATCTCCCGCTCCGCGATCAGGCCGAACTCTAGTGCAAGGCGGATTAGGTTTTTGACCTGGCTGCGACCAAGGCCAAGCGCGAAGCCAATCGTGGCATTCTTCGCCCAAGCCCATTGGACGCCTCCCTGCGCCCAGTCGGCCGCCTTCGTACAACCGACAAGGTAATCAACAAGGTCCACAACTCGGGGAGGTACACCCAAGGGCAGGGCCGCCCGTTTGAACGCCCCCATGACCACTCCTCGGGGCGCAGCTTCCCACTCGGCCGGCTTCGCGGCCTGGGCTTCCAGCATACGTCTCGTTAGCTTCCGCCGCCCCGTTTGCGCGAGTGTCGGCTCCTGGTTCTGGGCATGGCTCATCGTTCGGTCCCTCATTGTGGGGGACCGCGAGTGCATAGAAATCCTGATGCGCCGCGATGCGCAAAACTTGCCAAGCCGAACGATCATCGCTATGTAGGGGCTGTCGAGGCCGCCTACGTAGAAACAATCTGTTAGAGAGCCCGGTGCGGATATCGCAGCCGGGCTTTTCTACGTTCTCACGGTCGTTCGCTCCTCTGTGTCATGCACCGACCTTTTCCCGCATCGCGACCCGGACAACGTAGGCAATAGCCTCGTCCCTACGCCTGAATCCTTGTCTTGCTTTCACTTCGTCGAGAAAGGGCAAGACATCCTCAGGCAGGAAACAAGTCTGCGGCCGAAGGCCGGACGCAAGCGCCGCCTGCGCCCGCTGCCGGCCATAAACACGGTCTTTGTCCGAGTCTCTTTCAGGAGTGGGATTGGTACGATGCATGGCACAACGCTACTCCGGAAGACATAGAGTGGCAACTGCATACGTACGGGATTTTCGAGCGAGGTGACAAATATGTTAACCCAGTCAGACCGAAGCTTAAGGCGGTTGGGCCGATCCGGACTAGCCGACACGCACCTGCGTACGGCAGATTCGCCAATGTCGCACGTTGGGCATTGCCCACGCTCGGCCGGCGGGGTCAAACCCGGCCGCCGGATCGGAAGTGAGCCTCTGATCCGGCGGTGGCCGCCCCGATTGCTGAGCGCGCCGTTTCTGCGCAGAGTTACTTTGAGCTGACGTGCGATGAAGGGCGGTCGATATGGGCAAAAGGGAAAAGAGAGGTTCCATGCGGGTTTCAGTGTTGGCGGGGGTTTGTCTCCTCGCCCTTTCAGCGTGTGCGAATCCCTATGATCCGGGACAACGAGCCCTGACAGGAGCCGGCATAGGTGCGGGCTCGGGCGCCGCGATCGGCTCCTTGGCCGGTAAAGGGCGTGGGGCTGCGATCGGCGGGCTGGCCGGTGGTGCTCTGGGCGCTCTCGGCGGTTATGTCACGACGCCGAACCGTGCGCCTGGTCAGCAGGTATCCGGGAGCCCCTACTACGGCCTGGGCAGCACGGCCGTCGCTCAAGACCCCTACTACGGTCGCGATAATGGTTTCCGCACGCCGACCCCGTCCTCTGGGGCCTATGTAGGACAGCCGGCCTCGAACTATGGAACGCCGAGCGGCTATGGCACGCCAAGCTATGGCCCGAGTGGGTCCGCCAGCGGCCAGGTTTCCTACTAGAGCGAGGCAGACATCCTGGGCGACGTTGCAGCCAATGCCTTCGACGCCGTTCTCGGCGAGTTGCGGCTGAGCAACCGCGAAGCCGCACGCCTAGCTGGCATTGGCTATCGGTCCGTCCGACGCGCTCGCGAGGGCGATGCTCCGGTAAGTCCCACTGCGTTGCGTCTGTTCCTTGCCATCAAGCGTGATCCGACCTTGATTCCGTTCCTCGCTCAGATGGCGGTCGATGAAGGCGAGGCGGTCGATTAGGGGTTCCGGTAGCAGGCGAACCGAAAGTGCATTTCGCCAGCAACCTCCGTGCGGGCCGTTTGCTGGCCAGAGGTATATGCATGGGTTGTTGCACGCCGGAGGCATCTAGCCATCCTTGCTGAGACCATAGTGGCCTGCCAATCGGACTTTCTGCTCCGTTGCTACCCAGGGTCCGGCTTCAACGCTGATCAGCGCCATAACGCATTAAACATTCTTGTTTTTCTGGACCCGATATCTTCGCTGGCTAACATCCTGCCGCGTTCAAGACATCGAGCTGCAACGCCGTATCCTAGTCTGTGGTGCTGACGCGGGCGTGGCCGACGTGTGCCAAGGGTGTGCCTGTCCGTTTTCCCGTCCGGCAATCAAATTGTCCGTTTTCGCGTGTGCCGTCCAGGGTTGACGGACACTTTAGGGGTGCCCGCCTGGGGTTCGTTTAACGGACAGGCGGTCAAAGCCCGAAAGCGTCCCGGATCAGCCGGGCGCACTCCGCAGGCGCTGCTGCCGCTGTGTCCACCTCCAAATCATAGGCGATGTCGCGGTGGACACGGCCATACTGCCAGCGCGCTAGTCCGACTTCCCGGTCGCCACGCGCTCGCTCCCTCGCTTCAAGCACATCGAGCGGGGCGAAGAGGCCGACCAGATGGAGGTCGAAGGACCGCAGAAGGGCACGATATTCTTGCATAGCTCCGGCCCCGATCATAACCTGATCGACGATAAGATTGTTTCCCTGCTCGGCCATCGCGGCGACGGCGTGTCGCATACCGCGCATGGCACGTTCAAGGACCGGGCCGGACCTTATGGCGATGATCGGCTTGCCGCCGTCCTGCGACGCCTCGAACATGAGGCCATCTGGATGGGCGAGCATCTTCTCAGGC